>Ga0209371_1000442_pt1 | contig 41957 bp, 46 predicted proteins | sample AgamicAtAmrz_FD_187165 | JGI IMG/M metagenome (GOLD analysis project Ga0209371, IMG submission 187165) | Agave microbial communities from Guanajuato, Mexico - At.Am.rz (SPAdes) (version 2) | ecosystem: Host-associated > Plants > Roots > Rhizosphere | place: Guanajato, Mexico | collected 2012-06-07
TGATGACGGGCTCGAACCGCCGACCCCCTCCTTGTAAGGGAGATGCTCTACCAACTGAGCTAATCACCCCCGCTGTGTGGAGTCGCATTATAGGGATCCTTCGAAGTGAGTCAACGCTTTTTAAAACTAAAATGCGCGTTCGCTTCAAAATTAGTCATCCCGCGCTGCTTTTAGCCAATGTGCTGGTTTTATTAGCAGAAACCCTTGGGTTTAGCCCCTTGCGCCAGCGCGCAGTCATTGAGGATTCAACGCCAGGTGCTAGAATGTGCGCACTGTTTTTTCGCGTCTAACCCGTTTTTTGTCATCCAGACACAAAACCTGCGCATCTAAGGCACTGCTGAATGAAAATCAAAACACGCTTCGCACCCAGCCCGACCGGCTATCTGCACGTCGGCGGCGCACGCACCGCGCTCTACTCCTGGCTCTTTGCTCGCCATAACCAGGGCGAATTCGTCCTGCGCATTGAAGACACCGATCTGGAGCGTTCAACGCCGGAAGCCATTGAAGCCATCATGGATGGGATGAACTGGTTGAGCCTGGAGTGGGACGAAGGCCCGTACTACCAGACCAAACGCTTTGATCGCTACAATAATGTGATCGACGAAATGCTGGAAGCGGGCACCGCCTATAAATGCTACTGCTCTAAAGAACGCCTGGAACAGCTTCGTGAAACCCAAATGGCGAACGGCGAAAAGCCGCGCTACGACGGACGCTGCCGCGACAGCCACGACCATCACGCGGCGGATGAGCCTTGCGTGGTGCGCTTCCGTAACCCGCAGGAAGGCTCGGTCATCTTTGACGACCAAATCCGTGGCCCGATCGAGTTTAGCAACCAGGAACTGGATGACCTGATCATCCGCCGTACCGACGGATCGCCGACCTACAACTTCTGCGTGGTTGTCGACGACTGGGATATGGGCATCACCCACGTTATTCGCGGTGAAGACCACATCAATAACACGCCGCGCCAGATCAACATCCTCAAAGCCATTGGCGCGCAGGTGCCGGTCTATGCTCACGTCTCCATGATCCTGGGCGATGACGGCAAAAAGCTTTCCAAGCGTCACGGCGCAGTGGGCGTTATGCAGTACCGCGACGACGGCTACCTGCCGGAAGCCTTGCTCAACTATCTGGTACGCCTGGGCTGGTCGCATGGCGATCAGGAAATCTTCTCTATCCCAGAGATGAAAGAGCTGTTTACGCTTGATGCCGTCAGCAAATCTGCCAGCGCCTTTAATACTGAGAAACTGCAGTGGCTTAACCACCACTATATCAACAGCATGCCGCCGGAATATGTGGCGACACACCTGCAATGGCACATTGAACAGCAGAACATCGACACGCGCACGGGCCCGGAACTGGCGAAGCTGGTTACGCTGCTGGGCGAGCGCTGCAAAACCCTGAAAGAGATGGCGGCATCCTGCCGTTATTTCTACGAAGAGTTCGATGAGTTTGATGCCGACGCGGCGAAAAAGCATCTGCGCCCGGTTGCGCGTCAGCCGCTGGAAGTGGTGCGCGACAAGCTGAACGCCATTACCGACTGGACGGCAGAAAACGTGCACCATGCGATTCAGAGCACGGCAGACGAGCTGGAAGTGGGAATGGGCAAAGTTGGCATGCCGCTGCGTGTTGCCGTCACTGGCGCTGGTCAGTCGCCGGGTCTGGACGTCACCGTTGAGGCTATTGGTCGTAGCCGCAGCGTAGCGCGTATTGAGAAAGCGCTGGCCTTTATCGCAGAACGCGAAGCGCAGGCCTGATAAAGAAAAACCGGAAGCATCACGCTTCCGGTTTTTTTATTCTTCGCTAATCCCCAACCGTTGCAGTACGCCATTGATCCCTTCACGCAGAATCATCGCAGCGAGCAAGTCTTGCTCATTCTGTGTCATTTGCTGTACGGAACTTAATAGTAACGCGGGTAAAGAATTCTGTTGCGCAGTGTAAGACGCGTTAGGCTCGTTCAGGTTACGCATGGACTGAATAAAGCTCTTCACACGCTCGTCAATATGGATCAATCTCGCTTTACCGCCTTGTACGCCGGGCTTCGGCGTGGTGGTCCAGTTTTCGCGCTTGATCCATTTATTCACCGTTTGACGACTGTAACCCGTTTCATTCGCCAGCTCTTCGGGGGTTAACCATTCCTTTTTCACGATGCTGTCCCTGTTTAATACATTAGTTCTACATCTTACAGCAAATCGTTACGTGTGAAAGTAACCCAGAGGGAAATTGCCTTTTGCCATGCGACAAAAGGCAAAAAAATTTACTGGGCAGAGCTCACCGCTTCAGCAGAAGGGCGGAAGGCAAGGAAGTAGGCGAGGCCAACAAAAACTGCACCGCCCACGCCATTGCCCAAGAATACGGCGATGAAATTCGGCACATATTCCGCCCAGCTCAGCTGGCCAGCAAAAATAGCCGCAGGCACGATAAACATATTTGCGACGACGTGCTGGAAGCCGATAGCAACGAAAGCCATTACCGGGAACCACATACCGAAGATTTTACCCACCACATCTTTACTGGCAAATGCCAGCCATACCGCCAGGCAGACCAGCCAGTTACAACCGATACCGGAAATAAACGCGTGCATGAAGTCAGCGTTAACTTTAGCGCTGGCGATAGCGACGGTTTTCTTCAGGTAATCGCCTTCGGTCATGCCGAGCATATGGCCAAAGAACCAGGCGACCGCGAGGCTGCCAATAAAGTTGGCGATAGTGACCCAGAACCAGTTACGCAGTACGGCAAAACCGCTAATACGGCGCGCGAACCAGGCAACCGGCATGGTCATCATATTGCCGGTCAGCAGTTCGCCGCCCGCCAGTACGGTCAGGATCAGACCAACCGGGAACACGGCTGCGCCCAGCAGACCGCCGAACGAGCCCCAGTCAGCCGGGAGCGAATTGATTACGTGCAGATCGAGCAGGAAGCCGGTGGCAATAAAGGCCCCAGCCATAAAGCCAAGAATTAACAACGTCGGAATGGAGGCGCGGCTTTTAGTGACGCCAGCCTGAATCGCCAGTTGAGCGATTTCTTTAGGTGAATGCAGCGACATAGTATCTCGAATATTATTGATAGTTGTGACAGGGATGGTGTTGTGTAAAGGCGTGGACAGCGATGACCACATAGTTAGCGGGCTAAGTTTTACACGGCTTTTAACGGAAAACAAGAAAAATCCTAAAGGGTGATTAACCGTATTTTAACCTGTATAGGGTAGAAAAAGGGGCGATGTTGCCGTGCTCGGCTGCATGACTGGCTGGCTACGAATAAAAGCCTGTGAAAAAACAGCGCAATCCGTGACTTGCCGCCTTTTTCAGCGATCGCGCGCGCTTTTTCATTTTGCCGTTGACACCCTGAGGACGGTTTCATATCATGCCGTCCGTCGAGTAACACGACAGTTTTTTCGGTTCGGGGCTATAGCTCAGCTGGGAGAGCGCTTGCATGGCATGCAAGAGGTCAGCGGTTCGATCCCGCTTAGCTCCACCAAATCGCTTCCCAACGATTTGGCACTGAAAAAACGATTCCAGATGTGGGGGTATAGCTCAGCTGGGAGAGCGCTTGCATGGCATGCAAGAGGTCAGCGGTTCGATCCCGCTTATCTCCACCACTATCTAAGCCCTGATTTCTCAGGCACATTTCAGAAATAAAACGATTAGATGCTTTCACACGCATAAAAAAAGCGACATTGCTGCCGCTCATTGTTTGCGTGGAAATCTTATGCGGTCACGCTGTGCGCCTGCGGCTGTAATACCCGGAAGCCGTGCGTGCCGTCGCGATCCAGCTGCGCCACCAGCCCATATTCCCAGTCGAGATAGGCCTGCATCACCGCCGCCTCAATATCGGTGCCCTCATAGGGGCGGCGATAGCGGTCAATCGGCGGCGACAGCAGTGCGTCTTCACCGGCATCCGTCGGCAGCCCGGCGCTGCGCCAGGCCGCGTTGCCGCCTTGCAGCACATAAACTGGCTTCCCGGTCAGCGCCTGCACCTGTTCTACTGCATAACCCGCCAGCAGGCTACTGCCGCAGGTTAAGACGTAACGTTCGGCGTTGGGCAGCAACGCGTTGCCCTGCTGTTGCAGCGTTGAACGTAGCAGCCAGGCTGCGCCAGGAATATGGCTCTTCACATGGTTGGCACGCGTGGTGAAATCCAGTACCTGGGTATCGCCCTGCTTTAACCAGTCATTAAGCTGCTGCGGTGAAATAGCCTCTGCGGATGGCGCAGCAGGCACCTGCGCCGACCAGCCGCCCGTTGCGCTGAAATCCTGCGGCTGCACGCCGTCGAGCACCGCAACCTCCCAGCCCATCTGCGCCAGCCAGGACGCCGCCATGCTGGCGCGCACGCCGTCACTATCCACCAGCACAATACGCGCGCCGCGCACGCTGGCGTAGTGGTCGGTTTCCTGCACCAGCTGGCCGCCTGGAACGTGTCGGCTGCCCGGCAGATGGCCGGCGCTGTACTCGTCGGCGTCGCGCACGTCAAACAGGTAAGTGGTGCGTGCCTCCTGCTGCCAGCGTGCCAGCGCAGCGGCGTCAATGCGTGCCACGCCCGCCCGATCCGCTACATGACGCGCCTGCGCCAAGGCATGACGATGCGCGGTTTCGCTGGTCTCACCATAGCGACGGCTCTGCTGCTGTTCCAGCGTTAAACCTGCCAGCATCCAGCCGATAGTGCCGTTGCGCAGCGCATAAACCGGGTTGCGGATCCCGGCGTTCACCAGCGACTGCGTGCCAATAATGCTGCGCGTGCGGCCAGCACAGTTGACGATTACCGTAGTGTCGGGTGAGGGGGCGATATCGCGCACGCGCAGCACCAGCTCGCCGCCCGGTACGCTGATGCCGCCGGGAATCGACATGGTGTGGTATTCGTCAAAGCGGCGCGCGTCGAGCACCACCACGTCGGCGTTATCGCGCAGCAGGGCATTAACCTGCTCAGCCGCCAGCGATGGCGTATGATTATGATGCTCCACCAGTTCGCCAAAGGCTTTGCTCGGCGAGTTCACGTCGATAAACAGCTCGCCGCCCGCAGCCGTCCAGCCGGCAAGGTCGTCTTTCAGCAGGGCAATATTACTGTAGCCCCAGGCCGCCGCGCGCTCTGCTGCAACCTGCGCCAGACCTTCGCCGTTGTCATACAGCGTGATGGCCGTATTGCGGCGCGGAATGCGATCCAGCCACTCCAGCTCCAGTTTTGAAAGCGGAATATTGGCGGCAAACAGCGGATGCCCTTGCGCATAGAGCGCCTCGTCGCGCACGTCGACCAGCGCCACTTCCTGCTGCTGACGCAGCGCCTGCTGAATCTCTGCGGCGTCGCGCAGAGGAAAAGTATTAGCCATGTGAGAGATCCCAGATATTAGGTAAATAGCGGTTGCTGTAGCCGGAGATAAACGGTTTTTCGCTGCCATCTTCGCGGTAGACGGCGCGCTTTACTGCGCCGATGTTAGCCCCGTAAACGTGAATGCTTATGGAGACGCGGTCATCAAAAGCGTTGCTGACGCGATGGATATCGCCGACGCGCGGCGATACCGCTTCGATATGGCCGGGATCGAGCCGCACCGGTGTCCCATCTTCCACCAGCTTGCCGTTAACTGGCTTGAAGCCCTGCGACACTTCTGCACCGCGCAGCATACCGATTAAACCCCAGACGCGGTGATCGTGCACCGGCGTCTGCTGGCCCGGCCCCCAGACAAAGCTCACTACGGAGAAACGCTGCTGCGCGTCGGCATAGAGCAGATATTGCTGATAATGCTGCGGATGCGGCTGGGTAAAGGCTTCATCCAGCCAGTCATCGTGCTGGAGCAGCGGACGAAGCAGCGCACTGCCGCGCTCAAGAATCGCTGCCTCGTCCGGCTGCTGGTCGAGCAGGGCGGCAAGCTGCGCCACAAAATCGCGCAGCCGGTGATGTTGAAGATCGCTCACGATTTATTCTCCTGATACTGCTTCGCCACCTGATTTGCCCCGTTCGCCAGGCTGAAATCAAACGCGCTGCTGACGTCGACCGCTTTGGGCAGCACCTGATAGCGATAGAAGAAGTCAGCGGATTTTTGCAGCGTGGTAATAATGGACGCATCGAAGACCAGCGGGCGGATACGCGCGTCGGCGATCCAGCTGCGGGTAATGGTGGTCGGCATATTGAGGGATTTACCCAGCGCCTGGGCAAACGGCTGTGGATGCTGCGCTGCCCACACCTGCGCCTTCGCCAGGCGCGTCAGCAGATCGGCGATGGCTTTGCGTTTTTCTGAGTCGGCCAGCGCCTCTTTACGCGCCAGCGCATAGGAGTAGCCGGACATAATGCCGTTGCCGCCGCCCTGCGGCACGCGCACCGTGCCATCCACCTGTGTTGAGGTGGCGATATAGGGTTCCCACGGTGCCCAGGCTGCAACCGCGCCGGAGGTCAGCGCTGCACGGCCATCAACCGGGCCAAGGAAGCGCAGCGTCACGTCGCCGGGTTTCAGGCCTGCGCGCTCCAGCAGGCCGAGGATCAGGTAGTGCCCCCAGCCGCCGCGGTTAACGGCAATCTGCTTGCCTTTCAGATCCTGCAGGCTGTGAATACCGGCGTCAGGCCGCGTCAGCAGCGCAATGCTGTCCGGGTTGTTCTGCCATGCGCCAACGGCCTTCACCGGTGCGCCTGCGGCATAAACAAACAGGAACGGCAGATCCCCGGTAAAGCCGACATCAAGTGCGCCCGCATTTAGCGCCTCCTGCACCGGCGCGCCAGAGTCGAAGGCGGTGAGCTTCAGGTCATAGGGCAGATTATCCAGCTCGCCTGAGGCCTTCAGCGAGGCGAAGCGATCGCCTTTGACGTCACCGAGACGCAGCGTGACTTTTTCGGCAGCGAAGGCGTGGTTAAGGCTCAACGCCAGGGTTATTCCGGCAAACAGGGCGGCCAGGCGCATCAGGCGCTCCTTTTGCCGCGCGTTTGCGCAGCCACTTTTTCGCGCGTCAGCGGCAGCAGTTCGCGGCCGTACTCAACCGCATCATTCAAGGGATCGAAACCACGGATCAGCACGCTGTCGATACCCAGGTTGTAGTAATCGAGCAGCGCGTCAGAGACCTGATCCGCCGTGCCCACCAGCGCGGTAGAGTTATAACCGCCGCTAACCAGCTTCGCTACGCCGGTCCACAGCACTTTATCATGGCGGTCGCTTTCGTTAGCCGCTGCCAGCAGACGCTGCGCGCCCACGCTTTGCGGTTTAGGCAGGCCGAAGGTGTAGCCCGAGTCCGCCAGCTGTTTTTGCGCCGTTTCGTAGATATGCTCAGCGCGTTCCCAGGCCTCTTTTTCGGTTTTGCCGATAATCGGTCGGAAAGAGATGTTGAATTTGATGTCGCGCCCCTGCCTGGCCGCGGCGGCGCGCACGGTTTGCACGGTTTCTGCTGCGCCCTGAAGCGGTTCGCCCCACAGTGCAAAGACGTCGGCATGGCGTGCAGCAACGTCGATCGCCTCTGGTGAGGAGCCGCCAAAGTAGACCGGCAATTTGTGTTGCAGCGGTTTGATAGCAGAGAAGGCCTGCTCGGCGCGGTAAAAGTCGCCCTGGTGGTCATAAGCCTGTTCTGAGGTCAGGCTTTTATTCAGCACGCTAAGGAACTCGTCGGTGCGCGCATAGCGTTCTGCTTTGTTAAGAAAGTCGCCGTCACGGCGCTGTTCACTGTCGCTGCCGCCGCTGATGATATGCACCGCCAGACGCCCGTCGGTCAGATGATCGAGCGATGCCAGCTTGCGCGCCGCCAGCGTCGGCGAGACGAAGCCGGGACGGTGCGCCAGCAGGAACTTGATGCGCGACGTGTTGGCCGCGGCGTGCGCCGTAACGAGAAAACCGTCTGGTTGATCGGACCAGTAGCCCACCAGAATCCGGTCAAATCCCGCCTCTTCGTGGGCGCGGGCAAAGTTAGCGATGTAGTTTTTATCGAATAGCGGCCCGCTGGCCGGAATGATTTCAGACGCCAGACGGTGGCCGATCATGCCCAAAAATTGAATGCTCATGTTGTTCTCCCGATGTTAAGTCATCAGAAAAACTACGGGGCAGCGGGCGCGAGATAAAATTCGATATTGTGCAAAGGAATTGCGTTAAACGGGGAAGGGCGGTACGACGGGGCTGAAACAGAAACAGGGGCGTTATAACAAGCAGGAATAATTAAGAATAAGGGCGAGAACCTGTCTCGCCCTTTCTCATCAGAATGCCAGCACCAGCCCAGCAATCGCGGCGGAAAGCACGCTGACCAGCGTTGAGCCGTACAGCAGCTTCAGGCCGAAGCGTGACACCACGTTGCCTTGCTCTTCGTTCAGGCCTTTGATGGCACCAGCCACGATGCCGATAGAGGAGAAGTTAGCAAAGGAAACCAGGAACACCGACAGGATGCCTTCCGAGTGCGGTGACAGCTGGCCCGCCAGTTTTTGCAGATCCATCATCGCCACAAACTCGTTGGAAACCAGCTTGGTTGCCATGATGCTGCCCACCTGCAGCGCTTCGTGCGCCGGTACACCCATGACCCAGGCAAACGGATAGAACACATAGCCCAGCACGCCCTGGAAGCTGATACCGAAGATGAAATCGAACAATGCGTTCAGGCCAGAAATCAGGGCGATAAAGCCAATCAGCATCGCCGCCACGATAATGGCCACACGGAAACCGGCAAGGATGTATTCGCCCAGCATTTCGAAGAAGCTCTGGCCTTTGTGGATGTCCTGCAGCTGCAGGTCTTCTTCGTTGTCGACGCGGTACGGGTTGATCAGCGACAGCACAATAAAGGTGCTGAACATGTTAAGCACCAGCGCCGCGACCACATACTTGGGTTGCAGCATGGTCATATAGGCACCGACGATCGACATCGAAACGGTCGACATCGCGGTCGCGGCCATGGTGTACATGCGGCGCTGCGACATTTTGCCCAGAATATCCTTATAGGCGATAAAGTTTTCTGACTGTCCCAGAATCAGAGAGCTAACGGCGTTAAAAGATTCCAGTTTGCCCATGCCATTGACCCTGGACAGCACGGTACCGATCCCGCGGATCACCCACGGCAGGATGCGGAAGTGTTGCAGGATACCGATCAGCGCAGAGATAAAGACGATAGGACACAGCACGTTGAGGAAGAAGAAGGCGAGGCCTTTATCATTCATATTGCCGAACACGAAGTTCGTGCCTTCAGCGGCGTACTTGAGCAGATGATCGAACATACCCGCGAAGCCTTTAACGAACCCGAGCCCTGCTTCGGAATTCAGGAAGAACCACGCCAGAAGCACTTCAATGACCAGTAGCTGGACAATGTAGCGAATACGAATACTTTTACGGTCATGGCTGACGAGTAACGCCAGCACGCCTACCACCACTAGTGCTAAAAGAAAGTGCAAAACATGGGACATGATTGCTCCAAATTTGAGGAGAGTTGTAATTTGCTGCGTATTCTATGTAACGCGTTACTTAAAAACGAGATCAAATCCACATTATAAGGATTCGCTATCACCTCACTTCTCAGAAAACTCTCACAGGTCACAGCCTGTTCACAAAATATTCACACCAAATATCCACAAATTTATTGTCTATAATACATCCAGAGCATAGAGTGGGAGTCATTGCACATTTTTTAGCAAGCCTGACTTTACCGCAAGATATAGCAATGGCTATACTTTATAGCATCATCTATCACAACGATAACGACAACCACATTTCACTTTCCGCGATCGGGCCATAAGCTGCCATGGTTAGACGCGTTCAGACAGGTAAAGAATTATGTTTGAGAGTCGTACCGCCGAGCGTGCCGCTCGCGGAGCCAGAAAAGTTAAGCTCGCGCTGCTGGGCCCGGCGTTTATCGCCGCTATCGGCTACATCGACCCGGGTAATTTCGCTACCAATATTCAGGCGGGAGCAGCCTACGGCTATAAGCTGCTGTGGGTCGTCGTCTGGGCCAATATCATGGCGATGATCATCCAGCTGATGTCCGCCAAGCTCGGCATCGCCACCGGCAAGAACCTGGCTGAACATATCCGCGATCGCTTTCCGCGTCCGGCGGTGTGGTTCTATTGGGTGCAGGCTGAAATTATCGCCATGGCCACCGATCTGGCGGAGTTTATTGGCGCGGCGCTCGGCTTTAAGCTGCTGCTTGGCATTTCGCTGCTGCAGGGCGCGGTGCTGACCGGCGTGGCAACCTTTTTAATCCTGATGCTGCAAAGCCGGGGCCAAAAGCCGCTGGAGCTGGTGATCGGTGGCCTGCTGCTGTTTGTGGCGGCGGCCTATATCGTCGAGCTGTTCTTCTCGCAGCCGAAAGTGAGCGAGCTGGTGACCGGTATGGCGCTGCCTTCGCTACCGACGTCGGATGCGGTATTCCTCGCGGCGGGCGTGCTGGGCGCAACCATTATGCCGCACGTTATCTACCTGCATTCGGCGCTCACGCAGGCTGGCCCAAGCGGTAATAAAAGCCAGCGCTACTCCTCAACCAAGCTGGATGTGGCGATCGCCATGACCATCGCTGGCTTTGTTAATCTGGCAATGATGGCAACCGCCGCCGCCGCGTTCCACTTTAGCGGCCACAGCGGCATTGCCGAGCTCGATCAGGCCTACCTGACGCTGACGCCGCTGCTCGGCCATGCGGCTGCAACGGTGTTTGGCCTGAGCCTGGTCGCTGCGGGCCTTTCTTCGACAGTCGTGGGCACGCTTGCTGGTCAGGTGGTGATGCAGGGCTTTATTCGCTTCCATATTCCGCTGTGGGTGCGCCGCGTTGTGACCATGATGCCCTCATTTATCGTCATCATGGCGGGCTGGGATCCGACGCGTATCCTGGTGATGAGCCAGGTGTTGCTAAGCTTTGGTATCGCGCTGGCGCTGGTGCCGCTGCTGTCGTTTACCGGCAACCGGGAAATTATGGGCGAGATGGTGAACTCCCGTCTGATGCAGAACGCCGGGCGTGCCATTGTGGTGCTGGTTGTTGCGCTCAATGCCTATCTGCTGATTGGCGAAGTGCTCGGTCTGTAAAACCCGCTAAAAAAGCCCGGTAAACCGGGCTTTTTCTTTAATGGTGATGGTGGTCATGGCGGTCGTGATGGCGCTTCGCCTCATGCCAGTGATGGCGTCGCTCACGTTCATGACGGCGACGTTCACGCTCCCACTGCTGGTGGCGGCGCCACTCTTCATGTCGCCACCAGCGGTGGTTGTTATATTGATAACGCTCGTTCCACCAGCGCGGCTCGCGCCAGCGGCCGCCATCCCAGTAGTTACCGTGACGATCGCGATCTCCCAGACTCAGCGTTACGCCCGGTGCCAGGCTAATAGACGCTCCGGCGGCCTGAACGTTATTGATCGCCAAAGGCGACAGGCAGGTCAGCAAAGCAGCAAAAACAGCAAATTTCATCTTCTTCTCCTTGTCAGTGGCGGAACCACTGCGGTACGGGCTGTATTGTGCCCGCGCATTGCCTGTGTTGCGAGTAGAGTGTCGCTGACAATTGTGAGGAAAATCTGAAGAAAGTGGGGATTGAGACTATTCCGGCTGAAGAAACGCCCGGTACGAACCGGGCGGATAAGCGGTTACAGCAGCGCACCTTCGATAGCAGAAAGCTCAGCAATGGTGAAATGGCGGTTCGCCAGCATCTCTACCGCGTCATCGATTTGTGCGGTTTTACTGGCACCAATCAATACTGAAGTAATACGCGCATCGCGCAGCACCCAGGCGAGCGCCATCTGCGCCAGCTTCTGACCCCGCTGTTGGGCAACGTCGTTCAGCTGACGCACTTTTTCCATCTTCTCATCGGTAAGCTGATCCTCGCGCAGGAACTTGCTGCCGCTCGCCACGCGTGAATCGTCTGGAATGCCCTGCAGATAGCGGTCAGTCAGCACGCCACCCGCCAGCGGCGAGAAGGCGATACAGCCCACGCCATTGTCGCCTAACGTCTCAAGCAGGCCACTCTCCGGACCGCGTTCGAACATTGAATAGCGCGGCTGGTGGATCAGGCAGGGCGTTCCCAGATCGCGCAGGATCGCAATCGCTTCTGCCGCACGATCCGCCGGATAGTTAGAGATCGCGGCGTAGAGCGCTTTGCCCTGGCGCACCACCTGATCCAGTGCGCGCATGGTCTCTTCCAGCGGCGTCTCAGGATCCGGGCGGTGGTGATAGAAAATGTCGACGTACTCCAGCCCCATCCGTTTCAGGCTCTGGTCGAGGCTGGAAATCAGGTATTTGCGCGAGCCCCAGTCGCCGTAAGGGCCATCCCACATGGTGTAACCCGCTTTGGTGGAGATCACCAGCTCGTCGCGGTAAGCCTGAAAATCCTCCCGCAGGATACGCCCAAAATTCTCCTCCGCCGAGCCTGGTGGCGGGCCGTAGTTGTTCGCCAGATCGAAATGGGTAATGCCGCGATCAAAAGCGTGGCGCAGCAGCTCGCGGCTGTTGTCAACGCGCGTGTTGTCGCCAAAGTTATGCCACAGGCCAAGCGAGATAGCGGGCAGCTTTAGCCCGCTGTTTCCGCTGCGGCGATAATCCATCTGCTGATAACGGTCGGGATGCGGGAGGTAGGTCATAGAGCGTTCCTGTCTCGGAGGAGAAGATTAGCGTGCAAGGATAGCAGTGTATGCGTTTACACACAGTCACAAAGCGTCGCCGATCGCAGAATTACAGAATTTTCCGCCGTCGTAACGGCAGGTTGCCACTTTTTTGTTCAGAGGATTTCGCTGCCTTGATGCTGGTTTAACAGCATAGAGGATACTCAAACCAGACAACGGGTAAGAGGAGTGGCATATGCAGCGCTTTACCGTAGGAGATTATCTGCTGGCTCGCTTAAAAGAGATCGGCGTGGGCCATCTGTTTGGCGTACCGGGCGACTACAACCTGCAATTTCTCGATCGCGTCATCGCACACGCGGAGATTGGCTGGGTTGGGTGTGCAAATGAACTGAATGCCGCCTACGCTGCCGACGGCTATGCCCGTTGTCGCGGCGCAGCGGCGCTGTTGACCACCTTTGGCGTCGGCGAACTGAGCGCGATTAACGGGATTGCCGGCAGTTTCGCCGAATACCTGCCGGTGATCCATATTGTGGGCGCGCCCGCCAGCCAGGCACAAAAGCGTGGCGACTGCGTGCACCATTCGCTGGGCGACGGTGATTTCCGCCATTTTCTACGTATGGCGGGCGAGGTCAGTGCGGCAACGGCGCAGCTCAGTGCAGGAAACGCCAGGGTAGAAATCGACCGGGTAATAACAACGGCAATACGCGAGAAGCGGCCAGGCTATCTGATGATGGCAGTGGATGTGGCGGAAGCGGAAATCGCGCCGCCAGCCGCGCCGCTCGACAGTGTAACGCCCTCAAGCGAGCAGGTGCGCCGTGCTTTCCGTGACGCCGCCGGACATCATCTGTCGCAGGCACGGCGGGTTGCACTGCTGGCTGATTTTCTCGCCGCGCGCTGCCAGCAGCAGGCGCAGCTGGCGCAACTGCGTCAGCTGCGCGCTATTCCCTGCGCCACGCTATTAATGGGCAAAGGCGTGCTGGATGAGCAATTTCCGGGCTATGTCGGCACCTATGCGGCAGCGGGCAGCGAAAGTGGCGTTTGCGACCTTATCGAGCAGGCCGATGCGACAATCTGCGTTGGCGTGCGTTTTACCGATACCCTGACCGCGGGTTTTACCCAGCAGCTGGCAACGTCACAGCTGCTCGACATCCAGCCTGACGCCGCCAGCGTCGCGGGCGAACGCTTTGCGCCGCTCAGCATGGCCGATGCGCTAAGGGAGCTGGAGGCGATTTTTGCGCGCTACGGGAAAAACTGGGCGCTGGCACCCGAGCGGCCGCCAGCCGTAACACAGCCGGATACCTCGGCTATCAGCCAGCACGCTTTCTGGAGCCTGATGCAAACGTTTCTGCAACCTGGCGACATTATTCTTGCCGATCAGGGGACCGCCGCTTTTGGCGCGGCAGCGCTGCGTTTGCCAGCCGGCGCGCAGCTGCTGGTGCAGCCGCTGTGGGGTTCCATTGGCTATACTTTACCCGCAGCCTTCGGCGCGCAGACCGCCGCGCCCGCGCAGCGGGTTATTCTGATTATTGGCGACGGTTCCGCACAGCTGACTATTCAGGAGCTGGGCTCCATGTTGCGAGATGGGCAAACGCCGATTATTTTTCTGTTGAACAATGAGGGCTATACGGTGGAGCGCGCCATCCACGGTGCCACGCAGCGTTATAATGATATAGCGCAGTGGAACTGGACTGCTCTGCCACAGGCATTTTGCCTGCACGGTCAGGCGCAAAGCTGGCGCGTGGCCGAATGCATACAGCTGGAAGAGGTAATGGCGCGGCTGCAAGCACCCCGCTGCCTGACGCTGGTGGAAGTGGCAATGGACAAAGAAGACTTGCCGCCGCTATTGCGTAAGGTGACAGCCTGTCTGGCGCAGCGCAACGGCGGCTAAGATTCGGAGTGTTGCCGCTGTAAAGCGCCTTGTCGGACGGGTAGGCTGTGCACACCACCTTCAACGCTCGCCTTTTGACGCGGTGAGCGTTGTTGTTTTACCGGCAGACTTTTATAGTGTCCCGCATCTTAGGGACCCCAAGCGGAGCAACAAAAGAATGACAACCTATGCCCTGGTCGGCGACGTCGGCGGCACTAACGCGCGACTCGCCCTGTGTGAGGTGGAAACCGGCAGCATCTCCCAGGCCAAAACGTTCTCAACGTCAGAATATGACAGCCTCGAAGCCGTCATCCGCCACTATCTTGGCGAGCAGCTGCACGACGTGAAAGACGGCTGCATCGCCATTGCTTGCCCGATCACGGAAGACTGGGTCGAAATGACCAACCATGACTGGGCTTTTTCCACCAGCAAAATGAAGGCCAGCCTTGGCTTCGAACACCTTGAAATCATCAATGATTTCACTGCGGTCTCTATGGCGATCCCCATGCTGACGGCTGAACATGTGATTCAGTTTGGCGGCGGCGAGCCGGTGAAAGACAAACCTATCGCGATCTATGGTGCGGGCACCGGTCTGGGCGTCAGCCATCTGGTGCACGTTGACCGCCGCTGGGTCAGCCTGCCGGGCGAGGGCGGTCACGTCGATTTCGCCGCCAACAGCGACGAAGAAGATTTGATCCTGGAGGTGCTGCGCGCCGAGCTGGGCCATGTCTCCGCAGAGCGCGTGCTCTCGGGTGCCGGGCTGGTGAATCTCTATCGCGCTATCGTCAAGGCTGACAATCGCCTGCCGGAAAACCTGAAGCCAAAGGATGTTTCGGAACGTGCGCTGGCCGACAGCTGCACCGACTGCCGTCGCGCGCTGTCGCTGTTCTGCGTGATCATGGGACGTTTTGGCGGCAACCTGGCGCTCAACCTTGGCACCTTTGGTGGCGTCTATATCGCTGGCGGCATTGTGCCGCGCTTCCTGGAGTTCTTTAAAGCTTCCGGCTTCCGCGCTGCGTTTGAGGACAAAGGACGTTTTCGCGACTACGTTTCCCGCATCCCGGTCTATATGATCACCCACGATCAGCCTGGCCTGCTCGGCGCAGGCGCGCATCTGCGCCAGACGCTGGGACGATTCCTGTAAATTCCTGAAACGGCCTGCGGGCCGTTTTTTACAGCCGCATCAGCTCGCGGAAAAGCTTTACCTTGCTGCGGCTGACCGGCACCTGGAACGTTAAATCGCGCAGCTTTAGCAGATAGGTATTGTTAAACCAGGGCTCTATCTCGCGGATCTTGCTCAGGTTCACGCAGTAAGAGCGGTGACAGCGGAAAAAGCTCTGCTCCGGCAAACGGGCGCAGAACTCGCTAATACTCATCGACATCACATAGGCTTCGCGCCGCGTATAGACAAACGTCAGCTTCTCGTGCGCCTCCACGTAATAAATATCGTTAATATCCGTCACGATAATGCGCTCATCTTTCACCAGGTTTACCGTCTGCGGCGAGCTGGCGGCCGGAGCATGCGCAACCGCCTGCTGCTGTCCAGCGGCCTCAAGCTTGTTCAGCATGGTGACGATGCGCGCCTCGTGATAGGGCTTGAGAATATAGTCAAACGCCTCCAGCTCAAACGCTTCTACCGCATGCTCTTTCCACGCGGTGATAAATACAATCAGCGGCCGTTGGGCAAACTGGTGGATATTTTGCGCCAGCAGCATACCGTCCAGCGACGGAATATTGATATCAAGAAAAATCACGTCGACGCGGTGCTGTTGCAGGTATTTCAGCACGTCCAGCCCATCGTCAAAACAGGCCTCGATGGTGATCTGGCTGTGCTGCTGGATCATCCAGCTTAGCTCCTGCTGCGCGAGGAATTCGTCTTCAACAATGATGGCTTTCATGGGGTGCTCTCCGCGACGGCAAGAGGCGAGGCAGCCAGCTGGCCGCTTTGGCTCAGGGTAAAGGCGATCTCGGTGCCGGGTTGCAGCCGGGTAATCTCCAGCCCCTGGCCGGTCAGTAGTTTGACGCGGTGGTGCACATTCAACAGGCCGATTTTATTGCCCGGCATCTCATTGTTCGCAACGCGGCGCATCACCTCATCGCTAATGCCCGGCCCGGTATCGCGCACGGAAATACGCACCTGATCGCCGCACGCCTTCACGCTCAGTGTTACCACGCCTTTGCCGCGACAGGGCTGGATGCCGTGCACAATCGCATTTTCCACCAGCGGCTGGATCAGCAGACTGGGCAGTGAAAAATGCAGATCGTCATCAATGTCATAGATCATCGACAGTTTGTCGCCAAAGCGCGCCTGTTCGATAGCGATATAATCTTTCACCTGCCACAGCTCGCGCTTGATATCGATAGTCTCGTCATCGTTCAACTCAAGGTTGTAGCGCAGATAGCGAGAAAGATTAATCACCAGCTGGCGCGCGGTATCTGGATTGAGGCGGATAGAGGAGTTGATGGCATTCAGCGCATTAAACAGGAAATGGGGATTTATTTTGCTTTGCAACGCGCGCAGTTCCGCTTTATTGGCCATTTCACGCAGCTGCTCGGCGCGCGACACCTCAAGCTGGGTGGAGATAAGCTGCGACAGGCCGATCGCCATCTCCTTGAGCGAGCCGGTAATACGATGCGCGCGGCGGTAATAAATTTTCAGCGTGCCGGTGACTTTGCCTTTCTCACGCAGCGGGATAACGATCATTGAGTGAATATCTTTGGTGCGGTGCGCTTCATCATTGTTTTTAATGATTATTTTACCGCTGGACATCGCCTGCGCGGTGGTTGGGCTGATCCCTTCATCACCGTTCTGGTAGTTGCGCTCGCCGTAGCCGACGTAGGCCAGAATTTGGGTTTTATTGGTGATCGCAACGGCGTCGGCGTTGATGTCGTGGCAGATAATTTCACAGATGCGGCGCAGCGAGTCGCTGTTGACGTCGCGAAACAGCGGCAGCGTTTTATTGGCGATGTCCAGCGCCAGCTTGGCCTGCCGGGCCGCAATTGCCTCTTTTTCACCCTCGACGCTCTGCACCAGCAGCACAATCAGGCCGATGCTTGAGGCACCGAGAATCATGGGCAGCGCAATCTCCGACACGATCGACAGCCCAAGCGACATCGGCTTTGCCCAGGCCAGAATCAGTATCATGGTCAGGGCTTCACACAGCATGCCGCCGATAATGCCCGTGCGCCAGCGCTGCGCTTTTGGCACGCGCCGGTTAATCGCGCCGGAGACGCAGCCTGCAATAATACTGGTAATAAGGCAGGGCACGGAGGTCACGCCATCAATATCAATGAGAAAACGGTGCAGCCCGGCAATAATGCCGGTAATCACGCCCACCCACGGGCCAAATAAAATCCCGCCTGCCATCACGGCGATGACCCGCACGTTTAGCAGCGAGCCATCCACGTGAATGCCCGACCAGGTACTGAACAGCGCAAACAGTGAGAAGATGGCGATGACGGCGGCTTTTTCCAGCGGTGAGTGGTCATCTTTATGCAGCAGCTGGCGGAAAAGGCGCGTGCGGGTAAGGAAAAACAGGCAGATTAGCATCAGGGCGGCGCGGTCAAACACCGCCAGCAGCATATCGAAGTGGGAGATCACGGCCAGCCCTGGAATAAGAAAAAGTCAGGAGCCTACTATAAAAAATGTGATCGCGATGCGCCAGCCGGGAAAGCCGCTGAGCGGACTCTTCCTGCTGTGGATCAACTTTTAGCATGATACGGCAAAAAAAGAGGAAACCTGAGTAACAAAACAGGGAACACATTTTTGCTGGTTACAGACTGGTGAGCGGCAGGTGAGTTTGTTATGTTCTGACAGCCATTGTGGCTATCCGCAGCTGGAGCCTGTTCATGCAGTTAATCACGCCACGTCTCACCCTCAAGACCCTCCAGCCGGAAGACTGGCTGCTGTTTCGCGCCGTTCATGAAGATGCGGCCACCATGACCTGGGTGAGCGAAATTCCCGATGAAGACGATTTGCGCCAGCGCTTTAACGAGCGTCTCGCGCCCTGGCAGGTAACCAGTTTCCATATGCTGTGTGTGGTGGCGCGCCTGCGCGACAGCGGCGAGCCGATCGGCCTGTTTGGCTGTAGCCCTGAATGGCAGCCGTACCGCCAGGCGGAAGTGGGTTACATGCTGCTGCATCGCCACTGCGGCAAGGGCTATGGCAGCGAGGCGCTGGCCGGATTAAGTGAGTTTCTTTTGTCGGCAGGCTTCCACAAACTGAAAGCGCTGGTGGTGGAGGGCAATCAGGCATCGCGCCGTATTCTGGAGAAGAACGGTTTTGAGCTCGAAGGCACGCTGCGGGATAATTATCTGCTAAAAGGTCAATGGGTGAACGACTGGGTGTTTGGTCGTCTGAATCAGGAAAATTAAAAAAATTTTCTCCTGCTATCGACAAGCTGATTGTCGACGCGTTATGTTCTTTTTTCGGTCACACAGAATGTGACCTGCGTCGCTCGGACGGTCCGGGCGCTTACGTAATCCAAGAGGACACTATGGCTGACAACAGCACACCCCGTCGTTTTTCGCGTATCGATCGCCTTCCTCCCTATGTATTTAATATTACCGCTGAGCTGAAGATGGCTGCGCGTCGGCGCGGCGAAGATATCATCGACCTCTCAATGGGAAATCCTGACGGCGCGACACCGCCGCACATCGTGGAAAAACTCTGCCAGGTGGCGCAGCGCGAAGACACGCACGGCTACTCGACCTCGCGCGGCATTCCGCGTCTGCGCCGCGCGATTTCACGCTGGTATGCCGAGCGCTATCAGGTTGAGATCGATCCCGAGTCTGAAGCGATTGTTACCATCGGCTCGAAAGAGGGGCTGGCGCACCTGATGCTGGCGACGCTAGACCATGGTGATACCGTGCTGGTGCCCAATCCCAGCTATCCGATTCATATCTACGGCGCGGTGATCGCCGGTGCGCAGGTGCGTTCGGTGCCGCTGGTGGCTGGCGTGGATTTCTTCGCCGAGCTGGAGCGCGCCATCCGCGAAAGCTACCCGAAACCGAAAATGATGATCCTCGGCTTCCCGTCGAACCCGACCGCGCAGTGCGTCGAACTCGACTTTTTTGAGCGGGTTATCGCGCTGGCGAAACAGTACAACGTGCTGGTCATCCACGATCTTGCCTATGCTGACATTGTCTATGACGGCTGGAAAGCGCCCTCTATTATGCAGGTGCCTGGCGCACGCGACGTGGCGGTTGAGTTCTTTACCCTGTCAAAAAGCTATAACATGGCGGGCTGGCGTATCGGCTTTATGGTCGGTAACAAAGAGCTGGTTTCCGCGCTGGCGCGCATCAAGAGCTACCACGACTACGGTACGTTTACGCCTTTGCAGGTCGCGGCGATTGCGGCGCTGGAAGGGGATCAGCAGTGCGTGCGCGACATTGCGGAGCAGTACAAGCGTCGTCGCGACGTGCTGGTAAAAGGGTTGCACGAAGCGGGCTGGATGGTGGATAACCCCAAAGCCTCGATGTACGTCTGGGCAAAAATCCCCGATCACTATGCCCATCTTGGTTCACTGGAGTTCGCGAAAAAACTGCTGCAGGAGGCAAAAGTGTGTGTGTCGCCGGGCATCGGCTTTGGAGATTACGGTGACACCCATGTGCGTTTCGCGCTGATAGAGAACAGCGATCGTATTCGTCAGGCGGTGCGAGGGATTAAAGCGATGTTCCGTGCGGAGGGTATTTTGCCGGGCAGCGTGAAAGCGGCAGAAGAAGCAGAATAAAACGAATCGGGGCGACAGCGCTGTCGCCCCAGGCTAACGCTACAGCATCAGCACAAATGTGCCGACCCACAGCAGCACAAAGAAAGAGATTCCCATCAAGGCGTATTTCACACACAACTCCTCTGAGCGGTTACGACGGTAGCGATCCCAGGCAAGCGCAACACGAACAGAATGAGAAAAACGCATCAGGTCATCTTCGCCTCAGGCATTTTCTCAGGTCGTTCTGAGTAACTCAGAACAGGATCGAGCGCTAATTTACGCGCAAACGATCCTAAAATAAATAGGTCCAGCCTGAGATATTCATCACATTTTTACGGCACTTCAATCTCTGGGATCGCTGACATACCAACCCGCAGCTGCGACAGGTCGGGCTGGTTCGTATCCAGCACGATTTTGACCGGAAGCCGCTGGACGACCTTAGTATAGTTACCGGTCGCGTTGTCAGGGGAAATCGCTGAGAAAGTCGCCCCGGTTGCGGGCGCAATGCTGTCGACGTGGCCGCTGAAAGTCTTGCCGGGCAGCGCATCCACCTTCACGCGTACCCGCTGTCCCTGGCGAACGTCGCTGAGCTGCGTCTCCAGATAGTTCGCGGTGATATAGGTCTGCTGAAGCGGCACAACCGCCAGCAGCCGCGTGCCCGCCGAGACATATGCACCGATGCGCACCGCACGCTGGCCGACCATGCCGTCTACCGGCGCAACAATGCGCGTGTAGGAGAGATTCAGGCGTGCCTGATCGACGCTGGCCTGCGCGGCGGCCACATCGGCCTGCGCCTGGCGGACCGCCGCCTGTAATACGCCGATCTCTTTCACTGCGGAAACCACGGCAGCCTGGCTTTGGCGCACGGCGGCGGCGGCGGAACGCTGGTTAGAACTGGCCTTTTGCTGATCGTCAGCGGCAATGGTGCCGCTTTTATACAGGCGGTTGTAGCGATCGGCGTTCTGGCCAGCATACTGCGCCGTGGCCTGGTTCGCCGCCAGCGTTGCTTTTGACTGTTCAATTGCCGATTGCTGCTGCTCCAGCTGCGCCTGGCTGCTGAGCAGTTTCGCCTGGCTGACCTGTAAATCTGCCTCGGCGCTCTCCAGCGCAACGCGATAGTCACGGTCATCCAGCGTCGCCAGCACGTCGCCCGCTTTGACCTGCTGGTTATCCTGCACTTTCACCTCGGCGATATAGCCGGAGACTTTCGGCGCGACCAGCGTGTAATCCGCATTAACGTAAGCGTCATTGGTGCGGTGATCGTTACCGGTCATGGCTGACCAGATAAAAAACGCTATTGCCAGCAGAACCAGCAGCAGCAGGCTCAGCAGCACGGTTTTTCTCATTACTAAAGCACGCATAATCTTATTATCTCGATGTCGAAGAGGCAGGTTGAATCAGGGTTTGCGGTGGCCAGACGCGCTTTGGCAGCCAGGCCGTAAGCAGCAACAGCAGTGCGGCAAAAGCGATCAGCAGCAGCCAGCTGTCGCTCAGGCTCAGTACGGTTGCCTGGTGCTTCACCAGCGTGGCGAAGCCGCTCAGGTTCTCGCTACTGCTGACGCTGCCGTCCATTAACAGCGGCTGGCTGGCGCTGGCCGCCGCGCTGTTGGGCGCACTCATCAGCCAGGGGCGGCTGGCAGCCTGGTCCAGCAGAATATTAGAGTGGATCTTCTCGCGGTGGCTGAGGAAAACCTCCACCAGCACCGAGGCCGCGACGCTGGAGAAGCCGCGCACGGTATTAAACATCGCCGAGGCGAAGGGACCTTCCGGCGGCGCAACCACGCTGGTGGCGCTCATCAGAATCGGCAGGATCACCATCGGCTGACCGAACGCCTGCAAAATCTGCAGCGTCCAGAAGTTCTGCCGTGCCCAGTCGCTGGTGATCTGCGAGCCGAGCAGACAGGCGGTTATCAGCAGCGCGACGCCCATCGCCAGCACCCAGCGGCAGTCAATCCAGCGGATATTGAGAACCGCTGCCACCAGTGGCGCAATCAGCAGCTGCGGCAGGCCGACGGTCAATGCCAGCGGCGCAAACTGCAAGGTGCGGAAGCCCTCAACCTGGCCGAAATAGGCGGAAGGCAGCGCCGAGCCGGAAAGCGAAACGATCAGCACCGCCGCCAGCGCCAGCAGCCCGTGCGTCAGGTTGCGGCGCGACAGCATCTGTAGCCGGAACAGCGGCAGCGGGTGAAACCATTCGTTAATCAGGAACACCAGCAGCAGCGGCAGCGCAGCCAGCAGCATCGCGGCAAACAGCGGCGACTCAAACCAGTCGAGACGCTCGCCCTGCGTCAGCGCCAGTATCAGCAGCGCAATGCCGCTGCATCCGGTAAGCATGCCGAACAGATCGATCTGCTTAAAGCGCTCCAGGCGCAGCGGATCCTGCGGCAGACCCCAGCCAAACAGCAGCATGGCGATCAGCATCAGCGGCACCACCTGCCAGAATACAAACATCCAGCTGACATCGTCAGTCCAGAAGGCGGCCAGTGAAGCCGCCATATTCGGTCCGAAAGTAGCCGTAAGCGCGTAACCGCCCAGCCCATACAGCTTGAGTGGCGGCGGCAGGAAACGCAGCGCGACGGTCATCAGCATCGGCGGCAGCGCGCCGCCGAACAGCCCCTGCACCACACGCAGCGCGATAAAGCTGCCGGGCGAAGGCGCCAGCGGCAGCAGAATGCCGCACAGCATAAAACCGGTTGAGACCACCAGCGAAAAGCGGCGCAGGGAAAAGGTCACGGCAAACCAGGGCGCGACCATCATCGCCGCGACTTCAGCGGCCTGATAGGCCGAGACGATCCAGCTGCCCTGGTCATAGCTGACACCAATGGCCGCACGGATGTCGGCCAGCGCGATATCGGTGACGCGATCGTTGAGGCCTGAAGTTAACGCGGCAATAAGCACGCCGATCAGTCCCAGTGCGAGGCGAAGTGTAAAAGGATGCGGGCTCGGCGCAGCAGTCGGCTGAGCAGTCATAGCAGGTTTCTCGTTATTATGATGCAGTGTATTGCGATGTGATACAGGGCGGGATTTTACATTTCGATATGCTGTATTGCAATGTGGTACAGGCTGTAAATCGTGCCTTTTTCGCGGTAAAGTAGGGCAGCTGAAAAGGACGACCCATGGCAAAACTTCCATCCAGCCGCGAGGATGAAAAATCAGGCGGTATTCAGGTCATCGCGCGTGCGGCAAACATTCTTAACGCGCTGGGAGAGCATCCCGGCGGCATGAGCCTTGGCGAAATTGCGCAGGCAGTGGATCTGCCGCGCTCAACGGTGCAGCGCATTGTTGCGGCGCTCGACAATGCACAGTTGGTACGCAGCAGCGGCGCAGGTGGCCTGCGGCTTGGCCCGGCCCTGCTAAAACTAATCTCCAGCGTCCATACTGACGTGGTTGATTTGGTACGGCCTGAACTGGAAGCGCTGTGCGCCGCCACCAACGAAACGGTTTCGCTGTCGCGCGCCAGCGGCACACAGCTCACCATCATTCACTACGTCGTGGCCTCACGCGAGCTGCGCGTAGTGCCGCGCATGGGGCTGAACCTGCCGCTTTACAGTACCTCTGGCGGCCGCGCGCTGCTGGCGCTGGAGTGTGATGACGATGTGCGCGTTATGGTAGGTGAGGCTTACCGGGAGTTAACAGAAAACACCATCAAAACGCTGCCGCAGCTGATGGCACTGATTAATGATGTGCGTAAAACCGGCATCTCCTACGATCGCGGCGAAACCCTGGAAGGCATCTCTACCATGGCGGTCGCGCTGGATACGTTGTTTGGTCGTTTCTCTGTTTCTTTGCTGGTGCCCACGTCACGTTTTCAGAAAAATGAAGACGCCTACCGTGAAGAGATGCTCAAGTGCAAAGAGGCGCTGATACGCGAAATCGGCAAAATCGCCGCTGTTGAAGGATAAACCTGATGAAAACACTGCTGATGGCTGTTGATAGTTCACCGGTTGCTGCAAAGGTAATCGCGACGGCAATAGAAGAGGCGCTGGCGCATAAGGCGCAGGTGGTGGTGCTCTGCTGCGTCGATCCCGCTTACTCCTCCTGCAACCAGCCGATTGATATCACTGCTGGCGAAGATCCGGAAGATTTTGCCGTGGCGCAGGATGAGCAGAATACCGCCGAGCTGGTGGTGCGCCACGCGCTCTCTCCGCTGCTGCGCGCTGGCGTCGACGCGCGCGGGCTGATTGTGGCGGGCGAAGCCGCAGATACCATCGTCGCCCAGTCGCAGCAGCTTGACGCGAAAATGATTATTATGGGCCGCCGACATCTTTCCTCTTTCAATCGCCTGTTAAAAGGATCGGTGAGCACAGCGGTTATCGAGCGCGCGCACTGCCCGGTATTAATCGACGTTCGTAAGGATTGAACAACTTCGCATGACCTCGCTGTGGATCCTCACGCTGGCAGCTTTTGTGCTGCTGGCACTTATCATCGTTGTGCTCATCAAAACGACCCGCCTGCGCGCCTGGCAAGGCGTGTTGCTCTTTCTGCTGCCGCTGCTGCTGGCCAACCTGCTGTGGTTTAGCTGGCTGAAGCCGCAGCAGCAGCGCATCGAGCAACAACAGGCGGCCATCGATTACCTGGCACAGACGCCAGGCTATCGCGTGCTGCAAACCCAGGAGCCTGCGCTGTGGCAGCTTCTGGTTAAAGAGTTACAGCATAACGTACGCCTCGGCCAAACGCCGCAGCAGGCAACCGGCGAGCTGCGCGGCTGGCTGGCGGACGTTATTAACCAGCGGCTGATGCGCGCCCCGGACGCCGCCGTCGTCAACTATATTCGCGTCTCGGTAGAGGCGATGCAGGCCCTCGGCAAGCGCGATCCGCAGCTCTGTTTCCGCTTTCTCTATCCGCAGGTGAGTGGCGGCGTGAATCTGGTGAGTACGCTGCCGCCTGCGCTGAATGCGCAAGACGCGGAGGCCATGGAGCAGCTGTTGCTGGCCAGCCGCGGCGCAGATTTACCGGTGGATCAGCCGCAGGCGCAGCAGGATTTGCAGCGCATCGTCGCCGCGCTGTATAAGAAATGGGGCGACAAGCTGCAGCAGCTGAACATGCCCGCTGATACCGCTGTCGATCGCTCATCGATGTGTGGGATGTCGGTCGATCTCTATAGCGCGATCCTCGCATTGCCGGACAAACACGCCGCCAACCTGTTGCGTAGAATGGTCACCCTCTCCGGCTGACAGGCAAAAAAAAGCCCGCTCAGCGCGGGCTCAATACGTAGTCAGATTATTTTCTTGGTTTTCACCTGGTGTGGTGCAGACGCTGTTTTGTCTGAGGTCATCTTCTCACCCATTAATTGATAGCGATAACCGTTTGGTCGTATCACTTTAATCGGTGAAAACTTGTATTATTAGTACTAAGTTGGGCAATTATCCGATAGCCGTCGCTTACAGGGCGACTTACACTGCCGCGACAATGTGAGGAAGCAAAATGAAATCAGTTATTGCCAGCGCGGTGGCGCTGTTATTGTTGACTGGCTGTAGCGTCAGTAAACCAGGTGGATTTGAACGTGTCGATGAAGATCCCAGCTCAAATACTGTGCAATACCGTTACGATCCGCAAAAATTAAATAAAGACGCAATGGAACTGGATTTGGCGAATTATTGCAACAGTAAAGGGTTTGATAAAGTCGAGGCGCTTGGCCCGAAGGACAGCCATATTCCTGGACTGAAAACCGGCTGGTTCCAGTGTAACTATGCGATAAAAAGCTAAGCGATAAAAAGAAATGAAATGGGCGGGTAATATCCCGCCCTTTTTTTATTTATGCTGTGTGAAATCTTTGCCCTTAGCGGTGATGATGCCAGCCGTGCCCGCCGCCGTGATGCCAGCCGCCGCCATGACCTCTGTCGATAATACACCCGCTCAGCATAGAGATAACGGCCATAACAGCGGTAACTTTAATGATTTTTTTCACAGAAAGTTCTCCTCTTTTCCGATGGGTGCAACATTACGCCGGAATAGTGGAGTGAAGATGCAGTAAATGTAGAGTTATTTAGAGAGATATTGCGGAATATTTCAGGGCCAGCAAAAAATGAAAACGCTTTAAATAAACCTATCGGAACACGCTGAATAAAAATGATTATCGGCAAGATAATTCTGAAAAGCAAGGGCTCTCTTTTCACCTTATGCGGCAAATTGGGACTAAAGTATGCTGAGGCAAAATTAAAAGGAGGAATGATGAAGCGTGAAGTCAAAAATGTGCTGGCGTTACAGGCAGAGCTAGGCGAGTGTCCCACCTGGTCGGTGCGCGAGCAGGTGCTGTGGTGCGTAGATATTCTTGCGCCTGCCATTCACCGCTTCGATCCGCGCAGCGGCGCGCTGGAGAGCTTTCCGCAACAGGAAGAGGTCGGCTGTATTGGCCTGCGTGAGCAGGGCGGCCTGATCGCCGCGCTGCGCAGCGGGGTCTGGCTGCTGGATGAGCAGGGCAGACCGCAGCGTAAAATCGCGGATAATCCTGGCGAGGCGGCAAAAAGTCGTTTTAACGACGGGCGCGTCGATCCCTGGGGGAATTTCTGGTGCGGCAGCCTGTGGGAGCCGCAGGATAAGAACGGCGCGCTACTGTGCCGCGTCACGCCATCTCTGGAACTGGAGGTGAAAGCGCGCGATATCAAAATCTCTAACGGCGTGGCTTTTGCGCCTGACGGCCGCTGGATGTACCACAGCGATACGCCGAATGAGGTGCTTTACCGCTACCCGCTGGATGAGAACGGCGAGCCGGGCGCGCGCGAAATCTTCCGCCAGTTTGATGCCAAAGGCGGTTTGCCAGACGGCGCGGCGGTGGACAGCGAGGGCTTTTACTGGTCAGCACAGTTCGACGGGGGCCGCATTGTGCGTATCGATCCCGCCAGCGCGCAGATTGTCGATGAGATTGCGCTGCCGGTGCGCTGGCCTACCATGGTGGCGTTTGGCGGCCCCGATCTGAAAACGCTCTATATCACCAGCTCGCGTGAGGATCGTTCGGCAGAAGAGCTGGCACGTTATCCGCAGTCGGGAGATATTCTTGCGGTTGAGGTGGACGTGGCGGGCATCGCTGAACCCCGTTTTCCGGGATAAAAACGCATCTGGCACGGTGCCACCGAGGTGGCACCGTGCCAGACCGACCGTTGAGTTTAGCTGCGCTGCAAGACCTGTTCTGTTAACAGCTGGCGCTGCGGCAGACGTATGGTCAGCGACAGCAGTAGCGACATCACCAGCAGCGTCATAATCAGGCTGAAGGTAATCGTAAAGCCGCCAAAGACCCAGGCTACCAGCGAGCCGAGCACGCTACCAATCCCAAAGCCCAGATAGAGCAGACCGTAGTTTTTCGTCAGGTTGTTCAGACCGAAGAAGTCACTGACCAGTGACGGGAAGACGGTAATGGTGCCGCCGAAGCTAAAGGCAATGCAGGCCAGTGACACAAAAAAGGTGGTTTCATTCATGTGGGTAAAGAGCAGGATGCCCATGCCGACCAGTGAAATCACCTGCGCCAGCGAAATCACCCGAATACGCGCCATCTTGTCAGACAGTACGCCCAGCACCAGGCGACCGCTGAGGTTGGCGATCGCGATAACTGTCACCGCATTCGCTGCCGTTTGCGTACTAAGATGCACCAGCCCTTCGCCGATATCTTTGGCGACGCCAATCACGTAAAGGCCACTCATGCAGGCCGTCAGAAACATCATTGCCAGCATCCAGTATTGAGGCAGGCGTACTGACTGTGCCAGCGTGTAGTCACGTGCCTGCTGGGCAGCCTGGCCGGTTGCACGCTGAACGGGCGCATCGCGCATCAGTAGTGCGCCGAGGATAATCATGGCCATCGCCGCCACTCCCCAGATAATGAAGGTCTGCTCCAGGCCAACCGCGCCAAGCAGTGCGCCACAGATAAATTTAAAGCCCAGACTGCCCAGGCCATAAGCACCGATGGCGCAGGCGGAAATCACGCCTTTGCGCTCCGGGAACCATTTCACGCAGTTCGACAGCGTCATTAAATAGCCTGCGCCATCAGCCAGTCCGACCATCACGCCCGCGCTAAGGTAGAGCATCATCAGATTATCGGCGTGAGCGGTGAGCCAGAAACCAACCGCCATCAGGATGCCCGCGCCGATAGCGACCCGACGCACGCCAAAACGCTCCTGCAACTTGCCCGCCAGCGAGGAGGCGACTGCCAGCCCCAGGCTCAACAGGCCAAAGGAAAAGGCAACCTGGCTGACTGGTGCATCCAGCTTTGACGCAAGCTGGCCGTTGAACAGGCTCCATGTATAAACCGAACCCAGTGCAAACTGGGTAATGATGGTGCCGACTAACGTTAGCCAGCGGGTACGTTGATAAGATGAGGTGGTTAGCTGGTTCATATTTTTCTCTCCCGTCCGGGAATCTGGAAACTAACGCCAGATTAATTCCTGACTACGCGCGCGCGGTCAAAAACGGCATGAACGGGATTAAACGCGTCATGAAATGCCGTTCACGGGGAATGAATGACATCTTTTTCCGCTTCGCTAATTTATGACCAATTCAACAACCTGATAATGTTTGGTTACGTGACGTAAACAGATGTGTCTTTCAGGCCGTTTAGCCAGCAAGGTGGCAGAATTTTTGCCAGGCTTAGAGTTCACTTAACAGGAGGAAATATGAAAGACCGAGCATATGAATCCCTTAGCTGTGAGAACGAGGTCCGCTGCATCATCGGTCAGGCAGTGATTGAACTCAGTGATGAGCAGCAGCCAGTGACCAAATCGACCCTCGCACTGAAATTGCTCTCTATGGCCGACCAGGACAATGACGACGAGCGTGTGCTGCTCTACTGGATAGCGCGCAAGGCCATCAATCAACCTCGTCAATTAAATGCTATGCAACGTCGGGCATAACGCCTGCGCGGAGCGGGCACTGGCCCGCTCTTTGCATCAGGCAGCTGCGCGCCGCCTGAGCACGGGTAACCGCGCAAACATCACCAGATTTCCCGCCAGAATCATCGTCAATCCCAACAGGCCTTCCATATGCCACTGGTATCCTTCGAAAAGGGTAGAGAGCGTCAGCGCCACCAGCGGGAACAGCAGCGTGCTGTAGGCTGCCTGGCTGGCACCGATGCGGCCCACCAGGGTGAAATAGGCCCCAAAGCCGATAACGGAGCCAAAGATAGCCAGATAACATACTGCGCCTGCCCACTGCAGGTTCCAGACAGGTTGCAGCGAGCTCCCCTGAAACAGCGTTACCAGCGCCATTGCGAGCGCGCCATACAACATTGCGTAGCTGTTGGTCGTCAGCACATCACGCTGCATCCGTTGATGACGCAGGCTAATCATATTGCCCAGCGAAAAGCCCAGCGTCCCTAGCGCACTCAGACCCACGCCCCATAACAGCTGTGCTGAGGCTTCGCTGGCGTGCAGATCGTGCCAGAACAGGGCCACAATACCACCCGTGCCGAGCGCGGCGGCAGGTAGCAGCCGCGCCGACGGACGCTGGCGGAAGAATATCCAACTGTTCAGCGCGTTATACAGCACTGCCATGGAAAAAATCACCGACTCCAGACCGCTATTGATCCAGGCCGCCGCATGGTAGAAGCAGAGGAAATTGAACCCAAAGACGCAGCAGCCTTGCAACAGGCAAAACAGATGATCGCGCAGCGTCAGCGCACGCAGGCGTTTACAGAGTTTAAGCGCCACAAGCATAATCAGCGCGGCCAGCAAAAAGCGCCAGAACACCGCCGCGCCAACGCTGCCACCGCTTGCCGCCTGCTGTGCGTAAATCGCGATCCAGGTAGTTCCCCAAATCACCACAACCGAAAGATACAAACAAAGATTCATGGTACGCCTCCTCTTATGAAACGCTAGTTTCACCGGTCGTGAGGCATATCGCTTGCAGCGGCCTGCGGCATACTTGCAAATTCTTGCGCTTTTTTTACTGTCGCCTTCGATAAGGCTGTTCTCCTGACGCGGTGCTTCTTACACTAGAAGGCTGTTAACAGGAGATCGCTCGTGAACTACCAGACCTTTGATATGCTGCAACGCCATAAAGCCCAGCTGCGTCATCACGCCGGGCTTAATGATGGCATTCAGCTGGCACACTGGTTTAATAGCGGCGATCGCGTCACCAATCTCAGCGATCACCATACGCTTAGTCTCTATATCGCCGACGGCTACGATACCTGGCATAAAACGCCTCATGGCTGGCGCAACGGCGGCGGGCCGGATCGCTTTTGCCTGATGCCGTCCGGCGTAGAATCCACCTGGGATCTGCGTTCCGATCTCTCTTTTGTGCACCTTTACTGCACCGAAGCACATCTGCGCCAGATGGCAGAAGAGATATGGGATCGCAGCCCGGCGCAGCTACAGCTGCACGAAAAAGTATTTGCCAGCGACGATCGCATTACGCAGCTCTATCGCCATTTTCTGCTCAGCTGCGACTGGCGGCAGCCCGCTAACCAGCTGCTGTTGAGCAGCGCCTCAACGCTGTTGATGACCCATCTGCTGCAACATTACAGCCAGGTGCAGTGGCGCGCGCCTCAGGTGCGCGGTGGTCTTGCGCCCGCCGTGTTGCGCCGTCTACAGGCGTTTATTGAGGCCCATCTCGATCAGCCGCTGACGCTGGCGCGGTTAAGTCAGGAAGCATCGCTGAGCGAATTCCACTTTGCGCGCATGTTTCGCCATTCGGTGGGCGAAGCGCCGCATCAGTATGTCATGCGGTATCGTATGCAGCGCGCGAAAGAGATGCTGACCACGACGTCACTGACGTTAACCGAGATTGCTCTTAGCTGCGGATTTCATTCACCCAGCCATTTCAGCAACCGCTTCCGGCAGATAAACGGCATATCACCTTCAGCATGGCGCAGCAGATAGGCAGGAAAGAGGTTTATTATCGCCTTATAGTCGGTGAAAATATTTTAAGGCCTGGCCAGTTTGCTTCTTCATTGAATAATTTTTATTTTCTAGGTTAATTTATTTTAAGAGTATTTCGTGCAAGGGAACTACCTCATCAATTGCTTTGATTAACATCAATGTATGTTGACCTGACGATCAATATTTCGCTTATGTGCGCCCTCCAGAAATAATTTGCCAGATCATTGTCCTGAAGGAGTTAATTGCCGTGTATCAGAGCGGGTCATCAGAAAATGTTAAAATTAATATTTGGTGCAAAATGATACTTTTTTATAGTTAAAGATTCAATCTTTGTTTAATTGATCAACTGAAGGTGACTGGACTATTATTTCTGCCGGGAAAAGCAGTGATTCTTCACCTGACAAAGAACACAAGGACTGACTGATGAACGGCAGCTTTCAGCCTGGAAATTACAAGGCGCGTATTAATCTGGCTTTAAACAGGCAAAATGGCAGCGCAAAAAAAAGGAATGGGACGTTGCCGGAATATCGGATAGCAAAAACGTATTGCCGCGCTAGCGAAAACGCTTTTTTATCAGAATGCACTCAAATAAATATCGATAAAAATAAGGTGAATATCCTGCTGGCGGCCTGTTTATGCGCGCTTAACCGGCTCCAGAATAATATCCAGACGAGACCGCAGGATGCGGAGCCAGCCTGGGCAATACGCCGGGTGAATCTGAGCCTGTTGCGGGGCTGAAAAGATGAGAAAAAGTCAACGTGAAACGGCCGCTTCTCTCAACATCGATGCGTTAATGCAGGAAACCTGGTTACAGGCAATTAGCCTGCGCTATGGTCCACCATTCAAAGAGGGCGAGGGCCGCAGGCTATGGCAACGCTGTAGTGAGGATGTCACACGCGTGCAGGCAGCGCTGAGATCAGCAGGCCTGGATGACGCCAGCTGTCAGCATATTCTTTACGCCCAGTGCGCGCTGCTTGATGAAGTCGTGAAAGGGCGCGGCATACAGGATGATGCCTGCAGATACTGGTACGACAGATCGCTACAGGCACACTTTCTTGGCACAACAGAAGCCGGAGAGAGACTCTGTGAACGCATGCGCCACGTTCTGCGCAGTCCCGTCTCGCACCGCGCGGTGCTGACCTGTTTCCACCGGGTCATGCTGCTTGGTTTCCTTGGCGAGTATCGCATGCTTGACGATACCAGACGCAGGATGCTGGTAAAAACCCTTAGCGAGCGGGTCGCGCCGTTCAGCTACCGTTCAATTACACCGATCCGAACCCGCGCGCGCAGCCAGCAGAGCATCAACAGCTGGCTGGCTTCATGGCCAGCGCGCATCGGACTTAGCGTGCTGTTGATGGGCATACTGTGGCTGGAATGTGACTACTGGCTCGATCAAATGCTGTTTACGTTGCTGCCTGTCGGAACAATGAAATGAGTCTGGCGCAGGCGATTGTCAGCACTATCAACACCAAGGACGGAACGCAATAATGACTACACTGCAAAACCTTATTCATGCCTGTCAGGCGGATGCATCCGCGTTGACGGAACAGGCGCGACTGTCTTCGCACAACTGGCGCCGCTGGGTTGAGCCATTTTCCGACTCGCTGCCAGTCGGTGGCGATCCGGCCTATGAGGATGATTTTCAGCGCATCCGTGAAGAGGTGAACAAACTCTCCGGTAGTGATACCGCATTAATCTGCTCGCTGGCGGATAAGCTGCTGACCGGTGTAAGCAAAGACCTGCGCGTCATCACCTTTTATACCTGGGCACGCCTGCATCAGGAAGGCGAAAGCGGATTTGCCGACGGGCTGGAACTGCTGGCCGCGATGCTGCAACGTTTTGGTACGCAGCTGCATCCGCTGCGCGACCGCAGCCGCAAAGCCGCGCTGGAGTGGTTAGGCAGTGGCCGCATGCTGGACAGCCTGTCGCTCTATCCTGAGGTCGACGTAGCGGTGATGCAGCGCATCGTGGGCGCGATGCTGCTGGTTGAAGAGGCGCTACAGCCGCTGCCAGAGGAGACGCGCCCGCAGTTCACGGCACTCTACCAGGCGCTGGAAAACCGTCTGGCGCAAAGCGGTGGCGCAAACAGTCTTGTGCCGCAAACCAGCCGGGATGAGAGCGCTGCGACCGGTTCAGCGCCTGCGCCGGTCATGAATGCGGTAACGTCGGGGCGCGATCTGCTCGATCAGGCAAAAGTGCTGGCGAAATATCTGCGCGATCAGCCAGGCGGCTGGCTTGCCGGCCATCATCTGATGAAAAGTGTACGCTGGGATACGCTCACCGAACTGCCGCCGCTTGATGCCAGCGGCCGCACGCGGCTGGTACCGCCGAAGCCAGATCACCGCGCCCATCTTAAGCGTCTTTATCTACAGCAAAGCTGGTCGGAACTGCTTGAGCAGAGCGACAGCCTGCTGGCACAGGGTGTCAACCATCTTTGGCTGGATGTGCAGTGGTACACCTGGCAGGCGCTGATCAGACTCGACAGCGACAGCGTGCGCGCCGATATTATCTGTCGCGATTTAAAAGGGCTGCTGTCCCGCTTGCCTGGGCTGGAAGTGCTGGCCTTCAATGACGGCACGCCGTTCGCTGATGAGATCACGCTTGGCTGGCTCAATGAAAAAGTGCTGGATGAGCTGGCAGGCTGGCAGAATGAAACCGAGACCCCAGGCGATGCGGCTTTTGACGACATTCTCTCGCTGGAGCCAGAAGTGCTGGCAAAGGCTGACAGCGACGGGATTGAGGCTGCGCTTAACTGGTTGCAGGCGCGTCCTGGCATCGCGACGCCACGTGACGTCTGGCTGATGCGCCTGCTGATGGCGCGCGTTACCGAGCAGTACGGCAAAAATGAAATGGCACTGCATCTGCTGGGCGAGCTCGACGCCTCAGCGCAGCAGCTCACACTGCTACAGTGGATCCCTGGACTGTTATTTGAAGTCAAAGCGCGCCGCCTGAAGCTGCTGCGCGGCAAAGCGGGGCGCAGCGAGGCAGACAAAGCCCGCCTGCAAGCAGAAATGGAAAGGTTGCTCGCTGGCCTGGTTGCACTCGATCCGGCGCGTGCGGCGGTGCTGTGCAGCTAATCATCCCTCTTCAACCAGCTTAAATATCCTTTGGGTAGATTTAACCCAGCGTGCTAGCTACGCTGGGTTACGCTATCCGCGGCCATTATTTTTAAGTGAAAAACTATTGTCAAATGACATTACTTTTTCAACTAACACCTGGCTTTTCTCACAGAAATCGCTGCTTCCGAAATAAATTCCCATGAAAAAAATTCAATGCCTGTCCACATGGAGTAACGCTCTTTTTATTTTTTTCTGGGCTGATGTAGCAGCCGGTAGCAAATAATAAGCCGCTTATTGAATATTTTTCCTCAGGGCTTTTGAAATGTGGGGTTTCTTTGATTTATATCAAAGAAGTGATATTGACGTAATAAAATTTTAGTTAAATTGGCTTTTCTGGAATATGCCGTTACAACACATAAAAAAAGCAGGAGGTTAAACTAACGGCTATTGCCTTTCGTAATTAACATTCGGTGTAATATTTTAGGATAAATCTAATTGCAGGTGGGTGGGTGGGGGTTTGATCGGGAGTGGTTAATTGCTCTATTATTTCGCCCGGAAATATTTATATCGACAACCACACAGCGATTAAACGAGGGACAGAGGAATGTCTGACAGCTTCCAGAGTGAAGTACCCAGGGCGCGTATTAACCTGAAACTGGATTTACATACGGGCGGGGCAGGTAAAAAAACTGAATTACCCCTGAAATTACTGGTGGCCGGGGATTTCAGCCACGGTCAGGAAGTCGCGCCCTTATCAGAACGAAATAAAATAAACGTTAATAAGAATAACTTTAACAGCGTGCTTTCCGAATATTCTCCAGAAGTTAACCTGACCGTGAAAAATACGCTTGCCGGCGACGGCAGCGAGGAAAATATCAGCCTGACGTTTCAGGAGATGAAAGATTTCACGCCTGAACAGGTGGCCCGCCAGATCCCCCAGCTCAAAGCCATGCTGGCCATGCGTAATCTGCTGCGCGATTTAAAAGCCAATTTACTGGACAACCAGGCTTTCCGTAAAGAGCTGGAAAAAATCCTGCTCGATCCGGCGCTGAGTGCGGAACTGCGCCATGAACTCTCCGCTCTGGCACCCAAAGCGTAACCGCATCAACGTTTTAACGGATTAAAAGGAATGCTCATGACTGTTCAAAATGAAAATATGGCCGGCAGCGAAAGCGTGGTGCTGGAACGCCCGGAAGCCAGCGGGGTGTACGCCTCCCTGTTTAAAAAAATCAACCTGAACCCCGTGTCGGAACTGAGCGCGCTGGATGTGTGGCAGGATGCGCAGGCGATGTCGGACGCGACGGCCGACGAGCGCCTCACCGCCGGCATGCAGGTTTTTCTGGAGTGCCTGAGCAAGGCGGGTTCGAAGGTCGACAGGCTCGACAAAACGCTGATTGACCACCATATCGCTGAGCTGGACTATCAAATCAGCCGTCAGCTGGATGCGGTGATGCATCATGAAGAGTTTCAGGCGGTGGAGTCGCTGTGGCGCGGCGTCAAATCGCTGGTGGATAAAACCGACTTCCGCCAGAACGTGAAAATCGAGCTGCTTGATATCTCGAAGGACGATCTGCGCCGCGACTTTGAAGACTGTCCGGAAATCATTCAGAGCGGTCTCTATTTGCAAACCTACGTTGCCGAGTATGACACGCCGGGCGGCGAACCCATTGGCGCGCTGGTTTCCGCATATGAATTTGACGCATCGGCTCAGGACGTGGCGCTGCTGCGCAATATCTCTAAGGTGTCTGCCGCCGCGCACATGCCGTTTATCGGCTCCGCCGGCCCTGAATTCTTCCTGAAGAAGTCAATGGAAGAGGTGGCGGCCATTAAAGACATTGGCAACTACTTTGACCGCGCCGAATACATCAAATGGAAAGCGTTCCGCGACTCCTAACTGTGGTATTAACACAATGATTTATATATATATTCATTATATGAGTTTTGAATTGTGCCCGCATTTATGCCCACAGAAAACGGGCTCGCTGGCGCGCATCAGTTTCGGGTAAATGACTGCTTCCAGAGCTGATATTCTTTGTACTCCCACCGGGACGCGCGGCCAAATTTTCGGGGCGGTGGCAACTTGCCCTGCTGAATTTGTTTGTAGAAGTAGCGATCGGTAAACCCAGAGTCCCTTACCATAAACTTCATGTCAATCAGCGAATCATCACGTAATTCCATATCGGTTCTCTCCTGCGGTCACAGACAGACCGGCATGAAGCATGCAAAAAGGGCCTGATGAGTCATCATCCGGCCCGGCCTGGTGTTGTCGTCAGTCTTGGCCGTTATGCGGTTCACTTTTCCTGACGAACGGAGCGGAAGGGGGCGGTTATCTGTAAAACAGATTCATTCCTCGGCGGTTAACGCGTTACGCGCATGGACTGCTGAACAAAAACTGGCACGATATTCTGCCCACGCCACATTTACCGGACGGCGGGCATAGCCAGCGGCTTCCGTCCAGAGCGTAGCGGCCTGTTGCCAGTTCTCTGCCTGTTCAGCTCCGACCGCTTCGGCGGCAACCCGCATATAGAGACTGCTTCCGGAGACTGAGGGTGTCCGTTTCATGTCACGTCGCTCCTGATGGCTGTGAGCGGCTAAGTACTGACGCTTCGTCAGTCTCCGCTTTGCACAGCAGATAAACATCTGTGGCCTTGTCGGGCACGTTCGCCAGCATGCGTGCCGCGTATGTTTGGCAGCGGCCGGGGCCTGCGGGTGTTTTCTCGCTGAACACCGCTTCGGTGAAATCCGTCGGCAGCACATCCGGTGTCCGCACCGGGTGTGGCTGCGGTTCCGGATTATCACGATGCTCTTCTTCAGAATTCGCTGGCGTTTCAGGTGCAGGCTCTTTCCAGCCAGGCATGCCCTGCAGCTCGTAACTGCCTTCGGCCTGGAGATACGCCAGCCGGAGAACAAACTCCCGGTAAGTGTCATCTGCTCCTTTACGGGCGCAGCAGCTTTTCACTTCGGGATGCAGATTCCAGTGGCGGAAGGCATAAAGCTGCTCAGGGAAAAAGGACAGCAGGCGACAGGCCTCATCATCGATCCACTGTTCTTTTTCAATCGCAGCCTGTTCCTCTGCATCCAGTTGTTCCTGACGGCGTTCGAGCTGGATGAACGGCATCATGGCTTGCCCTCCTGAAGCAAAATGTCGACAACATGGTCAAAGGCAATCTGTAACAGCGGCAGCGGTGGCTGTGGCGGAAGGGCCGGCGGCGGCTGGGATGAAAAGCTGGCGCTGGTGACGATATTTTCCGGTGCGAACTCGATATCGCGGATGGCGTTAAAAGGGCGAGCAAAAGCGGCATCGCCCCTGATGTGTGACTGCATCATGGGAAATGTTCCTCTGTCAGGCTGGGGGGATTAAATCTGGTTGTTGTAGTCGGCATGGCTGAGTAGTTCCCAGTTCAGGCCGTTGTTTCGCGAAAGCAGGCGCCAGTGCGGGGTGACGCGCAGTGTCAGATACCCGTCACGGTATGTTCGTCTCGCGTGAATATGCCCTGCGCGCCACTGTCTGATTTGCTGTTCTGCGCGCTGGGTTATCCTGTCGGGTGCATGAGGTTTAGACATCACGGCTGCCTCATCTCGGCAGCGCAGGCAGCGGCCAGCTTCTGCACAAACACCCAGGCAATACCCTCCCTGAAGCTGACAAACTGCCTGCTTCTGTTTAATACGCTGGCGGTAAAGTTGTACCGGCCATCATGGATCTGAATAACCATACCGGGCCTCCTACAGGCATAAAAAAACCGCCACAGTGGGCGGTTGGGTTCAGGGTTGTCAGTAATGTTCACTGCTGCGGGGCTTCCTTATGTTCCGGGGATTCAGCGCAACAGCAGCAGCAGGTGGGACGTAGGTCAGGATGAATACCGAAAATCGGGCTGACAATGGCATGCTCTATCTCTTCCAGTAAGTTCATCAGGGTCGTACGATAAGCGCCGGCCTCTTCTTTGCTGATTTTTCCTTCCTGTGAGCAGGCATCAGTCATGTCGGCTGATGCGTAGAGCATTTCAGCCACATCGAAAAGGGTCTCGATGACTTTTTCTGCAACTTCACGGTTTTGCATGGTGACCTCCGGGTCAGATGAATGCCCTGCCGGGCGGGGTTAACGTAACGACGTGTCAAAATTTATGGGCGCCATACTCATTGACGACGACGATGCGTGTAGTTCTGATGAAATCAGCGACCTCATCGCCCACGTTCTGCCAGTGCGCCAGCGCCAGAAGCACATCGCTGCGGCTCTGACAGTGGCAGGCACCTACATACGCCTTCACATGAACCAGGGCAAGGCGCTGCATTTCTTTTTGAGTCAGGACTTTTGAGGGGGTGTTTTTATCCATGGTGTTCTCCGGATTTAGACGTAAAAAAACCGCCTCGGTGGGCGGTTTATGCGGGTTTTCTGGCTTCGAACTGCCTTCTTTTTTCAATCATCCTGATATAGAAGTCATATAACTGCCTGCGCATGTTTTGCTTCATTTCTTCAGGTAATGATTTCTGCATTTCATCCATTCATTAAGTTCTGGCTTACATTGAACCCAGGCATCATCGACCAGTTTTTTGGCCGGGATAGTTGTCTTGATCAATGGAATGGTGTGATCGTTTAAGCATCTGACTTCAGGTGGCTCGAAAGAGCGATCGTCAGCTACAGCAACCACTGAAAATAAAATTCCCGACAAAAAAATCCATTTCACAGGCTAGTTCTCATTCTTCTTGTAAACCGTATGCGTTCCCAGTAAAAACGTCACTGACATTCAGGTAAGGTTTCAGTGCTCTCTTCTGAACGCAACCCATTCCTTCCAGCAATCCTCAGGGTTAATATCACGATATCCCCGGCTTTCAGCTATGGCCAGTGCCGTATTGCCATCTACTTCGATAGCTGTGGCGTTATCTCGAATACAATTCACCTCTTCCATAGTGAGAGGGCTTCCTTTCTCATTCTCTTTGCTCAGCAGCAATGTAATGAGAGGGGGAATAAACACTATGCTCATTTATCCATATCCTTTTGATAAACCAGTCAGGACCTTTAAAGGCAGTCACACCGAAGCAGGAATTAAACATTATTTTACTGATGACTGTCTGTAGAAAACGGTCTAATTGGCCAAATGCAGTATGGCAATTTATATCTCATTGGTCTGGACTGCGCATAGCGCTTACGAATGGTATTCCGAGTCAGGAAAAGTAGATCGCCGATTTCAGTTGCCCTTTCAGGATGAAGAAAAAAAACTCCTCACCTTGCTTACCAACGCAGGAACTGGAGTGAAAGAGGTTAAACCAGCGGTATGCTTCTTCGACGCGGCTTCTGTACTGCACGAATCTGGCGTCCGGCTTCGTTACAGACCTTCTGGTATTTGCTGCTAATGCGGTGCTGAACGTAGTTAGCAGCACCTGCCAGAATCTGTTTGTGATACTCCGTTTCTGTCTCCACAGCCTTACTGACGCGATCACTTACTGCTCGCCTGGAATGGTTTTCCGCCCGGCTGAGTTTAGTAGTCCGTTCTGGCGGTTCCCATCCCTGCTCTGAAGCTAGAATCGCTTCAATCTTGCGGCACTCGATCGCCTCAACCATGCGACGCATATGTCGGCGTGTTCTGGCGTTGTCCTTCACCACAGGTTTAACAGATCTGCCATAGCTGATATTTGCCATACATCCCCCGTTAAATTACTGGCTGCACAGTCGCAACAATGCACTCAGTAACCTGAGGTTCGGTGCGTTCTCGGCACCTGCCGTAGAGCTTACCGCTCGTTGTTAAAGAACTGCTCCTTAGGGCAATACCCAGAGCACAATACAATAACCATAAAAATAACTTAGGTTATTTTTTGAGTCAATTCTATTAGGCGTTTTTTTTGATGTTTTCAATAATTTTGACAACAAATGAACATCTTATGAGACTTACTGATGAGAGGCAGAATTACTGGTTATTGGGATTTATTTCTCTAGGGTATAGAGGTATAACCTCCATATGTGATGAACGCAGCGCTGTTTTAAGCAGCACTATAAGGGTTTGTAAGCGATTTTTAGGAGAGCGGTGTGAAGAACGCGTTACTAAGGGTTGCCCCAGGAAAATTCGTGGAAGTTCAACCCAGAGGAAAAGTCACGTTAGAGGTAGGCGAGGTCTATCGTCTCAGTGATCTGGACATGAATACAATGAGACCGATTATGATGACATCTTCACTTATGGGGATTGGCTCGACTCTAGAATCAGCGTCAAGTAACGCGCCGCTGCCTCCAATAGAATAACGATATGCGGATATCTTGCCTTTTATGCTTGCAAGTACATAGTCATTACTTCCAGGCTGCTCTGCGGTATCTACAACTACCAAGCAGCCCACTGGCAGGTCAGCATACCCCGAATCGTATTTGAGTTTATAAGCTCGAGCATTTGATGTATCGATAAACTCTGGAACCGGTGTCACAGTATCTGTAGGACCCTTTTCATCCCATACAGAAACAATCTTAATCCCATCATAAAATTTTGTTCCTTCAGTAGATAAGTCATGGTCAGCTGATCGGGGATTTCTATGAACTTCCTCAATCATTTCTCCTTTCCCATGCGCTAACCAATCAGGACTAACTTCTAATGCGCGAGCAATATCTAGTAATTTTTTAGTTGTATGGCTTTTACCTGAGGTTAGTTTCCATACGCTGGGTTGTGACAGACCAGCAGAAGCAGCAAGACTAGCTTGTGACATGCCGCGATACCTCATAGCTTTTTTTAGTCTTTCCGAAAGCGTATCCATTTTCATCTTTAAAAGATAACCAAAGTTTTGATGTTGAAACGATAAAGCCACATGCATGGCACGTCAAATAACCAGGGTTATTGCTCAGGGTTAATTTTATCGCTACTATTCAATAATATTTGATGAAAAAGGGTATGGTTTTTATGAACCAAGCTATTGAGAGAGCAGTGAAAATTGCCGGAAGCCAAAAGAAGTTAGCGCAAATGGTTGGAGTAAGTCAGCCCAATGTATGGTCATGGCTGCACGATAAAAAAAGAGTTTCACCTGAACGGGTGCTCCCAATAGTGAAAGCCACAGAAGGACAGGTGAAAGCATATCAGCTCCGTCCTGATCTTCCTGAGCTTTTCCCTTGCCCTAAAAACAAATGTTAATTCAGTAGGCTGGTAGGGTCTTGCATGGACATATCAAAAGGCTGGATCAAGATGCGAACCTCACTGAAGTCGCATCCCAAAGTGAATGAAATGGCTGCGCTATTGGAGAAGCCGGCGGATGGAAGCGCCGGTTTTGACGTATCTGTCGGTGGACAACGCTCTGCGCTGCTGACGCGTAACGTAACGCGCTGCGTTACGGTCACATCACTACTGCTTGTATGGAGTGCTGCCAATGAGCACACCAGTGACGGCGTGTTCCGTAACGTCGATCTCAATTACCTGGATGTCCTGGCAGGATTCGATTACTTTGGAGGAGCAGAGTAAATGAGCCGTGCAGCAACAGAATGGGTCTGGAGCCTTGACCTTAAGGCTTCACAAAAACTTCTTCTCCTTTCCCTGGCTGACCGGGCCGACGAATTTCACCGCTGTTATCCAAGCATGATGAGGCTGGTTAACGACACCGGCCTCGACAAGAAAACGATCGGTAAGTGGATCAATCAAATGATCAGCGAAGGTCTGATCACAGACACTGGTGAGCGTAAAGGTCCCACAAAACGGGTCCGGGTTTTGCAGCTAAATCTCGATTTTAAATTTACCCGAAAACGGGATAATTCAGTCAGAGGTAATGAACCCAAAAACGGTAATATTCCCGAAAACGGGAATATACCCAAAAATGGGTCTTTGAATGTACCCAAAAACGGATCACAGAATCAGTCATTAGAACCAGTCATAGAATCTAAAAACATAACACCCGCCGCTGACGCGACGTGCGTGACCAAAACAGGGCTTTCTCGTTACGCTTTCGAAGGCAGGGTGGTGAAGCTGAACCACGCAGACTTTGCATCGTGGCAGAAGCTCTACTCGAGCGTCGATCTGCTTTACGAGCTGCAGAAACTCGACATCGAGTTTTCACATGAGCGGCCAAAAAGCTGGTTTATCACAG
>Ga0209371_1000447_pt1 | contig 41193 bp, 35 predicted proteins | sample AgamicAtAmrz_FD_187165 | JGI IMG/M metagenome (GOLD analysis project Ga0209371, IMG submission 187165) | Agave microbial communities from Guanajuato, Mexico - At.Am.rz (SPAdes) (version 2) | ecosystem: Host-associated > Plants > Roots > Rhizosphere | place: Guanajato, Mexico | collected 2012-06-07
GTGACAAAAGTACGAAAGAAATCGAGGATGACGAACTTGAGTCCTATAAAAGGCTCGCTAAAGCACTCCTCAAAGCTGATAAAGACCAGTTAAACAGTTTGTGCAAAAGCGGATTCCTTCGTGAGGTTAAAAATGATGAAAACTAAGCCTGCTGAACTCAGTGAAATGCTAGAAGATGCTAAAGAACTGCATGAGATGGGCCTGATGCCCACTGAGGATGTGCATTTCATCGCTGCGCGTTTGTCAGCACGAGAATATCGTAAACGCGTCGCCGCTGTTCGAGTTATGTCGGGCGAAGAGATCAAGCAGTTACGTGTAAAATGTGGTTTGTCTCAGGCTTCACTGGCACATACCCTGGGTATGACAGTGGATAGCGTTTCCAAATGGGAACGCGGGGAAATCACACCCAGCGGTCCGGCTCTACGGATTCTCAATACGCTGGCAGCGAAAGGCACTGAAGTATTTATGGTCTAAGCATCGTAAAAATAAAAAGCTTCTTATAAGAGGCTTTTTATATTTGTATCAGGGATTTAAGGTCTGATATTAGTCTGCCAAAAGAGATTAACGCTCAGAACCACGGTACTGTCGCAACACCGCTTAACCCATAACTGCTAAAAACTCTTTCAGTCGGCGCTTCCTTCAATGGACCATGCTCGATAAAACAGCAGCCAGGTATAGCCATTAGAATGGCTTTTCACTGCCAGGAAAGGCAGCAAACAACGGAATATTTGCAAAAATGGGTAAGCTTCTCTTCTAAGCTGCCTGTACGGCAGTGAACGGTTACCTTAACAAACTAACTTCCTAATCTTCCAGCTAAAAACAGCATCACAGAAGATTCACCCTTTTTATTTCCCGTACATCATCCACCTTATTTTTCAATAATTTAGAATGCGACACAAAAAGAGTTCAAAAGAGAGATGCTGGCACAGGCGCATTTGCCATCTAAAGCCCTGCACCAGACCTGTCAAATAAACGTGCACACAATCCCGGCCCACCTTGTTGATTCACAAGTAAGCACCGAACCGGAAATCACAACAGCCTCAATCCGTCAGCGTCAGCGCAATCCCGCGCTCGCGCAGCGTATGGCACACTTCCTCATCCAGCCGACTGTCAGTCACCACATCAGTCAGCTCGTCAACCGGCGCGGCACAAAACAGTGACCAGGAACCATATTTACTGCTGTCCGCCAGCAAAATACGACGGCGCGCATTTGCCAGCAGATCCCGCTTCAGCCCCGCCTTCTCCTCTGTCGGCGTGGTAATTCCGCGCTCAAGACTCCAGGAGTTACAGCTGACAAAAGCGATATCAGGATTGATGCTGCGCAGCAGGCGACGCCCATGCTCGCCGATACAGGACTGGCTGGAGTCGTCGATACGGCCGCCGATAATGGTGACTTCGATCTGTTTAAATTCACAAAGAAATAGCGCGATATGCAGGTCAGCGGTGATGACGCGCAGCGGCAGATGCGTCAACTGGCGCGCCAGCTCCAGCATAGTAGTCCCGGCATCCAGCACCACCGCGTCGCCCGACTGCACAAAGGCAGCAGCCTGATGGGCGATGGCCTGCTTCTCCAGCAGATTACGCTGCATCTTCTCCAGCGTGGTGGGCTGCGCCGGAATAAAACGGTTCAGCGTCACGCCGCCGTGGCTGCGGCTAATCACGCCTTCTTTATCCAGCTTAATCAAATCACGTCGAATGGTTGCTGGCGAGGCGGAGATCGCACTCACCAGCTGATCAACAGTCACCAGATTATGGCTTTTCAGATAATCCATAATCTGGTCAAGGCGACTTTGTCCCTTCATATTTCCCTATGCTAGCTGCATCGCGAGTTTAATGGAGATCGCCATGCTCTCAGACTTCGCTTTACCTGTCCATGCGATATCAAAAGCGGTGCCGTGGTCCGCAGAGGTGCGGATAAACGGCAGACCGGCAGTGATATTGACGCCGTCATAAAAGCCAAGCAGTTTCAGCGGGATATGCCCCTGGTCGTGATACATCGCCACCACGATGTCATACTGCCCTTCCTGACACTGCAGGAACACCGTATCCGGCGGACAGGGGCCGAAAACCTCAATGCCCTGCTCTTTCATCGCCTTCACTGCAGGCGCAACGGTAGTGATCTCCTCATCGCCAAACAGGCCATTTTCGCCAGCGTGCGGGTTGACGCCCGCCACCGCAATACGCGGCTTCTCAAAGCCGACGCGGCGCAGGAAGGTGTCCGCCATGCCAATCACCGTTTCAATGCGCGAGCGGTTCAGCGTGTCGAGGAACTTGCGCAGCGCGATATGCGTCGTAACGTGAATCACCTTCAGCTTATCGGTGTAGAGCACCATCGCGTAATCTTTGGTGTCGGTCAGGTGCGCCAGCAGCTCGGTATGGCCAGGATAGAGATGGCCCGCCGAGTGCAGCGCCTCTTTATTCAGCGGCGCGGTGGCGATGGCCTGAACGTCGCCCGCCAGCGCCAGTTCGGTGGCGCGCTTCACGCAGCGCCAGGCGAGATCGCCCGCCTGCTTCTGCACCACGCCTGGCTTTAGCGCTTCCGGATCGGCCAGCGGCTCGTCGATAACGTTGACGATGCCCGGCGCGAAGTGCGCCTCTTTTACGCTATCCAGCACGCGCAGCTCGACCTGGGGCGTAATATTCAGGGCAAGGATGCGGCGCAGCGTGGCCGCGCATCCCACCACCACCGCCGGCGCGCCGTTAAGGTCGCCTTCCGCCAGCGCTTTGATGATGATCTCCGGGCTGATGCCCGCCGGATCGCCCATGGTCACCGCAATAATTTTACTCACTCGACTTCTCCTCAATAAAACGAATGGCTGCTACCAGGGTGTTTTCGTCGCCAAAACCGCCCGCTTTGGTCATCACCGGCAGGGTAAATTCACTGTTAAGCAGGAGACCGTGCGGCACACAGCCCGCCACGATGCCCTGAATATGGAAACCGCTGGCGCCCAGCGCCTGCGCCACCGCAATCGCCACGTCGCCGCCGGAAAGATAGAGTCCGGCGGGCCGCTGCGTGCGGCACAGCGTCAGGGTCAGTTCGCCTAAAAACTGGCAGATCGCCTCGCCAAGCTGCTGGCGCGTCATCTGATGCTGCTGGCACAGCGCGTCAATCTCATGGCGCTGGTCGGCGCGCTGGCAGGTGCGGATCACCGTATGGCGTCCGGCGCGCAGCGCGCCGGCGGCCTGCTCTGACCAGCTCGCACGATCTGGCCAGCAAGGTTGTGTAAACAGCTGGCGGATATCGACATCCACTAGCGTAATGTCGCGCTGCGCCGCCAGCTGGGCAATCTGCTGCTGCGCGCTGGCACTCATCGAGCCGATCACCGCCAGCACTGGCGCTTTGGCCCGCGCTGCAAGCTGTGCGCCCAGCGCATCGCTCAGCCCGGCTGCGCCGACCAGCAACGGCGTCTCGTCAAGCTGCGCGGCAGCGGCCAAGATCAGCGCAATGTCGCTCTCCTGTTCTGCATCGATCACCACCACGCCCTGCTGTTCAGCCAGCCGTGCAGGAAAACGATCGCTGCGCAGCGTAGCGAGATCGATCTCGCTGCCATCGATCCCCAGCTGCGTCAGCACGCGTGCGCTGATCACTGGCGTTTTTGGATCGCTGGCATATTCGGTGTCGATCAGCGGCACGCCGTTAACTGCGACTTCACCGTTGCGCGTTACGCGGCCCAGATGCGGTACGGCAGGCACAACCAGCGCCCGTTTTTTGCCGCTGGCGGCCAGCGCGGCGCGTACTTCCGCGCCGATATTGCCGCGCAGCGTGGAATCGATCTTCTTAAACAGCCAGCCCTGACGGACAAAGGCTTCATGCTGGCGTACCACAGCGGCAGAGCGCGCAGCCGCCTCTTCCGCGCTAACCGCGCGGCTGTCGGTGCTGATGACCCAGACGTCAGCAATGGCGGCATCAAGCCGCGCTTCGCTGCTGAACAGCACATGCACGCGCGCTCCGGCCTGTGCCAGGCCGCTGCCTGCATCGTTCGCGCCGGTAAAGTCATCGGCGATTACCAGCACCGGGGTTTTCCATGACGTCTGCGTCATCTTCTCTCCTGATTCGGCTCTGCGCCGCTGTGAATGATTATATTCAATCATGATTGATTATATGTGAGCAAGATCAAATTAATTGAAATCAATATGCCCTATAAATTGAGGCACAGTAAGTGACATACATCGCACTGAAGTGAGCAAAACCAATCATTCAGTCCGGCTTCGCAGTAATAAGGGTGTGAAATGAATATCAACAGCACGGTAATTAGCGGCTATCAGGCGCTGAACGACATTAGCTATCTGCTGAACGGGAAAGCCAGCGCACTGCTGGTGACGGACAAAAACATCGAAGGGATTCCGGCTGTGCAGGCGTTGATCGCCCAGCTCAAGCAGCACGTCGCCAGCGTCAGCGTGGTTAACAGCGTGCCGCCGGAGCCGAGCCAGCATGATGTCGCGGCGATCCTGGCGGCACTGCCCACGCGTGACGTGGATCTGGTGGTTGGCGTTGGCGGCGGCAGCGTGCTGGATGTCGCCAAGCTGCTGTCGGTGCTCTGTGTCGATAATGCGCCGTCGCTGGATTCACTGCTGGCGGGCGAGAAGCCAACCACGCGCACCACGTCGCTGTTGATCCCGACCACCGCAGGCACCGGCTCCGAAGCCACGCCAAATGCGATTCTGGCCATCCCGGAGCGCGAGACCAAAGTCGGCATTATCTCGCCGGTCATGCTGCCCGATTTCGTGGCGCTGGTGCCGGAGCTGACCACCAGCATGCCCGCGCATATCGCCTCGTCGACCGGTATTGATGCCCTTTGCCACCTGATCGAGTGCTTCACCGCCACCGTGTCGAATCCGGTGAGCGACAACTACGCGCTGATCGGCATGAAGAAGCTGTTCGCCAGCCTCGAAACTGCCGTGGCCGAGCCGCACAATCTGCAGGCACGCCTCGACATGCTGTGGGCTTCTTATTATGGCGGCGCAGCGATTGCCCATGCAGGCACGCATCTGGTGCACGCCATGTCCTACCCGCTGGGCGGTAAATACCATCTGCCGCACGGTGTGGCTAACGCCATTCTGCTGGCTCCCTGCATGACTTTCGTGCGCCCGGCCGCCGTGAGCAAATTCGCTCAGGCCTACGATCTGCTGCCGGATGCAGACCATGCGCTGGACGATGAAGCCAAATCGCACGCGCTGGTGGACTATTTCACCGCGCTGGTTAAACGCCTGAAGCTGCCAGCCAGCCTTGAAGAGCTCGGCATCGGCCCGGATCACCTGCCCTATTTAGTGGAAGCGGCGCTCGACGTTCAGCGTCTGATGAAGAACGTGCCCGCTGCCGTCAGCGCGAATGACGTCCGTGACGTCTACCTGACGCTTTTCCCTTCACACCAGGAATAAAGAGGATTTTATGAGCCAGAAAATTAGCGGCGTGTTAACCGCCATTGTCACCAGCTTCGATAAAGAGGGCGCGTTCAATCCTGCCAGCCAGCGCGAGCAGGTTAAGCGCCAGCTGGCGGCGGGCAACGGCATCTTCTGCGGCGGCACCAACGGCGAGTTCTTTGTGCTGAACGAGCAGGAAAAGATCGCCGTCACCGAAACCTGTGTCGATGAAGTCAACGGCCGCGCGCCGGTTGTTGCCCATATCGGCGAGATCTCGACGCGCGAGACCATCCGCCTTGGTAAGCAGATTGCGAAGCTGGGCGTCGATGCGGTGTCGGTAATTACACCTTACTTCGTGCCGCTTAAGCAGGATGAGCTGATCTATCACTACCAGACCGTCGCTGACGCGCTGGATGTGCCGCTGTTCCTCTACAACATCCCGGCGCGCACCGGCAACACCTTACAGCCGGAAACCGTGCGCACGCTGGCGTCGCATCCGAACATTATCGGCATCAAAGACTCGGCGGGCAGCTATGAGAGCCTGAGCGGTTTCATTAAAGCGGCAGAAGGCATCGATAACTTCGACGTGCTGAATGGCCCGGACTCGCTGATCCATCAGGGCTTCGTTGACGGCTGTTCCGCCTGTATCTCCGGTCTGGCGAACGCCGCGCCGAAAGAGATCAATGCTATCTGGGCACGCTTCAACGCGGGCGACATCGAAGGCTCACGCGCGGCGCAAGAGAACGTGACCGGCCTGCGCACCGATCTCTACAGCATCGGCTTTTCACCCGCTGCGGTGAAAAAAGCGGTGTCGCTGCTCGGCTACGACGTGGGCGAAAGCCGCTATGCGGTGCGCTTCAGCGCCGAGGAAGAGCAGAAAATCCGTCAGGTCGTCAACCAGTACCTGAAGTAATGGCCGTCAGGGCAGCGGTTGCTGCCCTTGCCTGTTCCACTTAAGCACCGGGAAGCACTATGAAAGTTATCTGCACCTCGCCGTCGTTCGCTAAATATGACGCGACGCCAGTTGAAACCCTGAAACAGCACGGCTTTGAGCTGGTGACGTTGCCCGCTGACGCGCCGCCTGAAGCGCTGGAACCGCATCTGCCAGAAACCGTGGCAATGATTGTCGCCTTTACAGAAGTTAATGAAACGCTGCTGGCGCAAGCCCCGAACCTGAAGATCGTCTGCAAGCACGGCGTTGGCGTCGATAACATCGATCTGGACGCCACGCGCGCGCGCGGCATCTATGTCACTAACGTGCCGGACGCCAACAAACACGCAGTCGCTGATTTCGCCTTTGCGCTGATCCTCAACGGCGCGCGTCAGGTCACGCAGGCCGCAACGGAAACGCGTGCGGGCAACTGGCCACGCATCTTCGCCACCGACGTGTACGGTAAAACACTGGGCATTATCGGACTGGGTAATATTGGCAAGCAGGTGGCGTTGCGCGCGAAGGGTTTCAACATGCGCGTCGTCGCGTTTGATTTCTATCCTGACGAGAAATTTGCCGCCGAACACGGCGTTGAGTTTGTCAGTATCGACCAGCTGACCGAACAGAGCGATTTCATCACGCTGCATACGCCGCTTACCGACGAGACGCGCAACCTGTTCGACGGCGCACGCCTGCGCCGCATGAAAAAGAGCGCCTTCCTGATCAACGTGTCGCGCGGTGGCGTGGTGAATGAAGAGGATCTGTTCCAGGCCTTGCAGGACAACGTTATTGCAGGCGCAGCCGCTGACGTTTTTGTCCAGGAGCCGCTTAACACCCATCCGCTGTTTAGCCTGACGAACTTCGTCCCGACCTCGCATATTGCCGGTTATACCGACGGCGCGATCAGCGCCATTGGCGAACGCTGCGTCGCGCAGATCGTGCAGTGCGTGAAACAGGCTGAACGTCCGGTCAACGTGATGAACGGGCTGGCATAAGCACCGACCTTACCTGCAACCCTATTCGAGTGGAAAACTATTATGAACCCTACGATGCGCTCGACCAAAATTCGCTGGTGGATCGCTGGCCTGATGTGGCTGGCCATCGCCATTAACTATATTGACCGAACGGTACTCTCTGCCGCCGCACCGCACCTGATCACCGAGCTGGAGATCAACCCGGAGATGATGGGCCTGATCATGGCCGCTTTCTTCTGGTCCTATGCGCTGCTGCAAATCCCGGCGGGCTGGTTCGCTGACCGCTTCGGCCAGAAAAAAGGCCTGGGCATCGCGGTGGGCTGGTGGTCGATTGCTACCATGGCGATGGGCCTGGCGACCGGCTTTAAATCGCTGCTGGCGCTGCGTCTGGCGCTCGGCGTCGGCGAAGCGGCGGCCTATCCGAGCAATGCGGGCATCGCTGCGCGCTGGTTCCCGGATCGCGAGCGCGCCACCGTATCGGGCCTGTTCGACAGCGCCTCGAAGTTCGGCGGCGCCGTGGCCATGCCGCTGATCGTCTGGATGATCGCCATGGTGGACTGGCGTATCACTTTCCTCGTAATTGGCGCTATCGGCCTGTTCTGGGTCATTGCCTGGTACTTTATCTACGCGGAGAACCCGGAAGATCATAAGAAGATCGATCAGAATGAGGTTCGCCTGATCCGCGACGGCCAGGCGCAAAAGCATGGCGACAAAAGCGTGCGTCCGATGAAGTGGTACAAGCTGCTGCGCTACCGCAATATCTGGGCGATGTGTATTGGCTTCTTCACTATCAACTACACCTCGTACTTCTTTATTACCTGGCTGCCGACCTATCTGGTGAAAGATAAGGGCATGGACTTTCTGCAGATGGGCTTTGTCGCCGCGCTGCCGCTGATCTGCGGCATGGTGATCGAGATCCTGGCAGGCTGGGCGTCGGATCGCATGGTGCACAAGAAAGTGCTGTCGCTGACCGCCACGCGCAAGCTGTTCCTGACTATTGGCCTGCTGATGGCGCTCTGCATCGGTTTTGCCCCGTTCACGGAGTCGGTATTTATGACCGTGCTGCTGCTCTGCATCGCCAAATCCGGTACGACCGTCGCGGCTTCACAGGTCTGGGCCTTGCCGGGCGACGTCGCGCCGAAGAACAGCGTCTCTATTGTGGCCGGTTTGCAGAATACCGTATCGAATATGGGTGGCGCGGTCGGCCCGATTATTACCGGCGCGATCGTCGGCGCAACCGGCAACTTTACCTGGGCGCTGGTGTTCTCCGCCGTGCTGGTGGTGATCGGCATCCTTAACTACCTGTTCCTGCTGGGCAAGGTGGAGCCGATTGTGGATGAAGAGAAGGTTCATGGACATCAGGCAGTGACCAGCGGCGTCTGATTACAGCTTTTATTAATCGCTGCACGCGTCCTGCGTGCGGCTCCCCTCATCCTGACCATAAAAAGTGGAGGCGATTATGTCGCTTAACTCCAATGGATCGCCTGCGTCTGTTTCGGCAAGTAAAGGGAAGTTCCGCTACGTTATTTTAACGGTGCTGTCAGTTGGCATCGCCATCAACTATATCGATCGCGCCGCCATGAGCGTGGCGATGCCTTTTATGAGCGAGGAGCTGCACTTCTCGCCGACAGATAGCGGCCTGCTGCTCTCCGCATTTTTCTGGAGTTATGTGCTGTTTCAGCTGCCTGGCGGCTGGCTGGTTGACCGTCTTGGCCCACGCATTACGTTTGCGCTGAGCAGCCTGGGATGGGGTCTGGCCACAGCAGCCTGCGGACTGGCAAGCAGCGTAGCCGCGCTGGTGGGTTTCCGCTTTGTGCTTGGCGCCGTGGAAGCGCCCAGCTATCCCGCCAGTTCCTCGACGGTAACGCGCTGGTTTCCACGACAGGAACGCAGTTTTGCCGCTGCCACGTTTAACAACGGCAGTAAAATCGGCGGCACGCTGGCGATCCCGATTATCTCTTTTCTGATCGCGCTGGTCGGCTGGCGCACCACCTTTGTTATCTCCGGTGTAGTCGCCGTCGCCTGGGCACTCGGCTGGTATCTCTGGTATCGCGAGCCGCGCGAGCATCGCTCTGCGACGCGTGAAGAGGTGGAGTTCATCGAGGCGAATCAGGATGCCGAGACCGGTGCGCCGATGAGCGTGCGCCAGCTGCTCGGCCAGCGCGCCGTGCAGGCGATGATGGCTGGCTTTTTCTGCATTAACTTCGTCTCTTACTTTTTCTTCACCTGGTTTCCGACCTATATGGTGGAAACCTTCCATCTGTCGCTGATGAAGTTTGGCCTGCTGGGCATGTTGCCAGGCCTCGCCGCGATTGTCGGTGGCTGGTGCGGCGGCCTGCTCTCCGACACGCTGGTACGACGCGGCTATTCGCTGAGCGTGGCGCGTAAAGTGCCGCTGGTGGGCGGCATGCTCGGTAGCGCCACTATCGGCCTTGCGGCCTTTTCTCCTGGCGTAGGTCTGGCGCTTGCCGCGCTCTGTTTTGCCAACTTCGCCGCGACCTTCGCCTCTGCGGCGCTCTGGGCGCTGCCGTCAGACGTTGCCCCTAACCGCGCCAATGTTGCCACAATTGGCGGCATTCAGAATATGGCCGCGAATCTTGCCGGGATCATTTCGCCCGTGCTGATCGGCGTCATTATGCAATATACCCACTCATTCGCTATTCCACTGGAAATTGCAGGCGTAGTCGGCGTGCTCGGCGCGCTGATTTACGGCTTCTGGCTGCCGCGCGTCCAGCCGATGGCGCTGAGCGCAACGCAACCGCTGGAAGGCTCAGTAAGGAGAGAAGTATGAACAGCCGCTGGATAAAACGGCCTGCGCTCTCGACCTGGGGCGATTTTGGCCCGGACGATCAGCTAGGACGCCTGAACCTGCTTACCGCCGCTAAAGTGCGCGAAGGTATCGCTGAGGTTCAACAAGGTCACACTTTTTGCCTGAGCCTGCCGCTGGATCTGCCTGGCGGCACCGCCATGAACCCACGTCGCCCGCCGCCGCAACTTCATGCGACGCGGCGCGGCGAACACGCCAATATGACCTATCCGCTGTCGCGTGATGACGCCCGTCTTACTGACGTCGTCTGCGACGACAGCGTGACGCTGGCCCTGCAATACTCCACTCAGTGGGACAGCCTGGCGCATATGGGACAATGGTTCGACGTCAAGGATAACGGCCAGCCAGAGATGGTGTTTTATAACGGCTATAAAGCAGGCGTCGATATTGTCGGCGAAACCGATTACCGCGGCGGCTGTGGGTGTTCGCAGGGGACGCATCTTGGGGCGAAGGCGCTCGGTATCGAAAACATGGCGCAGCACGGCATCCAGGGTCGCGCAGTCATGATCGATATCAAACGCCACTTTGGCACGCGTCGCTTCGCCTTCGGCTATGAACACCTGCAGCAGATTATCGCGGCTGATAAGATCGAGATACGGCCGGGCGATTTGATTTGCTTCCGCACCGGCATGGATGAGGCGATACTCGCCATGAATGGCGAACCGGATATGGCTTACCTCAATAGCCACTTTGCCGGACTGAATGGCAGCGATCCGGCGCTGCGTCAGTGGATCGTTGATAGCGGCGTGGTGGCGCTGCTGGCGGATAATCCCGCAGTGGAAATACTGCCTGCAACGCCGATCGCCGATGAGCGCTATCCGTCGCATCCGCTGCACGATCTCTGCCTGTTCCGGCTGGGTGTTTATCTTGGCGAGCTGTGGCTAATGAGCCCGCTGGCAGACTGGCTGGCACAGCATCAGCGTCACGCCTTTTTACTCACGGCTCCCCCGCTGCGTCTGCCGGGCGCGGTAGGTTCGCCTGCTACGCCGGTTGCCACGGTGTAATCTTATGACAGCGGCTGCGCATTTTGCCAGCCGCCTTTCCCCATCGTGCGAGCCTGCGCGCAACGCTTAAATAATCCCTTTAACACAATTTTCCTGCTCTGGCATCCGCGGGTTAAATCGTTATCCTTCCCATGCCAGACAGTTGAAAAAACGTGCAATCCCGATAAAATGTAGCAACGTTACTACACAAGGAGGCGCGTATGAAAATTTTCACGCTGTCGAGCAGGGAGTTTAACCAGCAGGTTTCCACTGCCAAAAAAGCGGCCGAAGAAGGCCCGGTTTATATCACCGATCGCGGAAAACCAGCGCATGTGCTGCTGACTTTTGAAGCTTACAAAAAGCTGGCTGGGACCCGTCGCAATATTCAGGATGCGCTGGCGATGCCGGATGTTGCAGAGATCGAATTTGAGCCGGAACGCGGCAATACAGGATTCAGGGACGTCGACTTGTCATGAGATATTTGCTGGATACAAACGTGATTTCCGAGCTGCGTAAGGCGCGCTCACGGCTTATCGATCCCGGTGTGTCTGCCTGGACCGATACCGTTGACGCTGGCGATATGTTTCTCTCGGTTATCACCCTGATGGAGATTGAGAAAGGTATCGCGCAGGTGGCGCGTCGTGACGTCAGACAGGCGTCAACGCTGCGCAACTGGTTTGAAACGGCGGTGCTGGTAGAGTTCAGCGATCGCATTTTGCCGTTTGACGCCGAAGCCGCGCGCTACTGCGCCCGTCTGCATATACCCGACCAGCGCTCGGCTAACGATGCTATTATCGCCGCCATTGCCTGGCAGCACGATATGGTGGTGGTTACCCGCAACGTAAAGTATTTTACCGGCATGGGCGCGCAGCTGATCAATCCATGGGAGTGGAAGCGCTGACTCAGCGCCCCTGTAAAAACAGGCGGTAGGCGTTCATCACCGCCAGAAAATCTTCGACGCCACAAAACGACAGGCTCTCTTCGTCGTAGTAATTCATGCCCTCTTCGAGGCCGTCATCTTCCAGCGCCAGATGGTTAGCGCGGATCATCACCTCTTCGTCCTCCATCCACAGCGTGTATTCATGGCCGATGCGCTGCCAGCTGCGCTCACTGCCTTTAATGCCGCGCATGGCGGCTTCGACCTCATCCAGCAGCGCCAGATTCTCTTTCACTTCGTCGTTGAACCAGTGGCCCACCGCTTCGTGATCCATCGACATGCGTACTTTCACCTGGCCGGTGAGGTCGCGTAAAAATTCATATTCCATGGGCTAACTCGTTGGTTAATGACGCGTGTGGATCCGCACAGCAACATCTTGTGCGCATCATCAACGCTAAAGTGGGATCGGGCCGACATTATTGCGGGGAAAAAGCAAAAGAAAAAGGGGCGATTAATCGCCCCTGATGATTTCAGTGATGCCCTCAGACCGCAGTCTGGAAAATCACATTATCCGCTTTATCGGTGTACTGATTCAGCTGATCAAAGTTGAGGTAGCGGTAGGTGTCGCTGGCGGTTTTATCCACCTGCACCATGAACTGCTGGTACTCGTCCGGCGTCGGCAGTTTGCCGAGCAGCGAGGAGACCGCAGCCAGTTCAGCTGACGCCAGGTAGACGTTTGCACCGGTGCCGAGACGGTTCGGGAAGTTACGGGTTGAGGTAGAGACCACCGTCGCGCCGTCCTGTACGCGTGCCTGGTTACCCATGCAGAGCGAACAGCCCGGGATCTCGATACGCGCACCGCTCTTACCAAAGACGCTGTAATAGCCCTCTTCCGTCAGCTGAGCCGCATCCATCTTGGTCGGCGGCGCAACCCACAGACGGGTCGGCAGCTGGCCTTTGTGGCTGTCGAGCAGTTTACCTGCCGCGCGGAAGTGACCGATGTTGGTCATGCACGAGCCGATAAACACCTCGTCGATCTTCTCGCCCTGCACGTCAGAGAGCAGACGCGCATCGTCCGGATCGTTCGGCGCGCACAGGATCGGCTCTTTGATCTCAGCCAGATCGATCTCGATCACCGCCGCATATTCTGCGTCAGCATCCGCTTCCAGCAGCTGCGGATCCGCCAGCCATTTTTCCATGCCCTGGATACGACGTTCCAGCGTACGGCGATCGCCGTAGCCTTCCGCGATCATCCACTTCAGCAGCACGATGTTGGAAGTGAGGTATTCGATAATCGGCGCTTTATCAAGCTTGATGGTACAACCGGCCGCAGAACGCTCCGCAGAGGCATCGGTCAGTTCGAATGCCTGCTCAACTTTCAGCTCTGGCAGACCTTCGATCTCCAGGATACGACCAGAGAAGATGTTCTTTTTGCCCTTCTTCTCAACGGTCAGCAGACCCTGTTTGATCGCGTACAGCGGGATCGCATGCACCAGATCGCGCAGCGTGATGCCCGGCTGCATTTTGCCCTTGAAGCGCACCAGCACAGATTCCGGCATGTCGAGCGGCATAACGCCGGTCGCCGCAGCAAAGGCTACCAGGCCAGAACCAGCCGGGAAGGAGATGCCGATCGGGAAGCGGGTGTGCGAGTCACCGCCAGTGCCGACGGTATCCGGCAGCAGCATACGGTTCAGCCACGAGTGGATGACGCCGTCGCCCGGACGCAGCGAGACACCGCCACGGTTCATGATGAAGTCAGGCAGCGTATGGTGCGTGCTGACGTCAACCGGCTTCGGATAGGCTGCGGTGTGGCAGAACGACTGCATCACCAGATCGGCAGAGAAGCCGAGGCATGCCAGATCTTTCAGCTCGTCGCGCGTCATCGGACCGGTGGTGTCCTGAGAACCCACGGAGGTCATTTTCGGCTCGCAGTATGCGCCAGGACGGATACCGTCAACGCCACAGGCGCGACCGACCATCTTCTGCGCCAGCGAGTAGCCGCGCGTGCTTTCCGCCACGTCTTTCGCCTGGCGGAACACGTCGCTGTGCGGCAGGCCCAGCGATTCACGCGCTTTGCTGGTCAGGCCGCGGCCGATGATCAGCGGGATACGGCCACCGGCGCGTACTTCATCGATCAGCACGTCAGTTTTCAGCGCGAAGCTGGCCAGCAGTTCGCCGGTTTCGTGGTTACGGACTTCGCCTTTGTATGGGTAGACGTCAATCACGTCGCCCATGTTCAGCTCGCCCACGTCCACTTCTATCGGCAGCGCGCCCGCATCTTCCATGGTGTTAAAGAAGATCGGTGCGATTTTGCTGCCCAGTACCAGGCCACCGCCCTTCTTGTTCGGCACGTTCGGGATGTCGTCACCCATGAACCACAGAACGGAGTTGGTCGCAGACTTACGTGAAGAACCGGTACCGACAACGTCACCGACGTAGGCCAGCGGGTAGCCTTTCGCCTGTAGCGCTTCGATCTGTTTGATCGGGCCGACGTTGCCCGCTTCATCCGGCTCAATGCCTTCGCGGGCATTTTTCAGCATGGCCAGCGCGTGCAGTGGAATATCCGGACGTGACCATGCATCCGGTGCCGGAGAGAGGTCATCGGTGTTAGTTTCGCCGGTCACTTTGAACACGGTGACGGTAATTTTTTCTGCCAGCTCGGGACGTGACAGATACCACTCAGCATCCGCCCAGGATTGCATGACCTGCTGCGCATGAGGATTGCCCGCTTTCGCTTTTTCTTCAACATCATAGAAGCTGTCAAACATCAGCAGCGTGTGCGACAGCGCTTTCGCGGCAATGGGTGCCAGCTTCGCGTCGTCCAGGGCGTCAATCAGCGGATGGATGTTGTAACCGCCTTGCATGGTGCCCAGCAGTTCAATCGCTTTTTCGGGGGATACCAGAGGAGAGGTCGTTTCGCCTTTAGCGACTGCGGCAAGGAAACCCGCTTTTACGTAGGCGGCTTCATCAACGCCGGGTGGCACACGGTTGACCAACAGATCGGTCAGGAATTCTTCTTCACCCGCTGGCGGGTTTTTCAGCAGTTCAACCAGCGCGGCCATTTGGGAAGCATCTAACGGCTTAGGTACGATTCCCTGGGCAGCACGCTCGGCAACGTGCTTACGGTATTCTACTAGCACGACGTTCTCCTCGCTCACATTGTATGGGTCTCCGGTGCACCCCGATGCTAAGCATTCCATGAGTAGGGTAAGGTGCCCGGTTCCGCGTGGGGCAGCATATCAGGGTTCAGGCTGTTTGTTAATCTGTTTACAAAAACACAACATAATTAACAGGGGTAAAAAGTGCGGTTTTGAGGTTTATGGGCTAGCTCTGGCGAAGTGGCCATTGCTCTGCCTTGGGTCTGCCAAATTTCTCTTTCTGCACAAGCCGGTGATTAAAAATGGCGTCGCGGGTTAGCTGGGCAGGTATAACTTTTATACAGCGATTTTTATTTTAAAAGAGGTTTTAGGTTATGAGTTGAGAGATAATAATGAATAAAATTGAACATGGAATAAAAGAAGATAAATTCTCTTTTGGAATCTTCTGTTTGGCATATCCTGATTTTTAGCAGGCTTGAATTCAGCAACTTCCCTCAAAATTTTATGTTGAGAACGCCATGTTGTGGCTATCGCTATAGTCAGTTTATTTTGTTTCCCCCCACGCTCGCGGGGAATGCCGTTATGTCAGAGCTGGGATTATGATGAGAGACGGTTTATCTCTGCGCTAACGTGGATAAACCAGGCGTGAACCACGAGCGCATTTCAGAAAAGAAGTGTTCCCCGCCTTCCTTTTACCGTTTGCTGTATGTCGGTTTATCCCCGCTCACGCGGGGAACACATAATGATGATTACCAGGATGAAGATGGCGAGCGGTTTATCCCCGCTCGCGCGGGGAACACTATCCATAAGATTCAAAGAAATCATCTAAAGCCGGTTTATCCCCGCTCGCGCGGGGAACACCCACGTTTATCACCCAGCTGATGGAGGCCATGCGGTTTATCCCCGCTCGCGCGGGGAACACTCTAAAATTATCTTACTAATTTAAAAGAGATTTTCATAAGCAATCAATTCTACCGAATTTCCTACCCAGAATTAACCCAATTTAAAATCTATTCATGCCAAAAATAGGCGAAAAAAAAGCCCCCATTCCGGGAGCTTTTTATCTCAGCAAAGACGCTTACTTCTTCTTCGCTTTCGGGTTCGGCAGGTCGGTAATGCTACCTTCGAAGATCTCAGCCGCCAGGCCAACTGACTCATGCAGCGTCGGGTGCGCGTGGATGGTCAGCGCGATATCTTCTGCATCACAGCCCATCTCGATCGCCAGACCGATTTCACCCAGCAGCTCGCCGCCGTTGGTGCCAACAACCGCGCCGCCGATAACGCGATGCGTCTCTTTGTCGAAAATCAGTTTGGTCATACCGTCTGCGCAGTCAGAAGCGATAGCACGGCCTGAAGCTGCCCACGGGAAGGTGGAAACTTCGTAGCTGATGCCCTTCTCTTTCGCTTCTTTCTCAGTCAGACCCACCCATGCAACTTCCGGCTCGGTATAGGCAATGGACGGAATCACTTTCGGGTCGAAGTAGTGCTTCATGCCCGCGATAACTTCAGCGGCAACGTGGCCTTCGTGCACGCCTTTATGCGCCAGCATCGGCTGACCGACGATGTCACCGATTGCGTAGATGTGCGGCACGTTGGTGCGCATCTGCTTGTCGACACGGATGAAGCCGCGATCGTCCACTTCCACACCCGCTTTGCCTGCATCCAGACCTTTACCGTTCGGCACGCGACCAATTGCCACCAGCACGGCGTCGTAACGCTGCGGTTCAGCAGGTGCTTTTTTGCCTTCCATCGTGACGTAGATACCATCTTCTTTGGCTTCTACCGCGGTCACTTTGGTTTCCAGCATCAGGTTGAACTGCTTAGCGATGCGCTTGGTGAACACTTTCACCACGTCTTTATCGGCTGCTGGAATGACCTGATCAAACATCTCAACCACGTCAATCTGCGAGCCCAGCGCGTGGTAAACGGTGCCCATTTCCAGACCGATGATACCGCCGCCCATAACCAGCATACGCTCCGGCACTTCTTTCAGTTCCAGCGCAGCTGTAGAGTCCCAGACGCGCGGGTCGTCGTGCGGGATAAACGGCAGCGTAATCGGACGAGAACCGGCCGCGATAATAGCGTTATCGAAGTTGATGGTGGTTGCGCCGCCCTCACCTTCCACAACCAGAGTATTTGCACCAGTGAATTTGCCCAGGCCGTTAACCACTTTAACTTTACGGCCTTTTGCCATACCTGCGAGACCGCCGGTCAGCTGGTTGATGACTTTCTCTTTCCAGGTGCGGACTTTGTTAATGTCGGTGGACGGCTTGCCAAACACGATGCCGTGCTCTTCAAGGGCTTTCGCCTCTTCAATCACTTTGGCAACGTGCAGCAGCGCTTTTGACGGGATACAGCCCACGTTCAGACAGACGCCACCCAGGGTGCTGTAACGCTCTACCAGTACGGTTTCCAGACCTAAATCAGCGCAACGGAAGGCTGCAGAGTAACCTGCAGGACCAGCCCCAAGTACCACGACCTGGGTTTTAATCTCTGTACTCATCATGACCTCTTAGTTGTGATCCGGCGGGTCAGACGTAGAGCGCTTCTCATCAGGCTGGTCGGCCACTTGCATCCGGGCAGTGCGCGGCGCCTTGCGTATCTTAAGTACGCTGCGGGTTCTGCGCGCTGGGCGTCAACAACTGACTACGCCAGGTACGCCTGACGAAACAGGCTCACGATGTCCTTTGCTCCACCGGGACATTTATCACCGCAAGAGTTTACAGAATTGTTAACAAACTGCAAACCGCGATGCCACGAATCTTTACAAGAAGGCCGGCGATTGCCGGCCTTGATTGTGCTTACATCACCAGACGGCGAATGTCGGACAACATATTGCCGATGATGGTGATGAAACGCGCACCATCCGCTCCGTCGATCACGCGGTGGTCGAAGGACAACGAAATCGGCATCATCAGGCGCGGCACAAACTCTTTGCCGTTCCAGACCGGCTCCATCGCCGATTTGGAGACGCCGAGGATAGCCACTTCCGGCGCGTTGACGATCGGCGCGAAGTGCGTCGTGCCGAGGCCGCCAAGGCTGGAGATGGTGAAGCAGCCGCCCTGCATGTCGCTGGCGGTCAGCTTGCCGTCGCGCGCTTTCTTCGAGGTCGCCATCAGCTCGCGAGAGAGCTCGGTGATGCCTTTCTTGTTCACGTCTTTAAAGACTGGAACCACCAGGCCGTTCGGCGTATCGACCGCCACGCCGATGTTGATGTACTTCTTCAGCGTCAGGCGCTGCGCATCTTCCGACAGCGAGCTGTTAAAGCGCGGCATCTGCTCCAGCGCGGCAGCGACCGCTTTCATGATGAACACCACCGGGGTGAACTTCACGTCCAGCTTGCGCTTCTCCGCTTCGGCGTTCTGCTGCTTGCGGAACGCTTCCAGATCGGTGATATCGGTTTTGTCGAAGTGGGTAACGTGCGGGATAACCACCCAGTTACGGCTCAGGTTAGCGCCAGAGATTTTCTGGATGCGGCCCAGTTCCACTTCTTCCACTTCGCCGAACTTGCTGAAGTCCACTTTCGGCCACGGCAGCAGACCAGGCAGGCTTCCGCCGCTGGCGGCAGCAGCCGGCGCCGCTTCAGCGCGTTTCACCGCGTCCTTCACGTAGCTCTGCACGTCTTCTTTCAGGATGCGGCCTTTACGGCCGGTGCCTTTAACCTTCGCCAGGTTTACGCCGAATTCGCGCGCCAGTCGACGGATAACCGGCGTCGCGTGCACGTAGGCGTCGTTCTCGGCGAAGTCGCCTTTCGCGTCAGCTTTCGGCGCGGCAGGCGCTTCCGCTTTCGCCGGAGCCTGCGCAGGCGCAGCTTCCTGCTTCGGCGCTTCGGCTTTCGCCGCGCCTTCCACTTCGAAGACCATGATCAGCGAGCCGGTGCTCACTTTATCGCCGGTAGAGACTTTCAGCTCTTTGACGGTGCCGGCAAACGGCGCGGGCACTTCCATTGACGCTTTGTCGCCTTCAACGACGATCAGTGACTGCTCGGCTTCAACTTTGTCGCCGACCTTCACCAGCACTTCGGTGACTTCAACTTCGTCGCCGCCGATATCCGGCACGTTGACCTCTTTCGCGCCAGCGGTTGCCGCCGGGGCAGAGGTCGCCTCTTCTTTCAGCGCTGGCTTCGCAGCAGCAGCAGGCGCAGCGCCTTCCGCTTCGAAAACCATGATCAGCGAGCCGGTGCTGACTTTCGCGCCGGTTTCGATTTTGATCTCTTTGACGGTGCCGGCGAACGGTGCAGGTACTTCCATCGAGGCTTTATCGCCCTCGACGACGATCAGCGACTGCTCAGCTTCGATTTTGTCGCCGACTTTCACCAGGATCTCGGTGACTTCGACTTCGTCGCCGCCGATATCCGGCACGTTGACATCTTTGGCTGCGGTAGAAGCGGCCGCCGGCGCCGGAGCGGCTTCGGCCTTCTTCTCTTCCGCCGCTGGCGCAGCATCTGCCGCCGCGCCCTCTGCGTCAAAAATCATAATCAGCGAGCCGGTTTCGACTTTGTCGCCGGTCGCGATCTTGATCTCTTTCACCACGCCCGCCTGCGGCGAGGGAACTTCCATAGAGGCTTTGTCGCCTTCCACGGTGATCAGCGACTGCTCGGCTTCCACCTTGTCGCCAACCTTCACCAGAATTTCGGTGACTTCAACTTCATCAGACCCGATATCCGGTACCTTAATTTCAGTAGCCATTACTCTCTTACCTCTTAAGCCAGACGCGGGTTAACTTTATCGGCATCGATGTCGAACTTAGCGATCGCGTCCGCCACCACTTTCTTGTCGATTTCGCCACGTTTAGCCAGTTCGCCCAGCGCAGCCACCACCACGTAGGAGGCGTCCACTTCGAAGTGGTGACGCAGATTTTCGCGGCTGTCGGAGCGGCCGAAGCCGTCGGTGCCCAGCACGCGGTAATCGCTGGCCGGAACATAGCTGCGAACCTGTTCAGCGAACAGCTTCATGTAGTCGGTCGATGCCACCGCTGGCGCGTCGTTCATCACCTGAGCGATGTACGGCACGCGCGCTTCTTCGGTCGGATGCAGCATGTTCCAGCGCTCGCAGTCCTGACCGTCGCGTGCCAGTTCGGTGAACGAGGTGACGCTGTAGACGTCGGAACCGATGCCGTACTCTTTCGCCAGGATCTGCGCCGCTTCACGCACGTGACGCAGGATAGAGCCTGAGCCCAGCAGCTGCACTTTGCCTTTGCTGCCTTCCACAGTTTCCAGCTTGTAGATACCCTTGCGGATACCCTCTTCGGCGCCTTCCGGCATCGCTGGCATGTGGTAGTTTTCGTTCAGCGTGGTGATGTAATAGTAAACGTTCTCTTGCGCTTCGCCGTACATGCGCACCAGACCGTCATGCATGATAACGGCAACTTCATAGGCGTAAGCCGGATCGTAAGAGATACAGTTCGGGATAGTCAGCGACTGAATATGGCTGTGGCCATCTTCGTGCTGCAGACCTTCGCCGTTCAGCGTGGTACGACCGGAAGTACCGCCCACCAGGAAGCCGCGTGCCTGCTGGTCGCCCGCCAGCCACATCAGGTCGCCGATACGCTGGAAACCGAACATGGAGTAGTAGATGTAGAACGGGATCATCGGCAGGTTGTTGGTGCTGTAAGAGGTCGCCGCCGCCAGCCAGGATGAACCTGCGCCCAGCTCGTTGATCCCTTCCTGCAGAATCTGGCCTTTCTCGTCTTCTTTATAGTAAGCAACCTGCTCACGGTCCTGCGGGGTGTACTGCTGACCGTTCGGGCTGTAGATACCAATCTGACGGAACAGACCTTCCATACCAAAGGTACGGGCTTCGTCCGCGAGGATCGGCACCAGACGATCTTTGATCGACTTGTTCTTCAGCATCACGTTCAGGGCGCGCACGAAAGCGATAGTGGTCGAGATCTCTTTGCTCTGCTCTTCCAGCAGCGCTTTGAACTCTTCCAGCTTCGGCATATCCAGTTTTTCAGTGAACTGCGCCTGACGAGTCGGCAGGTAGCCGCCCAGCTTCTCGCGCTGGCCGTGCAGGTAGTTGTACTCTTCCGAACCTTTTTCGAAGGTGACGTACGGCAGCTCTTCGATCTTGTCGTCGGCAACCGGCACGTTGAAGCGATCGCGGATGTAGCGAACGCCATCCATGTTCATCTTCTTAACCTGGTGCGCGATGTTCTTACCTTCCGCAGTGTCGCCCATACCATAACCTTTAATGGTATGCGCCAGAATCAGCGTCGGCTGACCTTTGGTCTCCTGCGCTTTCTTCAGTGCCGCGTAGATTTTCTTCGGATCGTGGCCGCCGCGGTTCAGGGCGAAGATCTCTTCGTCTGACCAGTCTTTAACCAGCTCCGCCGTCTCCGGGTATTTACCGAAGAAGTGCTCGCGCACGTAGGCGCCGTCACGGGATTTAAAGGTCTGATAGTCGCCGTCGACGGTTTCGTTCATCAGCTGAATCAGCTTGCCGCTGGTGTCTTTCTTCAGCAGCTCATCCCAGCGACCGCCCCAGATCACTTTGATCACGTTCCAGCCGGCGCCCGCGAAGATGCCTTCCAGTTCGTTAATGATCTTGCCGTTGCCGGTAACCGGACCGTCCAGACGCTGCAGGTTACAGTTGATGATGAACACCAGGTTGTCCAGCTTCTCGCGGGTCGCGATGGTGATCGCGCCTTTGGATTCCGGCTCGTCCATCTCGCCGTCGCCGAGGAAGGCGTAAACGGTCTGGTTAGAGGTGTCCTTCAGGCCACGGTGTTCCAGGTATTTCAGGAACTTCGCCTGGTAGATAGCGTTCAACGGACCCAGACCCATGGAAACGGTCGGGAACTGCCAGAAGTCCGGCATCAGTTTCGGGTGCGGATAAGATGAGAGGCCGTTGCCGTGCACTTCCTGACGGAAGTTGTTCATCTGCTCTTCGGTCAGACGACCTTCAAGGAAGGCGCGTGAGTAGATGCCCGGGGAGATATGGCCCTGGAAGTAAACCAGATCGCCGCCGTCTTTGTCGCTGCGCGCGCGGAAGAAGTGGTTAAAGCACACTTCATAAATGGTTGCGGAAGACTGGAATGAGGAGAGATGGCCGCCCAGCTCCAGATCTTTCTTCGAGGCGCGCAGCACCGAGACGATGGCGTTCCAGCGAATTGCGGAACGGATACGACGCTCCAGAGACGTGTTGCCCGGATACTCCGGCTCGTCTTCAACGGCGATAGAGTTGATATAGTTGCTGACGGCGTTACCGCCTGCCGCCACTTTAACGCCGCCTTTGCGGGCTGCGCTCAGCACCTGATCGATCAGATACTGCGCACGCTCAACACCTTCTTCACGGATGACCGATTCGATCGCCTGTAGCCAGTCACGAGTTTCGATCGGATCCACGTCATTCTGTAAACGTTCTGACATGGGGGGTATTCCTTATCTGTGTCTAATACGTTGAATTGTCTGGAGCCTGTCTCCCTGTACTCTGTTGCCAAAGCACAAGGAGACAGGCCCGTCGTTGATGTCCGCGCGTTCTTTGCCGCGCGTTATTCCTTACGTTGCTGTAAACGACGCAGGGAGCGTTCACGACGAGTCTGCTCCCGACTTCTGTCCAGCAAGATTTCCTCTATGAACGCCAGGTGACGGTGCGAAGCCTCGCGCGCCTGTTCCGGCTCACGCGCCACAATCGCCTCGAAAATACTGGCGCGGTGACCGCTCACTTTCGCCAGCATTTCCCGGCGTGAGTAGAGCAATTCAAAATTCTGTCGAACGTTTTGTTCCAGCACTGGGCCCATTGAACGCAGCAAATGCAGCAGCACCACATTATGCGCAGCTTCTGTGACAGCGATCTGATACTGCATCACCGCATCCGCTTCCGCGTCGAGATCGCCGCTGTCCTGCGCCTGCTGTATCTGCACATGGCAGTGGCGGATACGCTCAATGTCCTCTTCGGTACCGCGCAGCGCCGCGTAATAGGCAGCAATGCCCTCCAGCGCGTGACGCGTTTCCAGCAGATCGAACTGGGATTCCGGATGCCTGGTGAGCATATTGACGAGCGGATCGCTCAGGCTTTGCCAGAGATGCTGCTGGACGAAAGTGCCACCGCCCTGACGGCGCAGCAGCAGACCTTTCGCTTCAAGACGCTGTATGGCTTCGCGAAGGGATGGACGTGAGACATCAAACTGTTTGGCGAGTTCGCGCTCCGGGAGCAGCTTCTCGCCAGGACGCAGCGTCCCTTCCATGATCAGAGATTCCAGCTGCTGCTCAATGGCATCAGAGAGCTTGGGTTGGCGAATCTTACTGTAAGCCATCTTCCCTTCTTATCAAGCCGCTGTCCGAAGTAAATTGGTAATACCAATTCCAAAAAGTTGGCCGTAAAGTAACAAAGTATTCACCTTGTGTCTATATGACGCCCGTCACAATCCTGGCCATACGCGGGCTTTGGCCAGGATAAGTACGCGCTGGAAAAACAGAAATTGCGCGGCGGCGGAGATGTTAAATCCCGTTACTTTTACCAAACCTTACACTGGGTTAACCGCGAGAAAGCCTACTGACCATAAGACAATGTTATTCGTCTTTAGCGGCAATGCATGGCAAAAAAGCACAGGCAGCAATGTGATGACGGCGATGATTTTTCAGTCATCTCTTAGCACGTAAAGAGAAAGCAGGTGCAAAGCGCATCGCATATCACTATTCTTGTCGCCAGGGTAGCATCCGCCTGCACACAGGTCGCCTGATACCGTAAATAAATCAATACGTTATTGTAACTACTTCCTGCCAGCCAACTGCGCTGCAAAAGAAGAATTAAAACAACATGAGGTTTGTATGGAACAACAGCACGGCGATACGCTGAAGCGCGGGCTTAAAAACCGCCATATTCAGCTGATCGCGCTGGGCGGCGCGGTGGGCACCGGCCTGTTTCTGGGCAGCGCATCGGTCATTAAGGCCGCCGGGCCAGGCGTTATTCTGGGATACGCTATCGCTGGTTTTATCGCCTTCCTGATTATGCGTCAGCTGGGTGAAATGGTGGTTGAAGAGCCGGTTGCGGGCAGCTTCAGCCACTTCGCCTACAAATACTGGGGCAACTTTGCTGGCTTCGCGTCAGGCTGGAACTACTGGGTGCTCTACGTGCTGGTCGCCATGGCCGAGCTGACCGCCGTAGGCAAATATATTCAGTTCTGGTGGCCAGATGTTCCTACCTGGGCCACCGCTGCGGTGTTCTTCGTCTTTATCAACGCCATCAACCTGACCAATGTAAAAGTCTACGGTGAGATGGAGTTCTGGTTCTCTATCATTAAAGTTGTCGCGGTTATCGGCATGATCCTGTTTGGCGGCTGGCTGCTGTTTAGCGGCACGGGCGGCCCGCAGGCGACCGTCACTAACCTCTGGGCGCAAGGCGGCTTTTTGCCGAACGGCTTCAGCGGTCTGGTGATGATGATGGCCATTATTATGTTCTCTTTTGGTGGCCTTGAGCTGGTGGGGATTACCGCTGCCGAAGCCGATAACCCAGAGCAGAGCATCCCGAAAGCGACCAATCAGGTCATCTACCGCATCCTGATTTTCTATATCGGTTCGCTGGCGGTGCTGCTGTCGCTGATGCCATGGACGCGCGTCACGGCGGAAACCAGCCCGTTTGTACTGATTTTCCATGAGCTGGGCGATGCGCTGGTCGCTAACGCGCTGAACGTCGTCATCCTCACCGCGGCGCTCTCCGTCTATAACAGCTGCGTTTACTGCAACAGCCGTATGCTGTTCGGCCTGGCGCAGCAGGGCAACGCGCCGAAAGCGCTGCTGAAAGTAGACCGTCGCGGTGTCCCTGTGGCGACCATTCTGGTCTCTGCCGTAGCAACCGCGTTCTGCGTGCTGATTAACTACCTGATGCCTGGCGAAGCCTTTGGCCTGCTGATGTCGCTGGTGGTCTCAGCCCTGGTAATCAACTGGGCGATGATCAGCCTGGCGCACCTGAAGTTCCGCCGGAAGAAAGACCAGCAGGGCGTTACCACCCGCTTTAAAGCCCTGCTCTATCCGTTCGGCAACTGGCTGTGCCTGGCATTCCTGGCAGGTATTCTGGTGATCATGCTGATGACGCCGGGTATGGCGATCTCTGTCTGGCTGATCCCGGTCTGGCTGCTGGTTCTGGCGATCGGTTACGCCATCAAAAATAAGGCGCAGCGCGCCTGATGATCGACCCGCCGACCTGCGTCGGCGGGCTATTTCCCTTTCCGATCTACTTCACACTTTTCCCGCCGCGCCTGTTTTGTCCATCTTACTGACGATTTGAACCCAGCCATCCTGCTGATACAGCAACGATAATTCCCTGCTCATAGCGAATGCGCAGGAGAATAATCATGAAGGATTCCGCTCTCTCTTTCCGCGAAAAAGTGGGTTACGGCATGGGCGATGCTGGCTGCAACATGATTGGCGGGGCCATCATGTTGTTTCTCAACTATTTCTATACCGATGTCTTTGGCCTGGCCCCGGCACTGGTTGGCACGCTGCTGCTGTCGGTGCGCGTGCTGGATGCGGTGACCGATCCGATTATGGGCGCGATTGCCGACCGCACGCAGAGCCGCTGGGGGCGCTTTCGTCCCTGGCTGCTGTGGGTGTCGGTGCCCTACGTGCTCTTTAGCGTGCTAATGTTCACCACGCCAGACTGGAGCTACGACAACAAGGTGATCTGGGCGTTTGTCACCTATTTCCTGATGTCGCTGACCTATACCGCCATCAATATTCCCTACTGCTCGCTTGGCGGCGTGATTACCAGCGATCCCGGTGAACGCGTCTCCTGCCAGTCTTACCGTTTTGTCATGGTGGGCATCGCCACGCTGATCCTTTCCCTGTCGCTGCTGCCGATGGCCGAGTGGTTTGGCGGCGATGACAAGGCGCGCGGCTACCAGCTGGCGATGAGCGTGCTGGCGCTGATTGGGCTGGGCATGTTTCTGTTCTGCTTCGCCACGGTGCGCGAACGCATCCGTCCAGCCGTGCCGACCCATGACGATTTAAAAAACGACCTGCGCGACGTGTGGAAAAACGACCAGTGGGTGCGCATTCTGCTGCTGACCTTCTGCAACGTCTGCCCCGGCTTTATCCGTATGGCCGCCACCATGTATTACGTAACCTGGGTGATGGGCCAGACAACGCACTTCGCCACGCTGTTTATCAGCCTTGGCGTGGTAGGCATGATGTTCGGCAGCACGCTGGCGAAGCTGCTCACCGACCGCTGGTGCAAGCTGAAAGTTTTCTTCTGGACCAACATCGCACTGGCGCTCTTCTCTTGCGGTTTCTACTGGATCGATCCGCATGCCACCGTCACGGTGGTCATCGCCTATTTCCTGCTAAATGTGCTGCATCAGATCCCATCACCGCTGCACTGGTCCCTGATGGCCGATGTTGATGACTACGGCGAGTGGAAAACCGGCAAACGCATCACCGGCATCAGCTTCTCTGGCAACCTGTTTTTCCTCAAGGTCGGGCTGGCCGTGGCGGGCGCGATGGTCGGCTTTTTACTCTCAATTTACGGCTACGACGCGGGCGCGAAACAGCAGTCTTCGCAGGCGGTGAACGGCATCATGTTGCTGTTCACGGCGATCCCCGGCGTAGGCTACTTAATTACCGCTGGCGTGGTGCGTCTGCTCAAGGTCGACCGTCCGCTGATGCGTACTATCCAGCACGATCTTGCCCTGCGCCGCGCTAACTTCCGCGAGCTGCATGAGCCGCGTCAGCGTGACGGCGCGGTTACCCAACCAGGAGAAGCAAAATGACCACACACTGGCCGAACCCTTTTATTGAGCAGCGAGCAGACCCCTTTATTCTGCGCCATGAGCAACACTATTACTTTATTGCCTCCGTGCCCGCCTATGACCGGCTGGAGCTGCGTCGCGCCAGCACGCTAATGGATCTGCGCCACGCTGAGCCGGTTGTGGTGTGGCGCAAGCCGGAAACTGGCCCGTGCAGCGAGCTGATCTGGGCACCAGAGCTGCACCGTATCGACGACCAGTGGGTCATCTATTTCGCTGCCGCGCCGACGCGCGACATCAAAGATGGCCTGTTCCAGCATCGTATGTACGCGCTGGTGTGCGACGACGCCGATCCGCTGAGCGGAAACTGGCAGGCGCCGCGCCGCGTCTTTAGCCAGTTCGACAGCTTCGCGCTCGACGCCACACACTTCGTGCATCAGGGCAAAAACTGGTATCTGTGGGCGCAAAAAGACCCGGCTATCCCAGGCAACTCAAATCTCTACCTGGCGGAACTGCTTAATCCCTGGACGCTGAAAGGCACACCGGTAATGTTGAGCCGGCCAGAGTATGAGTGGGAATGCGCAGGCTTTAGCGTAAACGAAGGCCCGGCAGTGATTAAGCACGGCGATCGGCTGTTCGTCACCTACTCCGCGAGCGCGACGGACGAAAACTACTGTATGGGGCTGTTGTCAGTCGACGGCGATCGGGATCTGCTTAACCCGGATAACTGGCATAAATCGGCGCGGCCGGTGTTTACGTCAAACTGGGATAATCACCAGTACGGACCGGGACACAACTGTTTTACGCAGGATGAGATCGGCGAGGATGTGCTGGTCTATCACGCACGCAACTATACGGAAATCGAAGGCGATCCGCTGTGGGACCCTAACCGCCATACGCGGCTGAAAAACTTTAGCTGGCGCGATGACGGCACGCCCGATTTCGGCGTGCCGCCTGCGGATTATACCAGCGTGCCGTAAATGGTCAGCAGCGCCACGACTACCACCAGCACCAGTGAGATGCGCTTCGCCAGCGCCACCGCAATACGCGGCGTTTCGACCTTATCCAGATGCGGATCGCGCTCCAGAGAGAACTGCGCCAGGCTGGTCAGCACCTGATACTGCGAGCGGTGGCGATCGGTCAGCGCAGCAAACCAGGCGGGCAGCGCTTTTTCGCCGTGGCCCAGCAGCGCATAGGCCACACCAGCCAGCCGCGCCGGGATCCAGTCAATTACATGCAGCAGGCCATCAACGCCTGACTGCGCGCGCTCAAGCGGAGACTGATGCTTCGCCAGCCAGCTCTGCCACGCGCGTAGAAAGGCATAACCCACCAGCAGCACTGGCCCGTAAGGGCCACCCACGACAAACCAGAACAGCGGTGCCAGGTAGTAACGGAAGTTAATCCAGATGAGCGCGTTTTGCAGCTCACGCAGGAATTCACGCTCGCTGCACTCCACCGGCACGCCGTGGATCAGCGTCAGCTCAGCCGCCATCGCCTGATGGGCCGCCACATCGTCATGGCTTGCCGCTTTGAGATAGGCGTGATAGTGCATACGCACCGAGCCGGCCCCGATGCAGAGCAGGCCGATCAGGATCCACAGCAGCAGCTGTGCGACGCCGAACAGAATGCCCTTCAGGCTCCAGACCACCAGCGCCGTTATCGCCATGGCCAGCAGGGTCATCGCCAGCGTGCGCAGCAGCGAAAAATGACGGCGGCGGCGGAACAAAGGCTCCAGACGGTGATCGAGCTGCCAGTGCTCGCCCAGCTTAAACAGGCGTTCCCAACCTAAAACCAGTAACAAGGAAAACAACGTCATACCCACTCCGGGAAATTCAAAATGAAGTCTGCGCCAACAGCCGCTGATACTGCATCCAGTCAAAAGCGGGCCCCGGATCGGTCTTGCGCGCCGGGGCAATATCGCTGTGTCCGGTAATGCGGGAAGGCGTTAAGGGATAGTGCTGCAACAGCAGCTGCGTCACTGCGGCCAGCGCCTGGTACTGCGCCTCGGTGTAAGGCAGCTCATCCGTGCCTTCCAGTTCGATGCCAATAGAGAAGTCATTACAGTTTTCACGCCCCTGATAGCAGGAGACCCCGGCGTGCCAGGCGCGGTTGTCAAAAGAGACATACTGTACGATCTCACCATCACGGCGGATCAGACAGTGCGCGGCGACCTGCAGATGGGCAATATCAGCGAAATAAGGATGAGCATCAGACGGCAAAGTCCCGGTAAACAACCGGTCGATCCACGGCCCGCCAAATTCGCCAGGCGGCAGGCTGATATTGTGAATGACCAGCAGCGACGGTGCCTCGTCGTTGGGTCGTTGATTAAAGTGCGGTGACGGCACCTGACGAATGTCGGTTAGCCAGCCCTGTTCCAGTTTCATGCCGGTTTTTCCTTAGCAGAGTCGGGCTGAGAATAGCATGATTTATAGCAGTTTTTGGCAGGTTAATGCCCTGGTTATTACTGATAAACGCACCGGCGTTAAGGATACTAAACAAAAAGGTCATTTCAGCTGGCGAAACACCCTATTTACGTCTATTGTGGCTTCCTCTTTGTTCAGGTTTTCAGGAGCGAAATCGTTATGCCAACTCGTCGTTATGATGTCGATAGTCGTCAGCGGGCGCTGATTGCACGTATCGAGCAGGACGTTCCCGCCACGGTAGCACGCGCTTTGCAGGAGGATTTAGGCGGCGAGATAGACACTGATCGAGACATCACTGCACAGCTGCTTCCTGAGGAAAGCCGGGCAGATGCTCAGGTCATTACGCGCGAAGCGGGTGTTTTCTGTGGTAAACGCTGGGTTGAGGAGTTGTTCAACCAGCTTGGCGGCCACGTCACGCTGAACTGGCAGGTTGAGGACGGCGACAAGGTCACGCCCGATCAGCTGTTGTTTACCCTGAACGGCCCTTCTCGCTGCCTGTTGACCGCCGAACGCACCGCGCTGAATTTCGTGCAGACGCTATCGGGTGTGGCAACCGAAACGAGCCGCTATGTAAAGCTGCTTGAAGGCAGCAATACCCAGCTGCTGGATACGCGCAAAACCCTGCCAGGACTGCGCACGGCGCTGAAATATGCCGTGCTGTGCGGCGGCGGCGCAAACCATCGCCTTGGCCTTTCCGATGCTTTTCTAATCAAAGAAAACCATATCATTGCCAGCGGTTCGATTCGCCAGGCGGTAGAAAAAGCGTTCTGGCTGCATCCGGATGTGCCGGTCGAGGTGGAAGTCGAATCGCTTGATGAGCTGGATCAGGCGTTAGCGGCGGGTGCCGATATTGTGATGCTGGATAACTTTACGCTCGACGCAATGCGCGAGGCCGTTGCGCGCACTCAGGGTCGCGCGCAGCTTGAGGTCTCTGGCAATGTCACAGAGGCGACGCTGCCGCAAATTGCGCAGACCGGCGTTGACTATGTTTCTGTCGGCGCGCTCACCAAGCACGTGCGCGCGCTCGATCTTTCAATGCGCTTTACCACGCTGTAAACCTGAGACGCCGTGTGGCTACACACGGCGTTTTTGCGTGCCTGCTTCCATATCGTTGCCCTTCCCGCTGCAACGCAGATGCTTTATTGCGTAGCCTTTTCCGGACTGACAATCCGCCGCTGGGTTTAATATCCACGCTTTTCTATGCTGCTGCCTCTTATTCACCACAGAGGCGATGTAATGAAAAATCAACAGGGATTCACGCTGGTCGAACTCATGATTGTGGTGGGGATCGTGGCGATCCTCAGCGCTATTGGCTTACCGGCTTATCAGAACTACCTGCAGCGGGCGGCGCTCACCGATATGTTGCAAACCATGGTGCCCTACAAGACAGCCGTCGAGCTGTGCGCCATGGAACGCGGTGGGCCCGCGCAGTGTCAGGCTGGCGAGAAAGGCATCCCGGCAGCGAAAGGATCGCGTTACGTTTCCGCGCTCAGCGTGGTAAACGGTGTGATTAGCCTGACCGGTCAGGAGAGTCTGAATGGACTAAGCGTTGAGATGACGCCGGTCTGGGACAGCGGTGACGGTAGCCTGACATGGCAACGTAGCTGCACCAGCACCAGCGACAGCCTGCGCGACAACTGCCTGGAACAGTTCCGCTTCGACGACAAAGGAGCGGACAATGGCAACGGCTGAGTCCGCCATCCGTACGCTGTGCCAGCGCTACCGTGCCGTATTACTGCACCATGATGCGACGCTACTGCGCGTCGCCGTGGCTGAACAGGTGCCTGACGGCCTAAGCGAAGCGCTGCATTTTGCCAGCCAGTGTCAGATTGAGATTGAGTGCTGGCCGCAAGCCCGTATCGATCTCCACCAGCACGGCAGCACGGCTTCAGCTACACCACGCGACGTTCCGCCTGAATCAGCCGTCGAGGCCGTTAACCAGATGCTGCAACAGGCGCTGCGGCGTCGCGCCTCAGACATTCATATTGAACCTCAGCGCGACGGTGTTCAGATACGGCTGCGCATTGACGGCGTATTGCAGCCGCTGACTACCTTAACTGAAGCGCCGCCCGCCGCGCTGCTGGCAAGGCTGAAAATTCTGGGCGGACTGGATATTGCCGAACGTCGGCTGCCGCAGGATGGACAATTCACGCTCTCGCTGGATGGGAAATTTGCAGCCTTCCGCCTCGCGACCCTGCCGGTGCAGTATGGTGAAAAAGCTGTGATCCGCCTGCTGCAAAGCGAAAACAGCGCGCTGTCGCTGGACAAGCTGGGCCTGCCGGCGGCCCAGCTTCGATTGCTGGTTGCAGCACTGGCGCAGCCGCAGGGGCTCATTCTGGTCACTGGCCCAACCGGCAGCGGCAAAACCTTTACGCTTTATAGCTGCCTGAGCAGGCTGAACCGACCGGAAATGAACGTCAGCAGCGTGGAAGACCCGGTAGAAATTCCGCTGGCTGGCATTAACCAGACGCAGATCAACCCTAAATGTGGTCTTGATTTCAACCGGGTACTGCGTGCCCTGCTGCGCCAGGATCCTGATGTCATTATGGTAGGAGAAATTCGTGATGCAGAAACGGCGGAAATTGCCGTCAAAGCGGCGCAGACTGGTCATCTGGTATTATCGACGCTGCATACCAACTCCACGGCAGAAACGCTAACACGGCTGCGCCAGATGGGTATACCCGGCTATCTGTTGGGCCCGGCGCTACGGCTTATTGTGGCGCAGCGGCTGGTGCGACGGCTTTGTCCTCACTGCCGCCAGCCAGCGCAGGCGGTGGCGCATTTTCCTCCCGATATCTGGCCCGGCACGCTGCAAACCTGGCGCGCGCCAGGCTGCGATCACTGTTTTTCCGGCTACTTTGGGCGGCTGGCGCTGTTTGAGATATTGCCGATCGGCAGCAAGCTGCAAAATGCCATCGCCGCTGAGATGCCGCTTGACAGCCTGCTGACACTGGCAAAAACGCAGGGCATGAAAACGCTGTTTAGCGCCGGGCTGGAAGCCGTCAGCCGCGGTGAAACATCGCTCGAGGAGATGCAGCGCGTCACGGGTCTGGAAGATGTCCAGGCTTAGCCTCTACCGCTGGCAGGCGGTAAACAGCCAGTATCAGCTGCATGAGGGCCAGGGCCTGGCGGCTGATGAACAAAGCCTTTTGCACCAGCTAGCCGAACAGGATTTGCTGCCGGTCAGTTGGCAGCGCCGCAAAGTGTGGCGTGCCCACAACTGGAAATGGCAGCACAAAATCGACTTCTTCAGGCAGCTGGCAACGCTGCTTAAAGCGGGTTTGCCGCTGGCCCAGGGACTGGAACTGCTATCGCAGGGCCATCCGCATGCAGGCTGGCGGTTACTGCTGCATGCGCTGCGGCTGCGGGTATTAAGCGGCGTGCCATTTTCACAGGCGTTAAGCCAGTGGCCGCAGATCTTTCCGCCGTTATTTGCTGCGTTAATGCAGGTTGGCGAGCTGACCGGCCAGCTTGACGTCTGCTGCGCGCAGCTGGCCGAGCAACAGAGCCGCCAGCAACACCTGTGGAAAAAAGTCATCAAAGCGCTGCGCTATCCGCTATTTATTCTGCTGGTAGCTGTCGCGGTATGCACTGGCATGCTGCTGTTCGTCCTGCCGGAGTTTGTCTCGGTTTATGCCTCGTTCAACGCGCCGCTTCCTGCTTTTACGGCGGCGGTGATGGCGCTTTCAACGGGCTTGCAACGTTGGGGCGGCTGGCTCGCGCTTATGCTGCTGGTAGCCGCTGTTGGCTGCCGCGCGCTACGCCAACGCTTGCCCGCATGGCAGCGGTGGGAGCAGCGGCTCATGCTGCGTCTGCCGCTACTGTCGGAGCTGTGGCGCGGCAGCCAGCTCAGCCAGATCTACGCCATTTTGCAGCTGACGCAGCAGGCGGGTATCACGCTGCTCCAGGGGTTGCAGGCGGTTGAGGTAACCCTGACGACGCAGCTATGGCGTGATGCCATCAATGAGCTTCAACAGCATATTGCGCAGGGGCAACCGCTGCATCAGGCGATGCAGGAGCATTTACTGTTTACGCCGCTCTGTATACAGCTGGTGCATGTGGGTGAAGAAGCTGGTGCGCTGGACATTATGCTGGCACGGCTGGCGGAGTGGCATGAGGCCCAAACGCTGTCGCTCGCCGACGCGCTCGCCGCGTCGCTGGAGCCACTGATGATGGTGGTGATTGGCGGCATTGTCGGCACGCTGGTGATTGCCATGTACCTGCCGGTGTTTGGGCTGGGAAACGTTATTCATTAGGGTGCATGACGCACCCTAATGTCGCCCGTTAGCGGTTGAACACGCGGTTTTCCTGTTCGGCAACCCGAATAAAGGTGGTTCGTTTGGTCAGCTCTTTCAGCCGCTCTGCACCCACATAAGTACAGGCTGAGCGCAGGCCGCCAAGAATATCGCGTGCCGTCTCTTCAACTGGCCCACGCAGCGGCAGTTTTACCGTTTTGCCTTCCGCAGCGCGATACTGTGCGACGCCGCCAACGTGGCGCTTCATCGCCGATTCAGAACTCATACCGTAAAACAGCATAAACTGCTCGCCGTTCTCTTCGACTACGGTTCCTTCACATTCATCGTGTGCGGCGAGCATACCGCCCAGCATGACGAAATCTGCGCCTCCACCGAATGCCTTGGCGATATCGCCCGGCACTGCGCAGCCGCCGTCACTGACAATCTGACCGCCCAGGCCGTGCGCAGCATCCGCGCACTCAATCACTGCCGAGAGCTGAGGATAACCCACGCCAGTTTTCACGCGCGTTGTGCACACCGAACCGGGACCAATGCCGACCTTAACGATATCCGCGCCGGAGAGGATCAGCTCCTCCACCATCTCGCCCGTTACAACGTTGCCGGCGCAGATAGTGCGATCCGGAAACAGCTCGCGTGCACGCTGCAGGAAATTAACAAAGTGCTCGGAATAGCCGTTCGCCACATCGATACAGATGAATTTAAGATCGGCGGAAAGCGCCAGAATGGCCGTGAGCTTTTGCAGATCGGCATCGGAAGTGCCTGTCGAGACCATAATGTGGTTCAGTACGGCGACCGGCGAGCGCTGAATAAAGGCGCGCCACTCCTCAACGCTGTAGTGCTTATGTACAGCGGTAAGAATATCGAAGCTGGCCAGTGCTTCTGCCATGCTGAAGGTGCCGACAGTGTCCATATTGGCAGCGATGACAGGCACGCCATTCCAGCTCAGGCCCGAATGTTTAAAGGTAAAGCTACGTTCAAGTTCAACTTCAGAGCGGCTTTTCAGCGTGGAGCGTTTAGGACGAATCAGTACGTCTTTAAAACCCAGCTTTAAATCTTCTTCAATACGCATAAAAAATATGTCCTGGTAGGTGGCATCGAATCGCAGTTCGGGTAGCGCGCACGGCTCCAGTGACATAATCATACGCGCCATACGCGTGGCGACAAGACTGCGAATTTCACTTTATTTACGCTACAATCCGATAAATTTAGCTGAGAATTTTCATTGTGATCGCGCACACAGTTTCACGCTACAACTTGCCTGGCTGTGTCGCACGCCTGAGAGAGTGATATGCCCTATACCGTGGCACTGACCGGAGGAATCGGCAGTGGAAAAAGCACTATCGCCAATGCTTTCGCGGCGCTTGGCGTGCCCGTTATCGACGCGGATGTCATCGCGCGAGAAGTGGTCGAGCCGGGATCGCCAGCGCTACAGCGGATTGCGGAGCGCCACGGCAACAGCATCCTGACTGAACAAGGCACGCTGAATCGCCCCAGGCTGAGAGAAATTATCTTCCAGTCGCCGGAAGAGAAAACCTGGCTGAATAACCTGCTTCATCCCCTGATTAACGCCCGCACGCAGCAGTTGAAGGCGCTGACGGCAGCACCTTATGTGCTGTGGGTCGTACCGTTGCTGGTAGAAAACCGCCTTCAGCATCAGGCGAATCGCGTACTGGTGGTCGACGTCGATGAAGAGACGCAGCTTGCACGCACTATTCAGCGTGACGGCATCGATCGTCTACAGGCGCAAAATATTTTGTCCGCTCAGGCGACGCGCGACGCGCGCCTCGCCGTGGCCGACGACGTCATTCATAACAGCGGCACGCCAGATGAAGCGTTGCCGCAGGTTGCCGCCCTGCATCAGCGCTATCTGGCACTGGCGGCAGCGCAACAGGATTAACACCATGAGTACAATCGTTCTGTTTGAACATCCCCTGAATGAAAAAATGCGCACCTGGCTGCGCGTCGAATTTCTTATCCAGCAGTTGCACGAAACCGTGCCTGTTACCCGTTCCTCTTCGGCGCTGACTTTTTTTCGCGTAATCGGTGAGCTACTGGATATTTTCGAGCGCGGCGACATGCGCACCGAACTCTTAAAGGAGCTGGAGCGCCAGCAGCAAAAACTGCGCGCCTGGGCCGATGTGCCTGGCGTTGATATGAGCGTGGTCGATGCGCTGCGCGATAAGCTTAAGGCGCAGTCTGTTCAGCTTAACAGCGCGCCGCGTATGGGACAGCAGTTGCGGGAAGATCGGCTTATCGGTCTGGTGCGCCAGCGGCTCAGCATTCCAGGCGGATGCTGCAGTTTCGATCTGCCTGGGTTGCATATCTGGCTCCATCAGCCGCAGGAAATGCGCGACCGTCACGTTTCAGTCTGGCTATATACGCTGGAACCGTTGAATCAGAGCCTGACGATGGTTCTGGATCTGATCCGTCAGTCTGGCCCGTTTCGCCATCAAACCAGCCTGAATGGTTTTTATCAGGACAATGCAGAAGGCGCGGACCTGCTGCGCCTGCAGCTGCATCTTGAAGATGCGCTTTATCCCCAGGTTTCTGGCCATAAAAGCCGCTACGCGATTCGTTTTTTGCCGCTCGACAGCGAGCGCGGCGAAGTCCCGGCGCGGCTCGACTTTGAACTGGCCTGTTGTTAGAGGTAGCTATGCAAAATGAAGTGATTACCGTGCCGTGCCCGCACTGCGGTAAAGATGTAATTTGGGATGAACTGAGCCCGTGGCGTCCGTTCTGCAGCAAGCGCTGCCAGCTGATTGATTTAGGCGAGTGGGCTGATGAAGAGAAGCGTATTCCCAGCGAAGGCGATCAGAGCGACAGCGACGAATGGAGCGAAGAACAGCACTGACAGCAGGGGCGCAGGCCCCTGTTTTTAGAGCTCGCTGGCAACCAGCCGCGCAATCAGGGCATGGTTGGCGGGCGGAAACTCTTCTGCCACCAGCGCGCTTTGTGCCACCCAGCGCTGCGGCTGCCCTTCTCGTCCCCACGGCTCGCCGTCCCAGCCTTCTACCAGAAAGAAGTTCAGGGTAACGCGTAAATTTTCATAGGCGTGATCCGCCACGCCAATTGCGGTTGCGTGCGTGACCTCAATGCCCGTTTCTTCCAGCAGTTCGCGTTTCAGTGCCTCTTCAGCGCTTTCGCCTGCCTCGATTTTACCGCCGGGAAACTCCCACATATTCGCCATATGCGACGACGCCGGGCGCTGGGCCAGGAAGATCTGTTTATCGGCGTTACGGATGATACCAACGGCAACTTGCAGGTGCTTCATAAAATTTTTCCACGTCAGAAGGATGAGTGTGCGCTGATTCTAAATCATGGGCTGCACAATGTTAATCCGTGCCGCTCAAGGCAATAAAAAAGGAGCCGAAGCTCCTTTTTTGTTAGCGCTGTCAGGCCAGTCGGCCATGGCACTGCTTATATTTTTTACCAGAACCGCACGGGCAAAGATCGTTACGTCCTACTTTACGTTCGCCACCCTGAGCCGCCAGCGAAGCCACTGCTGCGGTTTCGTCATCAACGTGACTCAGCTGTTGCTGCTGCGCCAGGCGTTCAGCTTCTTCGCGACGCTGCTGCTCCATCGCTTCAACCTCTTCCGGCATACGCACCTGTACCTTGCTCAGCGTGCTCACCACTTCATACTTCAGCGATTCCAGCATCGCTGCAAACATGGCGAATGATTCACGCTTGTATTCCTGCTTCGGATCTTTCTGCGCGTAGCCACGCAGGTGGATACCCTGACGCAGATAATCCATGGCGGCCAGGTGTTCTTTCCACAGTGAATCCAGCGTTTGCAGCATTACGCCTTTTTCAAAGTTACGCATCATCTCCACGCCAACGATCTCTTCTTTGCTGGCGTAGTTTTCGCGCGCGCGCGTCATGATACGTTCGCGCAGCGTCTCTTCATGCAGATCCGGCTCTTTATCCAGCCATTCGGCAATCGGCAAATCGAGATCGAAGTCGTTGCGCAGGCGTTCTTCCAGGCCAGGCACATCCCACATCTCTTCCAGCGACTGCGGCGGAATGTAGGTGTCGATAGTGGTTTTGAACACGTCGTCGCGAATGCTGTTGATGGTTTCGCTGACGTCGGAAACATCCAGCAGTTCGTTACGCTGGCTGTAAATAGCACGACGCTGATCGTTCGCCACATCGTCATATTCCAGCAGCTGCTTACGAATATCGAAGTTGCGGCTTTCCACTTTGCGCTGCGCGTTAGCAATAGCTTTGGTTACCCACGGGTGTTCGATCGCTTCGCCAGGCTTCATGCCGAGTTTGCGCATCATGTTAGAGACGCGATCCGAGGCGAAAATACGCATCAGTGCATCTTCCATCGACAGATAGAAGCGGGAAGAGCCGGCGTCGCCCTGACGACCGGCGCGGCCGCGCAGCTGGTTATCGATACGGCGTGATTCGTGGCGTTCGGTACCAACAATATGTAAACCGCCCGATGCCAGTACCGCATCATGACGCTGCTGCCACGCGGATTTAATCGCGTCGATCTGCGCTTCGGTAGGCTCTACCAGTTCAGCCACTTCCGCATGCCAGCTGCCGCCCAGCATAATATCGGTACCACGACCCGCCATGTTGGTGGCGATAGTGACCGCACCCGGCTGACCAGCCTGTGCCACGATATCCGCTTCGCGGGCGTGGAATTTGGCGTTCAGCACGTTGTGCTTGATACCTGCGCGCGTCAGTTCGTTGGAGACCACTTCCGACTTTTCGATGGAGATGGTACCGACCAGCACTGGCTGACCATTGGCGGTACGCTCACGAATATCTTCGATGATCGCGTCAATTTTCTCTTTTTCGGTCATGTAGACCAGATCGGGCAGATCTTTACGCACCATCGGACGGTTGGTCGGTACTACGATGGTGTCGAGCTTGTAGATGGAGCTGAACTCAAAGGCTTCGGTGTCTGCCGTACCGGTCATACCGGCCAGCTTCTCGTAAAGGCGGAAGTAGTTCTGGAAGGTAATAGAAGCCAGCGTCTGGTTCTCGTTCTGGATTTCTACGCCTTCTTTAGCTTCGATGGCCTGATGCAAGCCATCAGACCAGCGACGGCCTTGCATGGTACGGCCGGTGTGTTCATCGACGATCACCACTTCACCATCTTTCACGATGTAATCTACGTCGCGCGTAAACAGCGCATGCGCGCGTAAGGCCGCCGTGACGTGGTGCATCAGCATAATGTTGGTCGGCGAGTAGAGCGACTCGCCCTCTTCCATAATGTTCTGACTGACCAGCAGCTCTTCAACTTTAACCAGGCCGCGCTCGGTCATATGGGCCTGGCGCGCTTTCTCATCAACCCAGAAATCGCCTTCACCCTGGAAGCTGTCAGAATCCTCTTTCTCCTGGCGCACCAGGCTTGGGATGATTTTGTTCACCTTGATGTACATCTCAGAGCTGTCTTCAGCCGGACCGGAAATGATCAGCGGCGTACGCGCTTCATCGATCAGGATGGAGTCCACCTCGTCCACCAGCGCGTAGTTCAGCTTGCGCTGTACGCGCTCTTCCGGGCTGAACGCCATGTTGTCGCGCAGATAGTCAAAACCGTATTCGTTGTTGGTGCCGTAGGTGATGTCAGCCGCGTAGGCTTCACGCTTGGCCACAGACGGCATGCCTGGCAGGTTGATACCCACACTCAGACCGAGGAATTCAAACAGCGGACGGTTGTTTTCCGCATCACGCTGCGCAAGATAGTCGTTGACGGTGACAACGTGGACGCCTTTACCACTCAGGGCATTCAGGTAAGCAGGCAGCGTTGCGGTCAGGGTTTTACCTTCACCCGTACGCATCTCTGCGATGCAGCGATCGTTCAGCACCATGCCGCCAAGCAGCTGCACGTCAAAGTGACGCATACCGAAAACGCGCTTACTCGCTTCGCGTACCGTGGCGAATGCTTCCGGGATCAGGCTTTCCAGCGACTCGCCCTTTTTCAGACGCTCGCGGAACTCATCGGTTTTTGCTTTCAGCTCATCGTCTGAAAGTTTCTCGAAATCCGGTTCCATCTTGTTGATGACGTCTACCGCTTTACGCATACGGCGCAGGGTACGATCGTTGCTGCTGCCAAAAACTTTCGTTAACAGTTTGATTAACATATTAAAAACATCTCAATTCAGCCGCGCTGTGCGGACTGCGATAAATAAAAAGGTATTTGAAAAAGAGTTTCAGACAAGCAGCGTAGACGGTCCGGCGCGAATTGCATGGGTTTTGCTGCGCCAGCCGGCCAGAGATGAGGAAGGCTCAAGCATATCGTGCAGCACATCTGCATTTTGTGACGGCTGACGAAGAGAGGTATGGGCAGTAAGCAGAGCCTGGAGTGAATCGATCAGCGCCAGCTTATGTGCAGCCAGCGGTAGTGCATCAGGTGTTTCCGCCTGTGGCGTTAACGTAAAAGAAAGATGGCGGATAACGGTACGGATGGCATGCTGATGCCAGTAATCAACCGTAAAGCTGGGACGTCGTACCGTTTCCTGCAGGCGGATCAGGTGATCGAAGCGTGCGGCATTGCCCACAAAAAGACTACTGGAAGGCGAGTCGGAAGAGGCATTAAGCTCGGCGCTCTGTGCACTGACAGGCAAGCCGAGACTGGCCGCCACCATCCCCAACAGGAGATGAGGCCAGAAATAGCGTCTGCCTAATTGTCGCCAGCGTAGAAAAATTCCGATCACAACTATTCCATTGCGAATTGTTATCGCGTCGTTGTTGGGGGTTTACCGCCTGTACCTGACCGCGGATCAGCGTTATTTAGCGCCTGATAGTACCATTAATGTGGGGCGACCACATCAGGGTTTAAAGTGACCATGGAACAAAACGCATCTGATTGTTCAGCGTTTCAGCAACGTTGCCTCTGTGACTGTGAGGCGTCTTCAGCTGTAGACTGGCCAGATTTCAGGCAATAAAAAACGGCTGGTGCCGCTGACCGGAGAGGGGTGTCAGCATTGCCAGCCGTTTCAGGGTTCTGGGGTAATTAAGCCAGAACCAGATTCGGTGCCTTGAACGCCAGCGGCAGTTCAGCTTCGTCTTCGAAGGTCGCCCATTCCCAGGCTTCCTGCTTAGCCAGCACGGCCTGCAGCAATTTATTGTTCAGTGCATGACCCGATTTAAACGCGGTAAACGCACCGATAATATTGTGGCCACACATAAACAGATCGCCAATCGCATCAAGCATTTTGTGACGAACAAATTCGTCCTCAAAGCGCAGGCCTTCTTCATTCAGCACGCGGAAATCGTCAAGACCGATAGCGCAATCCAGACTACCGCCCAGGCACAGACCTTTGGATTGCAGGTACTCGATTTCACGCATAAAGCCGAAAGTACGCGCGCGGCTGATCTGGCGAACAAATGAATCCGCAGAGAAATTCAGCTGATAACGCTGAGAGCTGGAATCAATCGCCGGATGTTTAAAGTCGATGGTGAAATCCAGAGAGAAACCGTTGTACGGTTTGATCTCGGCCCACTTGTCACCGTCTTCCACACGGACAGTCTGCTTCACGCGCACAAATTTCTTGGCGCTGCTCAGCTGCTCAATGCCCGCATCCATCAACAGATAGATAAAGGGCGCGGCGCTGCCGTCCATAATCGGAATTTCCGGCGCATCAACTTCAACAATAATGTTGTCGATACCCAGGCCGGCCAGCGCGGCATTCAAATGCTCAACCGTCGAAATACGCACGCCTTCATCATTCACCAGGCAGGTACTCAGCATGGTGTCGCGCACGTATTTTGCATCAGCCGGGAAATCAACCGGTGGATTCAAGTCAGTGCGACGATAGATGACC
>Ga0209371_1000449_pt1 | contig 41139 bp, 38 predicted proteins | sample AgamicAtAmrz_FD_187165 | JGI IMG/M metagenome (GOLD analysis project Ga0209371, IMG submission 187165) | Agave microbial communities from Guanajuato, Mexico - At.Am.rz (SPAdes) (version 2) | ecosystem: Host-associated > Plants > Roots > Rhizosphere | place: Guanajato, Mexico | collected 2012-06-07
TAATCGCTGAAAGGAGCGCTCCGATGAAGACCGTCGCTTTTATCGGGCTGGGACATATGGGCCTGCCCATGGCCGCCAATCTCGTCAAGGCCGGATATGCCGTCAGGGGTCACGATCTTTCCGAAGCCTGCCGCGCGGCGGCGAGAGAGGCGGGCATTCCCGTTGCTGCGGATTCCGCCGAAGCCATCGAAGCGGCAGAGGTGATCATCACCATGCTGCCGAAGGGCGAACATGTCGTGTCGGTCTATGGCGACCTGGTTCGGAAAATCCCGGCCGGAACGCTGCTCGTCGATTGCTCGACGGTGGATATGGAAAGCGCGCTTAAGGCGCATGAACTGGCCGCTTCCGCCGGTTGCCCATCGGTCGATGCGCCCGTTTCCGGCGGGACGGGCGGGGCTGCGGCAGGCACCCTGACCTTCATGTGCGGCGGCGAGGCTGCGGCTTTCTCTGCGGCAAAGCCGGTGCTGGAGGCGATGGGCAAGAAGATCGTGCATTGCGGCAGGGGCGGTAACGGCCAGGCGGCCAAGATCTGCAACAACATGATCCTTGGCATTTCCATGATCGCCGTTTCTGAAGCCTTCGTGCTGGGAGAAAAGCTGGGTCTTTCGCATCAGGCGCTGTTCGATGTCGCCTCCACCTCTTCCGGGCAATGCTGGTCGCTCACCACCTATTGCCCGGTGCCGGGGCCGGTGCCGACATCGCCCGCCAACAAAGATTACCAGCCCGGATTTGCCGCGGCCCTGATGCTGAAGGATCTGAAGCTTTCGCAGGAGGCCGCAAATGGAGCCGGGGCTTCCACTCCGCTCGGTGCGGCAGCGGCGGCGCTTTACGAGAACTTCGTCGGTGAGGGGAGCGGCGGACGTGATTTCTCCGCCATCGTCGAAATGCTGCGCGGGGGCGAAGCATGACGGACGCCGCGCCATCCGACATCTTATGGGTGCCGCCGGAGAAGAGGCGGGAGCGTTCGGCGCTTTTCACCTTCGCGACGAAAACCGCAAAGCTGCACGGGCAGTCCGCCGATGACTATGCCGGCCTGCTGCGCTGGTCCATCGACGCGCCGGATGAATTTTACGATACGCTGTGGGATGAACTCGGCATTATCGGCACACGTGGCGACACGGCGTTCAAACCGGGTGCGACGATCCGGGAGGCCGAGTTCTATCCGGGCGCGAGGCTCAATTATGCGGAGAACCTTCTGCGCGATGCCGATGAGCGGCTGGCCATCATCGCCCATCGCGACGACGGCACAAGGCGCGAGATTACCCGCAGAGAGCTTTACGACGAAGTGTCCCGCATGGTGCAGGCTCTTGCCCATGCGGGTGTGAGCGAAGGCGACCGCGTCGGGGCCATCGTCACCCATGATATCGAGGCGATTGTCAGCTATCTGGCTGTCAGCGCCATCGGAGCGATCTGGTCCTCCTGCTCGCCGGATTTCGGGCCGGCGGGAGCCTCCGACCGCCTGTCGCAGATCGGCCCGAAAATCCTCATCGCCGTGCCGGAATATGGTTATGCCGGCAAACGCATCGATGTCGGCCCGACCATCCGTGCGGTGGCGGAAAGTGCGGCGCCTGAAAGGATCGTGCTGATCGGCGACGCCGTGCCCGAAAGCCTTGCCGATCTTGGCTGCGTGACGCTTAAGGATTTCGTCGCGCCTTATGCGGCGGGCGAGATCACCTTCAACCGTTTGCCCGTCAAGGCGCCGCTGGCGATCCTTTATTCCTCCGGCACGACCGGCAAACCGAAATGCATCACCCATTCCGGCGGCGGTTTGCTTCTTCAGCACATGAAGGAACTGAAGCTGCAATGCGATATTCAGGAGGGCGAGCGCTTCTTCTATTTCACCACCTGCGGCTGGATGATGTGGAACTGGCAGGTCTCGGGTCTGGCGCTTGGCGCTACGCTCGTCACCTATGACGGCAATCCCGGTTATCCCAACCCTGCGCGGCTGATCGATCTCATCGACGCCGAACGGATCGCCACTTTCGGCACGTCGGCAAAATTTATCGACGCCTGCCTGAAGGCCGGGCTGAAGCCGCGTGAAAGCCACGATCTTTCATCGCTGAGGACAATCCTTTCGACAGGCTCGCCGCTCATCCCGCAATCCTTCGATTATATCTATCGCGACTGGAAGGCCGACGTGCATCTTGCCTCCATTTCCGGCGGCACGGATATCTGCGCCTGTTTCCTCGGCGGCAACCCTTTGCAGCCCGTGCATCGTGGCGAATTGCAGGGCGCGATGCTCGGCATGGATATCGACACGCTGGATGATGAGGGACATTCCGTTCGCGGCGTTGCCGGCGAACTCGTCTGCCGCAATGCGCATCTGTCCATGCCGGTGAAGTTCTGGGGCGATGAGGATGGCTCGCGCTATCAGGCCGCCTATTTCGACCGGTTCCCCGGCATATGGGCGCATGGCGATTTCGCCGAGATGCGCCCCTCCGGCGGCTATGTCATCCATGGACGTTCGGACACGACGCTCAATCCCGGCGGGGTTCGCATCGGGACTGCGGAAATCTACCGGCAGGTGGAAACTGTGCCTGAAGTCGAAGAGGCGATTGCCGTGGGGCAGGATATCGAGGGCGACCAGCGGGTCATCCTCTTCCTGCGCATGAAGGGCGGCGCGGTTTTGACGGAAGAGCTGGAAAAGACCATCCGCAGCCGCATCCGTTCGGGCGCCACGCCGCGGCATGTGCCGGCAAGGATCATTGCCGTCAGCGCCATTCCCCGCACGCGTTCTGGCAAGATTTCCGAAATCGCGGTGCGCGACACCATCCATGGCCGGCCGGTGAAGAATGCCGATGCGCTCGCCAATCCTGAAGCGCTCGAACTTTTCCGCAACCTGCCGCAGCTGAAGGACTAGGCCGATGGAGGATCAACCGAAAACCGTGCTCGTCACGGGTTCCACCAGCGGCATCGGGCTCGCTATCGCCAAACGTTTCGCCGAGGCGGGCTATCTGGTCGCGGTGCATGGCATAGAGACGCCGGAAGAGGCGACGCAGGCGCTGGAGGCGGTCGCGAAGGTGGCGCGGCACAGGCCGGTCTATTTTGCCGCCAACCTCGCCAATTATGATGAAAGCGCCCATCTGCCGGAAACCGTCATCGCCGAATTCGGTCATATCGACGTCCTCGTCAACAATGCCGGCATTCAGAAGGTCGCGCCGATCGACGAGTTCGATTTCGCCGATTTCTCCCGCATCGTCGCCATCTCGCTCGACAGCGCGTTTCACACCATCCATGCGGCCCTGCCGGGCATGAAGGAAAGGGGCTGGGGCCGCATCGTCAACATCGCTTCCGCGCATGGCCTGCGCGCCTCGCCCTTCAAGGGGCCTTATGTGGCGACGAAACATGCGGTGGTGGGCCTGACGAAAAGCGTGGCGCTGGAAGTGGCCGAACTCGGCATCACCTGCAACGCCATCTGCCCCGGTTATGTCTGGACGCCGCTTGTCGCCGCCCAGGTCGCCGATCAGGCGCGCGTGCATGGCATGAGCGAGGAGGATGTGGTGAAGAAGGTGATGCTTGCGCCGCAGCCGACCAGGCGGTTTGTGCAACCGGAAGAAGTGGCGGAAATGGCGCTTTATCTCGCGGGCGATATGGCCCGCTCCATCACCGGCACCACCATTTCCATCGATGGCGGCTGGACCGCGAAATAATTTTCGCGCACGCGCTTTAAGCGAACCGTCTCATCGGCTTCCGGCATTGTTGAGTGGTTTCAATCCTGTATAGTTTTCGTGGACGGCGGGGGTTCAGCGCCGTGTTCACGGAAAAGCGTCATGATGAACACAGGGTCTTTTGAAGCGCCGCTGGCGCGCTCGCGCTTCGATACGCGCCAGGTGCCGAAACGCGACGCCATGGGGCTTTGGCGGGATTCGATCAACGTGCTGTTCGATGCCCGCCTGCGCCGCCCGCAGGATGACGGTTTCTTCGCCAGCGTCGATGCGGCTTTCATCGGCAATGTCGCGCTCGGCCGCACCCAGTCCTCGGCGCAGGATTTCGACCGTTCGCGCCACAAGCTTGCCCGCGACGGCATGGACGGTTTTCTCCTGCAATTCTACGCCAGCGGACAAAGCATGTCGCGGCGCGGATCGGGCGAGACCGCAGGCCCCGGCGACCTCTATCTCATCGATATGGCGCAGCCGCTTGCCACTGCAACGACCGATCACGACCATCTCAGCCTCGTCGTGCCGCGCCGGCTGCTGGAGGGCAGGCTTGTCGGTTCCGGCAATCATCATGAACGTGTTCTGCCGGCCGGTTTGCCGCTGGTATCGCTGCTGCGTGAAACGATGACGAGCATCTATCGCCATTTCGACGTGATGAACGCCAGTGAAGGCGCAGCGACGGTCTCGCCGCTTCTGGAGCTTGCTGCGGCCGCCATCAACAATCATGTCGGGCACGACAATGCGCAGGGCGTGCAGCGGGCGCTCAGGGCATCCATCCGGCGCTATATCGACAATCACCTGCTCGATCCGGCCCTGTCAGTGGAAAAGGTGATGGGCGAATTTGGCGTGTCGCGACGCACCGTCTACCGGCTCTTCGAACCGCTGGGCGGGTTTTCGGCCTGCATCACCCATCGGCGTCTCGAGCGCGCGATGGATTTCCTGCGGGCACCGCAGTCGGCGCATATGACGATTGCCGAGGTGGCGGCGTCCTATGGTTTCACCAATCCGGAAAATTTCAGCCGCGTCTTCAAGAAGGCCTTCGGCCTTTCGCCGCGTCAGATGCGGCATTTCGCTTCGGAAAACCGTGACCTCACGTCGGATATTCTGAAGCCGGATAGCGCGGAATGGACCCGCTGGATCGTGCAACTCGGCCGCTGACCACGCTTTTAGGGGTGCCCTTCTGACACTTTATGACGGTTTGTTGGCACAATCCGACCATTCGCTGCGGTTGCGGCGCGATGGGGATGCGCATGTCTTTCAGACGTGCCAAACAGGGCAGGTTATTTTTATCAATATATTGCCTGACAATCATGATGTTGAGAATCCTCGCTTTTCTGAACCTGTGTCGCCAATGGCGCCATGAGCTGAAACAACACCTCTCCTTTTCCGGCGCCGGATTTCACAGGCGGCCATCACCCCTGCCGTCGGCGAATTTTGACAGCCCAGCAGACGATCCATCGGAAACGGATGATGGAGCGCGGCGGCCGGTTTCCTGGCTCGGCCTCGGGCAAAGCTTCAGCGCGGTGGATGTAGCGGACTGTGACAGGGCGCGTTTGCCGGCCGAGTGAGGTGAAAACCGTTCTCCGGCGATCTGGAACAAAACCCTGACCCCGGGGATTAGATCAACAGGGTTACAGGGAGTGAAAGACATGGCCAGAGAAAATGCCGGCTATCCCGACAGTCGGGATGCTCCAAAAAGCGAAACGGCAACGCGCGCGCGGCAGGGATCGCGCGGACGTCCCGTCCTTGTCATTCTGATCGTCAGCGTGTTTCTTGCATTGGTGGTCTGGGCCGTTGTCGAATATTCGGTTTTCGAACCCGACGAGAACCTGCCGCAGAACCCGCAGACCGAGACAGCGCCCGTGCCGCAGCAGCCATCCGGACCGGGAAGCTTCGACAACAATCCGGCAAATGGCCGTCCCCAACCGCCGTCCTCGACAGAAACAAATCCCACGCCGCAGGATTCGACCGGAGCACCGCAAAACCCATGACCACCATGGCGTGAAGTTTTTTCGCGATGATGATGATTTTCATGGAACCAGATCGCGCCCGATTTCATTTCACGCAAAGTGACAGGAATCGGGGGTTTCATTCATGGCAGTCACCGTCACTGCAGTTGTTCTCACGCTGATCGGTCTTGCGCTGTTCGGTTTCGGCTCTCAGCTCGTCATGCTGGGCGGGAGCTTTTATTACGTGCTTTCCGGACTGGCCTTTCTGTTGACGGCCATTCTGCTGTTCAAGCGCAATCGCGCAGCCCTTCACGTCTATGCCGTCTTCATTGTCGCCACACTCGCCTGGGCCATCTGGGAAGTCGGATTCGACTGGTGGCAGCTTGGCCCGCGCGGCGGCATCATCATTCTCATCGGCCTCTGGCTTCTGGTTCCATGGGTCAGAAAGCCGCTTGGTTTTTCGAGCCCGACCGGGCTTAGCTACGGGCCGAACGCCTGGCCGCTTGCCCTTTCCGTGCTCGCCTCCATCGTCGTCGCCGGATATTCCATGGCGCAGGATCCGCACGATACGGCAGGTTCCCTGCCTCAGGAAACCGCCTCGGCCACGCCCGCCTATGGCGGCAATGTACCTGACGGTGACTGGCATCAATATGGCCGCACGCCCTATGGCCAGCGTTATTCACCGCTGACCCAGGTCAATGTCGACAATGTCTCGCAGCTCAAGGAAGCCTGGCGTTACCAGACGGGCGATGTGAAGTTGCCCGATGATGTGGGGGAAACCACCTATCAGGTGACGCCGCTCAAGATCGGCAATACGCTTTATATCTGCACGCCGCATAATTGGGCGATTGCCATCGATGCCGCCACCGGCAAGGAAAAGTGGAAATACGACCCCAATGTCGGTCTCAATCCGGATCGCCAGCACCAGACATGCCGCGGCGTTTCCTATTATGCCGAGCCGAATGCCGCTCAGGGCACGGCCTGCGCCGAGCGCGTCTACCTGCCGACCTCGGATGCGCGGCTGATCGCGCTCGACGCCGCCACCGGTCAGGTCTGCACGTCCTTTGCCGATCAGGGTGTGCTGCATCTTGAGCAGGGCATGAAATACAATCCTGCCGGTTATTATTATTCGACCTCGCCGCCCGTCATCGTGGCGGGCAAGATCATCATCGGCGGCGCGGTGAACGACAACTATTCCACGCAGGAACAGTCCGGCGTCATCCGCGCTTTCGATGTGAACAGCGGCGCGCTCGTCTGGAACTGGGATTCCGGCAACCCGGCGAAAACCGAACCGATTGCGGCGGGTGAAACCTACACCACCAATTCGCCCAACAGCTGGTCGGTCTTCAGTTATGATGAGGGCCTCGGCCTCGTTTATATCCCGCTTGGCAATCAGGTGCCGGATCAGCTCGGCATGGGCCGCAGCGAGAATGTGGAGAAATATTCCTCCTCCATCGTCGCGCTGGATATCAACACCGGCAAGGATCGCTGGGTGCGCCAGACGGTTCATCACGATCTCTGGGACATGGACGTGCCGGCCCAGCCGGTGCTGCTCGACATCACCAAGGACGGCCAGACCGTGCCGGCCCTCGTCGGCCCCACCAAGCAGGGCGATATCTACGTTCTCGACCGGCGCACCGGCGAGCCGCTTCTGCCGATCACCGAAGAGCCCGCACCGGGCGGCGCCATCCCGGAGGATTTCACCTCCCCGACGCAGCCGACGACGGCCTTGTCCTTCAAACCGGAGCCCTTGCAGGAAAAGGACATGTGGGGCGTCTCCATGTTCGATCAGCTCGCCTGCCGTATCCGCTTCCATCAGCTGAACTACAAGGGCCGCTATACGCCGCCTTCGCTCACCGGCTCGATCATCTATCCCGGCAATTTCGGCACCTTCAACTGGGGCAGCGTGGCGGTCGATCCCGAACGCCAGGTGATGTTCGGCATGCCGACCTATCTCGCCTTCACCTCGCAGCTCGTGCCGCGCGCCGACATTCCGCCGAAGGGTCAGGACGAAAAGGGTAGCGAACAGGGCCTCAACCGCAATGACGGCGCGCCCTACGGCGTGTTCATGGGTCCGTTCCTCGGTCCGCTGCAGATTCCCTGCCAGGCCCCGCCATGGGGTTATGTCGCGGGTGCTGACCTGCGCACCGGCGATATCGCCTACAAGCACAAGAACGGCACGGTCCATGACATGACGCCGCTGCCGCTGCCCTTCAAGGTGGGTGTGCCGGGCATTGGCGGGCCGATGATCACCAAGGGGGGCGTCGCCTTCCTGGGTGCGGCCGTCGACAACTATCTGCGCGCCTATGACCTGACGACCGGCAAACAGCTTTGGGAAGCGCGCCTGCCGGCCGGCGGCCAGGCAACGCCGATGACCTATGCGCTGGATGACGGCAAGCAATATGTGGTGATGGTTGCGGGTGGCCACGGCTCCGTCGGAACCAAACCGGGCGACTATGTCATCGCTTATACCCTGCCGTAATCTCAGCAGGTTTCAAGATACAAAAAAAACCGGAATGGGCGACCATTCCGGTTTTTGCTGCGAAGGAGGGTATCAAGCCGCCTTTTTCTCGGCGGCGGCGTTAACCGAAGTCTTGGCCAGCGCGGTCAGCGCATCATCGGTTTTCGCTTCTTCCTTGAGCGTGGCATCCAGCAACGAAACTGCTTTCGTGTGGCCCAGCTTTTCCGCCCATGCCTTCAGCGTGCCGTAACGGGCGATCTCATAGTGCTCGACCGCCTGTGCCGAGGAAACCAGACCGGCGTCGAGGGCGGGCGTGCCCTTGAAGTCCTCCATGATTTCCTCGCCCTCGGCGATGATGCCCTGAATGGCTTCGCAGGTCTTGCCCTGCGCCCGCTTGCCGATGATCTCGAACACCTCCTGCAGGCGTTCGACGTGCCCCTGGGTTTCTTCCTTGTGTTTTTCAAAAGCCTGTTTCAACTTCGGATCGGTTGCCGCCCTTGCCATCTTCGGCAGGGCTTTCAGGATTTGCCGTTCGGCGTAATAGATATCTTTCAGCGTGTCGTAGAACAGATCATCGAGTTTCTTCTCGGCCATTGGTCCTTCTCCCATGTGTGAAAATATATGACGTACGCCCACGCGCACGGGAGACAAACCCTTTGCTGCGCCCATGGTTCCGGCTCGGTTGCGCGCAACGTTTATATTGCCGCGCGGAACCAACACGCCTCTGCGAACTTAGTGTGAAGAAATTTCGGGAGGAGACGCGACAGTGCCCCAGAGCCTTGCAGAAGAATTTTCCATGAACATTTCCATCCCCTTCGAGGTGCTGCTGGTGCGTGTGTTCGGCGCGGTCATCCTGTGCGGCCTGATCGGTCTGGAGCGGGAGTTTCACAAGAACACCGCCGGCCTGCGCACCAACATGCTGATCGGCCTTGCCGCCGTTACCTTCTGCGTCATCACCATTCACATGATGGAGACGATGGCGGAAGGTCATGAGGCCGCGCGGCTCGATCCCATCCGCCTGGTTGAGGCGGTGACGGCGGGCATCGCCTTTCTCGCGGCGGGTGTGGTTGTATATACCCGGGGCGATGTCAAAGGCCTGACGACGGGCGCCAGTATGTGGCTTTCGGCGGCAATCGGCCTCTCTGCCGGTCTTGGCATGTGGCCGCTTGCTTTTCTTGCCTCGGGAATGGGCATTGTCGTCCTGTGGACGCTGCGCCGCATACAGGTGGCGGCGGGCATCAAGGAGGAATGAACGAGATCAGCCGAAGCGGAAAAGATCGGCGTCGGGATCCTTGCCGCCATTGATGGCGGCGGTCACGATTTCAGCGGCGATCTGGCTGAAGGTGATGCCGTTACCGCCGAAACCCATCACGGCATAGACGTTGTTCATTCCGGGCACCGCGCCAATCAGCGGCAGGCCGGTGGTGGTCGAGCCGAAGGCCGCCGCCCAGCGATATTCCGGCTTTCCCATATCGATACCGAGAAGCTTCTCGATCTTGCGGCGGATCGTCTCCGCCTTGGCGGCGAGCTTGCGCTCCGACTGGTAGGCGGTGGGGTTTTCCTCGTCCTCGCCTCCGGCGATCATCCGCCCCTCCCGGTCGGTGCGCAGGTAGAGATAGGGATCGGAGGCCTCCCAGACGATATGGTTCTCCAGCCAGTCGGGTAGGTCGAGCCCCTTTCTGCTCGCCAGCGCCCAGGTGGAAATGATCTGGTGTTTCGGGCTCTCCAGCATTTTCAGGAATTCATAGCCGGTGCAGAAAACGACATTGCGTGCTGAAAGGATTTTGCCGCCGGCGGTGGCAAGGACAACCTCGTCGCCGAGGTTTCTGAGATCGGTGATCTCAAGCTGGGAGACGATTTCGGCACCGGCGCCCGCGGTGTGGCGCAGCAGGCCGGCCGTCAGCTGCGCGGGATTGGCGGAGGCCGAAATATCGCTGAGGATGGCCCCGGTCCGGTGCAAGCCGTATTGCTCTCTTAGTTCCGCAGCCGTGAGAAGGCGGGCCTCGATGCCCGCTTCTTTGCGGGCTGCCGCTTCGGCCTTCAACGCCCGCGATCCCATTTCGTCTCCAGCCAGATAAAGGGCCTGTTTGCGCCTCATGCTGCAGGAGATGCCGAGCGAAGAAACGATTTCCTCCAGCCGCAGGACGGCGCGGGCGGAACGCTGCCATGCCCGGTCAGCCGCGTGCCTGCCGATCATCTTTCGAAGCTGTGTCAGCGGCGTGTCGATTTCGTGCTGGATCATCGCGGTGCTGGCGACGCTGCTGCCCATTACCGGCTCGCGCCGGTCGACGATCAGCATGGATTGACCCGGCCGTTGCAGGGCATGGGACACCAGCGCGCCGCTGATACCGGCGCCGACGACGATCGTGTCGTAACGGTCGGCCTCCGGCGTGTGCCTGCTGCGGACGCCGATGCGCGGCGTATCCGCCCACACGGGCTTTGAATCCCTGAGGTCGCGTTCTTTCGTCAGTTCCGATGTCGGCATGAAATCATCCTGAAAGGTGTCACGGCTCTGTATAACCGGCGACATTGATGGTGAGCGTTGCGCTGCGGGGATCGTTGCGGAAGAAAAGCGTGCCGGTGTCGAGAGACTCCGAGGCAACGTAGTCGAATGTCACATCGGCGCTCTCCAGTGTCGCGTCGTTTTGCTGCAGGTTGCCACGCACCTGCACCTGCGCCGCCGTCGTCATGGACAGGTTGCGGATATCGAACCGCACCCGGTATTGCCCGGCCTGCGCCTCCACACCGGTAACGGCGATTTCGAAGCGGGCATCCTCCGGTCTGTAGCGATAAATGTCATAACCGATCCAGCCCAGCATGGCGGCGACAAGAAGCGTGCAGATGATGCCCGTCAGCCATTCCACCCAGTGGGGCTCGGAGCTTTCCGTATGTTTGCGGCCCTTGGATATCGTCATCTTGTCCTCACAGGATCAGCCGGGCGGAGGCCGCGCCGATCGAGGCGGGCACGCCGAGAATGACGGCGGCACTCATGATCTGCGACAGCGAGGTGTGGTCAAGGCGCTCGAAGGTCCAGAGCGTATAGATGCTGATGGCGATGGCGATGACATAGCCGGGCAGGGTGAAGCGGATGAAGGATTGCCACCACTTCTGCCCTTCGTGAAGCTGGTGCGAGCCCTTGAAGTGAAGCGCGTAGACAAAGCCATGCGTGATGGCGATCGACAGCAGGCAAAGCGCCAGAATGTGATAGGGCGTCACCTTATAGGCGATCAGGATCATTTCTTCCGTCGGCGCGACATTGAGGCTGAGGAAAAGTGCGCCGACCACCATCATGAACAGTTCGTGCAGATAACCCGTCTCGCCGGAATATTCGCCTTCCTCTTCATCCTCCGCGTCGGAATGCTGACCGAGCTGGCTGCGTCCGAGCAGCGCGCCGATGCTGGCTGGAACGGATTGCAGCGCAATCTTGGCGACGATGTTGGAGGCGGTGATCTGGTCGTTCAGAATGCCGAACAGCAAGAGCACGGCCGCGCTGACGGCGATGCCCAGCCCATAGGCCGTTATCGCATCGCGCAGCGCCTGGCTCCAGGAATGAATATTCTCGAAACCGATGCGGCGGGCGAGAAGAAGCAGCAGCGGCAGGTTGAGGATGCAGAGCAGCAGAAGCCGCCAGGAATTGGCGTAAAGGCCGAGAAACCACATTTCCATGGTCATCAGCATGGGCAGGGCAAACAGCAATGCACCCGCCGTGCCACGCGCGAGACCGATCAGAAATTGCCCGACCTCGTCATCATCCGCATCTCTTCGATTGATCGCCGTCACCATGCCGCCCCCTGTCCAAAGCGATAACGCAATGGCGTTTTTCCGGTTCCGTGGGTTTATTTCGCGGGATCGATGAGAGTGATGCCGAATTCCCGGCGATAGCTGCGCCGCAATTCCGCAGGTGTTTCGCGGATGACGACTTCCAGCGTCGGCCGCACCATGCCCCTCAGAAAATGGCCGCCCTTCGTGGAGCCATCGGCAAAGCCCAGAACCACATGCAGGTGCGGATTGGGCGTATCGTTCTCGTCAAGGGTGATATCGCCGAGCAGGCTCAGAACCTCGCTCTGGTCGGTGACCGGTATTTCCTTATAGTCCTGTGTCGAAAGATCGAAAAAGGCGAGTGTCGCCGTGGCGAAGGCACCGATTGCGGTAACCGAGGCGGCGTTGATGTTCTCGGCCCTGGCAAAGCGCCTGATGGCCTCGAAGGCTTCTTCCTCGGGATCGATGACGAGGATGAAGGTGCGCTCCGCGCCGCTTGCCAGCAATCTGCTTTTCATGTCTTCCTCCCAAATAGAAGTGCCGCCGGGAAACCGGCGGCACGAATATGATACGTGTCTTAAGCGGCGCGGCGTTCGTGGCGGCCTTCCTCGACCTCTTCCACGATCTTGGCGACGAAGGCATCGAGATCGTCAGGGCTGCGGGAGGTAATGATCCCCTTGTCGGTCACCACTTTTTCATCCTTCCAGTTGGCGCCGGCATTCTTGAGGTCGGTCTTGATCGACCAATAGGAGGTGGCGTCGCGGCCACGCAGGGCGTCCGCTTCGACCAGCAGCCACGGCGCATGGCAGATGGCGGCAATCACCTTGCCGGATTTGACGAAATCGCGGACCACCCGCATCGCATCCTCGTCATGGCGCAGGACGTCCGGATTGATCTGGCCGCCGGGAAGAACCAGCGCGTCAAAATCTTCCGTTTTTACGGCCTTGGCGGGAAGGTCGACGGCGATGCTGTCGCCCCAGTTCTTCTTGTCCCAGCTCCTGATCTCGCCCTCCTTGATGGAGGCGATCCTGACGTTCGCACCTTTGGCCTTCAGCCGGTCATAGGGCACGCGCAGTTCGGAACGCTCATAGCCGTCGGTTGCAAGAATGAGGATTTTTGCAGCGTTGATGGCAGTCATGTCTGTCTCCTTCTGGGTTCACTTGTCCTTGTCGGAATTCATGGAGGGCAGGAAAAATTCCACGTCCTTGAGGCGCTTCGCGTCTAGATTTTCGATATGCGTTTGCCAGAACCGTTCGGCTTCCGCCGGTTCGTGCTGCCATTGGCGCACGAAGGTCTTGTTGTCATCGATCATCACCTGACGCGTGCCGCCGAGACGCAAATATTCTTCCGCAAGTTTGCGAGTTTCGGTCTTTTCCATGTCGCGGCTCCTTGTGCGTGGAAAGCGGGAACGGAGGGGTGCCGGATGGGTAAGAAGCTCGGCTGCCATTTCGTTGGCCACCGGGAGAAAACGGAAAAATCCCGATGTTCTTCAGCGCCATCGCGTCCGTTTGACACGGCGGCCCCTCCTGCTGGAACAACGTGAGCTTTCCGGTAAGGTTCCGCAGTTTTTTTGGCGGCCTCGTTGCCGGTGCCGAATGTATCGCGCGCAATTTTTTACCGGAACAAACGGGCATGTCCCGCTGTTTTATCCCCGATGCAGGGGAGGCAGCATGGCAGCCAGACAGAGCGACGGCGAATACCACGGTAACAACGACAACAAGGGTTTCTGGTCGATCGATTTCGGCAATTCACCGGTTATCGGCACGGCCATTCATGACGGTCATCGCATTAGACCGGACGTAGCCGGGCTCATCGCCCTTTCCCCGGAACAGCGGCTGCGGGAGGAGGACCCTTTCACCGGTGAGATGGTCGCGGGACTGACGAACCGCATCGTCGTTCGCCATTCGCGTTTCGAAATCGATCTCAACCGTGCGGCCGATCAGGCGATCTATCTGAAGCCGGAACAATCCTGGGGGCTTGAGGTCTGGAAAGAGGAGCCGGCGCAGGAAGCCATCCGCCAATCGCTCGCTTTTCACGCCGACTATTATGCGATGCTGGAGACCGTGCTCTCTGCAATCGAAAGGCGGCATGGGGCTTTCGTGGTGCTCGATGTGCACAGCTATAATCATCGCCGGCAGGGCGCCGCCGCGCCGCCGACGGCGCAGGCGGAGGCGCCCGATATCAATATCGGCACCTTTTCCATGGATCGCAGCCGTTGGGGCGATATTGTGAGCGCGGTCGGGCATCATTTCGCGTCAGCGACCATCGGCGGACGCCGCCTCGATGTTCGCGAGAACGTGGCGTTTCAGGGCAAGGGGGAGCAGACCCGCTTCATCCACGAAAGGTTCGCCGAAAATGGCTGCGCCATCGCGGTCGAGTTCAAGAAATTCTTCATGGACGAGTGGACGGGAAAGCCGGATGCGCGTGTGGTGGCGGATATTCGCCAAGCGATAGCAGCACTTCAGCCGGTGCTCGAAGAATGCCTGAGGTCGCGGCGATGAACCTCTCTTCCGCCCGCAGCGCACCGTCTCCCATCGCCGATCTGGTCGATGACGTCGTGTCCTGCCTCGAGGCTGGCAAGGCCATCCGCCGCGATGTCGGCAAAGACGGCCGCCTGCATATCGACCGGCCGCTGCCGTTCCTCTGCCTGCATCTGACCGGCGGCACGAAAAATCTCGCCGCCCGCGATATCGCCGCCGCCCATGCCTCCTATCTGATCGCGTCGACCATTCAGGAGGCTGCGCCGCTGATTGAGGCCGTTGGCACGGTCATGCGGCAGCGTTTCGGCGCCTTCATGGTCCTCGATATCGGCGAACTGGAGCATGACATCCTGCTCGCCGACGATTCGCCTTTCCTGCCGCATTATGAAGTTTCCGTCTCGGCGACGGCTGAGCCAGAGACGCAGAATGCCCGCCGGGTCTTCATCAAGGCGGTTTGCGATGCCGAAGTGCGTTTTCGCACGCCGCGCATCACCCGGCCGGAGCCGGATGCCGATCCGGTTCTGCGGTTCAAGAAAGCGAGCCTCGATTTTCCCTGTATCAGCGTGCGTTTTGCGCCGATCTACCGCCAGCCGGAATCCGGTGCAGATTATCCGGGCCTGCGGGTGACGATGATCGCCGATCTTTTCGATGCCGGCCTGCAGGCTTTTTCATCCTTCGCTTCGGGCAAGGACGCGCTCAAGGTTACCAGCCATCGGGCGCTGGGGCGCAAGGCCTTCGTCGATGCGGTCAGGCGTGCCGACCGGTCCGTCGACGATATTGTTTCTTCCTTCGATTTTCTGCTTTCCGTCACGCCCATCAATGCCCGCCGCGCCTTCGAGGAGTTTCGCGATGGCGGCTTTCAGTTCGCGCCGCGCCTGCTTTACCGGCCGCTCGGCGTCGATGTCGAGAAGCAGAAACGCAAGCTTTATTCCGTCGTGTTCGATCATCTGGAAGACCCGGTGCTTTATAATCTCTACCGGGAGAAACAGCAGGAGATCGATCTGCAACTGACGATGCTCGCCAATCTGCACCATCGCACCTTCACCGATTTTTCACGCGCCCTTTATGGCGCTGTCGAACCGGCTCTCCTTCAGCTGGCGCTACGGGTGCTTGCGGATTGCCCGCGCAGGGAGGAGACCAGTGAAATCGCCATGGTCGATTGTTACGTGGTCGCCAAGAAGTCGCGGGAGATGGTCGAGACCTATCTTGCGGAAGACCCGGAATTCAAGGCGCGCGTCGAAATCCGCGACGACCTGCCGCCGGGCCTGATGGTGACGGGCGAGAAGCTTTTGATCTCCCGCCATACCGTCATGGAACAGCGCCGTGTCGAGGCGCTGCTGTCGCATGAGATCGGCGTGCATCTTCTTACCTATTTCAACGGTTCGTTTCAGGGGCTGCGGCTCTTCCGCACCGGCCTTTCCGGTTATGAGGGCGTGCAGGAGGGGCTGGCGGTGCTGGCGGAACATCTGGCTGGCGGCATGACGCGCGAGCGCCTGCGGCTGATCGCCGGCCGCGTTATCGGCTGCGCCGCCATGCTGGATGGGGCAAGCTTCGTGGAGACCTTCCGCACCATGACCCGCGATCACGGTTTCGATGAGGCCGGGGCCTTCAACATGGTGCTGCGCATCTATCGCGGCGGCGGTCTTTCCAAGGATGCGATCTATCTGCGCGGGCTTGCTGAAGTGCTGGACCATCTGCGCAGGGGCGGGGCGCTCGATCCATTCTGGATGGGCAAGATCGCCGCCGCCCATTTTCCGGTGATGCAGGAGCTTGCCCTGCGCGGCCTGCTTCGCCCGCCGGGCGTCAGGCCCGCATTCCTGCTGCCCGCCAGAGCCAATGAACGGCTGGAAAAAATACGGGCGGGATTATCCATTGCCGAACTGGCGACATTATAGGAGGGGCTTCATGCGTATCGCATTTTTCGTCAATTCCATCGAAACAGAAGGACCGAACTACGCGACCGGCCTGCTTGCCATGGCGGCGCTCAATCGCGGCCATGAGGTGGCGTATCTGACGCCCGGCGATTTCACATTACGCTCGGATGACAGCCTGACCATTCACGCCACCGTCCTGCCGAAGGGTAAAATCAAAAAAGGCGAGACGTTCCATTCCACGCTTCAGGACAAGGCGCTGGAGCGGCGGACCATGGATGTGGAGGAAATCGATGCGCTGATGCTGCGCAACGATCCCTCGCTCGACCAGACGACGCGGCCATGGGCAGTGCATGCCGGCATCCTGTTCGGGCGGCTTGCCGAACAGCGGGGCGTCGTGGTGCTGAACGATCCAGAAGGTCTGGCACTCGCGCAGAACAAGCTCTATTTCCAGAGCTTTCCGGAAATCGTCCGCCCGACCACGATCATTTCGCGCAATGTCGATGAAATCCGCGCCTTTGCCGACGCGCACCCGAAGGGCGTCATCGTCAAGCCGCTGCAGGGCTCCGGCGGCAAGAACGTCTTCAAGATCGGCTCCAGCAAGGAGACCAATCTCAACCAGATTTTTGAGGCGGTGAGCCTTGAGGGATATCTGATCGCGCAGGCCTATCTGCCGGCCGCCAAGGATGGGGATATCCGCTTCTTCATGATGAATGGCCGCCCGTTGATGCGTGAAGGCAAATATGCCGCCCTTCGCCGCGTGCCGGCCAAGGGCGATCTGCGCTCCAATATCCATGCCCATGGCACGGCGGAAGCGGTGAAGGTGACGGATGAAATCGTGGCGCTTGCCGAAATGGTGCGGCCGAAGCTGGTGGAGGATGGCATGTTCCTCGTCGGGCTCGATATCGTCGGTGACAAGATACTGGAAGTGAACGTCTTTTCCCCGGGCGGTCTTTCCAATATCCGCGATCTCACCGAAATGGATTTCAGCGACACGATCATCGAGGCCGTGGAAACCAAGATCACCATGCAGAGCGCTTCCGGCGGCACCATCTCCAACCGCCTGCTGGCGACGTTGTGAAGTTACTCCCGTAATTCGGCCGGGTGCATCTCGCGATACCAGGCGACGAGGGCCTTGATTCCCTCTTCGACCGGGGTTTGCGGCACGTAACCGGTCAATGCCCTCAGCAGATCGGGCGAGGCGAAGGTGCGCGGAACATCGCCCTGCTGCATCGGCAACATGTTGCGGATCGCGGGTTTCCCGACCGCCTTTTCGACCGTCTCGACGAAGTGCATCAGTTCCACCGGCTGGCCGCCGCCGATATTGACCACGCGGAAGGGTGCGTGGTGCGACAGCGTGTCGGTGACACCTTCCTGCACAACACGGTTTTCCTCGGAAGGGATGACCGTGCTCAGCCGGACGATGCCCTCCACCAGATCGTCTATATAGGTGAAATCGCGGCTCATATTGCCTTGCCCGTAAATATCGATCGGCCGGCCGTTGGAAACGGCATCGACGAATTTGATCGGCGCCATGTCCGGCCGCCCCCACGGACCGTAGACCGTGAAGAAGCGGAAGGCGGTGGTGGGCAGCTTGTGCAGATGGGCATAGCTGTGCGCCATCAGCTCCATCGATTTTTTGGTGGCGGCATAAAGCGTCATCGGCTCGTCGGCCTTGTCGCTTTCCGCGAAGGGTATTTTCTCGTTGGCGCCGTAGATGGAGGAGGTAGACGCCAGCATCAGATGCTTGACCTTAAGGCTCCTGGCAAGCTCCAGCATGTTGAACGAGCCGATGAGATTGGAATCGATATAGGCGCGCGGATTCTCAAGGCTGTAACGGACGCCCGCCTGTGCGGCGAGGTGGATGATGATCTCAGGTTCGGCGGCCTCAGCCGCGCGCTTCAGCGCATCGGTATCTTCCAGCATGCCGATTTCGGCCCGGAAGCCGTTGGAGCGGGAAAGAATGGCGTGGCGTTTTTCCTTGAGGCTGACATCGTAATATTTCGTCATGCCATCGAAGCCGGTCACGAAATGGCCGGCGTCCAAGAGCCGCTTGGCAACATAAAAGCCGATGAAGCCAGCCGTGCCGGTAACCAGATAACGCATGATGATTATATCCCGAATCCGTTGGTGCGTTTGCGGTCTGACCGAAGCGCAGAAAACCTTTTAATGAAATTGCGAAGCGAAACCCTTAAGCGCCGTTGCCGGAACCGCCTTCGTGCGGGCGACCGACCGCGGCATAGATGAAGCCATGCGCGGCGACCTCATCCGTGCGGTAGATATTGCGCAGGTCCACCAGAACAGGGGTTTTCATGATCGCCTTCAGGCGCGGCAGGTCGAGCGCGCGGAACTGGTTCCATTCCGTCACGATCACCACGGCGTCGGCATCTTCCGCCGCCTCGTAAGGGCCGGCCGCGTATTCGATGTCTTCCATCAGGTGGCGGGCATTCGCCATGCCTTCCGGGTCGTAACCGACCACTTTCGCGCCGCCGTCCTGCAGGGTCTGGATGATGGCGATTGCCGGGCTGTCGCGCATGTCGTCGGTATTCGGCTTGAAGGTGAGGCCAAGCACGGCGATCTTCTTGCCGCGCACATCGCCGCCCACCGCATTGATGACCTTGCGGCCCATGGCGCGTTTGCGGTTGTCGTTGATGGCGATGGTGGTTTCGATCAGCCGCACCGGCGCGTCATAATCCTGCGCGGTCTTGGCGAGTGCCAGCGTGTCCTTCGGGAAACAGGAGCCGCCATAACCGGGGCCGGCATGCAGGAACTTCGAACCGATGCGGCCATCGAGACCGATGCCGCGCGACACGTCCTGCACATTGGCGCCGACCTTTTCGCAGAGGTCAGCCATCTCGTTGATGAAGGTGATCTTCATCGCCAGAAAGGCGTTGGCGGCATATTTAATCAGTTCGGAAGCGCGCCTTGTGGTGAAGAGCAGCGGCGACTGGTTGAGGTAAAGCGGGCGGTAAACTTCGGTCATGACGGGGCGGGCGCGTTCGTCCGAGAGGCCAACGACGATGCGGTCCGGCCGCTTGAAATCCTCGATGGCGGCACCTTCGCGCAGGAATTCGGGGTTGGAGACCACGGCGAAATCGGCCGAGGGGTTTTCCTCGTGGATGATACGCTCCACCTCGTCGCCGGTGCCGACGGGAACGGTGGATTTGGTGACGATGACCGTGAAACCGTCAAGCGCATGGGCGATCTCTTTCGCCGCCGCATAGACATAACCGAGATCGGCATGGCCATCGCCGCGCCGCGACGGCGTGCCGACCGCGATGAAGACGACATCGGCATTGGCGACGGCTGCGGAAAGATCGGTGGTGAAGCTCAACCGCCCGGCCTTGGCATTGTTGGCGACGATGACATCGAGACCCGGCTCGAAGATCGGGATATGGCCATTTTTCAGGGCTTCGATCTTCTCCGGCATCTTGTCGACGCAGACCACGTCATGGCCGAAATCCGCAAAACACGCGCCGGACACGAGGCCGACATAACCCGAACCGATCATCACAATCCGCATTCTTTTTCCTTTCGGTTAGCGAGGCCATGTTAACGCGGCAATACCGGCCGGGGAAATCGGCGGGTGAAAATCGCATGATAATATTTAGCCGCCTTCATGCCCGTCGCCAAGCGCCACGATCAACACCGGCTAACCTCTTTCCATGACGGGGATGTGATGGCCATGGCGGGACAAATTTGCCGCACCTTGCCGCCATTTGCACCGGTCGTGTTCAATCGGGTCATTTTGCGGTTTTTCCGGCTTGCACTCATAGGTAGCCGGGTCTAGCCATAGGGTGAGGATCAAATCTGCCAGACTGTCTGTCCCTTCAAAGGGGCGTCCGGGTCGCGTTCCACGCGGCCGGGAGAGGCTTTGCGTTGCGGTCGGTGTTCGGGGAAGTCAAATGCAAAAGGGTTTTCTGCTCGGTCTGTTCGCTTATGCGACCTTTTCCATGGGCGATGCCACCATCAAGTCGCTTGGATCGCAGATCAGCGTTTTCGAAATCGGCTTCTTCAGCATTTTGTTTTCCGGCATCTTCATTTTCTTCAGCAAGCCGCGTGAGGAAAGGTGGCGTGAATTCTGGCGCATGAGCCGGCCCTTCGCCGTGCACGGGCGCGCCATCTCCGGCCTTTTCGCCGGTATTTTCGGCATCTATGCCTTCACCACCATTCCGCTGGCGGAGGCCTATGCGTTGATCTTCCTGTCGCCGCTCTTCGTGACCGTGCTTTCCGCCGTCGTGCTGAAGGAGAATATCGGCCCATGGCGCTGGGCGGCGGTTCTGGCGGGCATCGTCGGTGTCATCCTCGTCGTGCGGCCGGGCTTCAAGACGCTGGAACTCGGGCATTTCGCCGCCATCGGCGTTGCGTTCCTCGCGGCAATGACCATCGTTCTGCTGCGCTCGCTTGCGGGCAAGGAAAAGCGCACCTCGATCATGGGCGTGCTGCTGATCTACGGCCTCACCTTCAATGGTATTGCCGCCATTCCCGATTTCGTCATGCCAAACCTGCATCAGCTCCTGGCCTTCGCCTTCATCGGCCTTTGTACCGCGACGGGGCAGATCACCCTTCTGGTCGCAACCCGCATCGCGCCGGCAAGCCAGATCGCGCCGTCGCATTATTCGCAAATCCTCTGGGCCGTGGCGATCGGCATGGCCTTCTTCCACGAATATCCGGATGCGGTTGCCGTGCTTGGTCTGGCCGTCATCGCCGCATCGGGACTGCTGACGATGATCCGCGAAAAGGTGAGGCTTGGCACCGTGCGCTGGAACCCGTTTTTCCGCAATCGCCTCTGAATTCACCCTTGATCGGAAACAGTGCGTCAACCGAAGAGCGGCTTGTGAAGCGGCAGCAACCCGGCCAATAAGGCTTTCATCTTTAGATGAACGGAGAGCCGCAGATGCTCGTGGATGGAAAATGGACCGCCGAATGGCATCCGGTGCAGGCAACCGACAAGAAAGGCGGCTTCGTTCGCCAGACCTCCGGCTTCCGCAACTGGGTGACGCCTGACGGTTCGGCGGGGCCGACGGGTGAGGACGGTTTTGCGGCCGAGCCCGGCCGCTATCATCTTTACGTCGCGCTGATCTGCCCCTGGGCATCGCGCACGCTGATCGGCCGAAAGCTGAAGAAGCTGGAAGAGGTGATTTCCGTTTCCGTTGTCGAGCCCGCCCTTTCCGACGAGGGCTGGAAATTCGGCGGCTATCCGGGTTCGGATCGCGATACGCTCAACGGCTTCACCTATATGCATGAGGTCTATACCAGCGCGGATCCGCATTATACCGGCCGCGCCACCGTGCCCGTCCTTTGGGACAAAAAGACGAAAACCATCGTCAACAACGAATCCGCCGATATTCTGCGCATGCTGAATTCCGGCTTCGGCGCTCTGGCCGATAATAGCCTGGACCTCTATCCCGAAGCGCTGCGGGATGAGATCGATGCTCTCAATGATCGCATCTATCCGCGCCTCAACAACGGCGTTTACAGAACCGGTTTCGCCACCACGCAGGTTGCTTATGAAGAGGCCTTCGCCGATGTGTTCGAAACACTTCAGGAACTCGAAAAGCGCCTGGTCTCAGGCGGGCCTTTCCTTTTCGGCGATCTGCTGACCGAAACGGATGTTCGGCTTTTCGTGACGCTGGTTCGTTTCGATGCCGCCTATTACTGCCTGTTCAAATGCAATCTTCGCCGTATCGCCGATTATCCTGCGCTGCAGGCCTATATGATGCGGGTGCTGACCATTCCGGGCGTGCGCGACACGGTGAATATCGACCATATCAAGCGCGGTTATTACTCCATCAAGGCGCTCAACCCGACCCGGATCGTGCCGGTCGGCCCCGATCTTCCGGGACTTGACGATGTTTCCCTCCGCCCTTCGAACTGAGCGGATGATGGATTATACCGGTTTGCCGACCTGATCGAGCAGCCAGGCCTGAAAGGCGCGGGCCAGCGCATTGTCCTGCCGTCCTTCCGGCAGGGCGACGTAATAGCTCTTGTCAGTCTGCAGGGGAATGTCGAAGACGATTTCGAGGCGGCCGGAGGCAAGTTCCGCCTCGATGAGATATTTCGGCAGAAGGGCAAAGCCGATGCCGCTTGCGGCGGCCTCGATGATCATCGAGAACTGGTCGAAACGGCTGCCCTGATAGGCATTCTCCGCCGTCACTCCGTTCATTTCCAGCCATTCCGTCCATAGTTTCGGCCGCGTCGTCACATGCAGGAGCGGCTGGCCGGTCAGATCCTGCGGCTGGTTCACGCCGGCGCGGCGCATAAGGGCGGGGCTTGCGACCGGTACGATCACCTCGTTGCACAAAAATGTGCAGGTGCCATGCGCCCAGACCGGCTGACCATAGTGAATGGCGAGATCGAACCCTTCTTCGTCGAAATCAAAGGGATGCGAGCGCGAGCCGATGGTGATCGTCATCTCCGGATTGGCATCGATAAAGCGGTGGAGACGCGGCATCAGCCAGCGGCTGCCGAAGGTCGGCAATGTGGCGACTGAAAGCGATGCATGTGAAGTTCCGGCTGAGACCGCGCGCACCATCAATTGTTCGGATTGCTGCAACAGGCGCCGCACATCGGGCAGGAATTTGCGCCCCGCCTCCGAAAGCACGACCCGCCTGCGGATGCGCTCGAAAAGCTGCATTCCCGTCTGTGCTTCCAGTTCGCCGATCTGCCGGCTCACCGCGCTCTGCGTGAGGTTGAGTTCTTCCGCCGCACGCGTAAAATTGCCGTGCCGTGCCGCGCATTCGAACGCCTGCAGGGTAACGATGTCGGGGACCAGTCTTCTGCGCGGATCCATTCCATTCTCGCATCAACTTACCCGCTTTCCTCATTGGAAAAGGGTCATTATGGCCATATATGATTACGGGAAAGAATGGAACGGTGCAAAACGCCAGTTTCACAGAACGAATGGCAAATTCGGGGAAAGAAGAGTGACGGGAGTTGAAAGCGCCGTATCGAAACGGCCTTTCCTCCCCTTTTAAGCCAAAAGGACGATGGACATGGATGCGACCACGAAGCTCGACGTGAAACAGGAAGCCGCGGCCCTGCTCGACAGGATGGGCGTTGCCCGCGATCTCTATACCGGCGGCGATATGGCCTCCTTCAGCCCGGTGACGGGTGAACAGGTCGCGAGCCTCAAGACCATCTCGGTCGAAGGTGTCGCCGCCGTGGTCGACCGGGCCGATGCCGCCTTCAAGACATGGCGCAATGTGCCGGCACCCCGTCGCGGTGAACTGATCCGGCTGCTCGGCGAAGAGCTGCGCGCCTTCAAGGCCGATCTCGGCCGTCTCGTCTCGTTGGAAGCGGGCAAGGTTCCCTCCGAGGGCCTCGGTGAAGTGCAGGAAATGATCGATATCTGCGATTTCGCGGTCGGCCTTTCCCGCCAGCTTTATGGTCTCACCATCGCCACCGAACGCCCTGGCCACCGCATGATGGAAACCTGGCATCCGCTCGGCGTCGTCGGTGTCATCTCGGCCTTTAATTTCCCGGTCGCAGTGTGGTCGTGGAATGCGGCGCTCGCCATCGTCTGCGGCAATTCGGTTGTCTGGAAGCCTTCGGAAAAGACCCCGCTCACGGCGCTTGCCGTTCAGGGCATCTTCGAGCGCGCGGCCGCCCGCTTCGGCGATGCGCCGGAAGGTCTCTCGCAGCTGCTGATCGGCGACCGCGCCGTGGGTGAAGCATTGGTGGATAATCCCAAGGTGCCGCTCGTCTCGGCCACCGGCTCCACCCGCATGGGCCGCGATGTCGGTCCGCGTCTGGCGAAACGTTTCGCCCGCGCCATTCTGGAACTTGGCGGCAACAATGCCGGTATCGTTTGCCCTTCCGCCGATCTCGATATGGCGCTGCGCGCCATCGCCTTCGGCGCCATGGGCACGGCCGGCCAGCGCTGCACCACGCTTCGCCGTCTCTTCGTGCATGACAGCGTTTATGACCAGCTCGTGCCGCGTCTGAAAAAGGCCTATGCCTCCGTTTCCGTCGGCAACCCGCTGGAAACACCGGCCCTCGTCGGCCCGCTGGTCGACAAGGCGGCTTTCGACGGCATGCAGAAGGCCCTCGAAGCGGCGAAAGCGCATGATGGTGTGGTGAATGGCGGCGGCCGCGTGGATACGGGTGCGCCGGATGCCTATTACGTCAAGCCGGCGCTTGTCGAAATGCCGAAGCAGGCGGGGCCTGTGCTGGAAGAAACCTTCGCACCGATCCTCTACGTCATGAAATACAGCGATCTCGATCAGGCGATAGACGACCATAACGCCGTCGCTGCCGGTCTTTCGTCGTCGATCTTCACCCGCGACATGCAGGAATCGGAACGGTTCCTGTCGTCGGAAGGCTCCGATTGCGGCATTGCCAACGTCAATATCGGCACCTCGGGTGCGGAAATCGGCGGCGCCTTCGGTGGTGAGAAGGAAACCGGCGGCGGCCGTGAATCCGGTTCGGATGCGTGGAAGGCCTATATGCGCCGCGCCACCAACACCATCAACTACTCCAAGGCGCTGCCTTTGGCGCAGGGCGTTTCCTTCGATATCGAATAATCGCGTCCTTTAGACAAATTGATCCATCATGCCGGCGCGGCTCCATCCGCGCCGGCATTTCTATTCGATGGGTCGGACGAGGGCGTCCGCGACGATTTGCGGAAAAGAGGCATTTGCGCGGAATTTTATTCCCGCAATATTGCTCATATTGAATTATCGTCTCTCTATCGTTTTAATAGAAAACCCTAGCATTGCTCCATATCGTGAACCGGCCAGAGGGGCTGGTGACAAGGAGATGAAATGCCAGCCATCACCCGCCGCGCTCTTTCCGCCAGCCTTTTTGTTGCCGCCGCATTCTCCGCCCTGCCGCTGCAGGCGCAGGCGGCGGAAGAGCTGAAGATCGGTTATCAGAAAACCGGCCTGCCGGTGATAGCCCGCCAGCAGGGCGTCATCGAAAAGGCGCTCGAGGCCAAGGGCGTGAAGGTTTCCTGGGTCGAATTCACAGCGGGCCCGCCGCTGGTGGAGGCCCTGAATGTCGGCTCCATCAATGTCGGCTGGACGGGGGATGCACCGCCGATCTTCGGTCAGGCGGCGGGTTCCGCCATTGTCTATGTCGCGGCCCTTCCTTCGAACGGCAAGGGTGAAGCGATCTTCACCAAGCCTGAAAGCGGCATCAAGTCGGTTGCCGATCTCAAGGGCAAGAAGGTCGGCGTCGGCAAGGGCACCAGCGCGCACAATCTGCTGGTGGCGGCGCTGGAGAAGAACGGCCTGAAATTCAGCGATATCGAGGTGGTTTATCTCAGCCCTGCCGATGCTTCCGCCGCCTTTGCCAGCGACAAGATCGACGCCTGGGCCGTCTGGGATCCCTTCTATGCGATTGCCGAAACCCGCTACAAGCCGGTCACTCTGGCCCGCACCAGCGATGTGCTCGCTGTCAGCACCTATTTCCTCGCCAATCGCGATTACGCCAAATCCAATGCAGATACGATCAACATCACCATCGATGCTCTGGGCGAGGCGGCGAAATGGTCCGCCGCCAACCGTGACAAGGTCGCCGCAGCGCTCCATGAGGTGACGGGCGTGCCGTTGGAGGCGCAGACGCTGGCCGCGAACCGCTCGGAATTCGGCATTACCAGGATCGATGACAAGATCGTCGCCAGCCAGCAGGAGACCGCCGACCGCTTTTATCGTCTCGGCCTCATCCCGAAACAGATCAGCATCAAGGATGCCGTCTGGTCGGGCGCGACGAACTGAGCAAGAGCCGGAGGGCATGCCATGAGCACCGCAAAACGTATCGAGATTGGCGGCATCACAGGCTGGCTGCTCCCCGCACTCATTCTTGCAGGCTGGGAGGCGGCGGCGCGTGCCGGTCTGATTTCCGCTAATGTGCTGCCGGCCCCTTCGGCTGTCGCGGAAGCCTTCTGGCGGCTTCTGCTCTCGGGCGAGCTTGTCGCCAATATCGGCGTCAGTTCCGCCCGCGCACTCGCCGGTTTCGCCATTGGCGGTTCCATCGGCTTCATCTTCGGGCTGGCCAATGGCCTCTCGAAATTTTCCCGCAGCTTCACGGATACGACGTTGCAGATGATCCGCAACATTCCGCATCTGGCGCTCATTCCGCTGGTCATCCTATGGTTCGGTATCGATGAGGAGGCGAAGCTTTTCCTCGTTGCGCTCGGGGTGTTTTTTCCGATCTACATCAACACGCTGCTCGGCATTCAGGGTGTCGATCCGCAACTGGTGGAAATGGGCCGCACCTATGGCATGTCGCCCTTCACGCTGTTCCGGCGGGTCATTTTGCCGGGCGCGCTGCCTGCCATTTTCACCGGGCTGCGTTATGCGCTCGGCATCATGTGGCTGACGCTCATCGTGGCCGAAACCATCTCTTCCTCGTCCGGCCTCGGCTACATGGCCATGCAGGCGCGCGAGTTCCTGCTGATCGACGTCGTGGTTCTGTCGATCCTCATCTATGCGCTTCTCGGCAAGCTGGCCGACAGTTTCGCCCGCTTCCTCGAAAGCATCTTCCTGCAATGGCATCCAGCCTTCAAGAAAGTCTGAGGTAACCCATGTCGACCGGCAATGTTACGACGCTGAGACGCCCGGATGCCCTGCCATCCCTCCCGTCGCAGGGGAAAATCGAACAACGTGAGAAGACGACAGAAGGCAAGGTCGCCTTCAGCTTCCGCAATGTGGCGAAGAGCTTTGGCGACAAACCGGTTCTGCGCGGCATCGATCTCGATGTGCGGGAAAGCGAGTTTCTGGCCATCATCGGCAAGAGCGGCTGCGGCAAGAGCACGCTCCTGCGCATTCTGGCCGGCCTCGACACGCCGACGACCGGAACCGTCTCGAAGGATGCATCGAGCCGCACCCGCATGATGTTTCAGGAGCCGCGCCTTCTGCCGTGGGAGCGTATCGCGAGCAACGTCTCCGTGGGGCTGACCGGCATCTCCAAGGGTGAGGCGGCGCAGGAGCAGGCGCTTACAATTCTCGAAGAGGTCGGGCTGAAGGACCGGGCTGGCGAATGGCCCTATGTGCTTTCTGGCGGCCAGAAGCAGCGCGTGGCGCTGGCGCGCGCGCTTGTGGCCCATCCGCAAATCCTGGCGCTGGATGAGCCGCTCGGTGCGCTCGATGCGCTCACCCGCATTGAAATGCAGCTTCTGCTGGAGCGCATCTGGCGCAAGCAGAAATTCACCGCCGTTCTCGTGACCCACGATGTTTCCGAGGCCGTGGCGCTTGCGGATCGCATCGTCGTCATCGATGAAGGGCGCATCGCGCTCGATCTCGATGTGAAACTGCCGCGTCCGCGCCGTCATGGCACTGCGGAATTCGCAAGGCTGGAAGAGCAGGTTCTGAACCAGCTCTTCGGCCGTGGCGAGACCAACGGATAAGGCATGAACCGGCAGGGCCGAGACCCCGCCGGACGATATTATCAGCCAATGCTCATCAGGCTGGCATTGCCGCCGGCGGCCGTGGTGTTGACGCTGACGGAGACTTCTTCGACCAGCCAGTCGAGGTTATAGGGCTGGCTTTCCCCGGAAAGCGCTTCCGTTGCCGCGGCCTGAACGAGAACCAGCGGGCCGGGCAGGGCGGCGATCTTTTTATTGACCGCCACGATACGCTCCGCATCGCCCTCGACCAGCGCGCCGGCGAAGGGACCGGACTTCGCCCAGTCATCGGCCCAGACGATGCGCGAGGTCACGGTTGCCGGCAGTCCGTAAATGGATTTCTCCAGTCCCGAAGCATTGTCGATGACAACCGCGTTTCCGGTCGCAAGCGCTGCCGCAAGCTGGCGGTAAAGCCCCTGTTCGGTTGCCGGAACCAGCAGAACCTTTCCACGCGGATGCAACGCATAGACATTGCGCTCGCCGACAGGACCCGCCAGCTCGGTTTCGAAGCCGAGGCCGGAAAGTGCCGCCGCCTGCCGCGCGGCTTCGGCGGCGACTGTCTCGCCGTTTTCATCCAGCCAGCGGGCGAGATCGACTGCGGCCTGATCCTGCTGGCTGGCGATGCGGTCGATCTTCGGGGCGGTCTGCGTCATGCGGCCGAGATAGAGCGGCCCGCCCGCCTTGGGACCGGTGCCGGAAAGGCCGCGCCCGCCAAAGGGCTGCACGCCAACCACCGCGCCGATGATGTTGCGGTTCACATAAAGATTGCCGGCCGCGACGCGGGACAGAACGTGCTGGATCGTATCGTCGAGGCGGGTATGCAGGCCGAAGGTCAGGCCATAGCCGGTAGCGTTGATCTCGTCGATCAGCCGGTCGAGATTGTCGCGCTTGAAGCGGATGACGTGCAGCACCGGACCGAAGACTTCGCGCTTCAGATCGGCGAGCGATTTCATCTCGATGATCGTCGGCGGCACGAAGGTGCCCTTGCCGGTTTCGCCCGCAAGCGTGATCTGTTCGATGCGATGGCCGAGCCCGCGCATGCCCTCGATGTGCTTTTCGATGATGCCTTTCGCCTCGGCGGTAATGACGGGGCCCACATCGACGGAAAGCCTGTCGGTGCGGCCGATGCGCAATTCATGCAGCGCGCCTTTCAGCATGGTCAGCGTGCGGTCCGCCACATCTTCCTGAAGGCAGAGAATGCGCAATGCCGAGCAGCGCTGGCCGGCGCTGTCGAAGGCAGATGCGATGACATCGGCGACGACCTGCTCGGCAAGTGCGGAGGAATCGACGATCATGGCGTTCTGGCCGCCGGTTTCGGCAATCAGCGGCACCGGCTGGCCATTGGCGAGAACCCGGCCGGCAAGCTGGCCCTGAATGAGCCGCGCCACCTCCGTCGAGCCCGTAAACATCACGCCGGCTGTAAGGGGTGAGCCAACAAGTGCGGCACCCGTCTTGCCGTCGCCCGGCAGAAGCTGCACGGCATCCTGCGGAACGCCGGCCTCATGCAGCAGGCGCACGCCCTGCGCCGCGATCAGCGGCGTTTCTTCGGCGGGCTTTGCCAGAACCGGATTGCCGGCAACCAGCGCCGCCGTCACCTGACCGATGAAGATCGCAAGCGGGAAGTTCCACGGGCTGATGCAGACGACCGGGCCGAGCGGTGTTTCGCCGGTCTTCAAGTTTCTGCGGGCTTCCGCGGCGTAATAACGCAGGAAGTCGATGGCCTCGCGCACCTCGGCAATGGCGTTCGGCATGGATTTCCCCGCCTCGCGCATGATGAGGCCGAGCAGGGTGGGCATTTCTGCCTGCATCGCATCGGCGGCGCGCTCCAGGCAGGCGGCGCGTTCGTCCACCGGGGTGGAGGGCCAGCTTGAGGCCACCGCCCGCTGCATGGCGGCTTCGACATCGGCTTCAGTCGGCTCCGTCACATGGCCGACGATATCATTGTGGTCGCCGGGGTTGAGAACCGGGCGCGTGTTGCCACCTGCCTGCGGTGCCGACGCTTTCCACTCCGTCGCAGCACCTGCCTTCAGGGTTTTGTCCAGTGCGGCGAGCGTCGTTTCGCTGGAAAGATCGAGGCCGGCGGAATTTTTGCGTTCCGGGCCGAACAGGCCTTCAGGGGCGGCGATGCGGTCGTGACGCGCGCCGGGAACGGCGTAGGCCTTGACGACGGCAACCGGGTCTTCCAGCAGGGAATCCACCGGCACGGCGGGGTCGGCAATGCGGTTGACGAAGGAAGAGTTCGCGCCGTTTTCCAGCAGGCGGCGGACGAGATAGGCCAGCAGCGTCTCATGGGTGCCGACGGGCGCGTAGAAACGGCAGGGGCGGTCGAGCTTCTTCTTGCCGACGACTTCGCTGTAAAGCGGTTCGCCCATGCCATGCAGGCACTGGAACTCATAGTCGCCGAGTTTGAAGCCGGGGCCGGCGAGATGGTAGATCGTCGCCATGGACTGCGCATTGTGGGTCGCAAATTGCGGGAACACCAGATCGCGCGCGGCGAGCAGCTTGCGGGCGCAGGCGATGTAGGAGACGTCCGTGTGGACCTTGCGGGTGAAGACCGGGAAGTCTTCCAGTCCCTCCACCTGCGCGCGCTTGATTTCCGCATCCCAATAGGCGCCCTTGACGAGACGCACCATGATGCGGCGGCCCGAGCGGCGGGCGAGATCGATGATGTAGTCGAGAACGAAGGGGCAGCGGCGGCCATAGGCCTGCACCACGAAACCGAGGCCGTTCCAGCCGGCGAGGTCCCTGTCGAGCGCCAGCTCCTCCAGAAGATCGAGAGACAGTTCCAGCCGGTCGGCTTCTTCCGCATCGATGTTGAGGCCGATATCGTATTTCTTGCTGAGCAGCATCAGGGATTTAACACGCGGCAGAAGCTCGGCCATCACCCGCTCCGCCTGCGCACGGACGTAACGCGGATGCAGCGCCGAAAGCTTGATGGAAATGCCCGGTCCGCCATAGATGCCGCGCCCGGCAGACGCCTTGCCGATGGCGTGGATGGCGTTTTCATAGTCCTTGTAATAACGCTCCGCATCCTTTGCGGTGGTCGCGGCTTCGCCCAGCATGTCATAGGAATATTGGAAGCCTTGCTCTTCCAGTGGCTTCGAACGCTTGATCGCCTCGCCGATGGTCTCGCCGGTCACGAATTGCTCGCCCATCATGCGCATGGCCATATCGACGCCACGGCGGATGACGGGTTCGCCAGCGCGGGCGATCAGCTTGGTCAGCGCCGCCGAAAGGCCGCTATCGTTTACCGTCGAGGTCAGCTTGCCGGTGATGACGAGGCCCCAGGTGGCGGCATTGACGAAAAGCGAGCGCCCGCCGCCAATATGGGACTTCCAGTCACCGCGCGCGATCTTGTCGCGGATCAGCGCGTCGCGGGTAGCGGTGTCGGGAATGCGCAGCAGCGCTTCGGCAAGGCACATCAGCGCCACGCCCTCATGGCTGGAGAGCGAATATTCCTGCACCAGCCCCTCGACGCCGGTGCCCCTGGTCTTGGCGCGCAATGCCTCGATCAGTTTGCGGGCGGTGTCGCGAATGGCTTTCGTCTCTTCAGCCGTTACCGTCGCCGCCTCGATCAGCGGCGCCAGGCATTCTTCCTCCGGGCGACGATAGGCGGCGGTGATCGCCTTGCGCAGCAGGCTTTGCTCACGCACCGGCGGCGCAAAATTCTGGAAGATACCGTTCGCCACTACACCGGCGTTGCTTGCACCATCGGCCATTCTGAAAATCCTGAAAACGCTGTTGAAGACAGACCGTCGGCGGCAGCGTGTCCTCCGCCCGCCGCTTGTCATCCTGTCGCAGACAATATCATCACCGCAGAAATTGCTATGGCCCTATTTTCAGGATAAAACAGGCAATATGAACTTTTATTTTTGAGATATGGCGTAAAATTACATGGCAAATAGTCAAAAAACAGACGATCTGGATCACTTCGATCTCAAGATTCTCGAGGCGCTGAGCGAAGACGGGCGCATGTCCGTGCTGCAGCTCTCGAAAAGGGTCGGCCTTTCCAAGACGCCGTGCCAGACACGGCTGAAGCGGCTGGTGGATGAGGGCTATATTCTCGGCTTCCGCGCCATGCTCAATCCGCAGAAGCTCGGTGTCGATCACATCGCCTTCGCTGAGGTAAAGCTCTCCGATACGCGCGAAAAGGCGCTGGAGGAGTTCAACGCGGCGGTGCGCAAGATCAAGGAAGTGGAGGAGTGCCACATGATCGCCGGCGCCTTCGATTATCTTCTGAAGGTGCGCACCAGCGATATCCGCAAATATCGAAGGGTACTCGGCGAGAAAATCTCAAGCCTGCCATCCGTCGCCAACACCTCGACCTTCGTGGTCATGCAATCGGTCAAGGAAACCGGCATCTGAAAAGCGGCCATGAAAAAAACGGGCAGACGTTTGCCTGCCCGTTTCTGCCGTTCAATTTCCTCAGCGCGCCGTGGCGGCGGCGGTGACCGCGCTCATCTGCGCGTCCGGGCCGAATTCGTTTTCGTTTTCGATGCCGAGCAATTCCTGCAGGCGCAGCCTCGCGCGGCTGACACGGCTCTTGATGGTGCCGACGGGGCAACCGCAAATCTCGGCGGCTTCCTCGTAGGCAAAACCCGAGGCGCCGATCAGCAGGATCGCTTCACGCTGGTCGTCCGGCAGTTTAGCCAGTGCTGCGCGGAAATCCTGAAGGTCGACCGAACCATGCTGTTCCGGCGGCACTGAAAGGCGCGAGGTATAGACCCCATCCGTATCCTGCACCTCACGGCCGGATTTGCGGATTTGGCTGTAGAACTCGTTGCGCAGGATCGTCACCAGCCATGCCCGCATATTGGTGCCCGGCTGGTAGCTGTCCTGTTTCGCCCATGCCTTCATGATCGTGTCCTGCACAAGGTCGTCGGCACGGTCCCGCGAGCGGATGAGCGAGATCGCAAAGGCGCGCAGGTTCGGCAGCGCCGCCAGCATTTCCCGTTTGAAGTTGTATTCTGTCTGCTCCGGCTCTTTCGCCATCATTCCTCCGAAGCCTTTATTTTGGCTTTGCTTTCGGCTTCATCGAGTTTTTCGAGAAGGTCGAGGAATTTGTCAGGGATGCCTTCATCCTGAACGGCATCATAAAGCTCCCTGAGCTTACGGGAAATCACCGCCCGCCCGGAGTGTGGAACCTGGGGGGCGGCCGAATTGTCCGGCTGATCTTGGTCCGATTGAAATATGCTCATAACGTCCGGTATTCCTTTTTCGTCGTGGCAAAGAATGCGCGGTGAAAAAAATAGTTCCGGCGGTCCGGAACTTTTTTTGCGATGCGCACGTTGCTATCGTGGGTTTGCGTTGCAGACCGCATGAAAGGGGAGAATTCCATGTCAGTTTCTACACGCATCGCACCGCACCTGCCATATCTGCGCAGGTTCGCGCGTGCCGTTTGCGGCTCACAATCCACGGGCGATGCCTATGTTGCGGCAACACTCGAAGCTCTGATCGCGGATATCAGCATTTTTCCGCAGACAAGCAGCGATCGCGTTTCGCTCTATCAATTGTTCGTATCGATCTTTAGTTCCGTCACGATCAATATTAAGACCGACGAAAACCTGTCGGGATGGGAAAAACGCGCCTCGGCCAACCTCTCCGCCGTGCCGGCGCTGGCCCGTCAGGCGTTTCTTTTGACCACGGTCGAAGAATTCACACCTTCGGAAACCGCAGAGGTTCTGAAAGTCTCCGAGGATCACGTCGGCAAGCTGATCGACGAGGCCGCGTCTGAAATCGCCCGGCAGGTGGCGACCGATATCATGATCATCGAGGACGAACCTCTGATCGCCATGGATATCGAGCAGATGGTCACCGATCTCGGCCACCGCGTCACGGGCATCGCCCGCACCCACACGGAAGCGCTCGATCTCTTCCATCGCACCCAGCCGAAGATGATCCTTGCCGATATTCAGCTCGCCGATGGCAGTTCCGGTCTCGATGCGATGAAGGACATCCTGCAGATGACCACGCTGCCGGTGATCTTCATCACGGCTTTCCCCGAGCGTCTTCTGACGGGCGAGCGGCCGGAGCCGACCTTCCTTGTGACGAAGCCGTTTAATCCGGACATGGTGAAAGCGCTTATCAGCCAGGCCCTGTTTTTCAACGAAAGCTCACGCGTCGCGGCGTGAATTTTGCCGAAACCGCAGGCTGACCGGGAACCAGTCTGGTGCCCGGGCGTTGGCGGTTACGGTCGTGGGGCTGCCCCGCGGCTTTCTGCAAGGAGACGAATTTGCATCGGCTGGCATGGCATAACGCGGAGAGGGACGAAAGCGAACTTCACGATTCGCTCGTCCTCGCCTTGCTCGATTCGGGCGAGACAGTCATGCTGCAGGACTGGAACCGCGACTATATATTCGTGGCCAATCTGCCGGATGTATGGAAAATTCCGGCAGACTCCCGCCCGACTGATGAAACTCTGTTCGGCAACGATCTCTCCGCCCGGCTGGCCGATCTCAAGAAGGACATGAACACGGCGGGCAGCCGCGGCATGCTGGAAGTCAATGCCGGCAACGACCGCGTCTTCCAGTTTCAGGTTCATTCCACCCTTAACCAGACGAACCAGGTGGTGATGAAGACCACCATTCGCGAGGTGACGGCGGAAAGGCGGCGCGAGCAGCTTCTGCGCTCGTTGCTGCGCGAGGTCAGCCACCGTTCCAAGAACCTCCTGGCGATCATCCAGAGCCTTGCCGGCCAGACAGCCCGTTTCAGCCTGACCAAGGATGATTTTCTGCGCAAGTTCCGCGGCCGGCTGCATGCTCTCGCCCAGAGTCAGGATCTCATCACGGATTCGGACTGGCGGGGTGCACGCATATTCGAGTTGCTGCGCCAGCAATTCGATCTTTACGTGCCGGAATATCCGAACCTCATCCATATGGAAGGCGAAAACCTGCTGCTCAACCCGAATGGGGCGCTTTATATCGGGCTTGCCTTCCATGAGCTCGTCGTCAACACCGTCAGCCACAGCGGCAATCTTGCCTATCACCCGCCCATATCCCTGCAATGTCGTCAGGAGGGCGATTTTTATATCGTTGAATGGATCGAGCCGATGGTGCCGTCGAAGGAGCCTGCGGAGACCCGGCGCGGCAGCTTCGGCAGCGTGGTGCTGGAAAAGGTGGTTCCGTCCGCATTGGGGGGAAGCGCGGAATACGAGTTGACGCCGGAGCGGATCGTCTACCGGCTGAAATTTCCTTCCGGCGACGGCGCGGATGCCTGAAATCTCAAGATCGCGCGCAGCGCCGGGCTCGTCTTTTCATTTCATGAAAACCAAAACAAAAAGCACGGCTCATGAAAGAGCCGTGCTATTTTTATGACAGGTTTTCAGGGGCGAAACCTGTTTATTTTCAGCCAAGCTTCAGGCGGGGACGGGGGAATTGCTTGGCCTGCAGTAAAAACACGCCCGACCGGATTCGGTTCCCAAAAAATGCGTTTTTTTAACATTACGCAAAATACCGGCCATTTTTGCCCCGGCTTTTGCGGTCTGCACGGCGGATAGGTCCGCAAGTCTCGGCCTCAATGCGTGCCTGTCTGTTCCGACCGTTTGGGCGTGAAATAACGCATCGGCGCTTCCAGCGACCACTCGAAGCCGGATTCACGATATTCCGTCAGCACCTGTCCGCCGAAGGCGCCTTCCGCATGCCTTTTGATGACCGTGGTGCCGAAGCCTTTGCGGCTCGGCTCTCTCGCCGGCGGTCCGCCCGTTTCGGTCCAGACGAGATGGATCATCTGCCGCCCGTCTTTCTCAAGCGACTGCCAGCGCACTGTGATTTTTCCTGGCGGAACCGATAATGCGCCATATTTGATGGAATTCGTCGTCAGCTCATGGATCACCAGACCGAAATTCTGTGCCGCTTCCGGGGAAAGCATGAAATCGTCTCCCACCAGCACGATGCGCTGTGCCACGGTTCCGAAAACATCGAGGTGGGTCTCGATCAGTTTGCGGATCGGCAGACCCTGCCATTGAACCTCCGCCAGCGCCCGAATCGACATTCCAAGGCCGCGCAGGCGGTGATCGACCTCCTTCTGGAATTCCGGAATGCTTTTATTTTCGCGTCCCAATTGCCGTATCATCGCCTGAACCAGCGTCAGAATGTTCTTGGAACGGTGAACCAGCTCGTGCAGCAGCAATTGCAGCCGCTCTTCCGACTGGCTTCTGTCGAAGGATGCGTTGGAGAGCGCGATGGCGACCTGGTTGGCCTCCTTTATCTTGGTATCGACGGGTGCGACGATCTCGCCCTCGCCGATGCGCTCGGCCATCAGGGTCAGGTCACGAATGGAGCTGCGCAATTGCCGGCCGACCAGATAGGCGCCGCCAATGGCAATCAGCACCAGCATCAGGCTGCCGATCATCATCTGCCGCCAGGTGTCTATCAGGGCGGCCTGGCTTGCGGCGAGCGGCCCCCACATCACCGTCTTCCATTGCCAGCCGGGCAATTGAGCATAGGCATAGAGATTACCCTTGCCGTCGAAAAAATTGCCGCTGAAGGCCTGCATTTCCGAAAGGACATCGGGCGTGACAAACGGCTTGCCCACTTCCGCCTCTTCGGGCGCGCTTGAGACGACAACGCGGTTGTTGCCGTCAATGATGGCGACCGCCCAGTTGCGCGGCAGGTTTTCCGTGGGGATAAGCCGGCTCAGGTCGCTGGTATTCTGCGTCAGGATGAGGGCGTCTCCCGCGGGGTCCAGGTCCGGGCCGAGCGGCATGGTGACGTTGAACACCCATTCCTTGCTGGTCGAGCCGAAAAACATGTCCGAGACGGTGATGCGGCGGGAGTCGATCGCCCTGGTCAGATTGGCTTCCGCCGGCACTTTGCCGAGCGGCTGGCCATAGGGCACGCGCGTATTGAGACGCTGCTGGCCATCTTTGGTGGCGAGAATGGCGTAAAGGCCCTCCCGTTTCAGACTGTCGGCGACGCGCCCCTGAAACGCGGCGAGGTTGCCGCTCTCAAGTTCCGGGAATTGCGACAGGAGATTGAGCGAGGTGGCGATTTCCTGCAGGCGGCGGTCGATATTGCGGGAGACCACCCGCACATCCTCGATGGTTTCCCGTTGCAGGTCGTCGCGTTTTTCCGCCTCGAGGCGCAGCATCAGATAGCCCCCGAAAAGAATGAGCGGCAGGGTAATGACGGTAGCCATCACCACCAGATAAGTACCGATGGAGGCGGTTGGGAAAAAATTCGCACTGCGCCGACGCAAAGCCGAGATCATGTCTTTCAGTCTGTCGCCGGGTCGAGGCATACAAAAAACTCCGGCAGTTATGGCATTGTTACGACACGGATAATACCGTGCCGTCCCCCTTTAGCAATGCCTGATTTTTACCTTCGGTTGTTGCGGCAGGCCACAATTGCGTCGGCGTAATTGAAAAAATCGGAACTATTTCAACGACCAACCCGTTTGCCAGACGAACCGGCCGAGGAGCGGACATGAAATTCATCGCCGCCGGCCAGTTGAGAACGATGAAAGGAAGGTACGAAATGGCTAAGAAACTTACGATCCTCGTCACTGCCGCTCTGATGGGCACGACGACTTTCGCGCCGCTGGCCATCGCTCAGGGCACCACCCAGCCTGCGCCGGCAAATCCGAGTACGCAGACGGAGCCTGCCACCCCGATGACGCCTGCCGCTCCTTCGACCAATGACAGCGCGGCCACAACGACGGGCGGCGCCTATCTGACCGAACAGGGCGAAACGCAGGTCAGCGCTAACGATTATATCGGCAAGTCGGTCTATACTGCGGCCGATGAAAGCATCGGTAACGTCACCAACCTGATCATGGAAGAAGACGGTGGTCTGGTTGCGGCCGTGATCGGTGTGGGCGGCTTCCTGGGTATCGGCGCAAAGGACGTTGCCGTTCCGATGGACAAGGTGACGATGACGCGCAACGCGCAGGACGGCACCATCCGCCTGACAACGACGGAAACGGCGGAAACGCTGAAGGCCGCTCCCGAATTCAAGACGCTGGAACAGAAGGCCAGCGAGAAGAATGCGGCAACACCTGCGGCTCCCGACAGCACGACGACGTCCGCCACCAAGCCCTAATTCCCATCCCTGGGAGGCAGGAGCGGGACCGGCTTCAATCAGCTGTCCCGCGGGAGGCACCGGCCAACAGGCCGGTGTCTTTTTTTATGATTGTTCGCCGGCTGTTCAATCCCCGGCATTGCGGGAGGAATGCCACGCCCAGGCGGATTTGATGATGTCCGAAAGGGAATAGCGCGGTTCCCAGCCCAGAACCTCTTTCGCCCTGTCGTTATTGGCGACCAGCGTCGTGGAATCGCCGTCGCGCCGCCCGGTATATTCAACGGGGAAGGGGCGGCCGGAAACCTCCGAAATCGCCGTCAGCAATTCCTTCACCGTGGTGCCGGTGCCGGTGCCGAGGTTGAGTTCGACGGTTTCTCCCCCATCCAGCAGATAGTCCACCGCCCGCACATGCGCATCGGCGAGATCGAGAATGTGGATATAGTCGCGCACGCAGGTGCCGTCACGCGTGTCGTAATCCGTGCCGAATACCTTGAAACCCTGACGCCGGCCGAGCGCGGCTTCGATGGCAAGCGGGATCGCGTGGGTTTCCGGCTTGTGCCATTCGCCGATGCGGCCTTCGAAATCAGCACCGGCGGCATTGAAGTAGCGCAGCATCACCGAGCGCAGCCCCTTATAGGTGCTGTAATCCTTCAGCGCCTGCTCCACCACCCATTTTGTGCGGCCATAGGGGTTGATCGGCGCCTGCCGGTGCGTCTCGTCGATCGGCACCTGTTCCGGCAAGCCGTAAGTTGCGCAGGTGGAGGAGAAAACGAAGGCCGTGACGCCGGCATCGATGGCGGCGGAGAGCAGGTTGAGCGAGCCGATGACGTTGTTGTCGTAGAAAGCCACGGGCTGCTTGACCGATTCACCGACTTCGATCAGCGCGGCGAAATGCAGAACGGCTTCCGGCCGGTGTTTGGCGAAGACCTCGTCCAGCCGCGCCCGGTCGCGAATATCGCCCTGTTCGAAGGGCCCCCAGCGGACGAATTCCTCATGCCCGTTGGACAGATTGTCGAAAACGACCGGTTCATATCCTCGTTCAGACAGGAGAAGGCAGGTGTGCGAACCGATATAGCCGGCACCGCCGACGACAAGGACTTTCTTCTTCATCAATTGCCTTTCAGAAAATTACGGACGCGCCGAGACTGCCCGAGACTGTATGTGACTTTGTTCAAATAAGGGCGGCGTGGCGGGTAACGCCATCAACCAGTCTATCCTTCGCGGGTAACATAAAAAAAACCGCACATCCATCGTCTGGACGCGCGGTTTGCCTTGTCGTGTCGCCAAGAAATTACTTGGACTTTTTCGTATTGACCCTGGTGGCCAGGAAACCGGCCGCGACAGCCACGGCGAGCGTCGCATAGGGACGCGCCTGGATCGCTAGCGTCAGCAGCGATTGCAGGGCGAGCGGCGCTGCGGCAAGCGGCGCCGCCGTCAAAGGCGCGACAGCGGGCCGTGCGGCATAGACCCTCGGACGTTTGACGATCGCCAGCGCCACCAGCATGATGACGCCGAGCAGGAAGGCGGTCCCGGCGACGACGAGCGCCGCAGGGCCTGCACCCACATGCCGGGCAAGATAGATAGACCCCGCCACCACAGCGGCGATGAAGGCGATCAGGAAGAATATCCCGGTCAGAACCGACAGGATTATGGTCGCGCGCAATCGCCGTGTAACGACGCGTCCTTCGCGCTGGGTCTCCCCCAGATAGACCAGCAATGCCTCAAGCATGAGCGCGGCCTTATCGACGCGTCAGAAGGGCGAGCACGAAACCGACGCCGACGGCGATGCCGAGGGACTGGAGCGGGTTCTTCTGGACGTGGTCGGTGAGGTTATCGTTGAGCGTGGAGATTTCATTGCGGACGCTGTCGGCCATTTCTCCGGATGCGGTAAGGGCGTCATCGGCCACACGGGCAGCCTGCGCCTTCAGCTCATGCGAAGCGCCGACGCCGAGCGCCTTCACGCTCTTGGCAAGACTAGCCAGATCTTCGCGAAGCTGGGCGAGCTGCGCCGCCACATCGGCCGCATCGCCGTTTTCGAGGGATTGCTGGATCTTGTCGCTGACGTTGCTACGCACGCTTGCCATAGGGAGGTCCTTCCTGAACATCATTGATGAGGACGACGACACGTCACCGCCGTCCGTGAAGCTTCGTTTAGGCGGACGAAACACCCGCCTGTCCGTCAGTCAAACGCGCCGATGCCGGCTTGGTTCCGCAACGGGACGGGTTTTCTTGATGGCACTTCGGCTCGGGGGCGATTTTCGAGGAATTCGGTGCCGGACATTTGTTTTCCTGTCACAAGCATCCTATAAGGCCCATCATCGAGACGTACCTTGACTTCAATCAATATGTGAAACGACATGCTCCAGACGCCCTATTACCTCATCGACAAGACAAAACTTCTCCGCAACATGGAGAAGATTGCCTATGTGCGGGAAAAATCCGGCGCGAAGGCGCTCCTGGCGCTGAAGTGCTTCGCCACATGGTCGGTGTTCGATTTCATGTCGCAATATATGGACGGCACCACCTCGTCCTCGCTTTATGAAGTCCGTCTCGGCCGCGAGAAATTCGGCGGTGAGACCCATGCCTATTCCGTTGCCTATGCCGATTATGAAATCGACGAGGTGATTGCCAATGCGGACAAGATCATCTTCAATTCCATTGGTCAGCTCGAGCGTTTCGCCGACAAGGCCTCCGGCATTACGCGGGGTCTGCGCCTCAACCCGCAGGTCAGCTCTTCGAGCTTCGATCTTGCCGACCCTGCGCGCCCCTTCAGCCGCCTTGGCGAATGGGACGTCGCCAAGGTCGACAAGGTCATGGACCGTATTTCCGGCTTCATGATCCACAATAATTGCGAAAACAGCGATTTTTCGCTGTTCGACCGTATGCTGACGCAGATCGAGGAGAAATTCGGATCGCTGCTGTCGCGTGCGGAATGGGTGAGCCTCGGTGGCGGCATTCACTTTACCGGCGACAATTATCCGCTCGACCAGTTCTGCGATCGCCTCCGGGAGTTGTCGGAAAAATACGGCGTGCAGGTCTATCTGGAGCCGGGCGAAGCCTCGATCACCAGAAGCACGACGCTTGAGGTGACGGTTCTCGACACTTTGTTCAACGGCAAGAACCTCGCCATCGTCGACAGCTCCATCGAAGCGCATATGCTCGATCTGCTGATCTACCGCGAAACCGCCAAGGTTTCGCCGAACGAAGGCGAGCATCCCTACATGGTCTGCGGCAAATCCTGCCTTGCGGGCGATATTTTCGGCGACTTCCGCTTCGACAAGGAGTTGAAGGTCGGCGACCGCATCTCCTTCCAGGACGCGGCCGGCTACACCATGGTCAAGAAGAACTGGTTCAACGGCGTGAAGATGCCGACCATCGCCATCAAGGAACTGGACGGCACCGTTCGCGCCGTTCGTGAATTCGACTTTGCCGATTTCGAGCAAAGCCTGTCTTAAACCCTGTTTTTAACATGAAACGAAGCTCATCCCTGCGGGGAAAAGGAGGCATCACCTGAAATGAAGAAGAACGTTCTGATCATCGGCGCCGGTGGCGTAGCACAGGTCGTGGCGCATAAATGCGCCCAGAACAGCGATGTATTGG
>Ga0209371_1000450_pt1 | contig 41098 bp, 31 predicted proteins | sample AgamicAtAmrz_FD_187165 | JGI IMG/M metagenome (GOLD analysis project Ga0209371, IMG submission 187165) | Agave microbial communities from Guanajuato, Mexico - At.Am.rz (SPAdes) (version 2) | ecosystem: Host-associated > Plants > Roots > Rhizosphere | place: Guanajato, Mexico | collected 2012-06-07
GTCAAGGCCGGTCATATCCGGCAGCTGAATATCCAGCAGCACCAGGTCAAACTCTTCGGGATCGAACATCGTCAGCGCTTCTGCGCCCGTCATGGCCACTTCAACGCTGTTGCCCAGCTTCTCCAGTACCGAACGCGCTACGACCACGTTCAGCTCGATATCCTCAACCAGCAGGACGTGCAGCGCCGGTAGCGGCATATCGTCCGCAGGCTGCTCGGCTTCATGCTGCGTCACGACGCGCGGCGCATTAACCGTCAGCGTAAAGCAGGAGCCCTTACCGGGCGCGCTGCGCACGCTGATATCTCCGCCCATGCTCTGCGCCAGACGACGCGAAACCGCCAGCCCAATGCCGGTGCCGGTCGCCGGTTTGCCGCCATGCTGATCTTTCACCTGATAATACATGGCGAAGATTTTGTCCTGCTCATCCTGCGGGATCCCCATGCCGGAATCTTCCACCTCAAAGCGCAGACAATCCTCGCCCTGATAGGCCACCCGCACGATAATGCTGCCCTGCTGGGTAAATTTCACTGCGTTACCGATCAGGTTCCACAGGATCTGACGCAGCCGCGTGCCGTCGGTGATAATTTTATGCGGCAGCGGCGGATGGGCGTCGAGCACGAACTTCAGTCCTTTCGGCTGGGCCAGCAGGCCGGAGAGATTCTCCAGATCCGCCAGGAAGCCGGTAAAATCAACCGGCTGGTTATCCAGCTGCACCTTGCGGCGCTCGATCTTATCCATTTCGATAACGTCATTGAAAATATTGCCCAGCGTGATGGCCGAGACGTGGATGGTTTTCAGGTATTTCAACTGCTCCGGATTCAGCTCGGTATCCAGCAGGATACGGCTCAGACCGACGATGCCGTTAAGCGGCGTACGAAGCTCGTGGCTGATCGTAGAGATAAAGGTGGTCTTTTCCCTGCTCGCGTTCTCTAAAGCGTCCTGATAGCGTTTACGCTCGGTTATATCGCGTCCAAAGCCCATCAGCCCGCTGCGTTTACCTACGCGGTCGTAATAAGGCACTTTACGGATCTCAAAGCAGGCCTTGCGGCCATCGGGATACTGCAGCCACTGCTCGTAGGTCAGCGAAACGTTGTGGCGAAAAACCTTCTCGTCCGTTTCCAGCACTTTGGTGGCGGCATCACGATCGTAGACATCGTGCGGCGTCAGGCCAATAAGCTGCTTCTCGCTTTTGCCCGTCAGCAGCTCCATGGCCCGGTTGCAGCCGGAAAACTGCTGATCGATATTGCGGTAGAACACCAGATCGGGCGAGGCGTCCAGAAACGAACGCAGGAAAGAAGACTGCTGCTCCAGCTCAATCTGCGCCTGCTCGCGCCTGGTCATCTCTTCCGTCAGTTTGTCCATCACCTGCAGGCGCGCTTTTTCCGCCTTGATACGATCGGCGATCTCCTGATTGAGCTGGGTAATGTTCTCCTTCATCTGCTGGTTTAGCTCCAGATCGCGATGGCGCATCTCTTCCAGCTTATCCACCAGGCGCGCCAGGCGCTGCCGCGACTCCTCCAGCTGCTCAACCACCACCGACAGGAAATAGACGGCCCATGGCGTTATCAACAACCCGAAAAAGACCGAGCGAACCATATCGATGCTTTCTACATGTCCGCGCAGCACCATCGTGACCGCCATCTGCACGATCATTGCCAGCACCACCAGCGCAGAAGCCAGCAGCAAAGAAAAGCGCACCAGCCCCAGCTTCACCATTAAATCGACGTAGTACTGGGCTAACAGACGAATTTGTTTCATAAAAGGTCCCTTCGAGAGCAATACCGTCAATCATACCGCAAAAGCTTAAAAGACAAAGGTCACGGCCCCCTGCGCAGGCTGCACCACTGCGGTGCAGCCTGAAAGCAATGCCACGATTGACGTTCCGCGCGCCTGTCAAAAGACAGGTCAGTATCGTCTCCGGCCATCCGCTAAGCCTGCCGCCATTTAGCGCTGGAGAAGCATGACCGTCTGGCGAACACCGCCGCTGTTTTGCGCTATTAAGCGTGACCGCGACCCGCGCGGCCGTTGACTTTGGTTACCAACAGACTTTGTAACAGCGGTACAGGGTATACGCGGTTGAGCACCATCGGTACGCGAAAAGTGATGTTTAACCTGTGCATAGCCCGTTTTGCCTTAAGTGCATTATCCGTTTTTGCAATTCATAGCGATAAGCGCCTGCCGCCGCGCTTTCGCCTGAAACGCAATGAATAAAAATTCACATTGAACGTGGATGCAATCAAAACCAGCCTGATTAATTTTACTAATGATGCACGGGGGTTTAATTCAAATAAGCCTCCCCGTTAAAAACAGCCGCTTTCAATGATTAAGGACACTTTATTAGCATTTTCTGCTGGCAATACCCCCAGCACCAGCATGGTGCAGAGATTTGCGCCCTGCACTACAGTGAGACAGTTCACACTTCCTGGGGGGTAAATGACGAAACTATACACAGAAAAAATCGGTATAAAATATATAAAAACAATAACTTACCTAAAAGACACCTCCACAAAGCCCCCCTAAGCGCGCTATTTGACCTGAGTACGCTTTCCCGATAAGTTGGAATTTCGCTGGAAGCGTTCCTGACGGGCCAGTGTCTCGGCATATCTATGCAGCAAGAAGACTCCCCAGGCTTTCTCCTCTCAGAGACCCGGAAAATAACGAGCAGCTCCCTTCAGCATGGCCTGAAGAGAACATGCCCGGCGCACAGTCGCCCACTTAAAAGCAGTCAGGAAAAAAACGATACAGAGCCAGGGGAGTCTTCTCCATTGCATTCTGTGCCTGAAATAACGTAGGTAATGTCAAAGAAGTCAGGAGGTCTGCCATGTCCAATCCAAAAGCGTTTCCCTATGGTCTGTATGACCCATCGAAAGAAAACGACAGCTGCGGCGTCGGTTTCATTACCCGTAAGGACGGCGAGCAGACCCATGAAATTCTTCAGATGGCGCACAGCGCGCTCTGCACCGTGCCGCATCGCGGCGGCATGTCTGCCGAGGGCGTAGGCGACGGCGCAGGTGTTAACGTTGATATTTCACTGCACTTTTTCCGCAAAATTACCGGCATGCCGCTCAATTCCGGTCGCTTTGGCGTCGGTAACTTTTTCGTGCCGAAAGACGATGCGCTGCGCGCCAACGCCGAAGGGCTGGTAGAAGAGACGCTGGCCGCACACGGGCTGGAGGTGATCCTTAAGCGCGAGCTGCCGCTGGATACCAGCGTATTGCGTCCGGCCGCCCTTCAGTTCCAGCTGCCTATCGTACAGTGGATTTTTAACGCGCCTGCCGATGTGGCAGACCAGACCGCCTTTGAAAAACGTATTTATCGCGCCCTGCTGGCTATCGAAGCGCGCGCCTTTACCGAAAGCGAATTCGGCGGGCTTTACCCGCTTTCTCTTTCGTCACGTACCCAGGTGTTCAAAGCGCGCCTGAACTCCAATGAAGTGATCCCCTATTTCAAAGATCTGACCGATCCGGATCACCAGGTGCGCGGCCTGTTTTTCCATACCCGTTTCTCGACCAATACCGATCCGCATACCACGATGGCTCAGCCGTTCCGCCTGATGGCGCACAACGGCGAGCTGAACACCGATCGTAAAAACCGCATCGCCGAAGCCGCGCTGGCGCTGGCTCGCGGCAAGAAGATCGTCCGGCCGAAGGGGCAGTCCGACAGCTCGCGTCTGGATCAAAGCATCCACAGCCGTCTGATGGAAGATAACCTCGATTTAATCAACGCCGTGGTTTCAATGATGCCGCCCGCGTGGGAAAACGACGATACGCTGTCGCCGGAAGTGCGCGCCATGCTGGAGTATTTCTCGCTGTACGAAGAGAAAAACGATGGCCCGGCCGCGCTGATTTTCGGCAACGGCGACGTCATCGGTGCGCGTCTGGATCGTCTTGGCCTGCGACCGCTGCGCTCGGTGGAAACCGCCGAGTATATCGGCGCGATGTCCGAAGCCGGCCAGATCGCCTTCCCGCCGGAGAGCGTGCTGCGTCGCGGCCGTATCGAAGCGGGCGGGATGCTCTATTACGATCACAGCGAAAAGCGCAGCTACACCACCCTGGAGGCGCTGGAAAAACTGGCGGCGGAAAAAGATTATCCGACGCTGCTGGCGCAGGCGCGCGTAACGCTGAGCGATCTGCCGGTGGTGCCGGCGGAAATTCAGGGTTCGCCTTTGCGCTACGGCGGCGACCTGAAAACCTATCAGCGCTTTGTGGCCTACTACTACAACCAGGAAAGCTTCAAGTTCATGATGGATCCGATGCTGGCGACCGGCGCGGAGAAAATTTCCGCCATGGGCTACGGCAACGCCATCAACGGGCTTTCCGATCATGAAGGCGGCATGGCGCACTACTTCTCGCAGCGTTTTGCGCAGGTAACCAACCCGCCGCTGGACTCCATCCGCGAAGTGGACGGCATGACGCTGCGCGTCGCGCTGGGCGCCAAGCCGCATCTGGGCCGGAGCAAAGGCCGGCAGATTATCGTGCCGACGCCGATCCTGACGCATCTGGATATGTTGCAGCTGCGCGAGCAGGACGTGGCGCCATACGCCCGTTTCGATATGCTTTATCGTCCGGTCGTGGGCAGCGATGCGCAAAGCCGTGCCGATAACGCCGCCGCGCTGGAGCAGGCCATTGACGATCTGGCGCAGCAGGTGGTGGATTTTGCCCGCGAACAGGGCGGGATCGCGGTGCTGACCGACCGTCATATCTCGAGCGAGCGCGCCGCCATACCGATGCTGCTGGTGGTTTCCGCCATTAACCAGCGTCTGGTACAGGAAGGCCTGCGTCTGGACGTGTCGCTGGTGGTCGAGAGCGGACAGAGCATCTCTTCGCACCATATCGCCGCCGCGCTGGGCTTTGGCGCGTCCGCTATCTATCCACTTGGCGTGCAAATGCGCGCCGAGGAGAAATATGGCGAAGGCGAAGAAGGCAACAAAGCCTTTAAGCGCTATGCCAAAGCGGCTGAAAAAGCGCTGATGAAAACCATGGGCAAGGTTGGCCTCTGTACGGTTGAAAGCTACAGCTGCGGCGAATTCTTCGAGCCTAACTTCTTGGATACGGAAGATCGGGTGCTGAAGAAATATTTCCCGAATATCAAAACGCCGGTCGGCGGCGCGGGCTTCGCCACTATCGCGCAAATGGCCGTGGACTGGCACCAGAGCGCGCTGAGAATTCAGGGCGAATCAGAGGTACCGCTGCTGGGCCTGTTTAAAGAGCGTGCCGAAGGCGCGGGTCACTCTTACGGCACTATCGCGGTGCGGACGTTTATCGATATGACGGAGCAGCCGCTGCGGTTTGTCGACAAACCGCGTGAAGAAGATGAGTTTATTCGTCTGCTGACGCTGGCCCGTCTGGATAACGCTTTTAATATCAAGCCGGACTCCTTCGCCGACAGCAGCTTTAAGCGTATCCCGAATGCGACCATCGACAGCTTTACCATCACGCAGGACTACCGTGAGTTCTCCAGCCAGATGCAGGAAGAGCGTAAACGTCGTCCGGCGGCGCTGCGCGATATCCTGACCTTCCCGGCGGATCTGACCCACGTGGACAGCGAAGCGGAGTTTTCGCGCAAGCTGGGCCGTTACTCGCTGATCAACAACGGGTTTGCCGTGCGCGGCCTGCTGTGCGAAGCCACTGACGGCAGCGAAGGCCGCTTTACGCTGCGGCTTTCCGACACCATCAAGGGGCTGAAAACCGAGGTGGAACGTCTTTCCGCCCTGCTGGGCGCGCTGAAAGGCCGTTTCGCCGACGAGATCGCCAGCGGTGAAGTCACGGCGAACGGTCTGCATATTATTGCCAGCGGCAAAGCGGCGGACTATCTGTCGCGTATGTTTACCACGTCGCCTTCGCTGCCGTTAAGCGAAGTGCAGCCGGCCAGCGAAATCACCCGCACCTTTGCTTCCGGCGCAATGAGCCACGGCGCGCTGGTGGCCCCGGCCCATGAGGCGGTGGCGCACGGCACCAATATGGTCGGCGGCATGAGCAACTGCGGCGAAGGCGGCGAGCACTATTCGCGTCACGGCACTATCCGCGCTTCGCGCATCAAGCAGCTGGCCTCCGGTCGTTTCGGCGTTTGGGCAGCCTATTTGGCGGATCCGATGCTGGAAGAGCTGGAAATCAAAATCGGCCAGGGCGCCAAGCCCGGCGAAGGCGGTCAGCTGCCTGCGGCCAAAGTCACCGTGGAGATCGCGGCAGCGCGCGGCGGCACGCCTGGCGTGGAGCTGGTTTCGCCGCCGCCACACCATGACACCTATTCCATCGAGGATTTGGCGCAGCTGATCCACGACTGTAAAGCGGCGCGCGTGCGCGTTATCGTCAAGCTGGTGTCGTCTGAAGGCATCGGCACCATCGCCGTCGGCGTGGCGAAAGCGGGCGCGGACGTGATTAACGTGGCGGGCAACACCGGCGGCACCGGCGCGGCTTCGGTCACCAGCCTGAAATATACCGGCCGCGTGGCGGAAATCGGCATCGCGGAAGTGCATCAGGCGCTGTGCGCCAACGGCCTGCGTGACAAAGTGCTGCTCCGCAGCTCCGGCGCGCAGCAAACCGGCAGCGACGTGGTGAAATCCGCGCTGTTGGGCAGCGACAGCTTCGAATTCGGCACCACGGCGCTGATGATGCTGAAGTGCGTAATGGCGAAAAACTGCAACGTGAAATGCCCGGCCGGTCTGACCACCAACGCCGAAGCCTTTGACGGCGATCCTCGCCAGCTGGCGCAGTATTTTATGAACGTGGCGCATGAAGTGCGTGAGATCCTGGCGCGTCTTGGCCTGCGTTCGCTGCGCGAAGCGCGCGGCCGTTCCGATCTGCTGCACCTGATGGATCACCCGCTTGAAGTCGGCAAGCTGGATCTGCGCGCCATGCTTACCGTGGTGCCGGAAATCAAAATCATGCAGCCGGTCTATCTGGAAAAAGATTACGAGCTGGACGATGGCTGGATCGCACAGGTAGAGCGCGAGCTGGCAACGGCAAGCGTTATCGAACTGGGCAACGGCATCACGCTGAACAACCGCAACAAAAGCGTCGGCGGCCAGCTGGCTATCGATATCGAACGCCTGCTGAACCATAAGCTGAGCAAAGCGGAACTGGCGGCGATGCCTGCCGCGCTGGCCGACGATCGGGGCCGCCACTATCTGGCGCCGGAAACGGTGAAGATCGCCACGTCCGGCTCGGCCGGGCAGTCCTACGGCGTCTTCTGCAACGACGGCATGCAGCTGCGCCATCGCGGCACCTGTAACGACGGCGTGGGCAAAGGCCAGTGCGGCGGCGAAATCGTGGTGATGTCGCCAGGCGGCGGCTCGCAGGATGCGGAAGGCAACGTATTAATCGGTAACTTCGCGCTGTTCGGCGCCACCGGCGGCCGACTGTTCGTTCAGGGACAGGCGGGCGACCGCTTCGCCGTGCGTAACTCCGGCGCCACGGCGGTAGTCGAAGGCGTGGGCGATTTCTGCTGCGAATATATGACCAACGGCGCGGTGCTGAACCTGGGCACCTTCGGCACCGGCTTCGGCAACGGCATGAGCGGCGGCTTCGCTTATCAGTACGACCCGTACCGCAAGCTGGCGAGCCATGCGGCAGGCGACTCCGTGCTGTTCGGCTCCATCACGGATAACGACGAGATGGCCAGAACCCACAAAGATGCGGTGCTGACCATGCTGCGCTGGCATCTTGCGGCGACCGGTTCGCCGCGTGCGGCCTGGCTGCTGACGCACTGGGAAACCGAGTGCCAGCACTTTGTCTACGTGATGCCGCGTTCGCTGCTGCTTTATCAGGACAGCAAGGAAATCCTCAAGGCGAAAGCGCGTAAGGATCTGCTGGAAGAGCTGTCTACCGCGATGGCCGCCCACCAGGTGGCGAAGTTTAAAGCCGCCTGGCGGAACAAATCCGCTATCGCCAACGGCGCGGTACCCGCTTACGGCGCGACCGATACGCCGGAGATGTTTGTCCTGCTGAACAACTACACCGTGCTCAGCTTTGCGCAACAGCTCGCGCTCTCTCGCCTGCCGAAAGGCACCTCGGTGAATAACGTCGCCGTGGAAAAAGCGGTACGCAACCTGCTGATGACGGAAGATTTCGCGCTGGTCAGCAAGCTACAGCGTCATGCGCGCTCGGCAATTGAAAACTACAGCGATGACGAGCTGGCCTGTCTGATTGCCGCCAAACGCATGGCGGATTACAAAGCGGCGCTGACGCAGCGCAATATCCGCTCGATGGATAGCCTGGCGACCTATGGCTGGATTATCTATCAGGATGCGCGCAACCGCGAAGTGTTGGGAGGACTGCCGGACTTTGAGGAGCTGTTCGCCCGCGCCGCGCTGCCGGAGATTGCTGCTGCCGTCGGGAAACTCTCCTGACGACCGGCTCCTGTTTATATGACGGATCGAGTAAAGAAAACAGATGAAAATTCCTTACATTCCTGAAGACGCGCCGTTTAACGGCGAGCAGAAATACTGGCTGGCGGGTTTCCTTGCCGGATTACATTCACGTCTGCTGGTGCTGGAAGAGCGCCCGCAGGCCGACAGCGGCACCGGCGCGGCGGCCACCACGCAGCTGCATATTCTGTTCGGCTCGCAAACCGGCAATGCGGAAGCGCTGGCGCAGAGCGCGGCGAAAGCCGCCCGCGACAGCGGGCTGGTGCCGGTGGTACAGGCGCTGGGCGAAGTGGACATTGAGATTTTCGCCTCGATGCGGCACGTGCTGGTGATCACCTCAACCTATGGCGAAGGCGAAATGCCGGATAACGCCCAGCTGTTCTGGCAGGCTATCTCCGCCAGCACCGCGCCGCGTCTTGAGCAGATGAACTTCGCCGTGCTGGCTATTGGCGATACCGGTTATGACGGCTTCTGCCAGGCGGGTAAATTTATCGATATGCGTCTGGAGCAGCTGGGCGCGAAGCGTCTTTACGATCGCATTGACTGCGATATTGACTATGAAGAGCCTTCGCACCAGTGGCTGACCGCCTCTATGCCGCAGTTTGCCGCCAGCGCGGGCAGCAGCGGCAAAGCGCTGGAAAACCGTCCCGAAGCGCCGGTTATTCCGGGCAGCAACAAGCAGAATCCTTATGCGGCCGCGCTGGTTACCAACCGACGCCTGTCGGGGCCGGATTCTGATAAAGATATCCGCCACTATGAGTTCGATCTCACCGATAGCGGCCTGAAATATGAAGCGGGCGATGCGCTGGGCGTTATCCCGGTTAACGACCCGACGCTGGTTAGCCTGCTGCTGGCACAGCTGAAGGCAGACTACGATACGCCGGTATCCGGCTATGACCGCAGCCTGGGCGATCTGCTGACCTATCAGTTTGAAATTTCCGAACCTTCACGCAAGCTGATTGAGTGGGTAGGCCAGAACACCACCAACCAGGAGCTGCGTCACGTGCTGCAGCATGACGATAAAGATGCCATGGGCGTCTGGCTGTGGGGCAAAGATTCGCTGGATCTGCTGCAGCTGGAGCTGGCGCGTTCCATCGGCATTCCTGAGTTTGTGGCGCTGCTGCGTCCGTTGCAGCATCGCGCCTATTCCATCTCGTCCAGCTCGAAGGCGCATCCAAACCAGGTGCATCTCACTATCGCTTCGGTGCGCTATCACAGCGCGGGTCGCGCGCGCAGCGGCGTCTGTTCCACCTATCTGGCGGAACGCGTGGGTCGGGGCGAAAAACCATCGATCTTTATTTCGCCTAACAAAGCTTTTCGCGTTCCCGCAGACGGCAATACGCCGCTGATTATGGTTGGCCCCGGCACCGGCATCGCGCCCTTCCGCGCCTTTTTGCAGGAGCGTGAGGCAACCGGCGCTAAAGGTAAAAACTGGCTGTTCTTTGGCGACCAGCGCCTTGAGCATGACTTTATCTATCGCGACGAGCTGCTGAACTGGCAGGAAAAAGGCGTGTTGAACCGTCTGGATCTGGCCTTCTCGCGCGATCAGGCGAAAAAAATCTACGTGCAGAACCGTATGATGGAACAGGGCGCGGAGCTGTATGCGTGGCTACAGGAAGGCGCCTGTTTTTACGTCTGCGGCGATGCGTCACGAATGGCCAAAGATGTGGATAAAGCGCTGTACGAGGTTATTGCCCAGTTCGGCGGCCTGTCGGCAGAGCGCGCGGCGGACTATATCGATCAGCTGAAGAAAGAGAAACGCTACCTGCGCGACGTCTATTGATCCCCACGGCTGGCTGGGCAGCCGCTCAGCCAGCCGTTTCTCTCTGCTCTTCCGTAAGATATCTCACCACGACAGCGGGATTACCTGCTGCAACCGCGTAGTCCGGGACGCTGGTTCTTACCACGCTGCCCGCGCCAATCACCGCATGTCGCCCCACCGTGACGCCAGGCAGAATAATGGCATTCATGCCGATCCAGCTGTGTTCCTTGATCAGTACCGGCCTGACGGGCGTTCTCGCCGCCTCGTCGTCCGTCCCGCGAGCAAGCAGCGGATGACCGCTGCTGTCCATCAGCGTGACGCCTGGCCCAAAGGTTACATGATCCTCAACCGTCACGTTCTGCCAGGCGATAATGGCGGTTCCCTGCAGCACGCAGCCGGCACCGATAATAATTTTCCCCGCCTCAAAGCCGTTACGCTTCACCAGCGTCAGCTTAACCCGCCCGCAGTGAAAGGCTACCCGGTCCAGCGACTCCAGATAAGCGCCCTCGCCCAGCGAAATGCAGCGGGAAAAATCCGCCAGATCGATATAGTCTTTGTGGTACGTTTTATCTTTTACCCAGGTGAGCGTAATATCAGGCTCGCCAGAGAAACTCACCCCTTTAGCTAGCGAAGAACAGTGTTTAAAAGCGGTCGATTCAGGCGTGATAGAGATATTTTCGTATAAAGGCATCGTTTTCTTCCCGGTTTTGATCGGCATAGTGGCGGATAACTTTATTTAGCGAAAACTTGCTTTCGCCCAGATCGCAGCCATAAAAAGCGGTCTGCCAGAGCTGATATTTCTGATGAATTTTCTTGCCAGCAATTTCCGATTCGTTTTTATGGTCCGCAATCTGTTTTTGATGCGGGCAGTGTACCGAACATATTTCCCGGTCAACGATAAATCGGTTGTTTTGTAAAAACAGCCGTACGCCTAAATCCACATCTTCACCGCCCCAACCGTTAAAATCCTCATCAAACAGCCCGGCTTTTATCAGCGCTTGGCGCTCCGCCGAGACGTGGCACGTCCAGAAAATATCAAAGGGTGCAGGCCATGAAGAAATATTATAGCCCAGCTCGTTATACTGCTGTTGCCGAATATCTTCTGCCTTCATCTCTTTAAAAAAGTTTACGGAAGCGCCGACATCCTCTGCACGAATAAAAGCATCCAGATCGGCCAGCATGGCGTCCGGCATTTCAAAACCGTAGACGTAGCCGATGCAGACGCCCGGCGTGCGGCTTTTCCGATGAATGCCGAGGTGCTTTTCCAGCGCGTCCTGCCGCAGCAGCACGCCGGAATCAATCAGCACGATATAGTCGCCTTCCGCCGCCGTAATACCGATGTTCCGCGCCTTTCCCGCGCGAAAACCGTTGTCGTACTGCCAGTAATAGCGAATATTCAGGCAGTCCTGATAGTCCTGACAAAGCTGACCGGTATTATCGCTACCGCCGTCATCCACGACGATAACTTCAAAAAAACGTTTATCCAGCGTTTGCCGCGTCAGCGCCTGTAGCGTTTTATTCAGCAATGCTTCTCGGTTATAGGTGGGTATAACTACGCTTACGGCTATTTCCATTCGCTGTATTCCTTAGCGCGCCACAAATCACCTGACAGTGAGTCAGTCAGAAAACATAAACAATAATTAACCTTTCCGTCTATTTCAATAATGTTAATTAAAGGAAATAATATTTATTGCTGTTTTTTGATAATGATCAATTGAATAATAAAAGTAATAACGCATAAGGAACACAGAAAAGAGTAATTAAGGAAACTACTGTAATTTATTTTCTGAATAATCGTTTCTCAACAAGATAAAAAAAGAGAATATTTTCAGAAAATGCTGGAGCGAAATTTAATTTATTGTTGATTACCAGACATAAAAAAACCGGCCCTGTTCGGGGGCCGGTTTCGCTGTTACGTCTACTTCACCACGCGCAGCGCCGGGCGTCCGCCACGCGGCGGCGGCTCGTCATTGCCGTCATCATCCTGACCACTGTCGTCAGGGCGATCGCCGTCAATAACCGACATCACCGTTTCCGGTGACTCATCCTGCGCCGTAGCCGGGTTATATTCGCCCGCCTCTTCGTAGGCCGGTTCAGGCTCGAACATCGTGCCCGCGCCGTTTTCACGCGCGTAGATAGCCATCACGGCCGCCAGCGGCACCGAAACCTGACGCGGGACGCCGCCAAAGCGCGCGTTAAACGTCACCTCGTCGTTACCCAGTTCCAGATTGCCTACGGCACGAGGCGCAATGTTCAGCACGATTTGACCGTCGCGTGCATACTCCAGCGGCACCAGCACGCCGGGGAGGTTGATATCCACCACCAGATGAGGCGTCAGCTGGTTGTCCAGCAGCCACTCGTAAAAGGCTCGCAGCAGATAGGGACGACGTGCGGTAAGTTGCGACATTTCCATATCAGCCCCGCGTATGCAGGCGCATTTCCCGTTCTGCTTCCGTCAGAGAAGCCAGGAAGGAATCACGTTCGAACACGCGCGTCATATAGCCTTTCAGCTCTTTCGAGCCGGCGCCGATCAGCTCGATGCCCATCTGCGGCAGACGCCACAGCAGCGGCGCCAGGTAGCAGTCTACCAGGCTGAATTCTTCGCTCATAAAGAAAGGCGTACGAGAGAACAGCGGCGCAATCGCCAGCAGCTCTTCGCGCAGCTGTTTGCGCGCGGCTTCCGCTTCCTGCGCCGTGCCGTTTTCCACTTTACGCATCAGGCTGTACCAGTCCTGCTCGACGCGATGCATCATCAGGCGGCTTTCGCCACGTGCGACCGGGTAGACAGGCATCAGCGGCGGATGCGGGAAACGCTCATCAAGGTATTCCATGATGATGCGGGATTCATACAGCGTCAGTTCACGATCGACTAACGTAGGAACGGTACGGTACGGATTGAGGTCAATCAGATCCTGGGGCAGGCTATCCATTTCTACCTGCTCGATCTCTACGCTGACACCCTTCTCCGCCAGCACAATACGCACCTGATGGCTAAAAATGTCAGTCGGACCAGAAAACAGCGTCATTACCGAACGTTTGTTGGCAGCGACAGCCATGTAAACCTCCAAGTTTATCCAGAAAATTACTGCGCAAGCCCGCCACACGGCGACCAGACGGCTAAATTGCCCCGGCTAACCCGGACGACGCTTCGTCTGTGCAGCCGCCCGGCTAATAGGCACAAAGTGTCACTCAGTTTACCAGATTTTAGCCAGCTTGTGGGGCAGGAATACGGATTTGACGGGAAAATGACAGAGCCCGTCGCGTTTTTACGAGCCAGGCCGAAAATCAGGCAAGAAAAAACCCGGTGCAGGCACCGGGTTTTTCGATAATCGATTCTGCAAGCGCAGAATAAATTAACGCTTGGAGAACTGTGGACGACGACGTGCTTTACGCAGACCGACTTTCTTACGTTCAACCTGACGGGCATCACGGGTAACGAAGCCTGCTTTACGCAGTTCGCCACGCAGTGACTCGTCATATTCCATCAGCGCGCGGGTGATACCGTGACGGATCGCACCAGCCTGACCAGAAATACCACCACCTTTAACGGTGACGTACAGATCGAATTTACCGACCAGGTCCAGCAGTTCCAGCGGCTGGCGAACTACCATGCGGGCAGTTTCGCGACCGAAGTACTGTTCCAGAGAACGCTGGTTGATAACGATGTTACCACTGCCCGGCTTGATAAATACGCGAGCGGTAGAGCTTTTGCGGCGACCAGTGCCGTAGTTTTGATTCTCAGCCATTGCCTGTAATCCCGATTAAATGTCAAGAACTTGCGGTTGCTGTGCCGCATGGTTGTGCTCGTTGCCCGCGTAAACTTTCAGTTTACGGTACATAGCACGACCCAGCGGACCCTTTGGCAGCATGCCTTTAACCGCGATTTCAATCACACGCTCAGGACGGCGAGCAATCATCTCTTCGAAGGTCGCTTGCTTGATACCACCGATGTGGCCAGTGTGATGATAGTAAATCTTATCGGTACGCTTGTTGCCGGTTACAGCAACTTTGTCAGCGTTCAGAACGATAATGTAATCACCGGTATCTACGTGCGGAGTATATTCCGCTTTATGCTTACCGCGCAGACGACGAGCCAGCTCAGTCGCTAAACGACCTAAAGTTTTGCCCGTTGCGTCAACAACATACCAGTCACGTTGGACGGATTCTGGTTTAGCTGTAAAAGTTTTCATCTAAAAGCTTACCCAAATTAAGTTACACGTTGGTGAAATCCCAAACGCTTGAATAAACGGTTGAGGCTCACACGACCATCTCGACCAGCAAGCCCACCCCTTCGGATAGAGTTACTGGAACACAAAGAGTTTTGGGAAAAAAACCTTTGCTGTAACGTGGGGTCGCAAGATTATAGAGAAGTCGCCCGCAAAGCGCGACCCCTTTTTACAATTAAATGCGTCCCGACGCCGGGAAATTTAACGACTCATGGCAGGTGCGGCAGTCGGAGATACTCTTCGCTTTGCATCTCCTGCAGCCGCGAAACGCAGCGCTGATATTCAAACTTCAGCCGCGCGCCCTGATAGATTTCGTACAGCGTAGCCTCCGCCGAGACGACCAGCTTAACATGCCGTTCGTAAAACTCATCCACCAACGCTAAAAAACGTCGCGCCTGGTCTTCGGTTTTGTAGATCATCACCGGCACGTTAAACAGCAGCACGCTGTGAAAACGGCGCGACAGCTCAATATAGTCGTGCTGGCTGCGCCCTTCGCCGCACAGCGTCAGGAAATCCATCGCCACCACGCCTTCTGCCACGCCCAGCGTCGGCATCTTACGATGGTTGATCTCCAGCACGGGCTTATCGCTGCGATCGCTGCCGGCCAGCGCAACAAACATGCGGTCCATCTCTTTCGTGGTCGCCTCATTCAGCGGCATCATCCACAGATGGGCAGACGTCAGCGTGCGCAGGCGATAGTCGATGCCCGCATCCACATTCATCACGTCACAGTGTTGCTTTATCATCTCTATGGCTGGCAGAAAGCGTGCCCGCTGCAGGCCGTTGCGATACAGATCGTCCGGCGGAATGTTAGAGGTGGCGACCAGCGTGATCCCTCTGGCGAACAGCGCCTCCATCAGCGTGCCCAGCAGCATGGCATCAGTGATATCGGAAACGAAGAACTCATCGAAACAGAGCAGATCCGTTTCGCTTTTAAAGCGGTCAGCCACGATTTGTAAAGGATCGCTGTGGCCCTGAAGGCCCGTCAGCTCTTCATGCACGCGCAACATAAAGCGATGGAAGTGCAGCCGCTGCTTGCGCTCGCCAGGAATTGCCTGAAAAAACATGTCCATCAGCCAGGTTTTGCCCCGGCCGACGCCGCCCCACATATAGAGGCCGCGAACAGGCGTCTGCGGCTCGTTTTTGCCTTTTCCCATTAGCTTATTCAGCCGGCCAAACAGCCCTTTGGTTGGGGCGGCGGCGGCAGGTTCGCGCCGGCTCAGCGCCTGATAAATCCCATCCAGGCGGGTAACGGCTTCACGTTGAATATCATCAGGTTGATACTCGCCGTTTTCAAGCGCCCGTTGATAAAGCGCAAGAGGAGACTTCGTTTGCATAGATTCCCATTCCCTGAATTATTCGGTGCGTCAGGTGATTGATTGTCGAAAAAAAGGCCGTTCTACACTAAGCGATGCAGCCGCAGGATTCCACTTCCATGAGATTAGCGGTTATAGTGGCTGTTAACGGACTGGCATAAGGCCAGAGGTTTTTACGGAACGATGAAGACAACACGGGAGTTATTATGACCTGGGAATACGCGCTTATTGGCCTGGTAGCGGGAGTAATTATCGGTGCGCTGGCGATGCGTTTTGGTAACAAGAAACTGCGCGAGCAGCGCAGCCAGCAGTACGAACTGGAAAAAACCAAAGCCGAACTGGCTGATTATCGCGAAGAGCTGACCAGCCACTTCGCGCAGAGCGCTGAGCTGCTGGATAATATGGCGCGCGACTACCGCCAGCTTTATCAGCATATGGCGAAAGGTTCCAACGACCTGCTGCCGAACCTGCCGGGCGAAAAAAATCCGTTTGCTTATCAGCTGACCGAATCGGAAGCGGATAACGATCAGGTGCCGGTGCAGATGCCGCGTGATTACCCTGACAGCGCTACCGGCCTGCTGCGCGGCGAGCGTACGGCGCACGAGAAATAGAACGGACGCGTCCTGTGGTAAAGGGGGCGTTAATCGCCCCTTTTTACTCTTCTGACCCTTGTGTCCTGGCTTCGTCCCGGATGCTCTCCCCCACTTTTTGCGAGTCTTAGCGATGAAGAAATCATTACTGTTGAGCGCATTAGCCCTGAGTATCAGCATGGGTTCAGCTCCGGCGGCGCAGGCCACGCTGCCGGCACAAATTCAGGGGCAGCCGCTGCCCAGCCTGGCGCCGATGCTGGAAAAAGTGCTGCCTGCGGTGGTCAGCGTCCACGTGGCGGGCACGCAGCCGACGCAAACGCAGGAAATTCCCGAGCAGCTGAAACGCTTTTTCGGGCAGGAAGGTCAGGACGGCGGCGACAGCAGCCAGCCTTTTGAAGGCCTGGCGTCCGGCGTGGTCATTAACGCCGAAAAGGGCTATATCCTTACCAATAATCATGTGGTTAACGGCGCGGATAAAATCAGCGTCCAGCTGAGCGACGGCCGGGAATTTGACGCTAAGCTTATTGGCCACGACGAACAGACCGATATCGCGCTGATCCAGGTCAGCGGCGCCAAAGGCCTGACGCAGGTGAAAGTGGCCGATTCCGACCAGCTGAAGGTCGGCGACTTCGCGGTGGCGATCGGCAATCCGTTCGGCCTTGGCCAGACGGCCACATCCGGCATCGTGTCGGCGCTGGGACGCAGCGGGCTGAATCTGGAAGGGCTGGAAAACTTTATTCAGACCGATGCGGCGATCAATCGCGGCAACTCCGGCGGCGCGCTGGTTAATCTTAACGGCGAACTGATCGGCATTAACACCGCTATTCTCTCTTCTGCCGGCGGCAATATCGGTATCGGCTTCGCTATTCCGGGCAATATGGCGATGAATCTGGCGCAGCAGCTGATCGAGTTTGGCGAGGTGAAACGCGGCCAGCTGGGCATTAAAGGCACGGAGATGACGGCGGAGATGGCGAAAGCCTTTAACGTTGACGCCCAGCGCGGCGCTTTCGTCAATGAAGTGCTGCCAGGCTCGGCGGCGGCTAAAGCCGGCATTAAAGCGGGCGATATTATTACCTCGCTGGATGACAAGCCGGTGGAAAGCTTTGCCGCGCTGCGGGTGAAAATTGGCACCACCGCGCCGGGCAAAGAGGTAAAGGTAGGCCTGTTGCGCGACGGCAAGCCGCAGACGCTGACCGTGAAGCTGGATAACAGCACCCAAACCGCCAGCACAGAGCTGCTGAACCCTGCGCTACAGGGCGCGACCTTGAGCGACGGCGCGGCGAAAGACGGCACCAAAGGCGTCAGCGTGGACAGCGTCGATAAAGGCACGCCGGCCGCGCAGTTCGGCCTGCAAAAAGACGATATTATCGTCGGACTTAACCGCACCCGCGTTGAAAATCTTGCCGACCTGCGCAAGCAGCTGGCGGCAAAACCTTCGCTGCTGGCGCTGAATGTTATCCGCAACGGCGAAAGCCTCTACCTGCTTTTACGCTAAAACTTCGGGCGGACACCTGCGCGTCCGCCCGACTCATGTTATCCTGCCCATCGTCTATTCATTCATCAGTTAAAGCCATGTTTCCTAAACTTATGCGTTCAGTGCTTCTTGGCCTGGTGGTAGCGGGCCTGCTGCTGGTCGCGCTGCCCGCGCTGCGCATCGGCAATAATTTTTTTACGCTAAAAGATGACAGCGCCAGCCAGAAGCCCGTCAGCTATAACGACGCCGTGCGCCGCGCCGCGCCTGCGGTGGTGAACGTCTATAATCGCAGCGCCAACGCGTCGGCCCATAACCTGGAGATCCGCACGCTGGGCTCGGGCGTGATTATGGACGGACGGGGCTATATCCTGACCAACAAGCATGTGATTAACGATGCCGATCAGATTATCGTCGCGCTGCAGGATGGCCGAATTTTTGAAGCCATGCTGGTAGGCTCGGACAGCCTGACCGATCTGGCCGTGCTGAAGATCACCGCTTCCGGCCTGCCGGTTATTCCTGTTAATCCTAAGCGAGTGGCGCATATCGGCGATCTGGTGATGGCGATAGGCAACCCTTACAACATTGGCCAGACGGTTACGCAGGGCATCATCAGCGCGACCGGCCGCGTAGGCCTCAGCCCTTCCCGTTATCAGAACTTCCTGCAAACCGATGCCTCTATTAATAAAGGCAACTCCGGCGGCGCGCTGATTAACTCACTGGGCGAACTGATGGGCATTAACACGCTGTCGTTCGATAAAAGCAACGATGGCGAAACGCCGGAAGGCATCGGTTTTGCCATCCCTACCGCGCTGGCGGCGAAAATCATGGACAAGCTTATCCGCGACGGCCGCGTTATCCGTGGGTTTATCGGCATCAGCGGACGTGAAATTCCGCAAATGCATGGCCAGAACGGCAGCATCGATCACGTTCAGGGCATTGTAGTGACCAACGTGGCGCAGGGCGGGCCGGCGGCGAAAGCAGGCCTGCAGGTGAACGACGTCATCGTCAGCGTGAACCATAAGCCTGCGGTTTCCGCGCTGGAAACCATGGACCAGGTGGCGGAAATCCGTCCGGGAACGGCGATTGATGTGGATATTTTGCGTAACGATCGCAAGATGACGCTGCAAATTACCGTACTGGAATATCCGGGCAGCTAAACGGCAAGGGCCAGCGAAAGCTGGCCCTGAGTGGCTTACTTCACGAACTCTTCGCCCTGAGCGATATCTTTCTTCAGCGTCTCCAGCATGTTCTGTAGCGCCTGCTCTTCAAACGTACTTAAAGCGCCGATGGGCTTACGCTCCGCAACGCCGTTTTTCCCCAGCAGCAGCGGCTGAGCGAAAAAGCGAGCATGCGCGCCGTCGCCTTCAACGTAGGCGCACTCCACCACGTTGCTTTCACCCTGTAGGGCACGCACCAGCGACAGACCAAATTTCGCTGCGGCCTGGCCCATTGACAGCGTGGCAGACCCGCCGCCGGCTTTTGCCTCAACCACTTCTGTACCCGCGTTCTGGATACGTTTAGTCAGATCGGCCACTTCCTGATCCGTAAAGCTTACGCCCGGCACCTGCGACAGCAGCGGCAGGATAGTGACGCCGGAATGGCCGCCAATCACCGGCACGTTCAGCGCCGCCGGATCTTTGCCCTTCAGCTCGGCGACAAAGGTATTGGAGCGGATAATATCCAGCGTGGTCACGCCGAACAGTTTGTTCTTGTCATAGACGCCCGCTTTTTTCAGCACCTCGGCGGCGATAGCCACGGTGGTGTTAACGGGGTTAGTAATGATGCCGATCAGCGCTTTTGGACAGGTAGCGGCGACCTGCTCAATCAGATTGCGCACGATACCGGCGTTAACATTAAACAGGTCTGCGCGGTCCATACCAGGCTTACGCGCTACGCCTGCGGAGATCAGGACTACGTCAGCGCCCTGCAAGGCTGGCGTCGCGTCTTCACCGCTAAAGCCTTTGATTTTCACCGCAGTAGGGATGTGGCTCAGATCGACAGCCACGCCGGGCGTCACGGGAGCGATATCGTACAGTGAGAGATCTGAACCTGCCGGAAGCTGGGTTTTAAGCAGAAGAGCAAGGGCCTGGCCAATGCCGCCAGCCGCGCCGAGAACTGCAACTTTCATCCTAAACTCCTTATTATTTTGAGGGGGAAGTGCCGTGGAATCATTTGCTTATGAGCATATCTGACCTGCGAGGCCTGAGCGACAGCATTTACCCTCATGCACGACGGCGCATCATACAGGATAAAGCGACAGAGACTGACCGCAATATGCCCGGTAAGGCCATTCGAGGCTGCAGGCAACGCGGTCAACGTTACACTACACCGTTAATACTTAGCCAAACAACATCAATTTTATAACAATCTGTTCACTTATTGTGCGCGACGTCGCGGAATAAGGCGAATTTTTCACGGCCGCGATCTGGCAACGAACGTTAACAGGGTGTAAAAAAGAGGCTTAATTTGCATAAAAATGCAAAAAAGTGCATAATAAGAAGTTATCCCAGCCGGGAATTCTCTTGCGACCTTTAGCGAAAAACTATGCGTAATCCAGCAAAACAAGAAGATCTGATTAAGGCGTTTAAGGCCTTATTAAAAGAAGAAAAATTTAGCTCGCAGGGCGAGATCGTCACTGCGCTCCAGGAACAGGGCTTTGATAATATCAACCAGTCCAAGGTTTCGCGGATGCTGACCCGCTTTGGCGCCGTGCGCACGCGCAACGCCAAAATGGAAATGGTTTACTGTCTGCCTGCCGAGCTGGGCGTGCCGACCACCAGCAGCCCGCTCAAGAATCTGGTGCTTGATATCGATTATAATGACGCGCTGATTGTGATCCATACCAGCCCTGGCGCGGCGCAGCTGATTGCCCGCATGCTGGACTCGCTGGGCAAGCCCGAAGGCATCCTCGGCACCATCGCTGGTGACGACACGATTTTCATTACCCCAGCCCGCCACGTTACCATCAGACACCTGCGTGATTCCGTCCTGAAATTATTCGATCAGGAACTATAAGCCGCCGGTTTTTATGCAGTTCTTTATCGTTTTCCCCGCGCGCCGGCGACCGTTGGCGCGTTGTCTTTTCTCTCTCCACTCCGTTAAAAACAGCATAATCCACTGGCTTATTGCGCTGACATCGCCGTTAAACTTTATGGACTCCCGTCTCGCAGTGTGATCTGCCACAAAGAAGCGCACAAATAGTTAAATTGATCTATCTCAATGTTTTTACGCATATTTAACGCAGCCAGAGCAACTTATAAGCGTTTTTTATAACTGAACGTTATTAAAAAGTGGTTAACGGCTTAAATATCGCAACAAAACATTATTAGCCTGCTATTAATATTTTACGTTATCAGATCTATAATCCTTTTCGTGATGTGAATCACACTAACAACACGATAAAAATAATGACGAGGAAAATTTTCATGAACGTAAAAACTACCGTGGCTGCCGCCAGCCTGCTCTCTCTGCTCTCTTTTGGTGCTTTTGCAGCTGAATCTGTTAACGCGGATCAGGCGCAAAACATGCAATCGATCGGCACCGTTAGCGTGAGCGGCGTCAGCGCATCCCCTATGGATATCAATGCCCAGCTGAGCCAGAAAGCCGACGCTCAGGGCGCTAAAGCCTACCGTGTGGTCGAGGCCTATTTAAACGGCAACTATCACGCTACGGCTGAGCTGTACAAATAATCAACCTAACTCTGACGATAACCCCAAGAATAATAAAAGTTTTTTAGCCCTTTCGGTTATCGCCCTACTTCTGGAGCATCTGTTATGAACACGAAATTTACTATCGCCGCACTAAGCCTGGCTTCCGTTCTCTCCTTCGGCGCCAGCGCTGCCAACCTGGTAACCGATCAGCAGGTTGCCAACGAAAATCTGCAGTCTATGGGTACCATCAGCGTTAGCGGCATCGACGGCGCGCCAACCACCATCCGTCAGCAGCTTTCACAGAAAGCCGACGAACAGGGCGCGAAATCGTATCGGGTGATTGAGGCCTACAACAACGGCAACTATCACGCGACCGCAGAACTTTATAAATAAGATGGGCGACGGGCAGGCGTAAAGCCTGCCGCTATATCGACGACCTGACAGGTTTCAGACGCGGGTTGTTGAGGACAATGAGGAAGAAAATCATGAAAACAACTTTAGCCGTATTAAGCCTGCTCTCCGTACTTTCCTTCGGCGCTTCAGCTGCACAGCTGGTTAACGCAGAGCAATCGCAGCATCTACAATCCGCCGGCACCATTTCATTAGGCGGCGTGGCGGGCGCACCGATGGATATTCGTCAGCAGCTGTCGCAGAAAGCGGATGAACAAGGCGCCAGCGCCTATCGCGTTATCGAAGCGCGCAACGACAACACCTGGCACGTTACCGCCGAGCTGTATAAGTAATTCCTCGTCACCGTTACCCTGACGGTTATATGACGAACCTTTTGGCCCCGTTCGCCGGGGCCTTTTTTCGTTTCAGCGCACGTTAAATCGTAGCTGCCCTTCCAGCTCTTCCTCCGCTTCGTCAAACAGCAGGATCAACGCGCCGTAGCGCCGTCTCTGGCCTGTGCCAAGATGCACAAATTCGATCTCCAGCGGTAACGGCAGCGATCTGTCGCTCACCACTTCCCACAGGCTGTCCAAATCGGTAATAAGCCGATCGCCCAGTGAAAAACGATCGCTGAACTGTCGGAAGAAATGCGCCTGATCCACGATTTCATTAAAATCAAAAATTTCTGTTCTCATACTGCCGCTCCACAGGAAAACGGTCGGGCGACGCGTGGCCGCCCGGTGAGTTACAGTCCCCCGATATGCAGGGCTTTGACCTCTAAAAACTCTTCCAGTCCCAGCACCGATCCTTCCCGTCCCAGCCCGGACTCTTTCACGCCGCCAAAAGGCGCCAGCTCGGTGGATACCGCGCACTCATTGATGCCGATCATGCCGCTTTCCAGCGCCGCCGCTACGCGGAAGATGCGCTGGACATCACGGGTATAGAAATAGGCTGCCAGACCAAATTCGGTATCGTTGGCGCGGCGGATTACCTCTTCTTCGCTGTCAAAGCGGAAACAGGCGGCGACCGGGCCAAACGTTTCCTCTTTGGCCAGCTTCATGTTTTCATTGGCTTCGGCAATCACCGTCGGCTGCCAGAAATTGCCGCCGAGCGCGTGCCGGTCGCCGCCGACGACTATCTTGCCGCCTTTCGCTTTGGCGTCTTTAACATGCTCTTCCACCTTATCTACGGCAGAAGCCTCAATCAGCGGCCCGACAATCACCCCTTCTTCCATGCCGTTACCCACCTTCAGCTTGCCTACCTCTTCCGCCAGCTGGCTGACAAAGCGGTCGTAAACGCTGTTGTGAATAAAGAAGCGGTTAACGCTGACGCAAACCTGGCCCGCGTTGCGGAACTTGTTGGCGATGGCGCCTTTAACGGCGGCGTCGATATCCGCATCCTCAAAGACGATATAGGGCGCGTTGCCGCCCAGCTCCATCGACACTTTTTTCATCGTCTCAGCGGCGTTACGCATCAGCAGCTTGCCGACTTCCGTTGAACCGGTGAAAGAGATTTTCCTGACCGTCGAACTGGCCATAATGGCTTCGCTGATGGCTTTGGTATCGCCCGCCACCGCGTTCAGCACGCCGTCCGGCACGCCCGCTTTTTTCGCCAGCGCCACCAGAGCAAAAGCCGACAGCGGCGTGTTATTAGCGGGTTTGATAATGCCGGTGCAGCCTGCGGCCAGCGCGGGGCCAAGCTTGCGCGTCAGCATCGCCATCGGGAAATTCCAGGGCGTAATAGCAGCGACCACGCCGATGGGTTCGCGCGTCGCCAGAATGCGCGATCCCGCTTTGGCCGGCGGAATGATTTCACCGTTAGCGCGCTTTGCCTGCTCGGCAAACCACTGAATAAAGCTGGCGGCGTACTCGACTTCACCCTCGGCTTCTTTTACGGGCTTGCCCTGCTCCGCCGTCATCAGTTTGCCCAGCCAGGCTTTGTTGTCGATAATCAGCTGATACCAGCGGTAAAGGATTTCGCTACGCTCTTTAGCGGTTTTCGCCCGCCAGGCGGGAAAGGCTTTGGCGGCGGCGGCAATCGCCCGTTCGGTTTCGTCTTTACCGGCGCGCGCGACCTGAGTAATGACTTCACCGGTGGCCGGGTTCAGTACGTCAAAGGTTGCGCCGCCCTGCTGCCACTGACCGTCGATAAAAAAGCCGGTCTGAAATAAGTCGTTGTCCTGAAGCGAGTTGCTCATACTGTTCTCCCATTGGATTACCGTTGGGATAAGTATAGATGGCGGCCTGCATGACAGGCCGCAAGAAGGGCAAGAAGCGGAGATCTCTTAATCAGATTTGCAGCAGCGTGGTCTGATATTTTTTTAACATGCTCGCCAGGCGCTGCACGGGCTCGGTGACGCTTAGCGGCGCCTCGTAATGCACCAGCTTTTCCTGATAGATAGCCAGTTCCGCCAGCAGCCGCTCGAAGTAGTGGCGTCGTTTGGCGTCGCTGCCTGCCGAAATAACCCGATCCGCCGTATGCCGCAGCTGCTTGTGGAAAGCAGAAAGATCGCTGTTAACCGGGATATCGGCATCGCGCAGGCGCTGGTGTCCGATAATCAACGTCAGCGCGATACGAAACTTGTTGATATCGCCTGGAAAAAGATTCAGCAACATAAACAGCTGCTGGTACAGCGCCGGCAGATGGTTCTCGCGACGGCGGGCCTGATTGGTGGTCATGGCCGCCACGGCGGAATACATAAAGCGGTTCAGCAGCGTGCGTCCGGTCCGCGCTTTTGAGGTGTCGCGAATAAGCAAAATGACCAGCAGCGCCAGGAAACAGCCGATCGCCTGACCGAGTGCGTTATCCAGGAAGGCGCTGACGTTAAAGGTCATGGGATTGTCCAGCGTCAGGATATTGATGGTGCCGACCAGCGCGCCCAGCGTGCCGATCTGACGGCGCTGAATAAGGATGCCGCCGATAAAGGCCATCACGCCCAGGCAGAGGCAGAGCAGCAGCATACTTTGCTGCGTGGCGGGCATCAGCACCATGTAATAGAGCGCCCCTAAGGGGATCGCCACCATCATGCCGTACAGAAAATCCTTCGCCATCATCAGCGGGTTCGGCATCCTCATCGCCAGCGCGGTGATCACCGCGAGCATCACCATTGCGCCGCTGCCCGATGTCCAGCCGCTCCACAGCCAGAACAGCGAACCGACCGCCGTGGCGACAAAAGTGCGCACGCCGTTGATCAGCGCGTGGCGCGTTTCCGCCGAGCGCATTTTTACCACCGGCTCGCCATCCAGCACTTCTTCTTCCATGCCGCTGATGCTGCTGTTGGTTTTTATGCCTTTCAGCAGCAGCAAATAGCGTGAAGCCGCGCCGACCCAGTTGCTGACGGTGACCGGCGTATTTTTGCTGCCGCTGGCGGTGATCACGCGGCGCATAATTTTCATGCGCTTATGGATATCGGCGACGTTCTCAACCGGCTTTTCAAAGAAAAGGTGAAACTGCGGCGGCACATATTCCTGACGAGTATTCTGGATCAGAAAAGTTTCGCAGGCCTGGGTAATCAAGGTCAGCGACAGCGTATTTAACGCGCGCAGTCGCCTGTCCGCTCGCTGCCAGTGGCCTGACTCCATCATCAGATGGGTACGCATTCCGTTCAGCGCGGTGGTGCGACGCACCAGATCGGTCCAGGCTTTGTCGACCTCTTCTTTGTCGCCGTGCGCCACGCAAAGCTGCATCAGCTTGTACTGATCCACCAGCAGCCCGTCGATAGCGCGATCGATATCCTGTTTGATGGAACGCGGCGAAAACAGCATGTCGGCCAGAATGGCGCAGACGATGCCGATAATGATTTCGCTACAGCGCTCGACGGCAAACTGCGGCGCCAGCAGCACCGAGCCGTTAGCGTCCAGGCTGACCACGATAATCAGCGCCGTATAGCCCGCCAGGCCCAGCGCATAGGAGTTTTCAACTTTGATTAAGGAGGAAAGCCAGACGCAGAAACCGGCCCACAGACAGCACAGCAGCAGCATCACCACCGGCGCGCGGATGGTGGCGATCATAATCGTCAGCGCGGCCAGGCAGCCGATAAAGGTGCCGATAATACGCAGCATCCCGCGATGGCGCAGCGCGCCGGAGAAAGGATCGCCGCCCGCGGCAAAGGCCGTGCCGCCTGCGACGATACAGGCGGTCATTACCGCCCAGCGCGGCGTTTCCAGATTAAAGTGAAAGCCGATCAGCAACGCCAGCAGAATGGCGAAGGTCAGCTTGATCGGAAACCGCAGTTGATACCACATGGCGCTTAGCCGAACTCACGCAGGCGGTGCATCAGCTTCATCGCTGGCGACATCTCCTGCGGCTGACGATCCTGAGCGCCCGTCACAATCACGGTTGCCGTCGTGCCGGCAGGATAAAGATTGCCCTGCTGCTGGTCGAGATGAATACGTACCGGCACGCGCTGCGCCAGACGCACCCACTCCAGGTTGGAATCGATGGTCGCCATGCCTTTGCTGTCGACGGTGCTGCTGCTGTTGGTCACGCCAGCGGCCACGCTGTCAACGGTGCCCTGCAGCACGCGGTTGCTGCCCAGCGGCGTGATCTCCACGCGATAGCCGGGACGCACGCCTTCCAGCTTGGTTTCTTCCATATAGGCCAGCACGTAGAAGGTGTGCTGCTGCACCAGCGCCACGGCGGTAGAGCCGCGCGTGATAAATTCGCCGCGATAGACGTTCAGGTTAGTGATCCAGCCGTCCGCCGGGGCTTTGACCACGGTACGCTCCAGATCCAGCTTCGCGGTATCGCGCGTGGCGACGGCTTTCGCCAGCTGGTGTTCCGTAGTCTGGTAATCGCTGTTGGCCTGCTCGATAGCCTCACGCGACATAGCAGCGACGCCGAGCTGATTGCGGCGGCCTGCCTCACGGCGTTTTTCACTGACCAATGCCTGGTAATAGGCCACGTCCGCTTCCGCCTGGTTCAGCGCCTGCTGATAGCGCGGCTGATCGACCACGAACAGCACCTGGTCCTTTTTCACCAGCTGGTTATCCCGCACGCGCACGTCGGTGATCAGGCCGCTGACGTCTGGCGCGATAGCGACCACGTCCGCCGTGAATTTTGCGTCGCGCGTCCACGGCGATTCTGTGTAGTAAACCCAGACGTGGAAAATACCAACAACGGCAATGACCACCAGGATAAGGGTGATGGCAAACCGGGAAATTTTTCTTGTTAACGCTTTCACTGTGACCTCAGACAAACAATCGGGAAACCAGGTAGAACAGGCAGCAGTAGAGTGCTGTATTAAATAACGCAGGATGCCAGACCAGGTCATAGATCCCGGTGGGCGTAAGCAAACGACGCACCAGCCAGAACAGCATCAATGACACGATAATCTCAAAAAATATGGGCGGGAAGGAGAGCCCAAATATCACAATAACCGGAAGCACGCTCATCTCTTATCCTTGTCGGGTTTACCGGGCGCTCCGCCACAAAAAAACGGCCGCCCCGGACAGGGTGGCTGCTGCTCTACGGATGATGATGTCAGATTAACCGCAGACGGTCTTATCAAAAACCGGCGCTGTATGAATAATAGCGTATTCAGGCGTCAGCATTTCGGCGAGTTGAGTTACGGAATGGTAACCCGGCGATGCTATAGTAACGCGGCTGACTATCTGTTTTCTACCAAATGTGATCTAAATCACTTTTAAGCCAGAGTTAATAATGGAAAGAATGAAGGGCATGTCCGTGTTTGCGCGTGTGGTGGAGCTGGGCTCTTTTACCGCGGCCGCCAACCATCTGCAAATGAGCGTTTCCGCCGTCAGCCAGATCGTGGCGAAGCTGGAGGATGAGCTACAGGTCAAGCTGCTGAACCGCAGCACGCGCAGCCTGGGCCTGACCGAAGCCGGAAAAATCTATTTCCAGGGCTGCCGCAGGATGATGTCGGAAGCGCAGCAGGTGCACGAGCAGCTGTACGCCTTCAACAATACGCCGATCGGCACGCTGCGCATCGGCAGCTCTTCGACCATGGCGCAGAACGTGCTGGCGAATATGACCGCCGAGATGCTGAAAGAATATCCTGGCCTGACGGTGAACCTGGTTACCGGCATCCCTGCGCCCGACCTGATCGCCGACGGGCTGGATCTGGTGATCCGCGTTGGCGCGCTGCGCGATTCCAGCCTGTTCTCTCGCCGCCTTGGCTCAATGCCGATGGTGGTCTGCGCCGCCAAAAGCTATCTGGCGCAGCACGGCACGCCGGAAAAGCCTTCGGATATCGGCAACTTTTCCTGGCTGGAGTACAGCGTGCGGCCCGACAACGATTTTGAGCTGACGTCGCCGGAAGGCCTCGCCATTCGCCTTTCGCCGCAGGGACGCTTCGCCACCAACGATTCGCAAACGCTTATCCGCTGGCTGGTGGCCGGAACGGGCATCGCCTACGTGCCGCTGATGTGGATCATCGACGAGATCAACGCCGGTAAAATTGAAATCCTGTTTGCGCACTATCAGTCCGATCCCCGGCCGGTTTATGCGGTTTATACGCAGAAGGACAAGCTGCCGCTGAAGGTACAGGTGTGTATCAATTATCTGACGGATTACTTCCATAAGGTGGCGGACGTGTACCAGGAGTACCGGCAGAAATAAAAAAGGCGAGCCGCTATGGCTCGCCTTTTCGTGGTCGCTATCCGTCAGGCGGTGCCGCCCACGGTCAGCTTATCCAGCTTCAGGGTCGGCTGGCCAACGCCGACCGGCAGGCTTTGCCCTTCTTTGCCGCAAACGCCCACGCCTTTATCCAGCGCGAGGTCGTTGCCTACCATCGAGATTTGCTGCATCGCCTCAATACCGGAACCGATCAGCGTGGCGCCTTTCACCGGTTTGGTCACTTTGCCGTTCTCAATCAGATAGGCTTCCGAGGTCGAGAAAACAAATTTCCCGGAGGTGATATCCACCTGACCGCCGCCGAAGTTTGGCGCATAGAGGCCATACTCGACGCTGGCGATGATATCTTCCGGCGTCGACTTGCCTGCCAGCATATAGGTGTTGGTCATGCGCGGCATCGGCAGATGCGCATAGGATTCGCGGCGGCCGTTGCCGGTAGGCTTAACGCCCATCAGGCGGGCGTTCAGCTTGTCCTGCATATAGCCTTTCAGCACGCCGTTTTCGATCAGCACGTTGTACTGGCCCGGCACGCCTTCGTCATCCACCGCCAGCGACCCGCGCAGGCCTTCGATGGTGCCGTCATCGACCACGGTGCAGAGATCGGACGCCACTTTCTGGCCAATCTGGCCGCTGAACACCGAGGTGCCGCGACGGTTGAAGTCGCCTTCCAGACCGTGGCCAACCGCTTCGTGCAGCAGCACGCCAGGCCAGCCTGCGCCCAGCACCACCGGAATGCTGCCCGCCGGCGCCGCGACGGCGCTCAGGTTGACCAGCGCCATCCGCACCGCTTCACGCGCCCAGGCTTCCGCACGGGTTTCGCCGGACTCGTCGGCCAGGAAAAATTCGTAGCCGAAACGGCCGCCGCCGCCGCTGGAGCCGCGCTCGCGCTTGCCGTTGTCCTCAACCTGCACGCTTATCGACAGGCGAACCAGCGGACGCACGTCGGCCGCCAGCGTGCCGTCGGTGGCCGCCACCAGCACCATCTCGTAAACGCCGCTCAGGCTGGCGCTGACTTCCTGTACACGCTTGTCCGCCGCACGCGCCGCAGAATCCACGCGATGCAGCAGCGCGATTTTCTCTTCACGGGTCAGGCTTTGCAGCGGATCGGCCGTTGGGTAAAGCGGGCGGTTCATTACCGCGCCCAGCGTGTGCGATTTGCCGTTGCCCTGCTCGCGCACAATACTGCGCGCCGCCGTGGCGCTTTGCGTCAAAGCGTTCAGCGTGATCTGATCGGCGTAGGCGAAGCCCGTTTTTTCGCCGCTGATGGCGCGTACGCCGACGCCCTGATCGATGTTCCAGGAGCCGTCTTTAATAATCCTGTCTTCCAGCACCCAGGATTCGTGGTAGCCGGACTGAAAATAGAGGTCGGCGTAGTCCAGCTTGCGTTCCGAGAGCTGACCGAGAAGGGAAAAGAGATCCTGTTGGTTAATATTATTAGCAGTTAGTAACTGTTCACTTACCAGATTCAGACTCATGTATTCTCGCTCTGTTTGGGAGCCAGTCGCCGCTGGCGTCGTAATCTCTATAGCCTGAGGCAATTCCCCGGTCACGTCAAATTCACTTCGCGCTCTTTTCTCGCGGCTTGCGCAGCACTTCGTCAATTTGCGGCTTATCGAGCGGCCCGGAAAGATGGTAGCGCAGCACCGAGATCTTATTCCACAGCGGCGCCAGCGCCTTGCTGGCGGCAAAGACCGCTGCGCCGACCACCGGATTAACGGCGAACGCGGCGGCGACGCCGACGGTCGCGGAAATTTCCGGCGCGACCACCGCTTCCATATCGATTTGCCGTTTCACCAGGTCGATTTTGCCCTGCATGGCGATGTCGGCTTCCAGGCCATCCACCAGCAGGTTATCGGTACGCAGCACGCCCTTTTCAATCCAGGCAGTGCCGTTAATGGAATCAAAATAGAAGCCCTGACTGAAAGTGTCGGTGAAATCAAGGCGCAGCTTGCGCAGCAGCGCATCGAAACTGACCAGCCGCAGCAGCTGGCCGGCGCGGCCGGTATTCACATCGGCAATTTGTCCGGCGCCCATGTGCGATTTCAGCACACCGCTCAGCGTCGCCACCGACGGCTGCCACGGCGCGGCCTGCCAGTGAAGATCGTAATCGATGTTAAACGGCGCATCCCGCAGCGGCGAATTCATGCCGAACCAGTTGGTGGCATCGTCAACTTTTTTGCCGCTAAGCGAGCCTTTCAGCGCCGTGCGCTGCGCGCCCGGCTGGTTGACCCATTCGCCTGCCACCTTCAGTTTTGCGCTGCCGATATCGATCAGGCCGTTTTGCAGCTTTAAGGTATCGCGGGTGTGGCTCAGATCCGCCGCCATCCGGCCGAAGCGCTGGCCGCGCAGCCAGCATTCGTTGCAGCTCAGATTAACGGCGGGCCAGCTGCTGAAATCAATTCCGCTGGCCTGCTCGCCGGAAAACGGCGTGGAGCCGCTGGCCGCTGGCCACTGCGGGTTGTAATAGAGGTAGCTGAGCTGGCCCAGCCACGGCGCGTGCTGTCTCATTACCAACTTGCCGTCGATCTCGCGTCCTTTGGCCTGCACCACGTTTTCGCCCGCTACCGTCTGGCTCAGCGTTGCCTCCAGATCGTGCCAGCGCTGCCCGCCCAGCGTCAGCGCCGGCGTGCGCAGCGTGATATCGCCCGGCAGATAAGCCTGTCCGCCGCCTGCGCCTGTGCCGCCCGCCAGCAGCCCCAGCCAGGCTTCACCATCCAGCGGCGGCAGATTAAGCGTCATGCCTGACGTTGCCGGCAGCGGCGGCGTTTGCGTGGCGTCATTTTCCCAGATGCCGCGATCGACGCGTGGCTTACCCAATAGCCAGCGGCTGTTGAAACGGTGCTTTTCACCTACCGCGCCATGCAGCGTAAAGGCCGACAGATCGCCCTGCGCCTGAACGCGGATCGGCATCGGCACAGCCCGCTCTTTATCCAGCGGCGAAGGTAAGTTACTGCTTACATTTTTCAGATCGCCGGTCAGCGAGACCTTGTAGTTCGCGCCTCCGCCGTGCGGCAGCGTAATGGCGACCGCGCTTTGCCAGCTGGCGCTGCCGTTCAGTTTTTCGCGCAGCGCCTTCGGCACCGCGTCGATTTTGCCCGGCTGCCAGTCGCCTTTAAGATCGACGCCGATAGCGTAATGCTTTTCGCCTTCCTGGGTAGTAAACGTGACGCCCATCGGCTGCCCGAACCAGCTGGCGGTCAGCGGCTCGCTTTGCAGATTGCCGTTGTCGTAAGTGAAGCGGCCGCTCAGCTGTTTGATGGTGCTGTTAAGCGGTTTAATAAACAGCGAATTATTATGCAGAGCCACATCGCCGCTGGCTTTAACTTCCTGCCCATCCAGCGGGATATTCAAATGTAAGCGACCGCTTACATCGCCGCCGATCTGTAGCTCGTCCAGCGCCGCGCCCAGCGTTGGCTTCAGCGGCGTCTGGTTAAAGTAGCGGCCGATTTCCGTGCCCGCCCCGCTGATATCGCTGTCGATAATCAGCTTTTCTTTCATATAGTCAGGAATAACGGCGGCAACGTTTTTGCCCTGCACGTTGCCCAGCATTGCCCGATCCGCCTTCATAAACAGGCCGTCGTTGATAAAGTTCAGGTTGATATCCAGCTTTTCCAGATCCGGCCAGCCGGGCTGGAAGCGATAGGTCGCCTGACGCAGCGGCACCCAAACCTGGAACATACCGTCGTTGTGTTTGAAAGGGAAAAGCTGGGGATTGCCCGCAAACAGCAGCGTGGCGTTTTGCGCCTGCCCGCCTTTGATGGCGCCGCTGAGATAGTCGACCAGTTTGGTGCCCATCAGCGGTTCCGGGAAGTAGCGCCAGGCGTCTGCCGCATCGGTCAGGTTAATGCTGGCCAGAATATCCAGCCGCGGCGCCTGCTCTTTGACCTGCGCCCAGGTGAAGTCGCCCTTCGCCCACAGCGAGCGCGCCTGCACATCCAGATCCCGTCCGGCCAGCGTGACGCCCTGCTCGTCGCTCCGCCAGCTGAAGGCGCCGCTGGCCTGCGCGATTTGCAGCGGCGCGCGGAACATGGTGCCATCGGGCAGCGAGGCATCTTTCAGCCTGAAATTCAGCTTGCCGTCCGTGACGCTGCCGGTAAGCGAGCCGCTAAAATGCTGCATTCCCGGCAGCAGCTCCCAGTGCTGCCAGCTCAGATTTTGCCAGCGGGCCTGAAAGCGGGTTTTCTCCGGCTGCTGTAAAGGAATATCGGCGGCCAGCGCCTGAACTTCGCCGTGCGGCTGCAGCGTGCGCCAGTTAGTCAGCAGCGTCGGCGTCACTTTGGAAAACAGCGGCAGCAGCGCATCGATACGCTCAAGCGCCAGATGGGTGGCGCGTATGCGTAGCTCTTCCGGGCTGGACGAACGTTGCGGCAGCCAGAGCAGCGATACCCGCCCTTTTGGCCAGGCTATGCCGTCGGTATGCAGGCTGGTTCGCGGCATTTCGGCACGCCAGCCCTGCTCAACGCGGCTGATATGGGCGGCGAGGTTATCCACGGTGAAGTGGTGTGCCTCGTTTTCGCCCTGCCATTCCGCGCCGCCTTTCTTTAATAAGATATCGCCGCTGTGGATTTCGCCGTTTTCAAGGCTCATCCAGGCAGCCAGCGAGAAGCGGGCGCTTTTCAGCGTGGTGTTGTCCTGCATCCACTGGCCCAGCCAGGGTTTGACATCCACATCGTCCGCCTGCATCCAGGCGCGCCCGGTATCGAGATAGCCATTGGTGTCGCTGAGATCGAGACGCACCTGTACCACGCCGTGCTGGCCGGTAAAGCTGGACAAACTGACCAGCCCTTCCGCACGGTGACGGTTTTTTTCGTTCAGCCAGGTAAGCTGCGGCATATCCAGCCTGGCGCGCTGCCCGGAAAGCGTCAGAAAACTGATCTGGCTTTGTTGCAAATCGAAGTGGTCAAACTGACGCAGAAAGAGATCGCTGAACTGGCCCGGCTTGAGCTCTACTTTGCCGCTGTCGCCGGCGGTGAGCGGCGTATTGGTGACGAGATCCAGGCGCCAGAAGACGAGATTGCGAAACTGCGGGCGCAGATGCAGCAGCGATTGCCAGACGTCAAAGGCCAGCGAAACGCGATCGACCTTCAGCGAGCCGCCGTCCTTCAGGCCGATATTAAGGGCTTTGATTTCCAGCACCGGGCCGAAATTCTCCCAACGCCCGTTAAGGGAAGCGGCTTCTACCGGCATGTCGATAGCGCTGGAAAGGCGCTGCAGCAGAGGCGTGCGCCAGCTGTTGATATGCGGCATCGCCAGACGCAGGCCGCTGACTATCAGCGCAATAATAACGACGATTATTGCGCCGGTCAGTAGCAAGATCCTCGGCAATTGCCTCACACACCTCTCCTTGATGCCCGTCACTGCGGGCAATAACTGTATTTATCCCCGGTGGGGCGCGCTGGCTTTGTTCTGAGCGGGATAGCCGATGGCTTACATCATCACCACGTCAAACTGCTCCTGAGTATAGAGCGGTTCAATCTGTACTTTCACCTGCTTGCCGACGAATATCTCTACTTCCGCCAGCGCATGGGATTCGTCGGTTTTCAGCGCCTCGCCAACCGCAGGCGAAACGTAAACCAAAAAACGGTCCGAATCGTAGGCGTGATGAACGCGGACTATTTCGCGCATGATCTCATAGCAGACGGTTTCCACGGTTTTCAGCGTGCCGCGTCCTTTGCAGACCGGGCAGTCCTGACACAGCACATGCTCAATGCTTTCCCGCGTGCGTTTACGGGTCATCTCTACCAGCCCAAGCTGCGAGAAACCATTGATGCCGGTTTTAACCCGATCCTTACTCAGCGCCTGCTCCAGCGAGTGCAGCACGCGACGGCGGTGATCTTCGTTATTCATATCGATAAAGTCGATAATGATAATGCCGCCGAGGTTGCGCAGACGCAGCTGGCGGGCGATCGCCTGCGTCGCCTCGACGTTGGTGTTAAAGATGGTTTCATCCAGATTGCGATGGCCGACAAAGGCGCCGGTATTGATATCGATGGTGGTCATCGCCTCGGTTTGGTCGATGATCAGATAGCCGCCGGATTTCAGCTCCACCTTGCGATCCAGCGAGCGCTGGATTTCGTTTTCCACATCGAACAAATCGAAAATCGGCTGCTTGCCGGTGTACAGCTCCAGCTTTGCCGTCATTTCAGGAATGTATTCGCTGGTGAACTCCACCAGATGTTCCCACGTCTGACGCGAATCGATACGGATACGATCCAGGGCGGCCCCGGCGAAATCGCGCAGGATACGCTGCGACAGCGCGACTTCACCATAGAGGCGGCAGCGGGTTTTATTGCGCTTTTTGCGCTCGATGACCTTAGTCCACAGACGTTTTAGAAACGCGGCGTCGGAAGCCAGCTCCTGTTCGCCCACGCCTTCGGCGGCGGTGCGGATAATATAGCCGCCCAGCTCGTCGCAGTAGGCGGCCACCACGGACTTAAGACGCTCGCGCTCCGCTTCGCTTTCTATACGTTGCGAAACGCCAACGTGCGACGCGCCCGGCATAAAGACCAGATAGCGCGAAGGCAGCGTGATATCGGTGGTGAGACGCGCGCCTTTAGTGCCCAGCGGATCTTTCACCACCTGCACCATCAGATCCTGTCCCTGGCGAACCAGTTCGGAAATATCGCGTACGGAAAAGTTTTTACGCTCGTCGCCCGCTACGCATTCGGTATGCGGCATGATGTCGGAAGCGTGCAGAAAGGCGGCTTTTTCCAGCCCGATATCGACAAAGGCAGCCTGCATGCCCGGCAGAACCCGGCTGACGCGCCCTTTATAGATATTGCCGACAATGCCCCGGCGCGCTTCGCGTTCAATATGAATTTCCTGCAGAATGCCGCCGTCAATATAGGCGACGCGCGTTTCCGAAGGGGTAATATTTACCAGAAGTTCAGCCGTCATCTTGTTCCCTTACCTCACGCAGCGCGTGAAACTGGCTCAGCAGCTCAGCCGTTTCCACCAGGGGCAGCCCCACCACCGCGTGATAGCTTCCATTGATTTTTCTGACGAAATTCCCGCCCAGTCCCTGAATGCCATAGGCGCCCGCTTTATCCATCGGCTCGCCGCTGGCGATATAGGCCGCAATGTCCTCCTCGCTCAGCAGGCGAAAAGTGACTTCCGTTACCACCATGCACGCCAGCTGCCGTTGCCGATCGGCCAGCGCGACGGCCGTCATCACCTGATGCGTCTGGCCGGAAAGTTTAGCCAGCATCGCGGCGGCGGCGGCCTCGTCTGCCGGTTTCTCCAGCACTTCGTTGTTCAGCACCACGATGGTATCGGCGCCCAGCACCGGCAGATCCTGCTCCGCCACCGCCACGCCGGCCTGCGCTTTTTCCAGCGCCAGACGCCGGACGTAGGCTTCCGCCATTTCGCCGGGCTGCTGCCGCTCTTCAACCTGCGTGCTTAAACGCGCAAAATGCAGACCAAGCTGCGTAAGTAATTCACGACGACGGGGAGAACCGGAGGCCAGGTAAAGGGATATCATACTCTTCCTTATTGTACGGCAAACTGGCGACGTATTTTTCTCATCAGCAAGAACAGCCAGGGCCACAGAATACCGTCTATTACGCTGCTCCAGAAGATTTCCGGACGAAACGAGACGTTAATAACTAAAAATTCCGCCCAGAAGACAATGACATCCATCGCCAGCGACAGCACCATCACCATCAGCGCCTGCTGCCAGAGCGCCAGATTGCGGAATAGCTGGAATTTAAACGCCACCAGGTAAGCAAGGATGCTGAAAGCCAGCGCACGCACGCCCAGCGTCGAGCCTGAAATCAGATCCATTATAGATCCCATCACAAAACCCGTGCCGACATTCACGCGATGCGGCAGCGCCAGCACCCAGTAAATCAGGATCAACAGCAGCCAGGAAGGCCGGAACATATAGAGCTGATCGGGCCACGGCATGATTTGCAGCACCAGCGCCACCAGAAACGAGCACCAGATAACCCAGCGACCATGGCTGCGATAGCTGCTCAAGGCTGGCCTCTGCGCGAGGCGGGCGCGGCAGCGGCAGGCGCGGCCTGAGCCGCAGGCGTTGTCTGGCCGGTTGTCGATGCGTTATCCGGCGCAGGCGGCCCCATCATTTCGCTGGCGGCCGGCAGCACCTGCGGCATCATCTGCATCAGGCGCTCGTTGGCGACGCGGTGCACTTCATCCGGCGCCATCGGCATGGTGCCGTTGCGATCCGCGCCCCACAGCAGCAGCAGATAGCGCAAGCGTTGCAGGCCCGCCGTCGGACGCGCCTGGATCACGGTATAGGCGCGCTGCGTATCGAGCTTCACGGAGGACACCACGCCGACCGGGTAGCCTTCCGGGAAGCGACCGCCGAGGCCGGAAGTGACCAGCACGTCGCCCACGCGGATATCGGTGTTGCCCGGCAAGTGCTCAAGCTGAAGATCTTCCGTACAGCCGTTGCCCGCCGCAATCACGCGGATATCGTTGCGCAATACCTGAATCGGCAGCGCGTGAGAGGAGTCGCAAATCAGCATGACGCGGCTGGTGATTTTACCGACGGCGACGACCTGGCCGACCACGCCTTTATCGCTGATAACCGGCTGGCCTTCGTAAACGCCGTTTACGCTGCCTTTGTCGATTACCACCTGATCGGTATAGGGATCCGTGCCGGTAGAGATGACCTGGGTGACCATCTTGTGCTCGTCCTGACGCAGCGGCGAACCAAGCAGCTCGCGCAGACGCGCGTTTTCCTGCTTAAATTGCCCCAGCATCAGCAGCTCGCTGTTTTTCAGCATCAGCTCGCGGTGCAGGGCTTTGTTTTCCAGCTCAAGCTGCTGGCGAGAGGCCAGCGTGTCGGAAACGCTGTCCAGAATCTGACGTGGCCCGTTGGCCAGAAAATAGAATGGGCTGACCGCCGTATCCATGTAGGTGCGTATCTGGCTGAAAGCGCCCATACGGCTGTCGGCGATAATCACGCCTATCGCTACCACAACTGCCAGAAACAAGCGTAACTGCAGGGATGGGCCCCTGCTGAAGATCGGCTTCATAAACTCGGCGTATTCCTCGACATCATTAACAAGACGCGCGGGACCCGCGCGCCTTCATGGCAAATTATTCTTCGCTGAACAAATCGCCGCCGTGCATGTCGATCATTTCCAACGCCTTACCGCCGCCGCGTGCGACGCAGGTCAGCGGATCTTCAGCCACTACCACCGGAATACCGGTTTCTTCCATCAGCAGACGGTCGAGGTTGCGCAGCAGCGCGCCGCCGCCGGTCAGCACCATGCCGCGCTCGGAGATGTCAGAGGCCAGCTCTGGCGGACACTGTTCCAGCGCAACCATCACCGCGCTAACGATGCCGGTCAGCGGCTCCTGGAGCGCCTCCAGAATTTCGTTGGAGTTCAGCGTAAAGCCGCGAGGCACGCCTTCCGCCAGGTTACGACCGCGCACTTCGATCTCACGCACTTCGTCGCCCGGATAAGCGGAGCCGATCTCATGTTTGATTCGTTCAGCGGTGGCTTCGCCGATCAGCGAGCCGTAGTTACGGCGCACGTAATTAATAATGGCTTCGTCAAAGCGATCGCCGCCGATGCGCACGGAAGAGGAGTAAACCACGCCGTTCAGAGAGATCACCGCAACTTCCGTGGTGCCGCCGCCGATATCGACCACCATTGAACCGGTCGCTTCCGAAACCGGCAGGCCAGCACCGATAGCGGCTGCCATCGGCTCTTCAATCAGGAAAACTTCACGCGCGCCTGCGCCCTGTGCGGATTCACGGATCGCACGGCGTTCAACCTGGGTCGCGCCGACAGGCACACACACCAGCACGCGCGGGCTTGGGCGCATAAAGCTGTTGCTGTGAACCTGTTTGATAAAGTGTTGCAGCATCTTTTCGGTCACAAAGAAGTCGGCGATCACGCCGTCTTTCATTGGACGGATAGCAGCGATATTGCCGGGGGTACGACCCAGCATCTGCTTGGCGTCATGACCTACTGCCGCGACGCTCTTTGGGGAACCGGCACGATCCTGACGAATAGCAACGACGGAAGGCTCATTCAGAACGATGCCCTGTCCTTTCACATAAATCAGGGTATTGGCGGTACCCAGGTCGATGGACAAGTCGTTGGAAAACATGCCACGGAATTTTTTAAACATACTGAAGGATAATCCTGCTAGCTGGGGGCGGATAATAAAATCCGCTTACTTTACCAACCACACGAAGCAGCGACAAGGCGCAAAAACGCTCTACTTCGGTGAAAAATCACGCTATCTCTCGCCTGAGTCACAACCCAAAAAACTACGCGAGCAGAATGCCTGAGTTCAGGCGCATCGCCCCTGTTTTAAGGCCGTTTTACGGACATAACGTACATGAATTTTTACATATTTAGGCACTGCTTTACCGCCCGTCAAACGTAGCCGGCACCACAGCTGCGCGGCTATTCTACGTGAAATCCGGCTTAACGGCAGACTAAACTCGATATCTTTGCGAATATTTTTTCATATCGCCTGTCAGCAGCTGCGAAGGAGCAAAAAAATCGCCCTGGCCGCCGTTTATCCCTGACTCCGTTAAGGTTTGCCATTCACTTCGGGTTTTTACGCCTGCGGCGAAAACCTGCGTTGACGTTCCCTTGCAGCTTTCGAGCAAACTCTGCACAAACAGCTGATTCTCCTTGCGACGGTCAATATTGCGCACCAGACCGGGATGCAGCTTGATCAGTTCCGGCGACACCACCTTGATGTAGACCGTGCTGACCAGCGTTAACCCCGCCTGGATAATGGCAATACGGCAGCCAAAACCTTTCAGTAAATGAAAGGCGCCGTGCAAGCGACAGAGATGTTGACCTACATCCGCTTCCGCAAGTTCAAATAAAATACGGTTTCTTTGTGATTTAGTGTATTGCAGCAGCATATCGCGCAGCCAAATCTGGAAAGGACGCTGCAGGAGCGCATCGATCGTCAGCGGTATCGCCAGCGTTTCCTCCGGCCAGGCCTGGATAAAGCTCAGGATGCGGCTTACCAAAATTCGGTCATAACCTTCGGCCATGCCCAGCTGCTGCACCAGCGGCAGATATTCAGCCGCCGCCAGCTCGGTTTTTCCGTCAAAGATCCTCGGCATGATTTCGCGATGGTGCAGCCGCCCTTCCCGCGTTACCGCCGGTTTCTGATACAAACGCGGCCCGCCGCGACTGAGGGTATTTTCCAGCAGCGTGCGCCACTTGACGCTGCCGCGGCTCAGCTCCGGCGCCGGTTTTTCGCTGACCGACCAGTTATTGCCGCCCAGCAGCGCCGCGTGCCGCGTGGCCAGCTCGACGTTTTCCATGACCTGCTGCGTGGTTTGCCCGCTTTGCCAGGCGCTGATGCCGATATGGATCATATCTTCCCGATCCAGCATGCGCGTGGGCGGCAGCGCGTCCACGGCTTTGATCAGCTGGGAGGCGATGCTGTCGGCATCCTTCAGGCTGCGATGCGGCAGCAGAACGGCGAAATCACTGCGGAAATAGCGTGCCAGCAGCGCACCCGGATAGCGCATCACGAAGGTAGACAGCAGGTTCACCAGGCCGAAAAGGTAATCCTGCACGGGCGCATGGCCCCAGTTGTCACGCAGCGTGTCGAGATCCGGCAGGCGGATCATCATTACCATGCCGTGCGCGCCGGCGGTTTCGCTATCTTCCAGCAGCGTGGCCAGCTGGTTGTCGAAGAAAAGGCGGTTATGCAGGCCGGTCATGGGATCCTGCGCGGCGAAAGCCCGGATCAGCGTATCAACGCGATTGCGGCGCTCGGAGGCTTCCTGCAAATCGCCGAGCAGCAGATCCAGCGCGCTGCTGGCCTTGGGCGGCCACTCCAGTACGGAACCCGGGCGCACGGTTTCTCTTTCGCCCCTCAGCACTTTTGCCGCGCGATTTTCCAGCCGCTCCATGCCTTCAAGCTGTCGGTACAGCCAGCGATGCGAGAAAAACAGGATCAGCAGCAGGATGCCGATCGCCAGCACCAGCAGGCTTAAGATGGACGCGCCAATAAAGGACATCAGCCAGGTTTTCGCGCTGTCTATCCAGACGATATGCAGCACGTACCGGGCATGTTTGCTCAGAGGGATAACGCTGTCGCGATAGCGGTTAGGCTCATCTTCCATCAGCGCATCCTGATGGCGGGAAAGGGTTTTAACGGGCTGATTATTTACCATGAAAGTGATGCGAACAACCTGTAAAGGCCCCATCACCTGCGACAGCCCCGGGGCTATCTGGTCAGGAGATTGATGGTCGAGTGCCCTGTCGATGTCGTCCGCCATCGTCTGCAGACGATGCTCAGCGCGCAAATCGCTAAGGTAATAAAAGCTCATTACGCCGCCCACCAGCATGACAAGCATGACCAGTGCGCTGACAAAGGTAATCATTGCGGAGAGTTTGGTGGTTAATCGCATCCTTGTGCTCTTTGGCTACCGTGAAAGAGACGCCGTAGCAAAAAGCAGTAACGGCGAATGGCTTTGCAGAGACCTTCCTCATGCTTTTATGCATCTTAAACAAAATTTTACTGATTGCCGGGAGTATAGTGAGGTCAGACTTTTATTATACCTTTCCGTTCCATTTTCAGGAGATTCTCATGCACGCACTGGTTCTCGAACAGTCCGAAGGCAAAACCCTGGCCACGGTAAAACAGCTCAGCCCGGACGCCCTGCCGCCGGGCGAGGTGACGGTAGATGTCAGCTGGTCAGGCCTGAACTACAAAGATGCGCTGGCGATTACCGGCAAAGGGAAAATCATTCGGCAGTTTCCGATGGT
>Ga0209371_1000451_pt1 | contig 40962 bp, 48 predicted proteins | sample AgamicAtAmrz_FD_187165 | JGI IMG/M metagenome (GOLD analysis project Ga0209371, IMG submission 187165) | Agave microbial communities from Guanajuato, Mexico - At.Am.rz (SPAdes) (version 2) | ecosystem: Host-associated > Plants > Roots > Rhizosphere | place: Guanajato, Mexico | collected 2012-06-07
CAGTGCTGGCGCTGGCCGCAGGCGGAGCCGCAGCACTGCTGCTTCCGGCGCAGGCACCAGAGGCAAAGGCTGCCGATCCCCGGACCTTGGCGCCACTGGTCAACCTCGCGACGGCCAGGCTCCCTGGCAATTCGAGCAGCAGCTTTACCGGAACCGTTGGCGCCCGGGTCCAGAGCAATCTCGGCTTTCGCGTTCCCGGAAAGATCGTTGAACGTTTCGTCGACGTCGGGGAGCATGTGACCGCTGGCCAGCCATTGATGAGGCTTGACGAGACCGATCTTCGCCTTGCTCTGACCGCCAAGCGAAACGCTGTCATTGCGGCACAGGCGACATTTGTCCAAGCGAAAGCCGATGAGAAACGCTTTGCCGTGTTGGTGAAGACCTCTGCCGCCTCGACGCAGCAATATGAACGATCTAAGGCCCTGCTGGATACGGCGACGGCACAGTTGGCCGCCGCTCAGGCTGAGGCGAATGTTGCCGAAAACGAGGCAAGATATGCGGTTCTCGTTGCCGATGCAGATGGAACCATTGTCGAGACGCTCGGTGAACCGGGCCAGGTGGTAACCGCCGGGCAGCCGGTTGTCCGGCTCGCGAAGTCTGGTCCGCGCGAAGCCATTGTCTGGCTTCCCGAAACCATGCGTCCTGACATTGGAGCTCAGGCTTCCGCATCTGTCTATGGCAGAAACAATGCGGAAAAGGCCAAGCTGCGCCAGATCTCCGATTCTGCCGATCAGCAGACCCGCACTTATGAAACGCGCTGGGTGCTTGAAGGGGGCGCTGCAAATGCGCCTCTGGGCGCGACCGTCACCATCGAAATCGAGAACAGGGATGTGCAGAATCATGCCGAACTGCCGATAGGCGCTCTGTTGGATGACGGGACGCGGACAGGCGTCTGGGTGATCGATCAACAATCGTCCGTCGTGAAGTTTCGTGATGTGAACGTTGAGCGGGTGAGCGAAGAGAATGTGGTCGTCACTAATGTCAAGCCGGGAGAGGAGGTCGTTGCGCTTGGCGCACATCTTCTGAAGGATGGAGCGCAAGTTCGCACCAGCGTTGGTACAAAAGAGGCGGCAAACTGATGAACCTCAATCTGTCCGCCCTTGCGGTTCGCGAACGCGCCGTCACGCTGTTCTTCATCGTCCTTCTGTCGCTTGCCGGCGTCTATGCCTTCGTCAAGCTGGGACGCGCTGAAGACCCCTCTTTTACCATCAAGACGTTGACGGTCACGACTGTCTGGCCGGGCGCAACCGCGCGCGAGATGCAGGATCTCGTTGCCGAGCCGCTGGAGAAGCGCATTCAGGAATTGGCCTGGTACGACCGGGTCGAGACAACGACGCGCCCCGGCTTTGCCTATCTTACCGTCACGCTCAAGGACAATACACCGCCAAGCGTCGTCGCCGAAGAATTTTATCAGGCGCGCAAGAAGCTCGGCGATGAAGCCAGAAACCTGCCGCAGGGTGTTCTGGGACCGTTCGTGAACGACGAATATTCCGACGTCAGCTTCGGCCTTTACGCTCTCAAGGCGCAGGGCATGCCGATGCGCGATCTCGTCCGGGAGGCCGAAAAGATCAGGCAGGACATGCTTCATGTTCCCGGCGTAAAGAAAATCAATATTCTCGGCGAACAGCCGGAGCAGATATTCGTAGAGTTCTCCTATGAGAAGCTCGCCACGCTCGGCATATCTTCTCAGGACATTGCCGCAGCCCTTCAACGGCGCAATACCGTTACGCCCGCTGGCTCGATAGATACGCAGGGTCCGCAGGTCTTCATTCGTCTCGATGGTGCCTATGACAGTGTTCAGTCTATCGCTGATACGCCCATCGTCGCTTCCGGCCGCGCGTTGAGGCTTTCCGACATTGCTGAGGTACGCCGGGGTTATCAGGAGCCGGCAAGCTATGTCATCCGTCATGACGGCGAGCCGGCCATTATGCTCGGTGTTGTCATGCAACAGGGCTGGAATGGTCTGGAGCTTGGCAAGGCTCTCGAGGAGCGCTCCAGCCGGATCGCACAGTCGTTACCCCTTGGCATAACGCTGACGAAGGTCAGCGATCAGGCTGTCAACATTGATGCGGCGGTGGGTGAATTCATGGTGAAGTTCGCCATGGCCCTCGGCGTGGTGCTCTTCGTCAGCCTCATTGCGCTCGGCTGGCGGGTGGGCATCGTCGTGGCTCTGGCCGTTCCGCTGACGCTGGCTGTCGTCTTCATCATCATGCTCGAGACGGGGCGCTTCTTCGACCGCATCACGCTCGGTGCATTGATCCTCGCCCTTGGCCTGCTTGTCGACGACGCCATCATCGCCATCGAGGTGATGGTCGTGAAAATGGAAGAGGGCATGGACCGCATCAAGGCGGCTGCCTATGCCTGGAGCCACACTGCCGCACCGATGCTGTCGGGCACGCTGGTGACCATTATCGGCCTGATGCCGGTCGGTTTTGCCGCCTCTGCAGCCGGTGAATATGCGGGCAATATCTTCTGGATCGTCGGTTTCGCGCTGATCGTTTCCTGGTTCGTGGCGGTGATCTTTACGCCCTATCTCGGTGTAAAGCTGTTGCCCGATATCAAGCCTGTGGCAGGCGGCCATCATGCGATTTACGATACGCCGAACTACAGACGCCTGCGCGGTGCGATCGAATTCACCGTCAAGCACAAGTTCCTGACCTGCGCCATTGTCGGGGTCGTCATGGCGCTCTCGGTCGTCGGGATGGGTGCGGTGAAGCAGCAGTTCTTCCCCACATCGGACCGTCCTGAGGTTCTTGTCGAAGTCCGCTTGCCTGAAGGCACGAGCATCGAAACGACGACCGCCACGGTCAAGAAGCTCGAGGCCTGGTTGAAGCAGCAGCCCGAAGCGGAGATCGCGACCAGTTACATCGGCCAGGGTGCGCCCCGCTTCTTCTTCGCCATGGCGCCCGAACTGCCCGATCCTGCCTTCGCGAAGATCGTTGTGCTGACATCCGACGCACATGAGCGTGAGGTGCTGAAACTGCGTCTGCGGGAAGCCGTTGCGCAAGGGCTGGCGCCCGAGGCATTCGTCCGTGTGACGCAACTCGTCTTTGGCCCCTACACGCCATTCCCCGTCGAGTTTCGGATCAAAGGACCGGACGCCGAAGAGCTGTACAAAATCTCCGAACAGGCACTTGCTCTCATGAGCTCTGTACCTGACGTCAGAAATGCCAATCGTGACTGGGGTAACCGCACACCTGTTGTCCGGTTCGTTCCTGATCAGGATCGCCTGAACCTCATCGGCATGTCGTCCGCCGAGGCTGCCCAGCAGATACAGCTCCTGCTAAGTGGTGTTCCCGTCACACAAGTCCGTGAGAACATCCGAAACGTTCCTGTCGTGGCCAGAAGTGCCGGTGAAATCCGCCTCGATCCTGCAAGGCTAGCCGACTTCTCGCTCGTGACGAGAGACGGTCGTGCGATCCCGCTCGATCAGATCGGCCACACGGAGGTGCGCTTCGAAGAGCCGATCCTCAAGCGTCGTGACAGAACGCCTGTGGTGACGGTCCGGTCCGACATTAACGAGGCGACACAACCGCCGGAGGTTTCGCAACAGGTGATGACCGCTCTTCAGCCACTCGTTGCATCTCTGCCTGCTGGCTACACGATCGAGATGGGCGGCAATATAGAGGAGTCACTCAAGGCCAATACTGCCCTGGTGAAGGTCTTCCCACTGATGATAGCAGCGACCCTGATCGTCATCATCCTGCAGGTACGCAGCCTGTCGACGATGACGATGGTGATGCTGACAGCACCGCTCGGTCTTGCAGGCGTCGTGCCGACCCTGATCCTGTTCAACCAGCCTTTCGGGTTTAACGCGATCCTGGGTCTTATCGGCCTGGCAGGCATCCTCATGCGCAACACGTTGATCCTGACCGAGCAGATCAAGGAGAACAAGGCCGCGGGTCTGGACGACTACCATGCCGTTATTGAAGCCACGGTGCAGCGAACGAGGCCCGTCATCCTGACGGCGCTTGCCGCGGTCCTTGCCTTCATTCCCCTGACCCATTCGGTTTTCTGGGGTTCGATGGCCTACACGCTTATCGGCGGAACGGCGGTGGGAACGCTCATCATCCTGCTCTTCCTGCCGGCACTCTACGCTGCATGGTTCCGCATCAAGCCACCCAAGGCAGAAATCTATTCGACGGAGCACGCGAATACGGAAACAGCTCAGCATTCGCTTGCTGCGGAATAGCCACCCGTCCCTCCGCAGCATCATCTGCTGCGGAGGGATCATACTGCTTGGTGAGATGTGGCGTGTGTTTTGCGTGCCCACAGGGCCCTTTCGGAAGCCGTGTCTTCGTCCCGCCCGAGAACCGCTGCATTAACTCGATCGATGTTTCGCGCGTCGAGGCGCCTCATCCCAAGTGTCGTGTGGGTTGACCACCCGTCTCCTCAATTTATGCAAACGCGTTTTATTGCACTTGCAATCTAACGGATTTATAGATTACATATGAAATCTATATTGATTTCTAATCCAACGCTAATTTTGGAGAGCGTAGATGTCGACAGACAAGATTGTTGTGGTGACCGGAGCATCCTCCGGCATAGGGCAGGCGACCGTGAGGTTGCTGTCACAGAATGGGTTCAAGGTGTTTGCAGGATCGCGCAATCCGGACAAAAGTGGACCGGTTCCCGGTGTCGAGTACGGACGTCTCGATGTGGACAATGACGAGTCGGTGAGGCAATTCGTCGATTGGGTTCTGTCCCGTTCAGGCCGGATTGATGTCGTGGTGAACAATGCAGGCGTCTCTCTTGTCGGGCCGGTCGAAAGCACGTCGGACGATGAGGCGAAGGCCCTTTTTGAAACCAATCTCTTTGGCCCACTGCGCATGATGCGAGCGGTATTGCCCGCGATGCGGCAGCAGAATTCCGGCCTGATCGTCAATGTCAGCTCGGTCCTCGGCTTCCTCCCCGCACCGTACATGGGCCTCTATGCCAGTAGCAAGCATGCCCTGGAGGGACTGTCTGAAACGCTTGACCACGAAGTTCGGCAATTCAACATTCGCTCTGTCCTGGTCGAGCCGACGTTCACGAGGACAAGTCTCGATGTCAATGCGAAGCAGACGGAGGCGCGTATTGACGACTACGCTCCCCAATTTGCCAAATCCAATGAGGCCGTTCTTTCAGCCATTAAGACAGCAAGCAGCCCTCAGATTGTCGCTGCCGAAATCATGGCAGCAATCACAGGTCCTCACAAAATGCGCAGGCCGGTTGGAAAACAGGCTACGCTTCTGAGCCGCCTGAAACGGTTTGTTCCAGCCAAGGCATTGGATAGCGGCATCAGGAAGACGTTTGGGCTCTCCCGATCGTAAGCATTCGCGGAGCTTGCGCCCTAAAACCCGCAAAGTTAGGCATGCGGCATTCGGAAACTTCATGTCATCTATCGTCATGACTGACCGGGTGCCATAGTCGCGCCGACCGCCACATTCACTGCAGCGGTCGGTCGCACTGGCGAGAATATGTTTGCGCGCGCTCGGACCGACATGGGTCTAAAGCAGCGTTCACAACTGGCAGCCGCCAGTCGATGTCGAACGAGCGCAGCGTACGACGAAACGCTCTGCCGCCAGCGCCGACAGCAGTGCTGCCAGATAGACAAGTGGCGGAGGGAAGCGCGCACCCGCGCTAGCCGGTTCCATAGTCATCTCATCTTCCAATCTGTGCTTAAACCAACATCGACTGCTGGGCAAAGATACCCGCCATCGCGCCTTGCCATGTTGCGGTGGTGACAGAGGGGATTCCGGGGTTAGCGAGGTCGCCGGCGGCATAGATGCCGGGCATGCTGGTTTCGCGACGCTCGTCGGTCTTGAGGGCGATGCCGGTTGGCGTATTGACCGTGGCGAGGTCCAGTGCTTCATGAAGGCTTGCGGACGGCTTGTTGCGCGGATGCGCGAACAGGATGTCGACTGCGACATCGGGGCCGATATCGAGCTTGATAGTGGCATTGTGGTCCCCATGACGGACGATCTCGGTGATCCGGCCATCAACGAGAGGTACCTTTCGGCCCGACAGATCGGCCCGGATGTCGGGTGCGATGTCGTGACCATCGGCAAAGACCGTCAAACTATCGGTCCAATCGTGAAAAAGCCTCACCTGATTCATCGACTGCGGACCCGACCACACGAGGCCCCAATGCTGGCCGGCGACTTCAAAGCCGTCGCAATAGGGGCATGGGATGACGGATGTACCCCAGCTTTCGGCAAAGCCTGGAACAACAGGCATCTGGTCGACAACGCCATAACTCAGGATCAGGCGGCGCGCGCTGAGGCTTTCGCCATCGCCAGTGAGGACGGAGAAATTGTCGATGGTACCGGAGATGCTGTCGGCCCGAGCGTTGACCAAATTGATCGCGGGATAACGCGCCAGTTGCTGCCGCGCCTCGGTCAGGATGTCCGATGGTGGCTTGTGATCGTGGCCGAGCACTCCGTGGGAACGGCCTGCGAAGCGATTGCGCGGCAGGCCGGTATCAAGAACGGTGACCTTGCGGCGGGCACGGCCGAGCTGCAGGGCAGCGGAGAGGCCGGCAAAGCTGCCGCCGATGATGATGACATCATTCATGGTGATGGGTTCCTTGTTGTGGATGGAAGGGGGGCAGGCTGGGGCTGGCGGTGGCCTGAGCACGAGGAACGCTGATGGTGGAAAGCGCTGCCAGCTTCAGCAGTGTTCGTCGTTGCATGGCAACCTCGTGTTTTTCGACTGATTCTTTGGCTTGCTTATTTATGAAACTGCATGGTATCTTAATTCACGAATAACGATACTGTCAAGGACTGTAATTATCGTGACTAAAAATAGTCAGAGCCGTCGCGGCCGGCCTGCCAACGAAACACTTGGCCAAACAATCGTCGACACCGCAGGGGAACTCTTTGCCGAACTGGGTTTTCAAGCGACGACCTTGGACAAGGTCGCTCAGCGGGCGAAGATATCCAAACTCAGCATCTATCGTCACTTCGAGAACAAGGAGGCGCTGTTTGGTGCAGCATTTGCGGCCCGCTGCCATCAGTTAATGCCGCAGGTCCTTTTTGAAGGCGTCGACGGTTCGGCCGAAGATCAGCTCATGGCGGTGGGATCATCCCTGCTTTGCACGCTGTTGCGCCCGGACGTTCGCAGTGTCGAAGCCATGGTCACGGCCGATGTCACAAGTCAAAAGTCGTTGAGCAAGATCCATTACGAAGCCGGTCCCGCCCATATGATCGCCCAAATCGAGGCCCTGCTGCGTCAATTGCATGCGAAGGCGCTTCTGAATGTGCCTGATCCTGTCCAGTCTGCCCGCCTGTTTGCCGCGCTTTTCAAAGGCTCTGATCTCCTGATTATCGCACGCTTCGATGAGGCGAGAGCAGAGGACGACAACGAAATCGAATCCTATTGCCGGTCGGCCGTCGCCATGTTCATGGCCGCGCACGGTGGCAACGACCACGTGGGCGCATAGCCTGGTTGAGAACGGATCGGAAAAGGAAGGATGTGGACATGGCAGAACAAAATGCCGATCAGATTGCCGACTGGAAAGGACAAAGCGGGGAGCGCTGGGGCGCCTACCAGGCCCGGCTCGATACCATGATGGCGCCATTTGGCCAGGCTGCGATCAAAGCCGCCGCGCCCGCTAAGGGTGAACGCGTGCTGGACGTCGGCTGCGGCGCGGGGGCGTCCAGCCGAGATCTGGCCGCTTGCGTCGGCGCGGAGGGCCATGTGCTGGGCGTGGACATATCCGAACCGCTGATCGATAGAGCGCGCCTGCTGGCGCAGGATACACCGGTCCTGTTCCAAGTGGCTGACGCCAGCAGCACCGAATTTCCCAAGGGTGCCTTCGACATCCTGTTCTCGCGGTTTGGAGTGATGTTCTTTGACGATCCTACAGCGGCGTTTACCCATATGCGCCACGCGCTCGCGCCGGGAGCGCGAGTTGCTTTTGTCTGTTGGCGCGACATCGCCGAGAACGATTGGGTACGTTTGCCGATGGGCGCGATTAAGGGCATCCTCCCGTCGATGACGCCGCCCGGTCCGGAAGCCCCTGGCCCGTTCTCGTTTGGCGACCCGGAGCGTGTGGAGCGTATTCTAACGGCGGCCAGTTTCACGGATGTTGCTATCGCGCCATTCAATGCCTCCATCCCGTTCGGCAAGGGGGAGACGCGAGACGCAGCGCTCGATGACGCGGTGAAGATGACACTCGAGGTCGGCCCGCTGGCGCGCGCGCTCGCTGATCAGCCCGACGATATCCGCGCCCGCGCCTCGGCTGCGGTTCGTGCCGTCTTCGCGGGGTGCCCCGGTGAGCGGTCAGTGATTATCGATGGCGCAGCGTGGATCGTCACCGCGCACAACCCGACAAGGTGACGGGATTAACAGTCGGCGGGTTTGAGAGCCCGACAAGAAGGCGGCCATGTTCGGACTCAACGTATTCCAGTAGGCATGGCCGATATGATTATGCCGTTTCCGTGCACAGCAGGTGCCCTATTCGGCGGCCAAGGCCCTGGTGAATCGCGACTCATCGACAATCGTTTCGCGGTAGCTCTCTTGCTTTGGAGGCTTGAGCCGGAACCACACGGCGTACAGCGCCGGAAGGCTTGTCGAGTTCACGTGTCGTTACGACCAGAATTGTCTGTTGTAGAGCGCCGTGCGCCGGCTTTACGACTTTCAAGGTCGCTTGGCTTAGCCTCGCACAGGAGCCCAGGAGAAAAAGGGCAGAAACACTAAGCAAGAGGCATAATGCCTGAACGGCGGATACTTAAAATATCTTGGTTTCCCTACCACGAAGACTAAAACACAGCTAGGTTGTCATGGTAAATAGGAACACGCTGAACGTTTCGTTGAAGCCAACATGGATTGGTGAATGGACGGCTTGTCATCCCAAGATTGTTGTTACAGCCTAGGGATCGATGTTTGCCAATTTACAAGTCTCCGCGCACTCAAGCCCCCGCAGCCAGATTACTACAAGACTGTCAAGACTTCGGCCTCCCAACGGGAGGCCGAAGTCTTTGACGGCTCGCACAGTTCGCCACCGCTCCACAGCACACTGTGCTATCCAAAACTACTATCCAGTTCGGGAACTCCGGTCGATGGTTCGCATCCCAAGGCGGCCACAAGTAAATCCACCTAAATCGTGATCCTAACAAATTCTCCATACCCGACTGTTGCGAGGGAACGACAAGCGTCAAGCGAATTAGTCCTGCTTTGTCCGAATGCGCAGGCAACGTTGGAGGCTACTCGTTTCCGTCGGCCTTTAACCTCGGAACCATCTGCTTTTTCCTTTGTTAGTGCCATCCAAACGCAGCGCACGTTACAGAACCGCCGCTCTTGGGCGATAGGACAGGTGCGTTTGCCTCAGCATCGGTGTCAGCCGTCAGGTGCAGTACGCTATGAACAGGTTCTTCACACTTTTTGCCAGCCGTACCGCGTCTTTTTCCGGCTCACCAACTGCGTTTGTCGTCGCGCTCGGCACGATCATCGTCTGGGGAGTAAGCGGGCCGCTGTTTGGCTTTTCGGAGGTCTGGCAACTGGTCATCAACACGGGCACGACCATTGTCACATTCCTCATGATTTTCCTCGTGCAGAACTCGCAGAACCGGGATTCCGCAGCGATGGAAGCAAAGCTGGACGAGCTTTTGAGGGCTGTTGAGCAGGCACGCGCGGATTTTATCGGGATCGAGCATCTCACTGAAGAAGAAATCGAGGAGATTCGTGCCCGACTGGAAAAGGAAAACGGACCTGAAGGCGAAAAGCCGCCTCCGCATCACGCCATGGCGCGGTTGCTTTCCCGGCGTTAGGTCAGACGGTTTGGCGGCCGTCTCCCTCTCGCCGGGATATGGCCACCAAAACCAACATGCGGCAAAGGCCGCTGACAGAAGGAGCTATCATGTCTCTCAAAGTCCTCGCATTGAATGCGACACTCAAGTCTTCCGCATCGACGGAGCCGTCGTCGACTGAAAGACTGCTGGCGTTGATCCTTCGGGAACTCGGCGATCATGATGTGCAAATCGAGACGGTCAGGCTTGCCGATCATGACATCAAGGCCGGCGTAACGTCCGATGAAGGCGAGGGGGACGCCTGGCCGGCCATCCGTCAAAAGATCGTCGCAGCCGACATTCTTCTGTTTGGAACGCCGATATGGCTCGGACAGCCTTCGAGCGTGTGCAAAAGAGCGCTGGAGCGCATGGATGCATTTCTGGACGAAACCGACGAACAGGGCCGTATGGTGTCCTATGGCAAGGTCGCCGCGGCGGCGGTCGTGGGGAATGAGGACGGCGCCCACCATGTTTCGGCGGAACTTTTCCAGGCCCTGAATGATGTCGGCTTCACTATTCCTGCGAATGCCGTTGCCTACTGGGTAGGGGAGGCAATGGGTTCGAAGAATTTCGTCGATCTCGATGAAACGCCTGATGCCGTTAAAACCATGGTGAGCATGCTTGTGCGCAACACCGTGCATCTGGCTCTGCTCCTGAAGAACAGCCAATATCCGGGCGATGGGGCCTGAGGTCATCAGTGCCGGCCTGCCGGATTTTCCTCACGCCTGGCCGTGAAAGGGCGTCGTATAAAAACGACTGCTACCAGTTTTGGGCGATGCCCCGTCCGGTGACGCGGGCAAGGCGATCATCGTGTGAGGCGGCATTCTCCCCTGCCAGTAATTATTTTCGGAACTCTCTGCATGTCGGTTTGTTCGAGAGGCGTTCATGCCGGCCCGAGATGGGTTTCCCGTCTCTCGGAGGAAAACTCCCGAAAGGGAGGCTCGCAATCCATGATCCTAGCGGAGGAAAAATCCAAATGAAGAAAACTGTTTTCGTTGCGTTGCTCTTAAGCGGCGGTGCGCTGTCGGCTTTCGCCCAGCAGACGCCAACCACCAATCCCGGTGGCGATACGCCGGCTGTCGCGACACCGGGCGCCAATAATCCTACGGCTCCGGTGGAGGGAGCCAACAGCTTCACCGAAGCGCAAGCCAAACAGAGGATGGAAGATGCCGGTTACACGCAGGTCAAGAACCTGACGAAAGACGACAAGGGTGTGTGGATGGCATCGGGCATGAAGGGCGGCAAGACCGTGGCCATAGCGCTCGATTATCAGGGCAACGTCGTCGCCAAGTGAGGCGCGCAGGATTTTGGGAGAAGTGACATGAGAACCGTAACCGGACTTTTCGACGACTATGATGATGCAAGCGCCGCCGTCTCGGAACTGGAAAGAGCGGGCGTGCCGTCAAGCGATATCAGCATCGTGGGCAGCAATGCCGACAGGCGGCATGGAGAGGATTCAGATACCAACGCAGCGGAGGGCGCCGGCACAGGCGCTGGCATCGGCGCGCTTGTGGGTGGCGCCGGCGGTCTGCTGACGGGGCTTGGATTGATGGCGATCCCGGGCGTTGGGCCGGTGGTTGCAGCGGGCTGGCTTGCCGCAACGGCAGTCGGGGCAGCGGGCGGCGCTGTCGCCGGTGGCGCTGCCGGCGGGCTTATCGGAGCCATGACCCGCTCGGGCGTTTCCGAAGAGGATGCCAATCTTTACGCCGAAGGGGTGCGCAGGGGCGGTACGCTGGTAACCGCCCGCGTGGAAGATAATCTGGTGCCGGAGGCGGAGGCCGTGCTCAAGCGGCAAGGCTGGGTAGACCCTGCGGAACGCCGCGCAGCCTATCGCGAGCAGGGCTGGACGGGCTTCGACGAGGCGTCGAGACCCTATGCGCCGGAAGACGTTGAACAGGAGCGGAACCGGTACCGCCGCTCGGCGATTTGACGAGGTCACCGTCAATCCGGGGGCATGGTTCTGTCATGCCCCTGGTCAACGCCTTGCAGGAGCTAACATGGCCAGAAAACCAGATTCCACCTCTTCATCCGCCACCGCCACCGTTCACGACCAGAAGCTTGTTCGGGGGGCGGGCGGCGAACTGCACCAGACTGCCGCCGGGGACGAGCCCGTGCTGACGACCGCCCAGGGTGGGCCGGTGGCGGACGACCAGAATTCCCTTCGGGTTGGTCCTCGCGGGCCGCTTGTCGTGGATGATTTCCATTTTCGCGAGAAGATTTTCCATTTCGATCACGAAAGAATCCCCGAGCGCGTGGTTCACGCCCGCGGTTATGGTGCGCATGGCTACTTCGAGACCTATGAATCCCTTGCCGCCCACACCAGCGCCGATCTGTTTCAGCGGGCGGGTGAAAAGACCCCGGCCTTCGTGCGGTTCTCGACCGTCGCCGGCAACAAGGGGTCGGCCGACCTCGCGCGGGATGTGCGCGGTTTCGCCGTGAAGCTCTATACCAGGGAGGGTAACTGGGATCTCGTCGGCAACAATATCCCGGTATTCTTCATTCAGGACGCGATCAAGTTTCCGGATCTCATCCATGCCGCCAAGCAGGAGCCTGATCGCGCCTTTCCGCAGGCGCAAACCGCGCATGACACCTTCTGGGATTTCATTAGCCTTACGCCTGAAAGCATGAACATGGTGATGTGGATCATGTCCGACAGGACCATTCCGCGCTCCTTCCGGTTCATGGAAGGTTTTGGGGTGCACACCTTCCGCTTCATCAACGCGAAGGGGCAATCGACCTTCGTGAAGTTTCACTGGAAGCCGAAGCTCGGATTGCAGTCGGTGGCGTGGAACGAAGCGGTCAAGATCAACGGCGCCGATCCCGATTTTCACCGGCGCGATCTCTGGACTGCGATCCAGTCTGGCAATTTTCCGGAATGGGAGCTGCAGGTTCAGCTTTTCGATCAGGATTTCGCCGACAGCTTCGATTTCGATGTTCTCGACCCCACCAAGATCATCCCCGAGGAGATATTGGCGCCCAAACCGGTCGGCCGGCTTGTCCTCGACCGTATGCCGGACAATTTCTTTGCCGAGACCGAACAGGTGGCGTTCATGACGCAGAACGTTCCGCCTGGCATCGATTTCAGCAATGATCCGCTGTTGCAGGGCAGGAATTTTTCCTATCTCGATACGCAGTTGAAGCGTCTTGGCGGGCCGAACTTCACGCATCTGCCCATCAATGCGCCCAAGTGTCCTTTCGCGCATTTCCAGCAGGACGGCCATATGGCGATGCGCAATCCGACTGGACGGGCGAATTATCAGCCCAATTCCTTCGGGGAAGGGCCAAGGGAATCACCGACGCGCGGTTTCCAGCATTTCCCGGCCGAGGAGCAGGGCGCCAAGGCAAGGTTGCGGCCGGAAAGTTTCGCCGATCACTACAGCCAGGCACGCCAGTTCTACATCAGCCAGACGCCACCCGAGCAGCGCCATATCGCATCGGCGCTCACCTTCGAACTCAGCAAGGTGGAAACTCCCGTCATTCGTGAGAGGATGGTTTCGCATCTTCTCAATATCGACGAAACGCTTGCGGCAACGGTGGCGCAGAAGCTCGGCTTTCAGACCATGCCGAAACCGGCAGACGCCGCCATGCCGACCCGTCAGGATCTGGAGCCGTCGCCGGCGCTCAGCATCGTTCAACGGGGTCCCAAACGGTTCGAGGGTCGCAAGCTCGGCATTCTCATTACCGACGGCGTGGACGCCAAGCTGCTGAAGGGGCTCACCAAAGCGGTCGAGGCAGAAAAAGCTGTCTTCGAGTTTATCGCGCCCAAGGTCGGCGGGGTGACGGCGTCGGACGGCACCTTCGTCGAGGCACATCACATGATTGATGGCGGGCCTTCGGTGCTGTTCGATGCCGTGGCGCTGCTGACATCGGCGGCGGCGATCGATGAGTTGATCAAGGAAGCAACTGCCAGGGATTTCGTCGCCGACGCGTTCCAGCACTGCAAGTTCATTGGCTACGACCAGTCGGCGCTGCCGTTGCTGGAAAAAGCGGGAATTGCCGATGTCATGGATGAAGGCATGCGGCCATTGCCGGGTGAAGGGGGGCTGGCTGCCTTCGTGTCAGAGCTCGGCAAACTTCGAGTCTGGGCGCGCGAACCGTCGCTCAAGCTCGGCAAGGCCTCCGTCCCCGTCGATAAGCAATGAAACATCCACTCCCACTCACCAACCAAAGCAACAGGAGACTAAAAATGGCTGAGAAGACATTGGAAGACCTTTTCCTCGATACGGTGAAGGATATTTATTTCGCGGAACGGCAGATTCTGAAGGCGCTTCCCAAAATGGCGCGGGCTGCGCAGTCAGCGGATTTGAAGGCGGCATTCGAAAAGCACAGGGACGAGACCGAAGTCCATGTGGAGCGATTGCAGAATGTCTTCGAGCTGCTCGGCAAGCCGGCACGCGGCAAGACCTGCGAGGCGATCCAGGGCATTATCTCGGAAGGCGAGGAAATCATGGAGGAGTTCAAGGGCTCACCCGCGCTCGATGCCGGGCTGATTTCTTCGGCGCAGGCCGTGGAGCACTACGAGATCACCCGTTATGGCACCTTGAAGACATGGGCGGTCGAACTCGGCATGAAGGAAGCGGCCAAACTGTTCGAGCAGACGCTGGGCGAAGAAAGCGCGACGGATACGGCTCTCTCTTCGCTTGCCCAGGCACGCGCAAACGTGAAGGCCAAATCCAGGGCGGCGTGAGCCGTCACGCGGACGTGCCGCTGATACCGGCGGCACGTTCAATTTTGCTGTTGTCTCTTTCCTGCGGAGCTGAACCATGAGGCTGTTTCGCGACAATGGATTGACGATTGTCCTTGTCCTGACTTCCCTGTTGACGATCGGTGGCATGCTCGCGACCGGCTGGGCTGTTTACAACGAGGAGCTTGCGCAGCATCAGGCGACGCCCCTTACGCTTTTTTCCTACGCAAAGAGCGGCCATTTTCTTTCCGCCCTGTTCGAAAACTGGGAGAGCGAATTTCTCCAGATGTCGGCGTATGTCATGCTGACCGCGTTTCTTTTTCAAAGAGGCTCGGCGGAATCCAAGGACCCCGATAAAGCGATATCGCAGGACGAAGATCCCGCGCAAAGAGCATATGATCCCGAGGCACCCTGGCCGGTGAGGGCAGGTGGATTCATCCGCACCCTCTATTCCTATTCTCTGGGATTGGCGCTGTTCTTCCTTTTCATCGTCAGTTTTGTTCTCCATCTGAAATACAGCGCTGATGCGGGGGCATTGGAAGCCGCCATGCATGGTGAGCCAGAGACATCGCTGTTTGCGCATCTGGGAAGTGTGGAGTTCTGGTTCGAATCCTTTCAGAACTGGCAATCGGAGTTTCTTTCGACCGCGGTTCTCGTCGTTCTCTCCATCTTTCTGCGCTTCCGCGGATCGCCGGAATCGAAGCCCGTTGCCGCTCCTCACAGTGAGACCGGCGGATAGGGGAGGAGGAAATTGGTCGCGTTTTCTGCCGAGGGAGACTGGCGGCATCTGTGCGTCGACATGCAGCGTGTCTTCGCCGAGGAAACGCCATGGCATGTCGAATGGATGGACCGTATCAGCGAAGAGGTGGAGGCTGTGGTTCAAGGCGATCCCGCCCGATGTATCTTCACCTGTTTTGTACCGCCGAAGACCGTTGGGGAAGCCCCAGGTGCATGGCGGGCTTATTATGAAAAATGGCCGATGATGACGCGGCAGGCGCTGGCGCCTGAACTCATCGACGTCATCCCCTCACTATCGCGCTACATTCCGCCCGCCCGTGTCTTTCGTAAAAGCGTGTATTCCCCGTGGCAGCATGGAGGCCTCGGCGAAATTCTGCGGCAGGAACAGGTTTCAACCCTGGTGATTACCGGTGGAGAAACCGATGTCTGCGTCCTTGCCACCGTTCTGGGGGCGATCGACCAGGGATTTTACGTCATTCTGGTCGAAGACGCGCTTTGCAGTGGAAGGGATGCGACACACGATGCGGCGTTGAAGCTGCTGTCCGGCCGTTTTTCGACGCAGTTGCAGGTGTGCGATACGGCGACCCTCCTTGCGGCGCTTCCCATGCAATCCGCTCCGCGCTTCCTGAGACCCTAACATTCAGAATTGTCTCGGACGATCAGCGGAACCGGCCAGCGGTGTGCCACAAAGGTTCCGCGCCGTTTTGGTGATCGTAAGTGGTGGTAGGACGTCACCGAAGAAAGGAACAAGCCTGCCCGTGCGAAGTTAGGCCGCCTATCTTCACATGAACCGGAGGTTCCGCCGTGGCCCAGACCATCGATCACGAAACCAGCAACAGCCTGAATATCGAGGCGGCGACCCCCAAGGTGATTAAGATCATAGTGGGGGAGCGGACGGTGCTCGAGGGCGTGCTGAACACCGGCAGCGTCTTGAGGGTGCAGACAAAAGAAGGCGCCGAGCCACAATCCATCGAACTTGTGATCGAGGACCTGGCTCGGTGAAGGTTGTCGTGTGCGACCGGATTAACCCTGGAAATTGCCGTCGCTGGTGTCTCGTTCGTCGTAGTTCAAATCCCAGTCCTTCTCGGGTTTCTTGACACCGGGCGGCAGCTTGTTGACCGTTGCGTCGTCCGAACCGGTGATAACCCTTGGCTTCGCGCTCGCCACGCCGTTGTTTTTCGAGGTTTTCTTGCCGCGCGCAAATTGCGGTTCACTGTCCTTGTGAATCTGCTTCAGCTTGTCGTTCTTGTTCATGACATCCTCCTTGATCCCTCCCAAACCGTTTTCCCGCGCCACTGTTCCCTTAGTGCCTCAGCAAGATCGGAACCTCTTCATGGAGCTGCGGTTAGAAAGACCGGCCGGATAGCGGATCCGTCATTCCTGTAACCATAAGCGGAGATGAAGCGATGAACCGACCCGACAAGGATACCCAGCCGGAGCCCGGTACGGACGACGCCCGTTCCGGTGATAGTGAAGAAAGCCGCCGCGACAGGGAACAGACGAGAAAGAACGCTGAACGCATGATCGAACAGAGGCGGCGGAGGCAATCGGCCGGGCGCGAGGATGAGGCCTGAAACCACCCTGTCCCGCCTCAAGTATACGCGCGCCTGTGGTTTTCCAATCAATTCAGCCGCAATCTTCATTGATTGCGCCATTGTACGTTGGCGTACAGCAACCAAGCGTCTGCCGGGACATTTCCCCATAGTGAAAGGATGGGAAAATGGCCAAGCACGCTGTGAGTGGAGTTTCCGGAAACACATTGAGTGAAGCGCAGCTGGAGGTGTTGCGCATCGGTATTGCGGATCTGGCACCGGCCCTGACGGCTTTTGCGCGCCGCTTCGTCAGAAATGAGGAGGATGTTGACGATCTCGTCCAGGAGACAATGTTGCGGGGGCTTCGGGCTCTGCACGGTTTTACCCCCGGCACGGCGTTGAAATCATGGCTCTTCACCATTTTGCGCAACACGTTCTGCACCCGCTACAAGGTGTCGAGGCGTGAATGCGTCGGCTTGCCGGTCGGTATCGAGCAATCCATGTCCACCCCTGCCAGCCAGGAATGGCGTGTGCAGCATCAGGAGGTCATGCGGGCTATCCGCCATCTCGACAAGGACCAGAAAAAAGCTCTGCTGCTCGTGGCGGCAGGGACGAGTTATTCCGATGCCGCCGCCATCTGCGGCTGCCGTGTTGGCACCATCAAAAGCCGCGTCAACAGGGCGAGGGAGTCGCTACGTCGAAATTTGGACTGAGTGCTGCTGACAGCCAGCCACCTGCCGCGGACAGGCGGGTGCTACCTGTCCTGCTGGTGACCTTGATGTGTCGTGTTTATCTTTATGTTTGCCTGCCTCCCGGTCTGCGTTGAAACCTTCTGTTCCTTGACGGCGGAGGTTTCTTCTGTGTTCAGACGGTCGTTGTCGCCGGGCCCTTGCTGGCTTCTGTTCTCTTCGGGAATGGGGAGTGTTTTCCTGGTCATGTTATACCTCGTCCGGCATGAGTTCAGTGGAGCCACCCGAACCATGCTTGCGCAGGTTTGTTCCCCTGTCCCTTGGCATGACGAGGTACGCGATTATCCGAAACCGTAGAGGAACGTCCTTTCAGACGTCACCGAACCTGAGACCAAGGCGAACGACAGCGAGGTAAGGCCGGAAAATCAGCCGACAAGCAATTTGGTTCGAAAATAGAGAGTTGCGAGCCGCTGAAGTTTCAGGGGATCGACAACGCCGCGATCATACATTTTCAGGACATAGCGGGCGACATCTGCCCGGCACAAAGCCGGGTCGCGTTCTGCGGACAGAACATTCTCGTAGGCTGCCTTAACGATGTTGATGTCTTCGTTCAGAAAAATTCCGGAACTCTGGTACTCGTGACTGGCGTGCATTTCACCTCCTTGAAACGCGTCCTGCATTTCACAGCGTGAGGGAAGATGAATCCATACTATAGGGAAACGGCCAAACGTAAATGTTCGGAAGCGTACCAACGACGATTGAGAAGGCCGTCCGGACTACCGAACCCCGCTGCTTTCGATAATGGTTAGGTCGCCAAGCGGCATTTCAGGCCGGAAGTCGGGCAGAAAGCGGGCGAACATACGATTGCTTTCCTCCTCGGGCATACCGTAGAGATCGCGCGCATAGGTCTCGAGCATCTCGCGGTTCCTGATCGTAATTCTACCCCTTTCGGAACGAATGAACCCATGGCTTTCGAGAACATGGAGGGCGTCCGTTACACTCGCGCGCCTGACGGCGAGCATGGTTGACAAAAAGTCGTGGGTCAGGGGCAGATGATTGCCTTCTACGCGGTCGTGGCACATCAGCAGCCACCGGGCGAGCCGCTCCGTTACGGACTGGGTGGCATTGGAAGACGCCGTGTATTCCACCTGGGTTCTTGAGATGTGCAGGGCACAGACAAGGATATCGGAAAAGACCCGATATTTTGCAAGAAGCGCTTCAAACGACCGCATGTCCATGAAAAGCGCTTCGCCGGGAGCCTGTACCACGATTTCGGTCAGGTTCGTTTCCGCGCCAGCGACCGCCCCTGTCGGCACAAATCCCTCTTTCCCGACAAGTCCCGCTTCGGTTTTGCGTTCCGATTTGGTGACTACCACGACGGAGGCAATGCCGGATGACAGGAAGAAAACATGCTCGATGGGCGCGCCGGCGGATATCAGCACATCGCCCAATGCGAGCTTGATGGGTTTGCAGACGCCCGTTACTTCACGCCGGACGTCATCGGGCAGGAGAGAAAGCAGAAAATTCGCTTCGCCATGGCCATCGGGTTGTTCCAGCATGACACGTGCCTCGCTTCAATGTCTGATGCCCCCTCCTTGCGCCATCAAAGCGGAAACAATGTTTTCGATGTCTTCCGAACGTCCGGAGAGGACAAAAGGTCCCGGCTCGCTGTCAATAACCGTCTCCGGCACGAAAAAAAGATAAGGAATTGCCTCTTCGTCCAGTTGCTCGGTGAGACGCAGCATGACGTCCGCCTCGTAACGAACGTCAATAATCGCTGCGGCAAATTTGAGAGCGTCTTCACTTTCTATAAAGCTGGCGGAGTAGGGCCCTTCCAGGCCGATCTGGGCATGAAACCAGGCCATTCTGATTTCCGATGTAACAGTATCTGTCATGCCGATGATCGCTATGGTGAGGCGTTTAACAGTCTGCATGCTTTACTCCTCGCCTGCCATCGGCATGCGTGTGCCTGTTCCCCACCATAACGCCGGAGCAAGATGATTTCAGCCGCCCGGTGACTGAATTTATCAAATAAGCGCGAGGGGAATATTGCGGTGTCAGAAATCGATCCCGAAAAACGGCGGCCAATGCTCGAGTTCGAGAAGCAATGACCTGATGTTGCAAGCGTCCTGCTGCGGAACAATTGCGGATGGATAGGGTTAGGCGCGGTGGTATATGAGGGAGTATCCGATGCACGCCAAAAATGAGGACATGGCCGATGCGCCGCGGGAAAGCATCAGGCCCGAGCAAGACATGAACAGACCATTGAGCGAAAGGCTCGATTCGAAATTCTCGCCCGTCGGCATAGATGACGGCGATTTTCGCGGGCGCAAACGGACGTGGAAAACCATGATGGTCTACACGCTGGTCATATTCGCGCTCGCTGTTGCGATTGCGCTCTCTTTTCTGACAGGAACGCATCCAGGCCGCCCGGCTTGAGATGAAGCCGGCTCCGCCATCCGGTCTATATTTTGCCGGCTGCGAGATTGAGGCCGCCGATCGATGGACAGCTGACTTCTTCGCTTCTTCGCCGCAAGGGAATATCCACCTGATAGGGCACAGCCACCATCACCTGCAGGGAGGTGCGCAACCGGTTCGGCGCCGTGGTGTCGGTCAGCGTCAGATAGGTGGTTGCGGCAAGGCGTTCCGCCTCTTGCGTCGGGACCACATCGCTCTCCAGCAGCTTTGCAGCCGCCAAAGCCAGATGGCGGCTGGGGTAAACAGCCCTCACGACGTCAGAAACGACAACGGCCCACCCATTTTCATGCGCGATGATCTGGTATTCGATGTTCTTGTCCATGGTGTTCAAGCCTCCCGGTTCGGTCGCACCTAACCACGATGGGAAAAGCTTGTTCCTGACATTGCAGGCGAATGCGGCAGGTCGGTTTCGCTAGGTCATCTCGCCAAGGATTTCGCCTATTTTGTGCAGGTCGGAGACAAAGGCGCGCTGCTGTCGCTCCGCCTCCTGCCGGTCGCGAAGGCGCAGCAGATAAGAGGGATGGATGGTGACGAGAAGGCGTGTGCCGCCCGGCGTCAAAAGAACATGCCCGCGTTCCTTCGTCACACCGCTCCTGCGTCCCGTCAGCGCATAAAAGGCCGTGGCGCCCATGGCCACGATAAGATCCGGATCGACAAGGCGCAGTTCTGCACCCAGCCACCAGGCGCAGCGCTGCACTTCCCCGCTGTTCGGGCGGGCATGCAGCCGTCGTTTCCCACGCTGCTCGAATTTGAAATGTTTTACAGCGTTGGTCACATAACATTGCGAACGATCTATCTCGGCTTGCCTGAGGCATTCGTCGAGCAGACGGCCTGCCGGGCCGACGAAAGGCCGGCCCTTCAGGTCTTCTTCATTGCCGGGCTGTTCGCCAACGAGGACCACGCGCGCCCGGCTGTCGCCGTCACCAAAAACCAGTTGGGTGGCGTGCCTGTAGAGGTTACATCTTTCGCAGCTTTCCGCCTCCTCATGTAAGGCGCGCAGCGAGGGCGCGCCGGCGCTGTCGGGCTGGAAGGCAGGTGGTGGACGGTTTCTGCGCGTGCTTCTAGCCAAGGCGGTGGCTCCCGCTGTTACGGCCATCGCCCCGATTTCCGTGACGGTGCGGGGGCGACATACCCAATGACCGGGTTTCGGTGTATGATGCTGCTGAAAAATGGGCCAAAAATTTGGAGTTGCGGCCATTCTGCGGCGCAGGAACGATCCGTTCTACAAAATGGTACGGAAACGTACTCACTGTTTTCATGTGATTTTCCGCTGCTAATATGATTGCTGCAGGTTGATGTTTTCGAGCAGAGGGGCGAACCGGCGAACCGCTATGCTTGGATCAGATTTTCTTGTTTATAACCGATTGTTGAAGACCCTCGGCACAGAACGGCTGTCGCAGCTTGCGTCCCGGCTGGAGCCCGTGGATCTGCCGGCGGGGCATCAGCTCGTTGCCGCTGGCAAGCCCATTTCTCATCTCTGTTTTATCGAAACCGGCCTTGCATCGACCGTTGTTCATGATGACGGCGGCAAAAGCATTGAAACCGTGCTTGTCGGGCGGGAGGGCATTACCGGCTGGCCCGTTCTGCTGGGCGCGGAAACCACGCCGGATGAAACCATCATGGGCGTGGGCGGTCGCGGTTTCCTGATTCCGACTGTTGAAATACGGCGGGAAATGGAGGAGGACGCGCGCCTGCGAGAGCTTTTGCTGGGCTATATCAATGTCTGCGTGCTTCAGGTTGGCCAGCTTGTGCTTGCAAATGGGCAATATAGTCTGCGGGAAAGGCTCGCACGCTGGCTGCTGATGTGTCATGACCGGCTCGATACGGATGATTTGCCGATTACCCATGAATTTCTCTCCACGGTTCTGGGGGTGCGGCGGCCGGGCATCACCAACGAGCTGCATGTTCTCGAAGGCATTCATGCCATCCGCGCCAGCCGCGGAAACGTCCGGATCGTCAACCGCGGGATATTGGAAGATGTCGCCGACATGACCTATGGCGTTCCGGAAAGAGAATACGAAACACTGATGGCCCGTATGTAGTCGGATATTGCCGCGCCGTCAGTCTTTTCTGTCTAGAGCCTCGGAGAAGCGGACGACTTTCAGCACCTCGCGCTGCTTGTCCTGGATGATGATGGAACCTTCGGAAATGTCGCGCCCTTGCAGGATCGCCTCGCTCATCAAGGCGCGCGCGTCCTTGAGCGCCTCTTCAATCGCCCGGTCCAGTGAGGGTAGGTCGCTCCCCTCCTGGTCATCAAGGACGCTTTTGCCGCTGATCACAGTGAAGAAAAATCTTGGCATGGCGATATTCCCAAGAAATGACTTGTTCGCCGCTGGCGCTTGCAACGGCTGTTCCTCAGCCGAACTGCCGCAGATATTGGGCCTGTTTCTCAAGCCGTGTGGCAAGTTCGGAAATGCTCATATTTGTCGCGCATAAATGGATCGCGCATTCCAGAAATTGCAGCGACGAGCGCCTGAGAAAGTCCTGCTGCTGCTCATACGCAATTCTGGAGATGCGATCAGATTTGCCGGGTTTGTCCGTCATCGTCTGTCCCTCGGATTGAGTGTCCGGTTCGCCTAACCGGGGGGGAGCGCAATTGTTTCGAAAAAAAATCCCCCTTTTGCCTCCCGGCCTTTGCGGAACATTGCCCCAGCAAAGTGGTTGGGGAGCGTTGAAACCCAACCGGAGGCAATCATGACCAATAATTCTCCACGAGACGGCGCTCCCGGCACCACAGACCAATCACCGCGCTGGGAGGGGCCGAAGGAAAGCCGACCCAGAGGCTACATGAAACCCACCGACGACCCCGAGCACGATCGGGACGCTGTGGGTGAAAACCTCAAGGACCCACGGAAGAAGCGTGTTTCCGATGCGATGAAAACCCGCGACGACCAATAGGCCAGCGGTTTATCCGCTGCCACCCAACGACAGGAGGAATAAATGTCCACCTCGACGAAAACACCGGCAAGCATCCGGCAGGGCGGGCCGGGCTCTTCGCATGAAAACGCAAAGGCCCCGTTAGAGATCAAGAAACCTGCGGCAGACAATGACAAACGGTCGAAGAGCAGGGTTTCCGGCGGAGGGGGTGAACGTGACAGCCACCACACCCATGACCCCGAACGGAAATAATGATCGGCCGGGAGAAGAACGATGAAAAAGGCAAAAAAGAAAAAGAAGTGGTCACAGAAGGTGACGAGGGAAAGCGATGCGCTCGATCTTGAGAAGGAAGTGTTCACCAAGGACGATCCCTCGCAGATCGCACGGTCGCTGAAAGCCTCGGCGGAACAATCCTCCAGGCGCAAGACCAGCCCTTTCCGGTCTGCAATGTCGATGCTGGTGTTTTACATCAACCGCGCTGGCCGGACGTTGCCCGGAAAACGCAGGGAAGTGCTGGAAGATGCGAAGGATGAGCTTCGCAAGGAATTCGGCAAATCGCGATAGACGCATGTACGCCTGCCCTTCGCCCCTATTGCTCGAAGCCAAGCCGGGCTCGGGGCCGGCCCGTAAAAAATCGCTCCTCACGAAATATTAAATCTCGGAACTCCCGTGGCGCGGCATGGTTGGTCTAGGGCGGGCCACAAGGCGCGCAAGTGAAAAATCACCATATGAGGAGTGACATATCATGCCAAATCAAGGTGGTACGCACGAACAGCACGTGAAGGCCGGCCAGCAGAGCCACAAGAACAGCGACAAGCGTTCGCAGTCCGTATCGGCCTCCAATAATGGCGACAATGGCAAGACCCGCGGTGGCACACATGAGCAACATGTGAAGGCGGGTCAGCAGAGCCACAAAAACTCCTAACGCTGACAAACTGGGAATCCCCGCGCGCGTCGTGGGGATTTCCTTGTTTTATTCAAAAGCTGACCCGTGATAACCGGCGGCCATATCAACTGCCGGACGCGACAGAGACATGGCGGAGCAATCATCTCTGCGCGCCGCCAACCCTTGCGCTGAGGCGTTCGTCGATTGCGTTCATTCGCTCGATTTCGATCCGCTGGCCGCGGGAAATTTCCGAACAGAGCGCCATCAGTTCCGGGTCAGTGATCGCCGCTTTCCGGCACATGAGAATGGCGCCGGAATGATGGGGAACCATCGAAGCAATGAATTGCCGGTCGCCGATCAGGGTCTGGCTACGCGTCCCGGTGAAGGCCGCCACGAAGAGGAGGGCGAGACCGGCATGGAGAAAAAGGTTCAACCGCTTGTTCGGATACATCCCGCCCATCGTCGCGAGCATGAGGATGCCCATCGGCGCAACCATGGTCAGCGCCATGTAGACCATGTTGAGATTGTTCCGGAAGTCGCCCCAGCCATCGATCATGGAGAACATGACGAGGTACATGACCACCAGGCTGAGGACCATGTTAAGGGCGAAAGCCGCATAGGGATGGCTGGCGGTGTGGGCTTTCCTTTGACGAGGGGTGCCGTGATTGTCGTCCATCTGGTGCTCCCGTTGCCGCGCAGCGACTTGCCCGGGGAGGATTGCAGCCCTCACCGGTGAAGATCTAATCGGCGGGGACTGTCAAAACAGCCCCCGGGGCCATCGGTTTAATGCGGCTGCACGCCGGACTGGCTGTGGGTGCCGCCGGGACGGGAGATCGCTGCCAATGCCTCACCCACGCCGTTGCCGTCGGTTTCCACGGCGACATCGCCGAGGGACAGGATTCCCACCAGCTGCTTGTTGCGGTCGAGGACGGGAATACGGCGGATCTGCTGATCGCCGAGATTGCCGCAGACATCTTCCACATCCTCGTCATCGAAGCAATATTTCACTTCTCTGGACATGATGTCGCTCGCTTTTGTGTCCGGACCTTTGCCTTCGGCGACCGCGCGAATTGCGATATCGCGGTCGGTCAGCATTCCTACCAGTTTGCCTTCCTTGCCGACCGGCAGCACACCGGCATCGATTTCCGCCATGATGCGGGCTGCTTCCTGAATGGTTTCTTCCGCATTCACGACACGCACATCATGCGTCATGACTTCCTGGACTTTCATCGCGGTAACTCCTTCTAACGGTAAATCCTTGCTGCACACCCTTAGTGCTGGGCGTGCTGCTCATTGCGCTTGCGGGTGGCGGCGGCCTTTTTGGCGGAAGCGGATCGCTCTGCCTTCGGTCTTGCAGCAGCGGCCTCGCCACCTTTGCGGCCACCCTTTTCGGAAGAGGCGTGGTTCTCGGCATGACCGCGACCGGAGCCGGATTTCTTGCCGCCGCCGCTTTCCTTGTTCACGGTGGCCCAGGCACGCCGCTCGGCCTCTTTCTCGCCAACGCCGCGATCCTCATATCCTTCTTCGATATGCTCGGCCTTGCGCTTCTGTTTGTCCGTATAGGAAGACTTGTCGCCACGGGGCATCGTGCTTCTCCTCTTGGTTGAAGCGCCCCTAACTACAGTGGTCAAACGATGTTCCCGAAGATGTGAGATCGGTTTTTCGTGTTCTGCGTCCCTCCGCTTGTAAATGGAAGGCTGCGATGCGCGCCCGTATTTTCGTTTTTAACGGCTCTACCCAACCTGAATATGCTTGCTGGATCTGGCTCCGGGCAGCCCGAGCGCCTGCTGGAAATAGCTGCGAAATGCGAGCATCGCAGGTGTCAAGGTCGACCCCATCCGCCAGGCAAGACCGATGTCCATCGCCGGTATTTGCTCTTGAATGTTGATGGTCTCGATACGCCGGCCCTCGAGCGACCAGGGCCGATGAACCATGTCCGATAAAATGGCGATACCCTGGTTGTTGGCAACCATGGATCGCACGGCTTCAACCGAAGACGTGCGGAGAATCACGTTCGGCTGATAGGGTGTTCCGCTCCAATATCTCAAGGCGGACTGCGCCGCTTCATCGACCGTGAGCATGATATAGGGTTCTCTGGATACGTCCTGTAAGCTCACGATTGTATGCTGTAGCAGGTGATGCTGCGCCGACACCCACAATCGTCTGGCCGAACTCATCAGAGTTTCTGTCGTCAGCAGCGGATTTACGATGTTCGATGTCAGCAAAACCGACATGTCATAGCGGTTCGTCAGCAAACCTTCCTCGATGGCATCACGGTTCATTTCATAAAGCTGCACGCGAATCTTCGGGAACAGCCTGCGCATGCGTTCGATGTGCAGCGGCAGAAAATAGCCGATGACCGTGTAGGTGGCCGCGACGACCAGTTCGCCTTCAATGTCGCTGTTGATGAAATTGAGATGCATTGCCTCGTCAATCTTGGACAATATCTCATAGGCGTGAGAAAGGAATTCGCGTCCAGGCGGCGTCAATTCCATCCCCTGGCTCGTGCGATTGAACAACGGCACGCCGACGATCTGCTCAAGATCCTTGACAGCGGCCGTGATCGCCGATTGCGAAATGTTCTGGTTTATCGCGGCCTGTGAAACCTGACCGAATTCCGCTGTGGCGACGAAATATCGAAGTTGCCGGATGCTGAGTGCCATAGGCGCAAATTTCCCTGATTTTCCAAATGTTGCATTGCAAAAGCAAATAATGCGGAGCAATAAAGCGCCATATCTGAGTACAATTTTTGTGCGATTATCATAAGTCTTTGTTTATTATTGATAATTTTTGTTCGTGTTCGAGGCTTAACTATCTAAAATACAGATAATAGAGCGCAAAAGAATCTATTTTTCAAGAGCTGAAATGGCACTTACGCTGACGCTCACAATCAGGGACTGGCGAGCGCAAATAAGATGCATGCGCCCCGCGCAAGGGAGAACACGTTGAAAGCGACTGTCGATATCAACTGCGATATGGGGGAGGCTTTTGGCCGTTGGCGGATCGGTGATACCACCGACGCCCACCTCATTGCACATATCAGTTCCGCCAATATCGCCGCCGGCTTTCATGCGGGGGACCCGAACCTCATCGACGATACGGTCAGGCTTTCCAATCAGCACGGGGTAGCGATCGGCGCCCATCCCGGTTTCAACGATCTTCAGGGGTTCGGCCGCCGCAAGATTGCCGGCAGCAACAAGGAAATTGTCAACGACATCGTCTACCAGGTTGGGGCGTTGCGAGAGTTTTGCCGCCGGCATGGCACCAGTATCCAGCATGTCAAGCCTCATGGCGCGCTCTACATGGAACTTGCCGCGAATATCGACCTGTCCATAGGTTTCATCGAATATATGCGGGCAGCAGCCCCCACCGTGCCGGTTCTGTGCATGGGGGTATCGGCTACTTATCGGGTAGCGAAGACACTCGGTCATCCGGTGGTCCGGGAATTTTATGCTGACCGGGACTATGATGACACTGGCTCGATCGTTTTTACCCGCGATGTCGGACGGCCGGATCCGAAGGCCATTGCGAGAAAGGTTGTACGTGCCTGCGCAGAAGGCAAGGTGCGATCGGTGAATGGCAACGACGTTGGGATCGAATTCGAGTCGATCTGCTTCCATTCCGACACGCTCGGAGCCTTGGAAATCGTCGGAGAAATGCGTGAGGCGTTGACTGCGGAGGGGATTCTCATCGCTCCACCGTCGCATCAGCAGCAATATCAATAAAAAGGGAACGTCATGAGCAAGATCGAGATCAGAGCACCGCTTCCGGGCACTTTTTACCGCGCATCGTCTCCGGACGTTCCGGCATTCAAGACTGATGGCCAGGATGTCACAGATGCGGACATTATCGGCGTCATCGAAGTCATGAAGACGTTTCATGAAGTGCCTGCCGGCGTCACCGGAAAAAACATTGTTTTCCTGGCGGAAAACGAAGAACCGGTCATGGCGGGCCAGGTCATTGCGGAGGTCGAGGGATGAGCATTCAATCCGTCCTGATCGCAAACCGCGGGGAGATTGCGGTTCGCATCATCAAAGCGGCCAAGGAGCTGGGCATCCGCACCGTTCAGGTTCATAGCGCCGCCGATGCCGATATGCTCGCAGTCAGGCTCGCAGACGAAGCCGTCGATATCGGTCCGCCTGCGCCAAAGAAATCCTATCTCAACATCGAGGCGGTCATCGCCGCAGCCAAAGCGGCCGGTGTGGACGCGGTCCATCCCGGTTATGGGTTCCTTTCGGAGAATGGTGCTTTCGCCGACGCGGTGGTCGCTGCGGGCATGGTGTTCGTCGGGCCGAGCGGTGACGCTATTCGTCTGCTTGGCGACAAGGTCGCCGCCCGCGAAGTGGCCGCTAAGGCTGGCGTGCCAACGGTGCCCGGTAGCGGCGGCCGTGTCCTCGATCTTGCGCAGGCTCACGAGATCGCCGAACGCACCGGTTTCCCGTTGATGATCAAGGCGGCTGCCGGCGGCGGCGGTCGAGGCATCCGTATCGTTGACAGCCTTGCCGAACTCGACAAGCAGTTCCCGCTCGCCTCAGCGGAGGCTGCGGCTGCCTTCGGCGACGGTGGTCTTTATATCGAGAAGGTCATAACGAAGGCACGCCACGTGGAGGTGCAGATTTTTGGCGACGGCGAAAATTTCGTTCATTTTTACGAGCGCGAATGCTCCCTGCAGCGCCGCCGCCAGAAGGTCTGGGAAGAGGCGCCAGCTTTCCAGCTGCCGCCGGCGGTCCGTCAGAAGCTTTGCGAAAGTGCGGTCGCGCTTGCCCGCGAGGTTCGCTACAAGGGCGCAGGCACGGTCGAATACCTCTATGACGACGAGACCCATGAATTCTATTTCATCGAAGTGAATACGCGTATTCAGGTCGAGCATCCCGTTACCGAGATGATCACCGGTTTCGATCTCGTCCAGGAGATGCTGAAGGTTGCCGGCGGCGCTGCCCTGTCGGTCGCTCAAAGCGATATCCGCCCCCGCGGGCATGCCATCGAATGCCGCATCAATGCCGAGGATCCGTTCAACGGGTTTGCGCCTGCGCCCGGAACCGTCCGCAAGCTTACCGTTCCCACGGGAGAGGGCATCCGCTTCGATACGATGCTGTACGAAGGCTATGCGATCCCGCCATTTTATGACTCATTGCTCGGCAAGCTGATCGTGTGGGGCGAAACCCGTGGCGAATGCCTGGAGCGGCTTCGCCAAACGCTTGAAACCCTGACCATCGATGGACTTGCCACGACGATCCCATTGCATCAGGCGCTCGCCGATGCCGGCGCCGTTGAGGAAGGGGCATTCCATACGCGTTTCCTTGAAGGTTGGCTGGAAACGGATTTCGTCCGGGATCAGCCTAAGTCGGAGGTGGCCTGATGCCAGCGCGCTATTCATTCGGAGGCGACGAACATCTGTTCGTCGAATGCAGCGATGAGATGTCGCTGGAAGCTTTCTTCAAGAGCCTGTCGATGGCGACGGGCGTGCGTGAAAGCCAGATCAAGGGCGTAACCGAAATCTGCCCTGCCAACGCCTCTTTCCAGGTCAAGTTCAACCCGGACATCATCAAGCCGGACGACATCCTCAAGGAGGTCCAGCGGATCGAGGGTGCGGCCGATATGGCTGAGCCGGTGATCAAGACCCGGATCGTCGAAATTCCTGTCTTCTACAGCGATCCCTGGACTCACGAGACGCTGATGCGCTTCCGCGAACGTCATCAGGAGCCGGAAGGTACCGATCTCGATTATGCGGCAAAGATCAACGGTTATGCCGATGTCGAAAGCTTCATCGGCGCCCACCACGGTTCACCCTGGTTCGTTTCGATGGTCGGCTTCGTTGCGGGCCTGCCGTTCATGTATCAGATGGTCGAGCGTCAGCGGCAGATCGAGGTGCCGAAATATCTGCGGCCGCGAACCGATACGCCGCGCTTGACTGTCGGACACGGCGGCTGTTTCGGCGCCATCTATTCGGTGCGCGGCGCCGGCGGCTACCAGATGTTCGGGATAACGCCCATGCCGATCTTCGACGCCAGCCAGACGACCAGTTATCTTCGCGATTTCATGGTGTTCTTCCGCCCGGGCGATATCGTCAAGTTCAAGCCCATCGGCCGCGACGAATACGACCGCACCGTCGAGGAAGTCGACAAGGGGCACTTCACGCCCCAGAGCCGCGAAGTAAATTTCGATCTTCGCGAATTCCAGAACGACATCGACGGTTATAACAGGACGCTGGAGGATATGCTCCATGGCCATTAAAGTTCTTCATCACGGTGTCGCCACCAGCGTCCAGGATCTCGGTCGCCCGGGTTATTTTCACCTCGGCATCCCGATGGGGGGAGCCATGGACCGCTACGCCATGCGGGCGGCAAATATTCTGGTCGGAAACGATGAGGGTGCAGCCGGTCTCGAGGCGGTCTTCATGGGCCCGAAACTGGAATTCATGCGGGACGCTCTGGTCGCCGTGACCGGCGCCGACATGCCGGCCAAGGTCGATGGCGAGGCGGTTCCGGGCTGGACGGCTTTCAAGGTTAAGGCCGGGCAGGTGCTCTCCTTCGACTTCCTGAAATCCGGTGCACGCATCTGCATCGCGGTGGCTGGCGGCATCGATGTTCCCGTCGCGCTCGGCAGCCGCTCAACCTATCCGATCGGCGCGCTCGGCGGCTACAAGGGCAGGGCGCTTGCGATCGGCGACGAACTGCCCCTCGGCGAGGGTTCGTTTGCCACCGAAGGCCGCGCAGTCGGTGAGGATTTGCGCCGCAAGCCCGGCACCCCCGTTGAATTGCGGGTGCTGCCGGGACTTTACTGGGACCGGCTGACCGATGCAGCCAAGCAGAACTTCTTTGCGGATACCTGGAAAGTGGCGCCGGAGGCGGACCGCATGGGGTATCGTTTCAAAGGCGGCCGAAAAATCGAGTTCGTAGAACGCAAGCAGTCGTTCGGCGCAGGGTCCGACCCCTCCAACATCGTCGACAGCTGCTACCCCTACGGTTCGATCCAGATACCGAGCGGCACGGAGCCGATCATCTTGCATCGCGATGCGGTTTCCGGTGGCGGCTATTTCATGGTCGGCACGGTCATCTCCGCCGATATGGATCTGATCGGACAATTGCAGCCACATACGCCGACGCGTTTCGTTGAAGTGACGATGGAAGAGGCGCTCGCGGCACGAAAGGTGAGGCGTGCGCTCCTGGAGCGGCTCCGGACAAGCTTCAGCTAAGATTAACGCATACCAAAAAAGGGGAATAACAATGCCTAATAAACTGGGAATGTATCTTGCTGCCTGCACGGCAGTCGTCATGGGGCTCGCTGGCACAGCAAATGCCGAAAGCTGGTATCCTTATCCCGCCCAGAAGATCGAGCCGCCTTTCGCCGCAGACGGCAAGCCGGCCGATGTCGAGTACACGCCTTTGCCAAAGGCTGAACAGCCTTGGAAAATCTGCGTCTCCTTTCCCCATATGAAGGATGCCTATTGGCTCGGGGTCGACTACGGCGTCGTCGAGCAGGCCAAGGACCTTGGCGTCAAACTCAACGTCGTCGAGGCCGGCGGTTATACCGAGCTGGCCAAGCAAATCTCCCAAATCGAGGACTGTGTTGCCAGCGGGGCGCAGGCCGTCGTTATCGGGGCCATCTCGTTCGATGGCCTCAACAATCTCGTCGCCGAGATCACCAAGAAGGGCGTGCCGGTGGTCGATGTCATCAACGGCATCTCATCGCCTAATGTCACCGCCAAATCGCTCGTATCGTTTTATACGATGGGTTACGAGACCGGTTCCTATCTTGCCAAGAAGCATCCTGCCGGCAGCCCACCGGTCAAGGTCGGCTGGTTTCCGGGACCGGCCGGCGCCGGCTGGGTGGAGGCGGCCAACAAGGGCTTTCAGGAAGCCGTGAAGGGATCGTCGCTCAAAATCCTCGATCCGAAGTTCGGCGATACGGGCAAGGAGGTGCAGCTCAAGCTGGTCGAGGACGTGCTGCAGGCTGAGCCGGATGTGAAATATATCGCCGGTACGGCGGTAACAGCCGAAGCCGCTCAGGGGCTGATCCGCGAACGCGGTCTTAAAGGTCAGGTCGAGCTTCTGTCCTTCTACATGACCCCTGGCGTCTATGACGGCATCAAGCGGGGCCTGATCACCGCTTCTCCGGCCGACTCGATGGTCATCCAGGGGCGCATTGCGGTCGACCAGGCTGTGAGAGCGCTGGAGAAGAAAGATTTCGTCAAACACGTGGGCCCGAAAATCTTCGTGCTCGACGGCAGCAATGTCGGTTCCGTCAAGAAGGACGCCATTCTCCCTCCCAATGATTTCAAGCCCATGTTCAGCGTGAACTGAGGCTGGAATCACTGAAACGCGCTCCGGCAAATCCTTCCCGGAGCGGGACATGGAGAATTTGTCATGCAGAGCGCAACCACACCGCTCGTCGAGATGACGCATGTCTGCCGTACATTCCCCGGCGTGACGGCTCTCGATGACGTCAATTTCCAACTTATGCCCGGCGAGGTGCATGTCCTCTTCGGTGAGAACGGCGCCGGAAAATCGACGCTGATTTCCATTCTGTCCGGCGTCTATCCGCAAATTTCGGGAACGGTCCGGCTGAACGGGGAAGACGTTGCATTCGCCTCCGTGGCAGAGGCCAAGGCGAAAGGCGTATCGGCGGTGTTCCAGGAGTTTTCGCTGGTGCCGACACTCAGCGTCGCCAAGAACATCTTTCTCGGTGCGGAGCCGATGATCGGACCTTTCATAGACCGCCGGCGCATGGAGCGCGAGGCGAAGAAACTGTTTTCCGATCTCGGTTTCCACATCGACGTGCGGGCTTCAGTCGTGTCCCTGTCGCGTGCCGAACAGCAGATGACGGAGATCGCCAAAGCGATCCATTCCAACGCCCGCGTGCTGATTCTCGATGAACCGACCGCTTCGCTCACCGAACGTGAGACCGAAACGCTGTTCCGCATTATTCGGGAGGCAAAGGTAAGAGGGGTCGGCATCGCTTACATCTCTCATCGTATTCAGGAGTTCTCGATCATTGCGGATCGTGTCACGGTCCTGCGTGACGGCAAGCTGATCGGTACGGTCGGTATGCAGTATACGACCCCCGAAAAGCTGGTCGAGATGATGACGGGTCGTGCCATCGGCCAGATCTACCCGGCGATCACGCGGGCGGCGGAGCCGGAAACGCTTCTGTCCATTCGCGGACTTCACGCCACCGGCGTCGACGGGGTCGATATCGACATCCGCGCCGGCGAAGTGTTGGGCGTCGCCGGTCTGGTGGGCAGCGGCAAATCGCGTTCCTTCAGGGCAGCCCTCGGGCTTTCACCTGTCAGGTCCGGAAACGTCGTTGTGAACGGCAAGGATATGACAGGGGCGCCGACCCGGCGTTTGCTGCGCGAGGGGGTTTTCTACCTGCCGCCGGACCGCAAGAACGAAGGGCTGATGCTGAGCGCCACGGCGCGCAACAACATCAATCTCGGCCTGCTGTTCCGTGACGAAATCTCCACACCGGCCGGCATTTCCAGCCGGCGGCAAAATCTCCTGTCGTCCGAGATAGGCCGTAAGGTCGATCTTACCGATGCGTTCATGGCGCGGCCAGTCGCCAACCTGTCCGGCGGCAATCAGCAGAAGGCGCTGTTCGGCAAGGGTTTTGGTGGGGACTACAAAATCTACATCTTCGACGAGCCGACCGTCGGCGTCGACATGGGTACGCGTGCCGCTCTCTACAGGCTGATCAAGGAACTGGCGGAGGCCGGCAAGGCGGTCGTGGTGATCTCATCCGATCTGCCCGAAGCGATGAATCTCGCACATCGGCTCGTGGTCTTTGCCAATGGCCGGATCAGCGCCGAATTGAGCGGTGCGGACATAAACGAAAACAACGTGCTCCAAGCGTTCTTCAATACAGAAGGGGAAGCCGCATGACCGGCAGGACTGAAATGCTTAACCACACCGAAGCCGGTCGCGGATTGACGCCTGCGCATATCATCCGGCAGCTCTTTCTGCGCTCCGGCGTGCTGCCTTTCTTCCTGGTCATCGCGATCATCGTCTTTTCGCTGGCTTCCGCGCAGTTCCTGACGGTCCAGAACCTCACCAACGTCGCCCGCCAGTCGGTCTATCTGGTACTGGTTTCGCTCGGCCAGATGCTGGTGCTGATCACCGGCGGTTTCGACCTGTCGGTCGGCACCGCGATTGCGTTGACCTCCGTGGTGTCAGCCTCGGCCATGGTGGCTGCGGCAACCGTTTTTCCCGACAGTGTCTGGCTGATCATTTCGCTTGGGCTTGCCGCAGGTTTCTGTGTCGCTCTCGCAGTCGGGCTGGTCAACGGTCTCGGTATCTCGGTGTTCGGTGTGTCGCCCTTCATCATGACGCTCGGTGTGCAATCCGTCGGTGCCGGCACGGCGCTGTTCCTGACCGGCGGTGTTCCGATCGGCAACCTACCGTTCGAATTTGGTGATTTCTTCGGCTTCGGCCGCATTGCGGGGGTTCCCGTACCCGTGATGATCGCGCTCGTAGCGATCGTCGTCATGTGGGTGATGATGAACCGCCTGAGGATAGGCGCGCAGATTTATGCGGTCGGCGGGAATATCAAGGCGGCGCATCTGTCGGGTATCAATACGGGCCGAACACTCTTCATCGCTTACGTGGCCTGTTCGCTCCTCGCCTCGCTTGCCGGCATCCTGCTGACGGCGCGTGTTGAAAGCGGTGAAACAAACCTCGGCGGCACCATCGGTCTGGAATCGATCGCGGCCTGCGTTATCGCCGGCGTGTCTCTGCGTGGCGGTATCGGTCGCGTCGAAAACGTCGTGCTCGGCGCCTTCTTCATCGTGCTCGTGCAGAATGGCATGAATGTGATGCAGATCGGCTCCTACATGCAGATGGTTCTTCTCGGCAGCCTTCTGATCCTGGCGGTGATCATCGATCAGCTCCGCTACCGAATGCTGCTGTCTCGCCGCTGATCTTCGCGACGTGGGAGGGGATGTCATGAAAACCGCTCAAGGCTCCTGGGAAAAATTCGACGACTACGTCGTAGACTTTGCACTCGAGGCGGCGACGGCCGGAAAGAGGTTCGCGCTCGTCACGCTGGTGCGCATCGAGGGCGCCTCTCCCCGCGCGCTTGGCGCGCAGATGGCGGTTACCGAGGATGGTGAATGGGTTGGCTACCTCTCCGGCGGTTGCCTTGAACGTACCATCGTGACTGAGGCGATCAATACAATAGAGGCGGGGCGCAGCCGCAGGCTCCGTTTCGGCGAGGGTTCGCCCTATTTCGATATTCAGCTGCCCTGCGGCAGCGCCCTCGAACTCTATTTCGATGTAGAGCAGGGCCGGCAGGATCTGGAAACCGTTCAGGCGGCTTTGGCTGATCGTCACGAGGCGGTTCTGGCTTTCGAGGACAGGGACGAGAAAACCGCATCCGATATTTGCTTCCGTATCGGTTACCTGCCGCGCAGGCGTCTGATCGTGCTCGGAACCGGTCCCGTCGCGGTTCTCCTCTGTCGGCTGGCGTCAGCAGCGGGCTTCGAGGTCGAGCTGTTCACGAATGACGAGCCCACCCTGATTTTCGGCCGCGAGGCTGGGGCTGCAGGCGCGTTGCTATCCAGTCCGAGGCGGCTGCCCGATTTGCGGATCGATAGACGTAGCGCCGTGGCATTCCTGTTTCATGACCACGACTGGGAAGAGGAATTGCTGCCGGTCGTACTCGGCAGCGACGCTTTCTATATCGGCGCGATCGGCAGCCGCAAGACCCATGACCGGCGCGTTCAAAACCTTAAGGAACGTGGATTGGCTGACGCCGCAATCGCCCGTATCCACGGGCCGGCCGGCATATTCGGCGGGTCGAAGAGCGCTGCGGACATTGCCCTGTCCATTCTCTCCCAGATCGTGCAGCTCGACCCTCATGGCCGGGACGACCGGCTCGATGAGGTTCCCCGCGACGCCGCTCGCCGGACTGCCCGTCTCCCCGTCACTTCCGCCTATCAAGGACCAACGCCATGAAGCCTCCCGCAAAACGTCAGCTTCACATCCCGTCGACGCTTGCCGAAGCGCTCGGCATGCGGGAGCGGTTGGGGCCGTCTGCCGAATATTTCGCCGGCGGAACGTGGATCATGCGCGCCGACCTGCGTCAGGAGTTTGATGACCGTCATTATATCGCCATCGGCGGACTGAAGGAACTGGCGGGCGTTGCCGTGAGTGAAAGCGAGGTCACGATCGGCTCGGCCGTAACGCATGGCGCGCTTGCCGATGCCATAAAGGGAATGCCGGCTCTCGCAGCCCTGTCGGGCGCGGCGGCAAAATCGGCAAACCCGGCAATCCGTCAGATGGCGACAATCGGCGGCAATCTCTGTACGCGCGCTTTCGCAGCCGCCGATCTGGCGCCTGCGCTCCTGTGTCTCGAGGCTGACGTGGAACTTGCCCTCGGCGCCGAGATCGTCCGCATGCCGTTGGCGCAGTTTCTTGCCGAGCGGGACACCTTCGCGGGAATTCTCCTTGGCATCGTCGTGCCTCGGCAACAGCGCCATTCGGCACATGCTCGACTGCCTTTGAAGCAAGCGGGAGATTACCCGGTGGCGATCGTCAGCGCGTCGATCTCGCTCGACCCGGACGGCCGTATCGCGGAGGCAGTCATCGCTGTCGGTTCCGTCGAGCAGACCGCACGGCGCTGGCCGGGCCTCGAAGCGCAACTTGCAGGTCGCCGGCTGAACGCAAGCGAGATTGCGGCGATGTCGGTAAAACATATCGACGAATTTTCGGGACGTGACGGCGTCGAGGCGCCGGGATGGTATCGGGTGAAGGTTCTGCCCGAACTCGTTCGCCGAGCCTTTGCGGACCTGCTTGCCGATACGTGTGGAGGCTGAGATGACACTGACCCTAACCATCAATGGCGAAGACCGATTGTTCCACGGCGATCCGATGACACCGCTCGTCGATGTACTACGCGAAAGCGCTCTGCTTACCGGCGCCAAAGCCGTGTGTCGGGAAGGTTTCTGCGGCGCCTGCACGGTTCATATCGATGGCATCCCGACCCCGTCCTGTCTCAAGCCGGCGGGGCTCGCCGTCGGCTGCGACATCACCTCGATCGAGGGGCTCGGCATTGACGACGAAGGGATGACCCCGTTGCAATTGGCTCTCGAAGACCATGACGTCGTCCAGTGCGGTATGTGTTTTCCAGGCATGGTGATGACCCTGACCCCGTTCCTGCGTGACAACCCTAACCCGACGCGGGAGGCGGTGAAGCATGCGCTGGTCGGCAATATCTGTCGCTGTACCGGCTATGAGCGGATTATCGATGCAGTTCTTGCCATGGGTTCCGCCGGGGAGATTTCCCCATGAACGAGCAGATCGAGCGCTCCACCGTGATGAATCTTGCGCGCCGGGATGCGCGCGACAAGCTGCGCGGGCTTACACAATATACGATCGACCACGTCAGGCCGGGCACGCTGCATGCCTTCCTGCTACGGTCCGAAGTCTCCAGTGCTCGCATTTTGCGCATCGATACGTCGCAAGCCCGCAAGATGCCGGGCGTGCGCGCCATTGCGACCGCTGAGGATGCGCCGGGTTTTTTCGGCATCGGTATCGCTGACCACCCGTTATTTGCCAGAGAGGTCATCCGCTACGACGGCGAGCCGATTGCGGCGATCGCGGCCGAGACGCTGGAGCAGGCGAAGGCGGCGGCGGCGGCCATCGAGCTCGAACTCGCCCCAATGCCTGCTCTGTTGACCATGGCCGAAGCGCTTCGCGAAGGCGCGCCGCTGATCCATGAGGACTGGAAGAACTACGAGGTCCTGCTTGAAGGTGCCGCCCGTGGCGGCAATGTCGCCTGGGAGGCGAAGGTGCTGCGCGGGGATACAGATGCCGCCTTCGCCAGGCCGGATGTGACGATCGTCGACAGTTGCTTCACCGTCGGGCGTCAGAACCATGTGTCCTTCGAGCCGCGCGCCGTCGTCGCCACCTTCGAGGATGGACGTTACCATATAAAGACATCGACACAGGTGCCGTGGACGGTGCGCAATATGACGGCAAAGGCGCTCGGTGTCCCGGCCTCGCAGATCCGTGTCACGGTTCCGCCGGTGGGTGGCGCTTTCGGCCTCAAATTCGACTGCTCGCTGGAGCCCTTCGCCGCAATCCTGGCGCGCAAGACCGGTCGTCCGGTCGCTCTCATCAATTCGCGGCGCGAGGAAATGCTGACCTGCCTGTGCCGGGAGAATGCCGAAATACGCATTCGTTCGGCCGTCACCCCTGAAGGCGAGATTGTCGGCCGCGAAGCGACGGTTCTGATGGATTGCGGCGCCTATGGCGGCGAGCAGATATTTCTCACCACCATGACGGCGCATACGCTGGGCGGCAATTACAAGCTGGGGTCGGTGCGGCTTTCGAGCCGCGCGGTCTATACCAATACCGCGCCCAACGGCGCATTCCGGGCCTGCAACGGGGTCTACAATACGTTTGCGCTGGAGCGGCACACCGACGAGATCTGCGAAGCCATCGGCATGCATCCGATGGAGTTCCGCCGCCGCAACGTTCTCGGCGATGGCGATCTCGGTTCGACCGGCCAGGTTTTCGAAGGCGAGGTGCTGCGGCCGATGCTTGAGAAGATGGACAGGCTTCGCGGGGCGTCGCCGCAGCCCGAACGTCATGGTGACCGGCGGCTTTTCGGCCGGGCGACGACGGTCGGGACCTGGTTCATCTTCGTCGGCCCTTCCGCCGCCACCGTCAATCTGAATGCAGACGGTAGCGCGACGCTGATCACCTCCGGGGTGGAGATCGGCTCCGGCACCATGACGCAGTCGCTGCCGCAGATCGTTGCGGCGCAGCTCGGCATCTCGCCGCAGGAGGTGATCGTCAAGGGGGCCGATACCGATGCCGCCGGCTTCGATCTCGGTGTCGGCGGCGGTCGTACCACTGTGTCTATCGGCGCGGCCAGCACGGCGGCATCGCAGGAGGTCCGTCGCAAGGTACTCGCCGCGGCCAGTGAGCTGCTCCAGACCGGTGTCGAGGAGCTTACGCTCGGAAACGGGCGTGTGGAAATCCAGGGAAAGAAGGGTTCGGGCATGACGATCGCCGCGGTCGCATCCCATGTCCAGAAGACCGAGGGGCCCGTATCCGGCTCCGGCGCATTCACCAATCCGGGTGTCGATGCCATGGCCGGTTGCGCCATGGGGCATTTCATCGACGCGATCGACATCCCGGTTTTCGCCGTGCACGATTGCGAGGTCGCCGTCGATCCGGATACCGGCCATGTGGAAGTGCTGAGTTATCGCGTCGTGCAGGATGTCGGCCGGGCGCTCAATCCGAGGGCGATCTACAGCCAGATACAGGGCGGCGTGGTGCAGGGCATGGGATATGCGCTGCATGAAGACATGTCGGTCGGGCCGGATGGACGCATATTGCAGAGCGGTTTCGAAACCTACCGTCTGCCGCTCGCGCTCGACGTCGTTCCCGTCGAGATCGTGTTGCACGAAGGGGCGCCGTCGATCGGGCCGCTCGGCACGAAGGGGGCCGGCGAGGTGCCGATCCTCAACGTCGGAGCGACAATCGCCTGCGCCGTATCAAGGGCAATCGACAAGCCGGTCCATTCCCTGCCGCTGACGCCGCCGCGTGTCCTCGACCTGATTATCAACGAGGCGAAGCCTCTGGACCTGCCGCATATCAGCCGCATGTGGTCGGACAACACCATCGGCAATACCCGTTAACGAGGACCGGAGGAGGAGGTCCGCATGACAGGGGCGTCAGAAGGTCGGCGGTGTGTTGATCCACAAGAGGATGGTCTCGCCCTCATGGCGGTTACGCCAGGAGTGCGCGCGCCGGCTTTCGAAATAGAGAGAATCCCCAGGGCCGAGGTCGAAGAACTGGTCGGCATCGAGGACCACTTCGAGATGGCCGGAGATGACATGCATGAACTCCTCGCCATCGTGCCGGTAGGCGCCTTCGCTGGTTGCACCGGGCGCCAGCACGAAACGGTGGCAGTCCATCATGCGCCCCCCTTCGGCAAGCAGTTGCACGGTCACACCCGGCGTCGTCTGCGGCCAGGTGCGCCATCCACCAGACTTCACCAGGGTCGGCACGGTTTCCGGGACTTCTCCGGAAAGCCGCGACACGGTCGTCCCGTAGTATTCGGCGAGGTCATGCAGCGTCTTGAAGCTGACCCCCTGCGAGGTGCGTTCCAGGCTCGACAGCGTCGAAGCCGTGATACCGATGTCGCCGCCGACCTGCTCGAGCGTTCGCCCCAGACCGTGCCGCAGACTGCGCAGCCGCCGGCCGAGTTCGAACGGCGCATCGGTTTCCAGGGAAGGTTCGTCCTGTTCCAGCGCATCGCGGATGGCGGCCGCGTTCAGTCCGCGCTCGGACCGCAACCAGGAAATCTTCTTCAGGCGCACGAGATCGTCGGCGGAATATTGCCGTTGCCCGGTGCCGGTGCGTTCCGGCACGAGCAGCCCCTGCTGCTCCCACAATCGCAGGGTCGAGGCCGATACCCCGGCAAGTCGAGCGGCCTCCGTAACTCGATAGCGAACCGGATCGTTGTTGCTCATCGGCAAAGACATCTGTCCCCGTGGGGGCTGGTCCCTGTGACTGCCCGCATGTTGTCATTCCATTCAAAGTACGCCGGTTTAACCGGATTCATGCGTTGGGCTTCAGCTCTTCGGTCTTGCCCAACTTTGTTAAACCCCGCGGAGACATGCCTTAGCAGAAAATATCCGACGGCACGAGAAAATCCGCTTGATTTCCTACAGCATAAATGTAGGAAATACCAAAAATACCTTACAGCATAAATGTAAGAAATTTTCTGGCGAACAATCGAGGAGCACGATCCATGGGTGCAATATCGCTGACCGACCGTAAGAACGCCGCCATTTCCCGCGGTGTTGGTATGACGACACAGATTTATGCCGAGCGTGCGGAGAACGCCGAAATCTGGGACAAGGACGGACGGCGCTATATAGATTTCGCCGCAGGCATCGCGGTTCTCAATACCGGCCACCGCCACCCGCGTGTCATCGAGGCGGTGAAGGCGCAGCTCGACCGGTTCACCCATACCTGCCACCAGGTCGTGCCCTACGAGAACTACGTGCAACTCGCCGAGCGCCTGAATGACGCGACGCCCGGCGATTTCGCCAAGAAAACGATATTCGTGACGACCGGCGCAGAAGCCGTCGAGAACGCCGTCAAGATCGCCCGCTCCGCCACCGGCCGCTCCGCAGTGATCGCCTTCGGCGGCGGCTTTCACGGGCGCACCTTTATGGGCATGGCCCTGACCGGCAAAGTGATTCCCTACAAGGTCGGTTTCGGCGCCATGCCCGGCGATGTCTTCCATGTGCCGTTTCCGATCGAGCTGCACGGTGTTTCGATTGAGCAGT
>Ga0209371_1000454_pt1 | contig 40492 bp, 30 predicted proteins | sample AgamicAtAmrz_FD_187165 | JGI IMG/M metagenome (GOLD analysis project Ga0209371, IMG submission 187165) | Agave microbial communities from Guanajuato, Mexico - At.Am.rz (SPAdes) (version 2) | ecosystem: Host-associated > Plants > Roots > Rhizosphere | place: Guanajato, Mexico | collected 2012-06-07
TTCTTTTGTCGTCCTGGGCTTCACTGACCGCATCGGTTCAGACCAGTACAACCAGAAACTGTCTGAGAAACGCGCTCAGTCAGTGGTTGACTACCTGGTATCTAAAGGTATCCCGTCTAACAAGATCTCTGCACGTGGCATGGGTGAATCTAACCCAGTTACCGGCAACACCTGTGACAGCGTGAAAGGCCGTCAGGCTCTGATCGACTGCCTGGCGCCGGACCGTCGCGTAGAAATCGACGTGAAAGGTATCAAAGACGTTGTAACTCAGCCGCAGGCTTAAGTTTCAATGTAAGAAAAACCCCGCTAAGGCGGGGTTTTTTATGCCTGCTGTTCACCACCCAACAAATCTGTTACTCGTTGCCCGTCTCAGATTTACCCAGAATAGCCTGTAGATCCTGTTTAAGGCTCGACATCTGCGTCGCGTATTTCTCTTTACGTTCCGCATCTTCAATCAGCTGAACAATAGTTTCTGACAGGGTACAGCCACGACGCTGCGCCAGCCCTGCCAGGCGTTGCCATACCAGATATTCCAGGTCGATAGACTTTTTGCGCGTATGCTGGTGCTCTGCATTAAAATGCCGTTTGCGCCGTGCGCGGATAGTTTGCTTAAGCCGGTTATCCAGATCGGGATGAATATGTTGCGCGATCCATTCCGCCACATCTACCGGATGATTTTCCATCAAAAGTAATTCTTCAACGGCTGCCTGCGCGGCGCTGAGTTCAAGATGTCGCGTGATCAGCTCGCCTTCCCGGTGCTTTTTCACCAGGTATTTCCATTTCCATCCACTTTCAAGATTTTCGAGTTGTTGGTATTTCATCGGAATCTCATCGTGACCGCGTAACAAACCAAGAATAACAGTTTTTTTGCTGGATGCAGTAAAGAAAAGGCGTTGATTGTCTCAGGGTTATTCCGCAGCATGCCGTGCTTAACAAAGGGGTTTCCTGTATAATCCCGCTTTTCTTTAATTAACCAAATGCGATTATTTTGACCAGCTCCCAACTTACCTGGCAAGACCTGCAACCGAATATTACCGAATACGCATCCGTTTTTTCCCGCATTACTGAAGAAGAGACCGATAGCCTGGCGGCGGTACAGCCGCGTTTGCTGGATGCTCTGGCGTACCTGCATCAGCAGACTGAAGGTTTTCCCCTGCTGCTGGTATGTAGTCAGGAGAATATCGATTATCTGGCGTTAATTGCGCACCAGATGGCGCGCATCGCCAGCGAACCGGCTGAGCTGTTCGGCGGACATTATCATATTATTGCGGATAATGTGACGCTGCAGCCGCCTGGTGATGCATCGCATCCTTTTACCGGAACAGGCCAGGTACAGTTCGCTGACTGGATTGAAAACGATCAGCTATTTGGCTGCGTACGGCTACACCGCGATCGTCTTCAACTTGAACCGGGCCTAATCCATCGCGCCAATGGCGGTACCCTGGTACTGTCACTGCGTACTCTTCAGGCGCAACCGCTGCTCTGGCTGCGGCTGAAGCGCGCCATTCAGCTGGGCCGTCTTGAGTGGCAATCACCCGATGAACGTCGTCCGCTGCCAGTCTCAATCCCACCGCTGCCATTAAAGCTTAAGCTGGTGCTGTGCGGCGATCGTGACGCGCTGGCAGCGTTTCAGGAGAGCGATCCGGAACTACACGAGCTGGCGACCTACACCGAATTTGAAGAGAATTTGCAGGTCGCTGACGAAGAGGATTTGCTCGCCTGGTGTCGCTGGGCCCAGGATGTGGCGCGCCAGGCGGAGCTGCCTGCTCCGCAAACTGATTTCTGGCTACCGCTGATCCGTGAAGCGGTGCGTTATACCGGCGATCAGGAAGTGTTGCCGCTGTGTCCGCGCTGGCTGCTGCGCCAGATGCGCGAAGCCTTTATGCAAGGCGATGTGCTGAGCGCAGCGACGTTAATTAGCGCACTTGAAACGCGCAACTGGCGAGAAGCGTTCCTTGCAGAAAGGATGCGTGATGAGATCCTGCTGAAGCAGATTCTGATTGAGACCGAAGGTGAAGAGGTCGGGCAAATTAATGGCCTTTCCGTGGTGGAATTCCCTGGCCATCCGCGTCCCTGGGGCGAGCCGTCGCGCATAACCTGCGTGGTTCACCCGGGCGACGGCGAATTTACTGATGTCGAACGCAAGGCTGAGCTTGGTGGGAATATTCACGCCAAAGGCATGATGATTATGCAGGCCTATCTGATTGCGGAGCTGGAACTGGATCAGCCTCTGCCCTTCTCCGCCTCTCTGGTGTTTGAGCAATCCTATTCGGAAGTGGACGGCGACAGTGCCTCGCTGGCCGAACTGTGCGCGTTAGTCAGCGCGCTGGCTAACCAGCCGATTAATCAACAGATTGCAGTAACGGGTTCAGTTGATCAATTCGGTAATGCTCAGCCGGTAGGCGGCCTGAACGAGAAAATTGAAGGCTTCTTCACCATCTGTAACGAGCGCGAACTGACGGGCGAACAAGGCGTAATTATTCCGGCATGCAATGTACGTCACCTGAGTCTGAGCCAGGAAATTGTCGACGCGGTTAAACAGGCGCGCTTCCATATCTGGGCTATCGATCGCGCAGATGAAGCCCTGCCCTTGTTGACCGGCGTTGCATGGCGCAGCGAAGAAGATAATGGTGACTGTCTGTTACGCAGGATTCAGGATCGTATTACCCAGCTCAATCAGCAGGAAGCAAGCCATCGTCCCTGGCCTTTTCGCTGGTTAAACTGGTTTAACCAGAACTGATTGAATTGCCCGGCGTACAGCTGTTCGCTAAACTTCGTGATTCACTAAAACAAGGCTTATTGAAAACATGGTTGATAAACGCGAATCCTATAGCAAAGAGGACCTGATTGCGTCAGGTCGCGGTGAACTGTTTGGTGAGAACGGTCCGCCGCTTCCATCAGGCAACATGTTGATGATGGACCGCGTAGTCAAAATGACTGAAGACGGCGGTAAGTACGATAAAGGCTTCGTTGAGGCCGAGCTGGATATCAATCCTGACCTGTGGTTCTTCGCCTGTCACTTTATCGGCGATCCGGTTATGCCTGGCTGCCTCGGCCTTGATGCGATGTGGCAGCTGGTTGGTTTCTATCTCGGCTGGCTGGGTGCAGAAGGCAAAGGCCGCGCGCTGGGCGTGGGCGAAGTGAAGTTTACCGGTCAGGTGCTGCCGACCGCGAAAAAGGTCACCTATAAAATTCACTTCAAGCGCGTGATTAACCGCAAGCTGGTGATGGGTGTCGCTGATGGCGAAGTGTTCGTTGACGGCAACCTGATTTACTCCGCCAGCGATCTGAAAGTCGGTCTGTTCAAAGATACCAACGCTTTCTAATCCTGCTTATGAAAACCTCCGCCAGCGCGGAGGTTTCTTCCTTTTCCTGACGGTCGATTACACCGTAACCGCCCTGTCCTCCATGGCTTGTCGCCAACCTCCCAACCAGTGAGACTTAGCTTCAATCATCTGATACGGACACATCTCTTTTGAGCGTCCTGTAATACCGGCCTGGTAGCCACGAGCATGGGCGCGTTCAAGGCGGTCTCGTTTCTGTCTCTTCATACCTCGTATCCCTCATATCAGGTCTGTGGAATCTGGTGGAAAGAAAAAGAGTGGCGAAATAACGCTCAGCCACATTTAAGTTTTACCCGCCACATCCTTAAAGGTCAATGCGCAAATTTCACGCCAGTGTCATCGTTTTGACGTTAAATCGCCATGCACATCGCGGAAATTTTCCTGTCGGGCTCGCTTATCGCCTTGAAGCTAAAATAAAAAAGCCCTCGGTTACTGCCATATTTTTCTGGTGGTAACCGGGGGCGAAATAAAATTCTTAGCGAATTTTATTCTGAGGTTATTGTTGCGTTGGCAATCTGCTGTGCAGTTTGCTGCCAGCCAATAGCCAGAGTACGCACCAGCGCATCATAGCCATCTTCATTTTGTGGCAGCGCCACATCGAAGCCCTGTTTCACTACGTGGCCATTATGTTGCAGCACCCATTCGCCGCTCACCACTGCGCGCCCATCGTAGCGTCCCTGAAAACCGGTCACCGTCACGCTCAGAGTGTCATGCTTTTCACCCAACGGCGCGACGGAAACCAGACGACCCGGCAAGGCTTTGCTCAGGTTAGCAACCAGCGTTTGCTGCAGCTGCTGGTCGAGCGGACTGGCCCACAAATTATTGGCGGCGATAACGTATTTAACGTCACTGGTCTGGTAAACCAGCCCGTTCCCTGCCAGATAATCAGGCACGCTAACCTGCTGGACCCATAATGCGGGCGGCTGCGCTTCACCGCCGCTGCGCACCTGCATCGCCGCCGGTTTCGACGGCAACTGGTAGTAAGTATTATCAACGGTGCTGCTGCATGCGCTGATCAGCAGCGCGGCACATAAAACGATTCCTTTTTTCACTGTTTCGCCCTCTTTGGCTGAGGATCCTGGCCAGGTTTGGCCTCAAAAACCAGCGCGTTGCTTTTGGTATTGAGCGTTTTCAATACTGGCTGCAGTTCGCGCAGCACCTGATCGAGTCGCTGCATATCGCCTACCAGCTTGTTGTAAGCCGGTGAGCCCGGTTGCAGCCCTTTCATACTGCGATTCAGTTCACGCAGCGTCTGCTGCATATCCTCCGGCAACGTTTTCATCGCTGGACTGGCGGTGATCTGATTGAGGTTTTTCAATGTGCCTTGCAGTTCGCGCAGCGTGCGCTGGCTCTCTTTCAGCGTACCGGTTGCCTCCGTCACGACACCATTGAGTGGCAAGGCGTTAATCTTATCGAGCGCTGCCACTAGCTTCTGCTGGATCTGGCTCAGGCCGCCGCTGGTCGTCGGGATGATCTCATAACCTGCTACTTTGTCCGGGCCTTTATAGGGCGGCACGTTGTCGTAGAAGTCGAGATCGACATAGAGCGAACCAGAAAGCAGGTTGCCAGTTTTCAACGAGGCGCGCAGGCCGCGTTTCTTACCATCCTGCAGATGCTGCTCAAGATTAAAATCCTGACCCAGGCGCTTAATAAAGCGGTCAGGCTCGATACGGATCAGTACCGGCACGCGATAATCGTTGTTCAGCGCCTGATTAACACCTTCGGTCATAAACGGCACTTCTGCCACGGTTCCCAGACGAATGCCACGGAACTCAACCGGCGCGCCAGCCTGAAGGCCACGAATCGAATCGGTAAAGTACATCAGGAAATCGACGTGATTGGTATACAGCGAATCCTGGATGCTGCGCTGATCGTCAAACAGATGATAATCCGTATTGTTGGTTGCTGCCTCGCCTAACTCCCAGCCGTCAGGCACATCAAAGCTGACGCCACCGCTAAACAGCGTGGTCAGCGATCCCATCTCGACGCGCATCCCCGATGCCGACATATCTACCGCAATGCCGCTGTCTTTCCAGAAACGCACATTTGTCGTCACCAGCCGATCGTAAGGCGCGGCGATAAACAGCTGGTAGGTCATCATGCGCTTATCAGTGTCAAAATTACTGGTTTCCACCGTGCCGACGCGGTAGCCGCGGAACAGTACCGGATCGCCCGCGTTGAGCTGCCCCGCTTTTTTGCTGTCGAGCGTAATGCGGATCCCTTTAGCGTCGGGCGGAGCCAGCGGCGGCGCATCCAGCAGCTGATAGTGCTCTTTGGGCTCTGCCTTTGTGCCTGGCTGTAGCTCAATATAAGCACCCGAAAGCAGCGTATTGAGCCCGGTCACACCTTCGCGGCCGATTTGCGGCTTCACGACCCAAAAAACGCTGTCGCCGTGTAGCAGCTTTTCCATGCCGGAGTTGAGGCGCGCGGTAATTTCAACATGGTGCAGATCGTCAGTCAGTTCTGCTTTCTCCACCACGCCAACATCCACGCTGCGGCTCTTAATGGTGGTTTTACCCGCTTCGATACCTTCGGCATTTTCCGTAATCAGTGTGACCTGTGGCCCAAGATGGCTAAAGTGATAAAACAGGATCCATCCGCCGATTAATAGCGTCACGATGGGGACAATCCAGACCGGTGACCAGCGTTTGATCTGGTCGACTTTGGCATGGCCGTGGTTAGTTTCCGTCAAGGCGCGGCTCCTTTGTAGTGTGTTCGCGTACACGATCCCAGGTCAGGCGCGGGTCAAACGTCATAGCGGCGATCATGGTCAGGATCACCACCAGCGCAAACAGCAGCGCGCCCCATGCGGGATAAACATTCATCAGTTGCCCCATGCGCACCAGCGCAGAGAGCACGGCAATAACAAACACGTCGATCATTGACCAGCGGCCGACAAATTCGACCACTTCATAAACTACATGCATTTTTTCACTGTCGCGGTGCCCACGCCCGCTGGCATTCCAGCAAAGCCAGCCAATCGCCAGCATCTTCAATGAAGGCACCATAATGCTGGCGATAAAAATCACCAGCGCAACGGGATAGGAACCGTCGCTCCAGAGCAGAATCACACCCGCCATAATGTTTGACGGATAAGGAGTGCCAAGCGTTTCGGTCACCATAATGGGCAGCAGATTGGCTGGAATATAGATAATCACTGAGGTAAAAAGCAGCGCCAGCGTCCACTGCAGGCTGTGCTTGCGGCGCGGCGCAGCAATCACACCACAGCGCGCGCAGTCGGGCTGATCCGCAGGCAGAATGGCGGTGCAGCACGGGCAGGATCGCAATCCCTGATGCAGCCCGCTAACCCCCTTTTCCGGCGCGTGTGGCAGCGGCGGCATCGGCGCAATCTGGTTCCACAGCCAGCGACGGTCCACGCACTGAAAAGCGCGCACCTGCAGCAGGCAAAAAAGACACCAGGGCCAGAAGCTGGTTTCCAGACCAATATCGCCATAGGCCATGAGCTTGACGAAGCTGACCAGCACGCCGGCCATAAAGATCTCAGCCATGCCCCAGCTGCGCAGCTGGAACAGGATGCGCGCCAGCCCAAGGCGCAGGCTCACCGGCATGTTAATGCGGTTAACCAGCAAAATAATGGTTAACATGCAGAGCCCTGGTATCGCCTGTACAAACACCAGGAACAGCGTGGCGAGGCTGCTGTAATCCTCTGACACCATCACTTTCGGGATCTGCAGCAGCGAAATCTGGCTACTGAGACCCGCGACTTTCATGGTGACAAAGGGGAACAGGTTCGCCAGCAGCAGCATAAACAGCGCGGCCAGAGCATAGCCTGTTGGCCGCTTGCGCGGTTCCTGCCAGTTGGTCGTCAGCACCGTATGGCAGCGCGGGCAAGACGCGCGGCTGCCCTGCGGCACGTCCGGTAGTTTTACCATCAAATCGCACTGTGGACAGAGTATCCACGCCTGATTATCAGCGGCTGAACACATCCCGGTTCCCTTATCGTTACGCGCCGTTTTTCAGCGCTTCCAGCTCTTCCCAGCGAGCAAACGCCGTTTCCAGCTCTTGCTCCGTCTGCGCCAGCGCGTCCAGCACCGGCTGAGTCTGGTCATGCGGCTGGCTAAAGAAATCGGGATGGCTCATTTTGGCCTGTAGTTCGCCAATGCGCGCCTCCAGCGACTCCAGCTTCTGCGGCAGCTGTTCCAGCTCCCGCGTCAGGTTATAGCTTAGTTTGCCGCCGCCACGTTTGGCGGCTTCATTTTTGTCCGCCAGCGGTTTTGCTGAAGCAACAGGCTTGCTCGCCTGGGCACTTTTCTGCTGCTTATAGGCAGTACGCTGCTGCTGCGCATCGTGATAGCCACCCACAAAGCTGCCGATTTCGCCGTTGCCTTCGAAGATCCAGCATTCGGTCACGGTGTTATCAACAAACTGACGATCGTGGCTGACCAGCAGCACGGTGCCCTGATAGCCATCGATCAGCTCTTCCAGCAGCTCCAGCGTTTCGACGTCAAGGTCGTTGGTCGGTTCATCGAGGATCATCAGGTTGCTGGGACGCAGGAACAGACGGGCCAGCAGCAGGCGGTTGCGCTCACCACCAGACAGCGCGCGCACCGGCGTCATCGCGCGTTTCGGATGGAACAGGAAGTCCTGCAGGTAGCCGAGCACATGGCGCGGCTTGCCGTTGACCATTACTTCCTGTTTGCCTTCGGCGAGGTTATCCATCACTGTGCGGTCAGGATCCAGCTCGGCGCGGTGCTGATCGAAGTAAGCCACTTCCAGCTTGGTACCGCTGTGTACACGTCCGCTGTCGGCTTTCAGCTGCTGCAGCATCAGGCGCAGCAGCGTGGTCTTGCCGCAGCCGTTCGGGCCGATCAGGGCAATCTTATCGCCGCGCTGCACCTGTGCAGAGAAGTCATGCACCAGCGTCTTGCCGCCCACGCTATAGTCGACGTGCTCCAGTTCGAAGACAATTTTGCCGGAACGCGAGGCTTCGCCAACCTGCATATTGGCTTTGCCCATGACTTCTCGGCGTTCAGAACGCTCGCGGCGCAGCGCTTTCAGCGCGCGCACGCGGCCTTCGTTACGGGTACGACGCGCCTTGATGCCCTGGCGGATCCAGACCTCTTCCTGCGCCAGCTTGCGGTCAAATTCGGCGTTCTGCATCTCTTCAACGCGCAGCGCCTCTTCCTTCCCTTCCAGGTAAAGATCGTAATTACCCGGCCAGGAGACCAGCTTGCCGCGATCGAGATCGACAATGCGCGTCGCCATATTGCGAATAAAGGAACGGTCATGGGAAATAAAGACGATGCTGCCACTAAAGGTCTTCAGGAAGGTCTCCAGCCAGTCGATGGTTTCGATATCGAGGTGGTTGGTTGGCTCATCCAGCAGCAGCACGCGCGGGTTGCTCACCAGCGCGCGGCCCAGCGCCGCCTTACGCAGCCAGCCGCCCGACAGCGACGACAGCTCGGTATCCGGCTGCAGGCCAATCTGCTGCAGCACGTCATTGATACGGCTCTCCAGCTGCCACAGATTGTGGTGGTCGAGAATGGTCTGCAGACGCCCCATCTCATTCAGGTTTTTCTCGCTGGGATCGAGCATCACCGCATGCGAAATCGCGTGATAGGCCTTTAAATGCTCTGCCTGCTCTTCCACACCTTCGGCGACAAAGTCATACACCGAGCCGGTAATGTTGCGCGGTGGATCCTGTTGCAGGCGCGCAACGACCAGATCCTGTTCAAAAATAATGCGGCCATCATCCAGCGGCTGCTCGCCGTTGATGATTTTCATCAGGGTCGATTTGCCTGCGCCATTACGGCCGACCAGACAGACGCGCTCGTTCTCTTCGATATGCAGCTCGGTATTGTCGAGCAGCGGCGCGTCGCTGAAGGAGAGATAAGCGCCGTGAATACTGATTAATGACATCTGAACTTATTCCTTACCGGCGTGAGTAATCAGCCAGCAGTTGTGAATTTGACGGTTACGGGCAAAATCCTGCGACAGGGTTTTCTGGGTAATGTCCTGCGCCTTCAGGCCCAGCGACGCCAGCCCTTCGAGATCCATTTTGAAGCCGCGTTTGTTGTTGGAAAACATAATGGTGCCGCCCGCGCGCAGCAGACGTTTCAGGTTGCGCATCAGCATGATGTGATCGCGCTGCACGTCAAAATCCTCTTCCATACGTTTGGAGTTAGAGAAGGTCGGCGGATCGATAAAGATCAGGTCGAACGTTTCGTCGCTCTCACGCAGCCAGCCGAGGCAGTCGGCCTGCATCAGGCGGTGCTGGCGGCCGGTCAGCCCGTTGAGGCGCAGGTTACGCTCGGCCCACTCCAGATAGGTGCGCGACATATCAACCGTGGTGGTGCTGCGCGCGCCGCCCAGCCCGGCGTGCACGCTGGCGCTGCCGGTATAGGAGAAGAGGTTAAGGAAATCCTTATCTTTACTCATCTTGCCAAGCATATGGCGCGCGATACGGTGGTCGAGGAACAGTCCGGTGTCCAGGTAGTCCGTCAGGTTGACCCACAGGCGTGCGTTGTACTCCTGCACCTCCATGAAATCGCCCTTCTCGCCGAGTTTCTGATACTGGTTTTTCCCTTTCTGCCGTTCGCGCGTTTTCAGCACCAGACGGTTGGCGGGCAATTCCAGCACGCTAAGCGTTGCGCCAATCACGTCGAACAGGCGCTGGCGCGCTTTTGCCGCGTCGATGGTTTTCGGCGGCGCATACTCCTGAACCACGACCCACTCGCCGTAGCGATCTACTGCAACGTTGTATTCCGGCAGATCGGCATCATAGAGGCGATAGCACTCGATTCCTTCCTGGCGCGCCCATTTTTCCAGCTTCTTGAGGTTCTTGCGCAGGCGGTTAGCGTAGTCTTCGGCAATTTGTGCGCCGTTCTCGCTGCTGTTCTCTGCCAGCTGGTAGTTTTTCTGCACGCATTCGATCGGGCCGTTTTTGGCTTTGAACTGGCGATCGGCGCGCAGTTGCAGGCAGCTCAACAGCTCTGGTGAGCCGCTGAACAGCGACAGTTTCCAGCCGCCGAAGTGCTGTTTCATAATGCGGCCAAGCTGGCTGTGCAGCGCAATCAGAGCAGGTTCACTCTCCAGACGCTCGCCGTAAGGCGGGTTGCTGAGCACGGTGCCGCGCTGCTCGCCCGGCAGCGGATTTTTCAGCTGCAGGAGATCCTGACGGGCAAACGTGAAGAGATCGGCCACGCCGGCGCGGCGTGCGTTAGCCTGCGCCCACTCCAGCACGCGGCCATCGCTGTCATAGCCAAAGAAACGCGCCTGCGCAGCGGCGGTACCGGCGCGTGCGCGCTGCTGCGCCTCACTTTTCACTTCGCGCCACAGCGCATCGTTATGCTGACGCCAGTGCGTAAAGCCCCAGCGGCTGCGCAGCAGGCCCGGCGCGCGGTCGCAGGCGATCAGCGCTGCCTCGATCAGCAGCGTGCCCGATCCGCACATCGGATCGAGCAGCGGCGTAGTCGGTTGCCAGCCGGAACGCATAACAATGGCGGCGGCCAGGTTCTCTTTAAGCGGTGCCTGGCCGGTCTGCTGGCGGTAGCCGCGCTGGTGCAGCGCGTCGCCGCTCAAATCTAACGCGATGCTGGCGCGATCTTTATTGAGCCAGACGTTGATGCGAATATCTGGCTGCTCACGGTCCACATTGGGGCGCGGCAGTTTCTGGCGGGTAAAGGAGTCGACAATGGCGTCCTTTACCTTTAATGCGCCGAACTGGCTGTTACGGATCGATTCATTGGTGCCGCTGAAGTGCACCACGAAAGTATGCTGACTGCCGAACAGTTCGGTCCAGTCAATGCTCTGTACGCCGACATAAAGGTCGAGATCGCTGTAAACGCCAAATTCGCCAAGCGGCAGCAAAATGCGCGACGCCAGGCGGCTCCACAGCAGGCTCTGGTACATAACGCGGTCATCGGCCTCAAAGTGAACGCCTCCCTGTACCACCTGCAGATCCTGCGCGCCCAGCGCGTCCAGCTCACTTTTCAACAGCTCTTCGAGCCCACGCGCCGTACTGGCAAAGAGAGAATTCATATCGTCACTATTACTCTTGAGAAAATTGCTGCGCATTATACCCTAAATCACCCGCATTAGTGGAAAGCAGCACGCTTGTCGCTGCAACCTGACGGATAACGAGGCTATAGCGTCCTGACGCCATGTATCATAAAGTTAGCTTCTTTTGTCGCGCCCGCCCGTTTCCCCAGGAGATCACCATGCAAACGCTGTCACGTCTGTTTATTCATCCGGTTAAATCAATGCGCGGTTTACACCTTTCTCATGCGCAGGTGCTGGAGAGCGGCGTAGCGTTTGACCGCATTTTTATGGTGACCGAGCTGGATGGCACCTTTATTACTGCGCGCCAGTATCCTGAAATGGTCCGGTTTACGCCGGCGCTACTGACGGACGGTCTGTTTTTGCAGGCGCCTGACGGCAGCCAGGCCACGATCCGCTTCGCTGATTTTGCCGCGCAGGAACACCCAACCGAAGTGTGGGGTAACCATTTCACCGCGCGTATTGCCCCTGATGCCATTAATGCCTGGCTGAGCGGCTTTTTCCCGCGTCCGGTGCAGCTGCGCTGGGTGGGTCCGCAGCCGTCGCGCCGGGTAAAACGCTTTACCGATGTGCCGCTCGGTTTTGCCGACGGCTATCCCTTCCTGCTGGTTAACAACGCCTCGCTACAGGATGTGCAACAGCGCTGCCCGGCCAGCGTACGCGCCGAGCAGTTTCGCGCTAACCTGGTGGTCAGCGGCGCACCCGCCTGGGATGAAGATAGCTGGGCAACAGTGCAGATCGGCAGCGTCGTTTTTGACGTACCAAAACCCTGTAGCCGCTGCGTCTTTACTACAGTTGGCACCGAGAGCGGCCGCAAACATCCTGACGGCGAGCCACTGAAGACGCTGCAAACTTTCCGCAGCGCGCAGGATGAGAGCGGTGATATCGACTTCGGCCTTAACCTGATCGCGCGCAATAGCGGCATCGTGCGCGTCGGTGACGAAGTGACCGTGCTGACTCGCCATACGCCGCGCGCCTACGGGCCAGGTGCGGTAGTGGATAGCCTCAAGCCGCAGCAACAGGCGGCAGCTGACGTCTCGATTGCGTATCAGGGACAAGCATTTCAGGGTGATAACCAGCAGGTGCTGCTGGAGCAGCTGGAAATGCAGGGGTTTAAAATCCCCTACTCCTGCCGAGCGGGCCTGTGCGGCAGTTGCAAAGTGACGCTGGTTTCAGGTGAGGTAAAGGCGTTAAAGAAAAGCGCCATTCGCAACGACGGCACTATTTTGAGCTGTAGCTGTATTCCAGCTGGCGATATTGAACTGGCATAACCGTCAGACAGCGTAAGCGAAGCGCGGTGTGCTTTCAGCGTGGTGCGGCAGCAGGCGATCGTTCATGATTTTAATGGCATCGCCCAGCACCATCTGTTTGCCCGCCAGCGTCAGCGTGGGCTGCGCCAGCAAACAGAGTGTCGCGTTGCCACCGCTCTCAACGGCCAGCAGACGCGCCTGTTCGCCATTTTCCGCCAGCGTCACTTCCACCATATCACCTGCTTCCGGCTGTAATACGCAGGTCCAGGCGGTGAAGTGCCAGCTTTTTGGCATTAGTGGCTTTAAGAAGCGGCTCGCCACCAGCGCATTCAGCGTTAGCTCAGCGCGTTGATTTGCACTGAGTGCACTCTGGCGGCAGCGTTCATCAAAGGTGTAGTAGAGTGCAGCATCATCAACGCTAAAACCTGACTGGCTAAACGCGTCTGGCGTCAGCATTTTGCGGGGAAAGCGGGAGCGGAAAAGCATACCGTCAGCCAGATCCAGCATCATCCGGTCATGGTCGGCGTCAAAATACCAACGCCAGTTATCATCAGGTTTGATTTTCATATGATGCCTTGTCATTAACCGCCGCGTTTTACTACGCAGACTCAGCGAAGCTGTGCTTCTGAGGAAAAAGCTGAAAAACAGATAGAACTGGGGAAAATATAAACGAGCCGAAGTGAGAAATAAACCCCCCGGCCCCGTTTTGTCGGAAATGTCTTAGAGATGAGTCACGATATTTTTTATTAACTCCGGTCCTTTATAAATAAAGCCGGAGTAAATCTGGATCAGCGAAGCACCTGCAGCCATTTTTTCACGCGCCGCCGTTAATGAATCAATGCCGCCGACGCCAATAACTGGCAGCGCACCGTTCAGCTCTTGCGCCAGCCGTTTAATCACTGCTGTACTGCGCGACTGCACCGGGCGCCCGCTCAGGCCGCCCGTTTCGCTGCTGTGCTTCAGGCCGCTGACCAGCGAGCGATCCAGCGTCGTGTTAGTCGCGATGACGCCATCAATATTATGCCGCACCAGGCTGTCGGCAATTTGGATTAATTCTTCTTCAGAAAGGTCCGGGGCAATTTTCACCGCGACCGGGACATATTTCAGGTGACGCTGTTCCAGCTCTTTCTGTTTCGCTTTAATCGATGCCAGAAGATCGTCCAGTGCTTCACCATATTGCAGCGTGCGCAACCCTGGCGTATTGGGAGAGGAGATATTTATCGCGATATAACCCGCATGGGCGTAAACCTTCTCCATGCAGATCAGATAATCTTCTTTACCTTTTTCAACCGCGGTGTCTTTATTTTTGCCGATATTAATGCCAAGAATGCCCTTAAAGCGCGCCTTTTTGACATTCTCGACCAGGTGATCGACGCCAAGATTATTAAAACCCATGCGGTTAATAATGCCCTCGGCTTCCACCAGCCGGAACATGCGCGGTTTATCATTGCCGGCCTGCGCGCGCGGCGTTACGGTGCCAACCTCGACAAAGCCGAACCCCATCGCGCCGAAAGCGTCGATGCACTCCGCGTTTTTATCCAGTCCTGCCGCCAGCCCCAGCGCGTTATCGAAACGTAAACCCATGCAGGTTACAGGACGGGATGGAAGCTGCTGACGGATCAGCGCCTCCAGCGGCGTGCCGCTGATAAAACGCAGTTGCTGAAAGGTAAGTTCGTGAGCGCGCTCGGGATCGAGCTTAAACAACGCGGGTCGGACGATAGGATAAAGCATGCACTCTCCTGGGTATCGGAAGCGATGAATTGTCAGGGTGCACAGGAAAATGTGCGCCAGAATGGTAAAGGCCTCTGGCGCAAAAGTAAATTACTGACCGGACGAGATTATTGATCGGGATCAGCGCTTGCCAGCATAACGTGCCAGACGTCGGCACGCCTGCAACCCGCTGTAAAGCGTTGGGTAATACCACAGTAGCTTCAGGCGCTTGCTTTCACGCGTCACTTTGCGCACCAGCTGATCGATAGTCGGATGCCATGAGGCAGGCACCGGAATATTGTTTTTGCGGATCTCGATCAGGCAGCCATACATCACCGGCTGGTAGTAGTGATCCAGCAGCTTCTCTTCTGGCGGTAATCCCTGATCGTGCAAAAAGCTTTCACTGCTACGGCGGGCGATATAGTAGTTCTCCACCCAGGAGAAGGTCGCTTTGCTCTGCGACAGCGACGTCGGCATAAAGCGTTTGTTGTAGTAGCTTTTCCGCGTAAAGCCGATCTGCCGCGCCGACATGTAGAGCGCAAACATGTAGGGCGCGTCCTCATGGTTCTGGATCGGCAGGAACTGTACGCCGGTGCGCAGGATGAGATTGCGGGAAAGAATGCTGCTCCAGAGAACGCGGTGCGCCGAACGATGCGGGATCATACTGCGCAGCGTGTCGCCGCCGCCCGGCCAGACGCCGTCGACGTGGCGCTGATGGAACTGCTCATACTGGCGCTCGGCAACCGGCTTGTCGGTAAACATGCGCGCGCCGAAGCAGAACATCTCCATGTCAGGATGCTGCGCCAGCGTGCGACGGAAATCAGCAAAGAGATCCTTTTCAACAAAATCATCGGCGTCCATAAAGTAGATGAAGTCGCCGGTCGCGATCTCCAGCCCTTTGGTACGCGCCGCGCTGACGCCGCCGCGTTCGCCACGCAGCAACGTCAGCTGCGGATGACGCTCAGCCAGCGCCTCCAGCAAGGCGATGCTGTTATCGGTTGAACCATCATCAATAACGATAACCTGTTCCGGCGGCGATGACTGGCCCAGCAGCGAATCGATCGCTTCCGGCAGCCAGGGCGCACAGTTCCAGTTCGGCACAATAACCGAGATCGTCGCTGCATGGCCGTCAGGATTCCGTGTACTCATTCTCTTTCCTCAACATTAAAACCTTTAGCGCGCGCAGGCAGCAGACGCTTGAGCACCAGACTATGCAGCAGGCAGCAAGCCGAGAGGTTCACCAGGCCGATCACCCCGAGCCACAGCAGATTGAGCCAGCGGTTCTGGTTCCATTCAATCGGCAGGAAGCTGCATAGCCAGGCGATAAGCGCCGCGACCACCCAGATCAGCAGCACGTCACGCGTCAGCCAGGTAAAGTGAATGCCCGGCGCGAAACGGCGGTGTACCAGCCACGCCCAGCCTGCCAGGTAGAAAACGTTCTGCCCCAGCCACAGCCAGCCGGTACCCTGCGCGCCGTAGTGAATAGCTGCCCAGATATTTAACGGCACCAGAATCACGGCGAAACAGGAGAACCCTTTGAGGTGCAGCTTAAGATTGCCGTTGACGTATTGCAGGTGATAAAGCAGTCCGCAAATCGCCTGCACGCCACTGCCTAATGCATAGAGGCTCAGCACAAACGACATATCCGTTACGACCTGTTCATTCTGGGTCCAGGCCCACAGCAGCGGCGTAGCGAACATCGCGATGGTGATGCTGAGCGGTGCCATAAAAATCGCCACCGCCTGCGTGGTGTAGCGATAAAGCGTCAGCGATTCGGCATCGCCTTCTTTGCGCGTTTTGATACCGGTCATGCGCGGCACAATCGCCTGCATAATCGGGCTGCTGAGCAGGATGATACCGGTCGCTGCGGTGGCGACCACGGTAAAGGAGCCGTAGGCGCTCAGCGGCAGCGTTTTCGACAGTACCAGACGGTCAATCTGCGAAATAAAGGTCCAGATGGCGCTGGCAAACGCGGCGCTCAGCGCAAAGCGGATGAAAGGCTTCAGTATGGCCTTCAAATTCTCATGCTTCTGTTTGCGGGCGGCGGCGGGTACCAGCTGGTAGGATTTAGAAATCAGGCAGATCGCTTCTGCAATCGAGACCACCAGCTGCCAGATAAAGAAGCTAAGTACCGGGTTTGAGAACAGCTGGATCACCAGCACCGCGCCGAAGGTACGCAGCGTCACGATGACCAGGTTAACTCCGTTAAGCCAGACCTGATGTTCAAAGCCGACAATCACGCTGCGATAGGGGCTGGTGCGCCAGCGAATAGCGGCAGTGATCACCATAATAGCCACAGCGATGGTGACGTCTGCCGAAGGCAGATGGCGCGCATCCAGCCAGTTATGGGCAATCCAGGGCGTCGCCAGCCAGCCAATCACCACCAGAATCAGCGTGGAGATAAGAAAGAATTTAGACAGCGCAGAAAACAGCGCCGGGAACCAGATAAATTCCGCCTGGTTAGCCCGGTAGCGTGCCGCTTCGCGCATCAGGGTGGTAGACACCCCCGCGTCCAGCAGCTGAAGCCAGGTTAACAAAATCGAGAAAAAACCCACTAACCCGTAAGCTTCCATCCCTAGATGTTGAATATACAGCGGCACTACCAGAATGCCTGACAGCGTCAGGTAAATCTGACCGACATAATTGGCGATCGCGTTACGTTTAATTGACATAAGTATGATTGTGTCTGGACAATTTTCTCGAAGGCCACAAGCGTGGCACACATCCTTTGACCTGCCTACCAGACATAGTCTTAAATTTATCGCTGGCGCTGGATGCCAGATTTAATCTGACGTTAACGAAACAGGTCAAAAGTAAAAAAGCATTAATCAGCGATGCATATAAGTGATGGCAGGCAGACGAACCGGGCTCTGGCAAAAAGTCAGGCGACTTTTTTCAGCTCTTTAGCCACTTTATATTTTTGCAGCTGGATAAACATTCGCGGACGATTAATCAGCAGCCACTCTTTAGCATTTACCGGCTTGTGTTGACCGCCCATAAAGCGTATCGCATTAATGACATATTCTGGCACTGGCGTTCCGTTATAAAGCGACAGGTAAATCATCAGGCGAAACGAGTGCATTAAGTAGTCTTTTTCCAGCTGCGTTTTCAGCAGTGATTTATCCAGATTCTGCTTAAGTATGCCGTAGGTTTGCATAAACGCATTATAGCGCTGCAGGAAATAGTCATCGCCTTTATGGCTATTGGTCAGCGAGCCGCTGCGTACACGCTGGTTATAGTAGACATGCTGGCTGACCCACGCCTTTTGCGCATAAATAAATACCGACAGGGTAAATTTATGATCTTCATGCACCCGGTCGATAAATCGCAGGCCATGCTGCGCAATCACGCTTTTCTTCACTGCATAATTCCATGCAGCGGAAGTGTATGAGCCGTTTTGCAACAGGCGCGCCAGCACCTGCTGCGGCGACTGCAGGCCAAACCGGTCGTGGCGCACTTTGGGTCGGGTCACGGTTTCCCGGCCATCCTCGAACATCTGCGAGCTGAAGCAGAAGAGATCGATTTCAGGGTGCGCATTTGTGACCTGCTGTAGCTCGGCGACAAAGCCTTCTGGCACGATATCATCAGGGTCGCAGAAGAACAGGAACTCGCCCTGTGCGGCCTCAATACCCGTATCGCGCGCTTTACCCGCACCGCCGTTGGGCGTGGTGATAATGCGTACCTGCGGCTGGTGGCCGTAAGCCTGTTGCAGCAGCGCGAGCGTGCCGTCAGTAGAGCCGTCATTCACAATGATAATTTCGTTTGGCGCGGTCATCTGACGCAACAGGGAGTCGACACATTCGACGATATATTTTTCCACGTTATAGGTGGGAATAATGACTGATAGCAGCGTCTTTGCCATACATCTTTCTCTGGTGTTAATTTGAAGAAAAAAAGCGCAAAGGTTACACAATTACTGAAATTGCGTTAAATCATTGAGCACATCATTTAAACGAAAGCTAAACCACCCTGGGACAGGTGGAGGATAAGTATAGGCAGAAGGTTTTTTATATTAACAGGGCCAGCCTATTATTAAGGCCCAGGGATTAAAGGGAATCTATCACCTGGCGTAAAGTGTTCGCGTAAAAGTGGCTAATTTACATTATCCCTTTTAACTTCTTACTCATATATTGCCACACATAAACATTGTACAAAGGTGACAAAACGTTTCCTTGAAACACAGTTTTAATAATTGTGGCGCAGTAAACAGGTTATTATTCAAGCCGTGACATAGCTTTTTTCTGATAAAACAGCACTTGTCTTGAGCAATAGCGCGATAAGTTTGTGCTGGCAGTGTAACAATCCTGATATTTAAAAAAGCAGGTTGCAATTAATAAATGGCAATGTTTACCACCCGGAAAATTATCTCATCTGTCTTCACTGTCAGGATAGTTTCATTGCTATTCATTCAACGCTAATAAACTATCGTCCTGGTACTGTCGTGGGCTTTTAAGATTATTCGTAACCTACCCACGCCCACTCCTTTTAACAATCTTTCCTTTTCTGTTGGCCCTTTTGCACATTTCACCTTTGCATTGCTGGATAAATCATTTAAGCCCTCCTGCCTGCTCTGTCAGGATGTGAGCATCAGTTCTCAACAATAGCTAATCAATAACTTTCAGTTATAAGGAGTAACGATGCGAGTTATTACGCTAGCTGGCAGCCCGCGTTTCCCGTCACGTTCGACCTCGCTGCTTATCCTGTGCCAGCACGCGCTGGAAGCGCGCGGCGTTGAGGTTATCCCCTGGAATATCCAGAACTTTCAGCCGGACGATTTAATCAATGCGCGTTTCGATGCACCTGCGCTGCTGGCGCTACGCGAAGATTTACTCTCTGCCGACGGCGTTATCGTCGCCACGCCCGTTTATAAAGCCTCTTTCTCTGGTGCGCTTAAAACGCTGCTCGATTTGCTGCCTGAGCGCGCGCTGGAGCACAAAGTCGTATTGCCACTCGCCAGCGGCGGCAGCGTCGCCCATATGCTGGCGGTCGATTACGCCCTTAAGCCGGTGCTGAATGCGCTGAAGGCGCAGGAGATCCTGCACGGCGTCTTTGCTGAAGACCATCAGATCGCCCATTACGATCGCCAGCCGGAGCTGCAACCGGCGCTGGCGCGGCGACTGGATGAAGCGGTCGACGCGTTCTGGCTGGCGCTGACCCGCCATCACAAACCTCTGGCTCAGGCTGTATAAAGGAAGGAAGCAAAATGAAAAGGATGACCGGCTGGTTACTGGCTGCTCTTGCCATAGTGAGCCTGCAAACGCAGGCGGCGGATGCGCCCGCGCAGATCCGCATTGGCTATCAGAAAGGTTCCGTCAGCATGGTGCTGGCAAAATCGCACCGGCTGCTGGAGCAGCGTTTTCCCGATACCAAAATTCAGTGGATTGAGTTTCCCGCCGGTCCGCAGATGCTGGAGGCGTTAAACGTCGACAGCATCGACTTAGGCAGCACCGGCGATATTCCGCCGCTGTTTGCACAGGCAGCCGGTGCCGATCTGCTTTACGTCGGATCGGAGCCGCCCAAGCCGCAGGCTGAGGTGATTCTGGTGGCGAAAAACAGCCCGCTAAAAAGCGTCGCCGACCTGAAAGGAAAGAAGGTGGCGTTCCAGAAAGGTTCCAGTTCACACAACCTTTTGCTGCGCGCCCTGCAGCGCGAAGGGCTGAGCTTTAAAGATATTCAGCCGGTTTACCTGACACCTGCCGATGCGCGCGCCGCGTTCCAGCAGGGCGATGTGGATGCCTGGGCCATCTGGGATCCCTACTACTCTGCCGCGCAGCAGCAGGGCAACGTGCGCGTGCTCGCTGACGGCAGCCAGCTCAATCTGACCGGCTCTTTCTATCTGGCAACGCGTAAATTCACCGAGCAGAACGGCGCGTTCGTGCAGCAGGTGCTGGATACCTTTAGCCAGGCCGATGCGTTAACGCTCAGCCAGCGCGACCAGAGCATCGGCCTGCTCGCCAGCGCGATGGGCCTGCCGAAGCCGGTTATCGCCAGCTATCTCGACCATCGTCCGCCGACGCGCATCGCGCCGGTCAGCGCGCAAACCGCAGCGGCGCAGCAGCGTACCGCTGACCTGTTTTATACCCATCATCTGGTGCCGGTAAAACTGACGATCGGCGATCGCATCTGGCATCCCAGCGCCACCATTCAGTAAGGAGTGAATAATGAGCTTATCCGTATTCTGGTTTCTCCCGACGCATGGCGACGGACACTATCTCGGCACCTCAGAAGGCGCGCGTCCGGTCGATCACAGCTACCTGCAGCAGATTGCGCAGGCCGCTGACCGCCTGGGTTTCAGTGGCGTGCTGATTCCTACCGGCCGTTCATGCGAAGACGCCTGGCTGGTCGCGGCCTCATTAATTCCGGTTACCCAGCGTCTGCGTTTCCTGGTGGCGCTGCGCCCCGGCGTGATCTCGCCGACGCAGGCAGCGCGCCAGGCTGCAACGCTGGATCGGCTCTCTAACGGCCGCGCGCTGTTCAATCTGGTCACCGGCGGCGATCCTGAAGAGCTGGCGGGTGACGGCGTCTTCCTCGATCACCAGGAACGCTATGTGGAGTCAGCGGAGTTTACCCGCGTCTGGCGTCGCGTGCTGGAAGGCGAAACGGTCGATTACGAAGGAAAATATGTCAAGGTGCGCGGCGCGCGCCTGCTGTTCGATCCGGTACAGCAGCCACGTCCACCGCTGTGGTTCGGCGGCTCATCCGAGCCAGCGCAAGATCTGGCCGCTGAGCAGGTTGACGTTTACCTGACCTGGGGCGAACCGCCTGCTCTGGTCAAAGAGAAGATTGAGCAGGTGCGCGCCAAAGCGGAAGCGCAGGGACGTAAAGTGCGCTTCGGCATTCGCCTGCACGTTATCGTACGTGAAACCAATGACGAAGCCTGGCGCGCCGCCGATCGCCTGATTGCCCATCTGGATGATGCCACTATTGCTAAAGCGCAGGCCGCGTTTGCGCGTACCGATTCGGTCGGCCAGCAGCGCATGGCGGCGCTGCACAGCGGCCGTCGCGATCGGCTGGAGATCAGCCCGAACCTGTGGGCGGGCGTCGGCCTGGTGCGCGGCGGTGCGGGCACCGCGCTGGTTGGCGACGGTCCGACCGTGGCTGCGCGTATGCAGGAATATGCCGATCTTGGCATTGAGACCTTTATTCTCTCTGGCTATCCGCATCTGGAAGAGGCCTATCGCGTCGGTGAGCTGCTGTTCCCGCACCTTGACCTGAAGGTGCCGCAGATCCCGCAACCGCGCGACGTGCAGGCGTTTGGCGAAACCGTCGCCAACGATTTCCGCCCGCAAAAAGTGTCGCAGAGCTGAGGAAAAGATCATGGCGAAAACCACGAAGCGCATTACTAACCAGCTGGTGCCCTGGGTCTTCCCTGCCCTGCTGGTAGTCGTATGGCAAATTGCCTCGCAGACCGGCCTGCTCTCGACGCGCATTCTGCCGTCGCCGGAAAATATTGTTATTACCTTCTGGAACCTGGCGGCCAGCGGCGAGCTGTGGCAGCACCTGGCCATCAGCGGCTGGCGCGCGCTGATCGGCTTCAGCATCGGCGGTTCAATTGGGTTGATTCTGGGGCTGATTACCGGCACCTCGCGTCTCGGCGAGCGCCTGCTGGATACCTCGGTACAGATGCTGCGTAATGTGCCGCATCTGGCGCTGATCCCGCTGGTGATCCTCTGGTTCGGCATCGACGAAGCGGCGAAGATTTTTCTGGTCGCGCTCGGCACGCTGTTCCCAATCTACCTCAACACCTATCACGGCATCCGCAATATCGATCGTGGTTTGGTTGAGATGGCGCGCAGCTATGGTCTGTCTGGCTGGAGCCTGTTTATCCAGGTGATCCTGCCCGGTGCGCTGCCCTCCATTATGGTCGGCGTGCGTTTTGCGCTCGGCCTGATGTGGCTGACGCTCATTGTCGCGGAGACCATTTCGGCGAATTCAGGCATCGGCTATCTGGCGATGAACGCGCGTGAGTTCCTGCAAACCGACGTGGTGGTGGTCGCCATTATTCTCTACGCCCTGCTGGGCAAACTGGCGGACGTTGCCGCCCTGTTGCTGGAGCGCGTCTGGCTGCGCTGGCATCCGGCTTATCAACTGAAGGAGGAGAACGCATGAGTAACACACTCTCTCCGGCGCGACTCAATACCGGCACGCCGGTTGGCGTCAACGGTGTGACCAAACAGTACGGCAACCGCACCATCCTTAACCATATTGATCTGCATATTCCTTCTGGCCAGTTTGTGGCCGTAGTAGGACGCAGCGGCTGCGGGAAGAGTACGCTGCTGCGCCTGCTGGCGGGTCTGGAACAGACCACCCAGGGCGAACTGCTGGCAGGCAATGCGCCACTTCATACGGCGCGTGAAGATACCCGCCTGATGTTCCAGGACGCACGCCTGCTGCCGTGGAAGCGCGTGATTGATAATGTTGGGCTCGGCCTGAAAGGCCGCGAATGGCGCAGCGCGGCGCTAGAAGCGCTGGAGGCTGTCGGGCTGGCGGAGCGTGCTAACGAATGGCCCGCCGCGCTGTCTGGCGGCCAGAAACAGCGCGTGGCACTGGCGCGCGCGCTGATTCACCGTCCGGGACTGCTGCTGCTTGATGAGCCGCTCGGCGCGCTTGATGCGCTGACGCGTATCGAGATGCAGGGCCTGATTGAGTCGCTTTGGCAGCAGCACCATTTTACCGTGCTGCTGGTGACGCACGACGTCAGCGAAGCTGTCGCGATGGCGGATCGCGTGCTGCTGATTGAGGAAGGTCAGATTGGGCTCGATTTACTGGTCGACCTGCCGCGCCCGCGTCGTCGCGGTTCGGCCAGGCTGGCGGAGCTGGAAGCGGAAGTGCTGGATCGCGTAATGCGCCGCAGCGAAAGCGAGCAGCCGGTACGCTACGCCCACCAGCGTTAAGGCAAGCGGCCCCCTGTCATCCGCGTCAGCACCGTTGGCTAACAAAAAGGCGGGGTTTACCCGCCTTTCCTGTTTATGCGTTCAGCGCGCGGGTGATCTTCTCATAGAGATCGCCCGATAGCTTATCCAGCCCCTGCAACGTCTCCAGTGCCTGGCGCATCAGCGCCTGACGGTCGGCGTCGTAGCGCTTCAGACGGATCAGCGGCTCGATCATCCGTGCCGCCACCTGCGGGTTGCGGGTGTTCAGATCGGTCAGCATCTCCACCAGGAACTGATAGCCGCTGCCGTCTTTCGCATGGAATGCCGAGGCATTGCCAGAGACGAACGCGCCAATCAGCGCACGGATGCGGTTCGGGTTGCTCATGGTGAACGAACGGTGATGCAGCAGCTCACGTACTTTCTGCAACGCATCCAGCGACGGGCTGGTCGCCTGCAGCATAAACCACTTGTCCATTACCAGACCATCCTGATGCCAGCGCTCGTCGTAGTGCGCCAGCAGCGCATCACGGCACGGTAGCTGAGCCGCTACTGACGCCGCCAGTGCCGCCAGCGCATCCGTCATATTGTTGGCCTGATGATACTGTGCCTGCACCAGCTTATCTGCCAGCGCCGTCTCGCCAAATGCCAGATAGTACAGACAGACGTTTTTCAGCGCGCGCTGCCCCATGGCATCGTGCTCGATGCGGTACTCGCTCTGCTGATTCGCATTAAAGACGGCATAAAACTCGTCCGCCAGCTCGGTAGCCAGCGTACGCACCAGCGCCTCACGCACCACCGTAATCGCCTGCGGATCGATCACCTCAAACAGCTCGGCGATCTCATTCTCGCCCGGCAGCGTCAGGATCAGCGCGGTCAGTGCCGGATCGCTGCCTTCGTCCAGCAGTACGGCCCGGAAGGCATCTGCCACGTGCAGCGGCAGCGACAGCGGCTGACCCTGCTGATGGCGCGCCACGTTAAGGCGGATATAGGTTGCCAGCAGGCTCTGCGCCGCGTCCCAGCGGGAAAAGTCATTGCGCGCATGGCGCATCAGGAAAGTGAGCTGGGCATCGCTCCACTTGTAGTCAAGCTTCACCGGCGCAGAGAATTCACGCAGCAGCGACGGCACAGGCTGGAAGTAGACGTTATCGAAGATAAACGTCTGGAACTCCTCGGTGACATTCAGGACATGGTGCACCGGATGGCCGTTATGCTGCAGCGGGATCACCTTGCCTTCATTGTCGTAGAGTTCAATATCGAGCGGAATATGCAGCGGCAGCTTCTCTTTTTGATCGGCGCTCGGCGGCGTCTGCTGGGTGACATGCAGCGTGTACTGCTCCAGCTCCGGGTTATAGTCGTCGCGCACCGTCAGTACCGGCGTGCCGCTCTGGCTGTACCAGCGGCGGAACTGCGACAGATCGACGTTAGAAGCGTCTTCCATCGCCTGCACGAAGTCATCGCAGGTCGCCGCACTGCCGTCGTGACGTTCAAAGTAGAGCTGCATCCCTTTCTGGAAATTCTCCTCGCCGAGCAGCGTATGCATCATGCGGATCACTTCCGATCCTTTCTCGTAAACGGTCAGGGTGTAGAAATTATTCATCTCCATCACCTGATCCGGGCGGATCGGATGCGCCATCGGGCTGGCGTCTTCGGCGAACTGCGCGCCGCGCATCACGCGCACGTTATCGATGCGGTTTACCGCACGTGAGCCGAGATCGGAACTGAACTCCTGATCGCGGAACACGGTTAACCCCTCTTTCAGGCTGAGCTGGAACCAGTCGCGACAGGTGACGCGGTTGCCGGTCCAGTTGTGGAAATATTCGTGGCCAATCACCGCCTCAATACCGAGATAGTCTTTGTCGGTCGCGGTTTCCGCCTTCGCCAGCACGTACTTAGAGTTAAAGACGTTCAGGCCTTTATTCTCCATCGCGCCCATATTGAAGAAATCGACAGCAACGATCATAAAGATGTCGAGGTCATATTCGAGGCCGAAACGCTCCTCGTCCCACTTCATGCTGTTTTTCAGCGAGGTCATTGCCCAGTCGGCGCGGTCGAGATTGCCGCGATCGACAAAGATCTCCAGCGCCACGTCACGGCCGGAACGGGTTTTAAAGCTGTCGCGCAGTACGTCAAAATCGCCTGCCACCAGCGCAAACAGGTAGCAAGGCTTCGGGAAGGGATCCTGCCATTTAACCCAGTGTTTGCCCTGCTCCGCTTTGCCGCCGTCGATACGGTTGCCGTTGGAAAGCAGATAAGGGTAGCGCGCCTCATCAGCGACAATGGTGGTGGTGAAACGCGCCAGCACGTCCGGGCGATCCAGATAAAAGGTAATATGACGGAAACCTTCTGCTTCGCACTGCGTGCAGAGCGCCTCGCCGGACTGATACAGCCCTTCCAGCGCGGTATTTTTGTCGGGATGGATATCGTTCACAATCTTCAGAGTGAACTGGGACGGCAGCTGGCTGAGGATCAGTGCGCCCTCTTCTTCGCGGTACGCGCTCCACGGCGTGCCGTCCACTTCAATAGCGATCAGGGTCAACGCTTCACCATCGAGGCGCAGTTCAGCGTGCGCATCGCCGAGCCGCTTAACCTGGCTGATTGCTGTCACGCGCGTAGCGGCAGCGTCCAGCTCAAAGGTCAGATCGATGTCGGTGATGGTGTAATCCGGCGCACGATAGTCGTGGCGATATTTGATTTGGGGCTGTTGCGTCATATTCCGTCTCGCATTGTTATAGGTTTACCGCCAAAGTCTAAGCGCGTTGCCTTTAGCTTGCCATGCACAATGCACGCTGCGGCATAAATAGCTACAATTCATTAACAACGGCACGTTTTACCCTCGACCTGCGGGCTTGAAATATGCTGTGATCAGCCGCAGTTACTGATTTATACTCCTGCGTCTTTATGACTTTTACACACCGGGCTCTGCGCCGCCGAACAGGATGCTGAAACGCACCATGACAGGACATGCTTCCCCGATACTGACTTCACTGCTGGATACTGACGCCTATAAGCTTCATATGCAGCAAGCCGTTTTCCACCGTTATTACGATGTCACGGTGGCGGCTGAGTTTCGTTGCCGCGGCGACGATCTGCTCGGTCTCTATGCGAATGAGATTCGCGAGGCCATTAACGCTATGCAGACGCTTGCGCTGACCGATGACGAATATACGTATCTGTCCAGCCTGCCCTTCTTCCACGCTGACTACCTCAACTGGCTGCGCGATTTTCGTTATAACCCTGAACAGGTTCAGGTGCGCAACCGCGACGGCCATCTCGATCTCCGCATTGAGGGCCCCTGGCGCGAAGTGATTCTGTGGGAAGTGCCGCTGCTGGCGCTGATCAGCGAAGTGGTGCATCGTCATCGCTCGCCGCTGGTTGGCGCACAACTGGCGGTTGACCATCTCCAGCAAAAGCTAAGCGCCTTCCGCGACGCGGTCGCGGATACCGATATGTCGCGCTTCCGCCTGATGGACTTCGGCACGCGCCGTCGTTTTTCTCAGGATGTGCAGCACGCCATTGTCTCTACGTTGAAGCAGGATTTCCCCTGGCTCATCGGCACCAGCAACTACGATCTGGCGCGCCGCCTTGAGCTGACGCCGGTCGGTACGCAGGCACATGAATGGTTTCAGGCATTCCAGCAGATCAGCCCGGTGCTCGCCAACAGCCAGCGCGCGGCACTGCAGGCCTGGCTGGACGAATATGACGATAAGCTGGGCATCGCGCTGACCGACTGCATCGCGATGGATGCGTTTTTACGCGACTTCGGCGTCAATTTTGCCAGCCGCTATCAGGGGCTGCGCCACGACTCGGGCGATCCGATTGAGTGGGGAGAAAAAGCGCTGGCGCACTATGAATCGCTCGGCATCGATTCGCAGAGCAAAACGCTGGTGTTCTCTGACAATCTCGATCTGGATAAAGCGCTGGCGCTCTATCGCCACTTCGGCCAGCGCACCAACGTTATATTCGGTATTGGCACGCGCCTGACCTGCGATATTCCCGGCGTCAGGCCGCTCAATATCGTTATCAAGCTGATGGAGTGCAACGGCAAGCCGGTAGCGAAACTATCCGACAGCCCAGGCAAGACCATCTGCCGCGATCCCGCCTTCGTGCGCGCCTTGCGCAAAGCCTTCGATCTGCCGCTGGTGAAAAAAGCCAGCTAACTCTCTCTTTATCGGGGCGTTGATGCGCCCCACTTCTGTTGTAATTAATCTTGCCTGACGCGGGATTTTGCTTGTTTCCTTGCGACTCGCAAGTAACATAGCAAAACCCCGGTCTGGGGAACTGTATAAACTCACTTCTTCTATATAGAGAGATATTTATGAGCGTAGTGCCTGTAGCGGATGTACTGCACGGTCGCGTCGCGGTTGACAGTGAAGTCACCGTACGTGGTTGGGTGCGTACCCGAAGAGATTCAAAAGCCGGTCTTTCCTTCGTCGCCGTTTATGACGGTTCCTGCTTTAATCCCGTTCAGGCTGTCGTGAATAATTCTCTGAATAATTATCAGGAAGATGTTCTGCGCCTCACCACTGGCTGTTCGGTTATCGTGACGGGCACCGTGGTCGCCTCGCCGGGTCAGGGTCAGGCGTTTGAAATTCAGGCGACCCGCATCGAAGTAACCGGCTGGGTGGACGATCCCGACACCTACCCGATGGCGGCAAAACGTCACAGCATCGAATATCTGCGTGAAGTCGCGCACCTGCGCCCGCGCACTAACCTGATCGGCGCAGTGGCGCGTGTACGCCATACTCTGGCGCAGGCGCTGCACCGCTTCTTCCATGAAAACGGCTATTTCTGGGTCTCTACCCCGCTGATCACGGCTTCAGATACTGAAGGTGCAGGCGAGATGTTCCGCGTTTCAACGCTGGATCTGGAAAACCTGCCGCGCACGCCGCAGGGCACCGTCGATTTTAACGAAGATTTTTTCGGCAAAGAGGCGTTTTTGACCGTTTCTGGTCAGCTGAATGGCGAAACTTACGCCTGTGCCCTGTCCAAAATCTACACCTTTGGCCCGACCTTCCGTGCAGAAAACTCTAATACCAGCCGCCACCTGGCGGAGTTCTGGATGCTGGAGCCGGAAATCGCCTTCGCCTCGCTGGATGACGCGGCTGCGCTGGCCGAGGCCATGCTGAAGTACGTATTCAAAGCGGTGCTGGACGAGCGTGCAGACGATATGGCGTTCTTTGCCGAGCGCGTAGATAAAGACGCGGTGAATCGCCTTGAGCGCTTTGTCTCTACCGATTTTGCCCAGGTTGATTACACAGATGCCATCACCATCCTGGAAAACTGCGGTCAGACGTTTGAAAACCCGGTCTCCTGGGGCATTGACCTCTCTTCCGAACACGAGCGTTACCTGGCCGAACAACACTTTAAAGCGCCGGTCGTAGTGAAGAACTACCCGAAAGATATCAAAGCGTTTTATATGCGCCTGAACGAAGATAACAAAACCGTGGCGGCGATGGACGTGCTGGCACCGGGCATCGGCGAGATTATCGGCGGTTCGCAGCGTGAAGAGCGTCTTGATGTGCTTGATGCCCGTCTCGAAGAGATGGGTCTGAATAAAGAGGACTACTGGTGGTATCGCGATCTGCGTCGTTATGGCACCGTACCTCATTCTGGCTTCGGCCTGGGCTTTGAACGTTTAATCGCCTATGTCACCGGCGTACAAAATGTAAGGGATGTTATCCCTTTCCCACGTACACCACGCAATGCGAATTTCTGATATCAGCTATTAATTATAAGAAATTCATATATATAACGAGGTCGGCACTGCCGGCCTTTTTTTATTTTTGTAAACTTAGAGTTCTCTCACAAAGTTCCCGCTAATTTACATCTTGAAACACAAATTTGCTTTTTGAAACCAGATTACGAGTTTAGTAGCATTTTCAGGGTGGAATATCCCGCTTCGTGATGGAAAGATGCGTGCAGACACAGGAAGACACCAAACTTCTTTCAGGGTTCCGTAACGGTTTCTTGACGGCAGTGGCAGGTGTCCGAATAAACTCCAATGAGGGTAATAAATAATGATGAAGCGCAACATTCTTGCAGTGGTTATCCCTGCTCTGTTAGCTGCTGGTGCAGCAAACGCAGCAGAAATTTATAATAAAGACGGCAACAAGCTGGATCTGTATGGTAAAGCGGTTGGTCTGCACTATTTCTCTGATAACGACGGCAACGACGGCGACAACACTTACGTACGTTTTGGCTTCAAGGGTGAAACTCAGATTAACGACCAGCTGACCGGTTACGGCCAGTGGGAATACAACGTTCAGGCTGACAACTCTGAAGGTTCAGACGCGCAGGACGGCAACCGTACTCGTCTGGGCTTTGCCGGTCTGAAATTCGGCGACGCGGGTTCAATCGACTACGGTCGTAACTACGGCGTTGTTTACGATGCAATCGGCTGGACCGATATGCTGCCAGAATTCGGCGGCGACTCTGGTTACTCAGACAACTTCATGAACGGTCGTAGCACCGGCCTGCTGACCTACCGCAACAAAAACTTCTTCGGCCTGGTTGATGGCTGGGACTTCGCGGCTCAGTATCAGGGTAAAAACGAGCGTGACGAAATCCGTCGCTCAAATGGCGATGGCTGGGGCCTGTCAACCTCTTACACCTCGCCGATCGGCCTGGGTGTTGTAGGCGCATACAGCAGCAGCGATCGTACCGACGCACAGGCTGGTGGCGTGGCTGACGGCACCGGCAACGTGGTTGGTCAGGGCAAACGTGCTGAGAACTGGGGCACAGCGGTTAAATATGACGCCAATAACGTCTACCTGGCGGCTTACTACGGTGAAACCCGTAACTCTACGCCGTTCACACTGACTACCACTACTGGCAACACCACTGCTTTCGCCAACAAAGCGCAGAACATCGAGCTGGTTGCACAGTATCAGTTCGACTTCGGTCTGCGTCCGTCTATCGCCTACGTGCAGTCTAAAGGCAAAGACATCGAAGGCGTGGGCGATGCTGACCTGATCAAATACATCGACGTGGGCGCAACCTACTACTTCAACAAAAACATGTCGACCTACGTTGACTATCAGATCAACCAGCTGGATGACAACAACCGCCTGGGTCTGAACACCGACGACACCGTAGCTGTAGGCCTGGTTTACCAGTTCTAAGTTATCGGTCGCAGAAAAAACGGAGCTTCGGCTCCGTTTTTTTATGCCTGAAATTCAGCTTATCGCTAAACCTCTCTCGGCTTAACTCTACGCATGTTGAAAGACCGCCAGCTGCTGACGATTTTTTGCGTTAACGGTTGGCAATGCACAGCGCTGACGTTAACCTGAAGGCTCTTTTCGTTAAAGTTCACGCTACTGGACACGACTCATGTTTGAATCTATCTCTGCGGCACCTGCCGATCCTATTCTCGGGCTGGCCGATCTGTTTCGCGCTGACGATCGTCCGCATAAAATTAACCTTGGCATCGGCGTTTATAAAGATGAAACCGGCAATACGCCAGTGCTGACCAGCGTTAAAAAAGCCGAGCAGTATCTGCTGGAAAACGAAACCACGAAAAACTATCTCAGCATTGATGGCCTTGCCGATTTTGCCCGCTGTACGCAGGAGCTGCTGTTTGGCGCAGACAATCCGCTGGTTGCTGCGGGTCGTGCGCGCACGGCGCAGACGCCTGGCGGCACCGGCGCGCTGCGCGTCGCGGCTGATTTCCTTGCTACCCAGACCAGCGTCAAACGCGTCTGGGTCAGCAATCCCAGCTGGCCGAACCATAAAAACGTCTTTAACGCCGCCGGTCTGGAAGTGTGCGAATACGCCTACTACGATGCGGAAAACCATACGCTCGACTTCGACGGCATGCTGGCCGCGCTTCAGGAAGCCAAAGCGGGCGACGTGGTGCTGTTCCACGGCTGCTGCCATAACCCGACCGGTATCGATCCAACAGCGGAGCAGTGGAGCCAGCTGGCGCAGCTTTCTCAGGCTAAGGGATGGCTGCCGCTGTTCGACTTCGCCTATCAGGGCTTTGCACGCGGTCTGAATGAAGATGCGGAGGGCCTGCGTATTTTTGCCGCCTCGCACCAGGAACTCATTGTTGCCAGCTCTTACTCCAAGAACTTTGGCCTGTACAACGAGCGCGTCGGTGCCATTACGCTGGTCGCTGCTGACGCCGCAACCGCAGACACCGCCTTCAGCCAGGTGAAATATACTATCCGCGCCAACTACTCAAACCCGCCAGCACATGGCGCAGCGGTAGTCGCGACCATTCTCAGCAACGACGCACTGCGCACCATCTGGGAACAGGAGCTGACCGATATGCGTCAGCGCATCCAGCGCATGCGCCAGCTGTTTGTGAATACGCTGGCGGAGAAAGGCGCGACGAATGATTTCAGCTTTATTATCCGCCAAAACGGCATGTTCTCATTTAGCGGGCTTACCAAAGATCAGGTTATCCGCCTGCGTGAAGAATTTGGTGTTTATGCGGTGAATTCAGGTCGCGTGAACGTCGCGGGCATGACGCCAGATAATATGTCGGCGCTGTGCGAGGCAATTGTTGCGGTGCTGTAAGCGTAACGTCTAAAGCAAAATGGGCCATTAAGGCCCATTTTTTATTGCAGGAACGGATTGCTGATGCGCTCGCGCCCCAGCGTTGAGATGTCGCCGTGGCCGGGAACAAAAGTCACATCATCGCCTAGCGGCAGCAGCTTATCTTTAATTGAGGCAATCAAATCCTGATGGCTGCCTTGCGGGAAATCGGTACGCCCTACGCCGCCGTGGAAGATCACATCGCCAGAAATCACTAACCGGCCAGCGCGGTCGAAAAAGACGATATGGCCAGGCGTGTGCCCAGGCGTATGCAGAATTTCAAGTTTAACGTTGCCAACCTGCACGCTATCGCCCTCTTCCAGCCAGCGGTCCGGCGTGAAAGGCGCACACTCTGCCAGGCCAAACATACGGCTCTGCGTGGGCAGCGCCTCCAGCCAGAAAGCGTCCTGTTTTTGCGGCCCAACGATGGGCACCTGAAAGTGGGCAGCCATTTCCGCCGCTGCGCCCACATGATCCAGATGGCCGTGGGTCAGCAAGATTTGCGCAGGTTTCAGATTGAGCTGCTGGAGCGTCGCGATGATTTTTGCCGCATCGCCGCCCGGATCGACCAGAGCGGCGTCGCGAGTCGCCTCACACCAGATAACGGAACAGTTCTGCGCAAAGGCGGTAACAGGAATAATGTGGTAGTTCATAACGCTCCATGACCGGCGCACGCAGCGTTGCCGGCGTTGTTACCAGTGCCGTGCCGGCCCGGTATCAATATGAACGAAGTTGCTGCGAGGATAATATCCTACACCACCGGCGCGCATTGTTAAGGCCGCTTTGCGGATGTTATTCAGCGCGATGCCCTCAATATGAAAATCCATCGCCTGCCCTTTAGTGTGATAGCTGTGCTTCGCTACACCTGGGCCGCTTTCACGCAGCATATTATTTGTTGCGAGTGAACGGTAACCCGATATCAGCTGAATGGGTTTGCGCGTCTCCAGTAGTGCCTGAAGCCGGTAAATTTGATCGAACAGATGCGGATCGATGCTTTTTGTCAGATTGGCGCGATAATCACGGAAAAAGTGGTTCAGGCGAGCAAGCTCGCTTTTATCGTAACTTTTCCCATTAAAAAACTCAGTTTTAAGGGTTTCACCGGTATGAAGATTGCTTAACGTCAGCACGCGAGGACGCGATGTTGAAAGCGAAGCCATAGCTGCGTTGGGCAGCAGCGCCATCCCGGCCGCAGCCGTTCCGCCAAGAAGCAATTTGCGACGTGTAATATTAAAACTGGACATGAAAAACGGTTACCTGAGATTAAAGCCAACGAAATGTGCAAAAACCGCACAAGGCCGAACCATAACCGTCTGCCTGGGCAACGTCAACCCACCTTAAACAGGTTTGTGCGGCGATCCGCGCAGGGATCGCCATTTTGAAACATTTATCGCAGAGGATGCGAAGATTAACTGGGTTGGAAATCAACGATTAGAGTAGCAGCTGACCTGCACGCGCCAGGGCCTGACTGCCCGAACGGGCAGGATTATCATAATTGTAAATATCTGTTCGGAACTGTGGCTTGCCATCATCGGCGACCCAGGCAGTCAGATAGTACAAATTGACCGGAATGCGATGGCGGATCGGCACATAGCGCGTATCGCCTTGTTTTAACTGGTCTGAAATACGCGAGTCATTCCAGCCTGCATCCTGCAACAGTAATCCTGCCAGCTCTGATGCTTTGTTCACACGTACACAGCCCGAACTAAGCGCACGGATGTCACGCTGGAACAGCCCATGATTCGGCGTGTCATGTAGATAGATGGCATCTGAACTCGGCATATTGAATTTATAACGGCCCAGTGAATTAGTATTTCCCGGCGCCTGACGCAGGCGATAGGGGAATGACGAAGCGGACACCATGCTCCAGTCAATCATGCTGGGATCGATCACTTCTGCATCTGCGCTCCAGCCAGAAAGCAGCGTATAGCCGTGCTTATAGAGATAGCTCGGATCCTGCTTCACCTTAGGAATAATATCCTGGCGCACCAGCGTCGTCGGCACGTTCCACGGCGGATTAAGCACCACGTTGTTTAGCGCGCTGCGCATCAGCGGCGTTTTCCGATCGGGACGTCCGACAATCACGCGTGACGAAAGGATCTTGTTACCGTTGTTGTAGTAGGTCAGTGAAAAGTTAGGGATGTTGACCATGATGCCATTGTGCATATCGTCCGGCAGCAGGCGTAGACGCTGGATATTGAGCGCCAGCAGCGAGGCGCGCAGCTGCGGCGTCACGTTAAGCCATTCGCGCGTGCGTGGGCCAATAGCGCCATCGCTACCGAGGCCTTGCCACTGCTGGAAGCGTTTCACCGCATCCACCAGCGCCGCATCATAGACATTATCACTGCCAGCATCTGTCGTGCTGCTCTGAACGTTACCTGCCGCTTCTGGCGTCTGCGCGGCAAGATCGCCAACGCTGGTCGCAGAGGGGCTTACCGCTGCGGGCTGTGAACTCTGGCTGACCGGAACCCGAGCCGTCGGCACCGCATCGTCTGCGGGCGTCGGTGCGGTTGTCTGGGCGGAAAGCATACCGGTGCGCTGTAAAATCTGCCGCAGCGCAGGAACATCATCGCTGACCTGGCCAGGCCGCAGAGTTTCGCGGTTTTTCAGCTGCGGCCAGGGATGTGAATCGGTCAGTAGCTGTTTCAGCGCGGCATGCATGGGTGCATATTGCGGATGCTGCGGCACCAGCGAAGAGACAAAGGTCGCCGACGCGCCCGATAGCACGGCATTTTGCCACTGGTTTATCACCGACACCGACGGCAGGGTGAGTTTGTAAGGTACGTTGCTGTAGAGCCAGCTTTCGCCCTGAGCCGGAACGCTGGAGACAAATTGCAGATACCCTAGCATGGCGTCGCTGAGCACGATATCGCGCGCAAATCCGCTGATAGCCGGATCGGTCAGGCGATCGACCCAGCGGGTAAATTGCGGCTGTACTCCCGACATCGCCACTTCCGCCAGCTGCTGCTGAAACTGCTGTACCGCTGCACGATCCTGCCACATTGGTTGCATATTATGCGCCGCATAGAGCGACGCCAGCGACGCCAGATAAAATGGCGGTTCTTTTCCCGCAAGCGCCTGCAATATGCGCTGCTGGCTTTCACTTACAGAAATGGTTGCATGCGTAGTACCGGGCAATGCTGCAATAACCGCTGCCTGTGTAAAATGCAATGGTGAAAAAGCCAGCGCTAACGCCAGCATAGAAAGAACATATTTTTGTGTTTTATTGGTCAGCAACATCCCTGCCCCCTCATTTGTTTACCACGCAGCGTTTCCTGTATACGCTGCAACTGGGCTGCTACTCGTCTCCTGAGTATACAAATAAAAAACGGCATTTGCCTCACAGCGCAAATGCCGTTTACAGATTACCCAAAGCGGTAAATGTTGACCAGATTTAACCCTCTGAGTTTTCCGCCTCCAGACTGGCTTCTTCTTCGCTGTCGCGGCGCGTCGGCGCAGGATCGGCGGAGAATCCACGCAGGCCAACAACGTGAACGTGCTCAGTATTATTGAACACTTTACGGACCAGTTTATAAGTGGTGCCTTTTTCCGGACTGATATTTTCCGGCGCGGCAATCACCAGCTGCATCTCAAGACGTTCGCAGAGTTCAAACAGCGTAGCGATAGAACGGGCATCCAGACGAGCCGCTTCATCGAGGAACAGCAGGCGGCAAGGCGAAATATCTTTGCCGCGCAGCCGACGTGACTCCTCTTCCCAGCTCTGCACCACCATCACCAGGATCGACATCCCAGTACCGATCGCCTCACCGGTAGAGAGCGCGCCGCTCTCAGCACGCAGCCAGCCGTCGGAACCACGATTAACCTCAACCTCCATCTCCAGATAGTTGCGGTAGTCCAGCAGCTCTTCACCAATAGTCTGCGGCGTGCGCTGGCCCATATCAATCTGCGGATTCAGGCGCTGGTAGAGTTTCGCCAGTGCTTCTGAGAAAGTCAGACGGTTGCTGTTAAACAGATCCTGATGCTGCTCGTGCTCTTCCGACAGCGTATCCAGCAGCGTCGCATGGGCCTCACGCACGTTCACGTTAAGACGCACGCTGCGCACCTGGCCAAAGCTCACCATTTGCAGCCCCTGGTTGAGCTGGCGGATACGGTTCTGCTCGCGCTGGATAGTTTTGCGAATGATGTTCGCCGCGCTGCGTGAACTAATCGCCAGCGTCTGCTCGCGCGCCGTCAGCTCTTCGGTCAGACGGTTCAGCTCAATCTCCATTTGCTCAATCGCCTCGACCGGGTCATCGGTGCGGATGATGTCCTGACGGATACGCTCGCGCAGATGCTGGTAAACGGCGATAAAGAACTGGATCTTGCGTTCCGGGCGTTTTGGATCTTCCGACAGGCGCAGAACATCGCGCAGGTGTTCGTTATCTGCCACCGCCAGGCGCAGCGCACCGAGCGCCTTATCCGACATAGAACGCAGCTCATCGCCGCTCAGATAGGCGAGCTCGCGGCGATGCAGTCGTCGCTCGACGCCATTTTCTTTCACCAGACGCAGTACCGTGCACCAGCCCGCTTTGGCGCTGACCACCTGCTCGCGAATGCGGTGGTAGTCACGCTCCAGCACGCGCAGCCGTTTTTGCAGGTTCTCCATCTCCGCTTCACAGAAGGTGAGCTGTTTTTCCAGCTGGTTGCGGCGCGCGCGGTTGTGGCTCAGGGCGGCATAAAGCTCGTCGCGGCGAATGCGCGCGCGCTCCTCCGCGCTGGCGTCGGCGTGCACGCCAATATCCTGCATCTCTTGCTGAAGCTCTTTCAGCATATCGCGTTTGGTATCGTGCGAGCTTTTCAGCGATGCCAGCACCTGGCTGTACTGTGCCAGCTGTACCCGCTGTTCGCGCAGACGTTCGCGCGCGCGGCTGCGCTCGCCTTCGGCCTGTTCCAGCTGGCGACGCAGCTTGTCGCTGAGATCGTTATTGCCGTTGAGCATGCCAGCGGAGTCGCCATAGCTGAAGTGGGCGCGACGCTGCACCACTTCGGTCAGGGCAAATGCCTGCTGGCGCGCGGTGCGCTGCTGCTGCTGGGCCTGCTGGTAATCCGCCTGCAACTGTTCATGCTGCTCAGGATCGCTCTGCAATACGCCAATCAGCGATTCCAGCTTCGTGAGTTTCGCGCCGTGCTGATGCAGGAAACGTGAGGCTTCTTGCGCGACCTCGACCTGTTCACGAATCTCATCACAGCGGTCAGCAAGGGTATCATCCAGCAGCAGACTGACGCGCGGCAGCAGACGGTTAAGCTGTGCCACGCCCTCTTTTGCCTGCTCATACTGCTGGCGCTGCTGCTGGTTATCACTTTCATGCTGGTTCAGCGCGCGCTCCAGCTCGGTGCGGCGGCCAGTAAACTGGCGAATCTGCGCTTCTGGATCTTCTTCGAAAGCGACCGCCAGATGGCTACCAATAAAACGGCTGAAGGACTGATGCAGGCGCTGCGTTTTTTGCACATCGAACGACAGCGTGGCGTAGCGTTCGGCCAGGCGATCGCGCTCAGTGTGCAGCTGCTCCAGCTGGTTTTCACGCGCAGCACGGCCAAAGAGCGGCACTTTCGGGAAGCGCGAATAGCGCCACTGACGCTCCGCCACCTTCACAACCACCGCGTTTTGCAGCTCTTCTACGGCGAACACGCTGTCATCAAACGACTGCGGATCGCCTTCGATCAGGTAGAGATCTTCCGGGCACTCTTCCAGACCGTCGAGCTGTTCACGTATCAGCGACAGATCCGGCACAACGATAGCGTGGCGTGACGGGCCGTAGAGCGCCGAGAAGTAAGGCGCATCTTCCAGCGTCACGTCGTCATAAATTTCGGAGAGCAGCACGCCACCGAAGCGCTCCGCCAGCTGCGTCAGGCGCGCATCTTCTGCACCGCCCGGCTGGCTAAGACGCTCAATTTTACGCTCGACGGCGCGTTTGCGCGCGGCGATGTCATCGCGCTCAACCGTGGTTTCGCGCTCGCGCTCCAGCAGTTGCTGCATAAATTCGGTGATCTGCTGGCTGTTTTCCAGCGCCTCGCCGGTCTGCTCGCTAAGCTGCGTCAGGATCTCCTGCGCCGCCAGCCAGTGCGGCGCGCGCGCGGTCAGGGTCGCAATGCGCTCGCGCAGCGATTCCAGCTCCTGACGCATTACCATACGGCGTTCGCCCGCATCGGCAACGCTGGCGCTGAGCTGTTCGATTTGCGCTTCCAGCTCGTTGTGCAGCCCTTCCAGCGCGTCGGCATCATAATGCGCGCCCTGGCGTTTGCAGAACTCTGCCAGCAGGCGCTCAGCATCGTGCTGTTCACGCAGGCGCTGTTCCAGCTCGTTCAGGCGCAGGCGCAGCGACGATAGCTGGTCGCCGTAGTGGCGCTGATTAGCGGCGTCACGCAGCAGCTCGCGGCCGGTTTGCCAGGCTTCCTGGCGCGGCACATTGCCAGCGATGCTGGTGACCAGCGCCAGCGCCTGTTCGAACTGGCTGTGCGCCGCTTCCGCCACGCTCAGCTTCTGTTCCAGACGCAGCAGGGTTTCCGTCGCTTCCTCTTCGGTTGCCTGGAAACGCGACTGCCATTCGTCGGCGTTGTCGATAGTCAGATCCGGCAGCTGGCACAGCGTGCGGGCGCGTTCAAGCGCCTGCAACGCTTGCTGATACTGGATAGCGCGCGTCTGCTGGACATCAAGCGCCTGCTGAAAATCAGCCAGCTGATTTTTCAGCTCGTCCACTTCCAGCTCTGCCGCTTCGGCGCGCGCTTCATTCTCTTCCTGGGCTTCACGCGCCTCGGCCACCACTTCGTTCTGCTCTTCCAGACGACTAGTCAGCTCGTCAAGATCGGCATCGTAACGCTCAATTTTTTCCTGCTGGCGCATCGCGGTCTGCACCAGATTCAGGTGGTCACTGGCAGCCTGATAGTCCGCCTCCAGATCGCTCTCCGCGCCGCCGTGCTCGGCAAGTTCGCGCGCCATCTCAATGTGGCGATACTGTTCTGATGCCAGCTGCTTGCGGCTGGTGAAGAGATCGCTGCGCAGCTGCAAGGCACTGTCGAGGTGAATGCGACGCTCGTTAGCGTGGCGCATATAGTCTGCCGACACATAGCTGGTCGCTTCGGAGATCAGGTGTTTAAACAGATCGCGATCCGACTGCGTCACGCGAATCGCTTCCAGCGTCATACGGTTCTCGCGCAGTGCCGCTTCCATATCCTGGAAAGCTTTGCGCACGCCGCTGTTTTCCGGCAGCAGATAGTCGCGCAGCGAGCGGGTAATGGCGCTGGAGATACCGCCGTAGAGCGACGCTTCAATCAGGCGATAGAATTTGCTGCGATCGCCGGCAGAGCGCAGGCGGCGCGGCACGATGCCGTGCTCAAACATCATCGCATGGTAGTCGGTGACCGAGCTGAACTGGCGGAACTGCACATCTTCCTGTGCTTCAACGCGCTCTTTAACTTCGCTCAGCGGCAGCACGCGCGCCTGGCGGCTGTTCATAATCTCGGTCAGCATATCGGTCGGCTGACTGTCCATCGGCAGCCCATGGATGCTGAAAGGTTTGATATCGACCTTTTTATCACGGCCCGCGACCTGTTGCAGACGCACGCCTGCAATCACGCGCTGGTGACGTGAGTTAATGACGTCGAGCACCGCGTAGCAGACGCCCGCGCGCAGCTTACCGTGCAGCCCTTTATCACGGGAACCGCTGGTCGCGCCAGCTTCGGTGGTGTTGCGGAAGTGAAGCAGCGTCAGATCCGGGATCAGCGCCGTGACAAACGCCGCCATGGTAGTGGATTTACCCGCGCCGTTGCCGCCCGACAGGGTGGTTACCAGCTCGTCGAGATCAAAGGTCCGGGCAAAAAAGCCGTTCCAGTTGATCAGGGTAAGCGAACGAAATTTTCCGCGTTCAATCATGCCTGTTCTTCCTCCGCGCTCTCACTCGCGTCGCTGTCAATATCATCCTGCTCTTTGGTGGCGCTGACGCTGTCGAGCGTCATCGCTTCGCCGTCGCGGATCAGGCGCAGCTGCGCCTCACGCGGATCGTCGCCGCTGCGCACGTCGGCACCAAAGCGGAACACCGACTCGGTAATGCGGAACTTGCTGCTGTCGTTGCCCATAAACCACACCATCCCCAGACGACGCAGGCGGCTCAGCGACGCACGCATTTTCTCCTGCAGCCTGGCGCGGTCGAGATCGGAACCGGTTGAGCGCTGGTTTACCAGTTTAAGCAGTTTGCTCTCATCGGCCAGCGTCAGCAGTTCGTCATAAAGCTCCTGCTGGGTAAAAATGCCTTCGTTCGCCAGGCGTTCCGGGCTGAGATAGAGATAACAAAGCAGTTTGCCGACCATCATATCCAGCTCGGAGAGCACCGAGCGCGGGATCAGCGTAGTGGAGCGCGGGCGCAGATAGAAAAATCCTTCCGGCGCGCGGATCAGCTCCACATGGTAACGGGCGTAAAACTCTTCCAGAAAGGTCTGGTAATCCATCAGAAAAGCATGTTGATCCAGCTCTTCGATGCCGATGTGACGGCCTGCACGCAACTGGCTGTCAAGCGCAGGAAAAATCGGATTCGCCAGTGCCTGTGCCAGCTTAAGCGGCATCACTTGTTCAATATTTGTCGATGACATGTGCCTGCACCTTGGCTCCGTAATCATTAATGGCCTGCCACTGTGCGGGCAAACCGGCTAAATCGGCTTCCGCCACGCCGAGGCGCACCGCCTGATCGACGACGATACGCGCCAGGTCAAAGTGGCGCGCGCGCGGATACTGGGCGAGATAGTCGCGCATCACCGTGGCGAGGTTGAG
>Ga0209371_1000462_pt1 | contig 39942 bp, 48 predicted proteins | sample AgamicAtAmrz_FD_187165 | JGI IMG/M metagenome (GOLD analysis project Ga0209371, IMG submission 187165) | Agave microbial communities from Guanajuato, Mexico - At.Am.rz (SPAdes) (version 2) | ecosystem: Host-associated > Plants > Roots > Rhizosphere | place: Guanajato, Mexico | collected 2012-06-07
AGGATAATCACTTCGTCATGACGCGTATGAAACATCTGGTGGCTGCTGCCACACTGAGCCTGGCACTTGTTGGTTGTTCCGGCTCAAATGACGCGGTACCGGACAGCCCGCCTTCTGAAATCTATGCCACAGCGCAGCAAAAGCTGCAGGACGGTAACTTTAAAGCTGCGATTAAGCAACTGGAAGCGCTGGATAATCGTTATCCGTTCGGTCCTTACTCGCAGCAGGTGCAGCTGGATTTAATCTACGCGTACTATAAAAATGCCGATCTGCCTCTGGCGCAGGCTGCCATTGCGCGCTTTATGCGCCTCAATCCGACCCATCCGAACATCGACTATGTCATCTATATGAAAGGTCTGACGGATATGGCGCTGGATGATTCAGCACTGCAGGGCTTCTTCGGTATCGATCGTTCTGACCGCGACCCGACGCATGCACGTGATGCATTCCGTGACTTCTCACAGCTGCTGCGCAGTTACCCGAACAGTCAGTATGCCGCTGACGCGCAGAAACGTCTGGTCTACCTGAAAGATCGCCTGGCTAAATATGAGCTTTCAGTGGCGCAATTCTATACTAAGCGTGAGGCTTATGTCGCGGTTGTTAACCGGGTTGAAGGCATGATGCGCGATTATCCGGATACGCAGGCGACACACGACGCACTGCCACTGATGGAGAATGCCTACCGCAACCTGCAGCTGAACGCCGAAGCGGATAAAGTGGCGAAAATCATCGCGGCTAACAATAGCTGACAGCAGGCTGCGTTTCAGCCATAAAAAAAGCAGCCGGAAAGGCTGCTTTTTTTTTGCTCACAAAACAGTCATAACTGGATCTGAAATCAGCGAGCTAACCCATCAAGAATGCCGGGTTTATCGTTTCGCTTCAAGGAATTTCCGCCCGTTTCTGAGCCTTTCTCACAGATTGTCAAAACTGACAAAAAGTGACATTTTTCCGTGATAGAAATCTCACATTCAGCGCTTTTTCGCGCTATGCTGAGAAGACCAAGACGGAAATGACAGAGAGGTAAGAACGATGATTCTGAACATTACCAGTAAGCAAATGGAAATCACCCCGGCCATCCGAAGCCATGTTGAAGACCGTCTCGCCAAGCTCGAAAAATGGCAAACCGACCTGATTAATCCGCATATTGTTCTGTCGAAAGAGCCCAAAGAATTCGTGGCCGATGCCACCATTAACACCCCAAACGGGACTCTGGTGGCCAGTGCCAAACATGACGATATGTATACCGCGATCAACGACCTGATTGCGAAGCTGGAGCGCCAGCTCAACAAAGTCCAGCACAAGTCCGAAGCACGCCGCGCCAGTGCCAGCGTGAAAGACATCATTCCTGCTGACGAAGCGTCCTGATTTTCTTAACGCGCCTCCGGGCGCGTTTTTTATTGACAGCTTTTAAGCTGTACGGTTACTCTCCCCCTACTCCTTTTGCGGACATTTCCATGAAACATGATCTGTTTTTCTTCGCTTTCTTTTTTACCTTCCCCTGAACGGGAGGCCATTCGTCGTGAGAAAATGAAAGCGAAGACGAACAACCAAGCCTCCCAGCCGGGAGGCTTTTTTTTTGGATAGCATACAGGTGAGCCCTATGAATCCCGACAATCCATTGCTGGCGCTACGCGATAAGATCAGCGCAGTGGATAAAAAACTTCTGACGCTGCTGGCTGAGCGTCGTCTGCTGGCAGTGGAAGTTGCGCAGGCCAAGCTGGCTACACATCGCCCGATTCGGGATGTCGAGCGCGAACGCGCGCTGCTGGAAAATCTGATTGTGCTGGGTAAGGCCCATCACCTGGATGCGCATTATATCACCCGTCTGTTTCAGCTGGTCATTGAAGATTCCGTTCTGACCCAGCAGGCGCTGCTGCAAAAGAACCTCAACCACCCTCATGCCCATGCGGCGCGTATTGCCTTCCTTGGACCCAAAGGCTCTTACTCCCATCTGGCGGCACGCAACTATGCATCGCGCCATTTCGATAATATGGTGGAGTGTGGCTGCCTGAAGTTTCACGACATCATCAAACAGGTCGAAAATGGCGCAGCCGATTACGCCGTCATGCCGATTGAGAACACCAGTTCAGGCTCCATCAATGATGTTTATGACCTGCTGCAGCAGACCAGCCTCTCCATTGTGGGTGAACTGACGCTGCCTATCGACCACTGCGTCCTGGTGAAGGGTAGCAGTGACCTGCAGCAGATAGAGACGGTTTACAGCCATCCTCAGCCGTTCCAGCAGTGCAGCCAGTTTATTAACCGTTTCCCGCACTGGAAAATCGAATATACCGAGAGTACGGCCGCGGCAATGGAAAAGGTCGCAGCGCTCAACTCCCCTGCCGTTGCGGCCCTGGGCAGTGAAGCCGGTGGTGAACTCTATCAGTTGCAGGTGCTGGAGCGGAATCTGGCCAATCAGCAGCAAAACCATACCCGCTTCATCGTGCTGGCGCGTAAAGCGATCGATGTGTCAGATCAGGTGCCAGCCAAAACCACGCTGATCATGGCAACCGGTCAGCAGGCGGGTGCGCTGGTCGATGCGCTGCTGGTACTGCGTCAGCACAACCTGATTATGAGCAAGCTGGAGTCCCGCCCGATTCACGGTAATCCGTGGGAAGAGATGTTCTACATTGATGTGCAGGGCAATCTGCAATCAGAGCGGATGCAGCAGGCGCTGCAGGAATTACAGACAATGACCCGCTCGCTGAAGGTGCTGGGCTGTTATCCCAGCGAGAATGTCGTGCCCGTTGAACCTGCCGAATAGAAAAAAGGCATCCGGAAGGATGCCTTTTTCTTTATGGGCGGCTGTCGTTCGCCGATCGCAGCAGGCTGCGACTCTCAATGAGGAAGCGTCGGGCATGATCGCCAAACCACTGCTCTACGCGATTAAAGCTGGCGATAAACGCCTGTTTGTCACCCTGCTCCAGCAGCGCAATCGCTTCACCAAACCGCTGATAGTAACGTTTAATCAGCGCCAGATTACTCTCTGAAGACATAATGATATCGGCGTAAAGCTGCGGGTCCTGAGCGAATAACCGCCCGACCATCGCCAGTTCCAGCCGGTAAATCGGTGATGAAAGCGCCAGCAGCTGGTCAAGATTGACGTTCTCTTCGGCTAAATGCAGGCCATAAGCAAAGGTGGCAAAGTGACGCAGCGCCTGGATAAACGCCATGTTCTGATCGTGCTCAACCGCACTGATGCGATGCAGGCGCGCACCCCAGACCTGAATCTGCTCCAGGAACCACTGATACGCCTCCGGCTGCCGGCCATCACACCAGACCACCACCTGTTTCGCCAGGCTGCCACTGTCCGGGCCGAACATCGGATGAAGACCCAGCACCGGACCGTTATGGGCGGCCAGCATCGCCTGCAGAGGGCGGTTTTTGACCGACGCCAGGTCGACCAGAATGCAGTCGTCTTGCAGAGGGGGTAATTGTGCAATCACCTGTTCAGTCAGGTGAATCGGCACGCTGATGATGACCATACCGGCATCACGGAGCAAGGTCTCCGCCTGCGGCCAGTCCTCTTTATCCAGCGTTTTCACCGTATAGCCTGACAGTCCGAGCATCTTTTCAAAGAGTCGGCCCATCTGGCCCTTGCCGCCAACGATCACCACCGGACGCAGTGCCGGGCACAGGGTTTTAAAGCCTTTATCATTCTCGCTGGTATAGGATTCGCGCATCACGCGACGCAGCACATCCTCAATCAGATCCGGCGGCACACCGAGCGCTTCAGCCTCTTTGCGACGGGAAGCCAGCATTGACGCTTCCCGTTCAGGCACATAGATAGGCAGGCCGTAACGGCTTTTAACTTCCCCTACCTCAGCGACCAGCTCCAGACGTCTGGCCAGCAGATCAAGGAGCGCTTTATCAACACTATCAATTTGATCGCGTAACGCGGTCAGTTCAGCCACCATTCCTCTTATACCTCTTGTGACAGACGCGCCGACAGCACTCCCTTCAGATCCTGATGCATCTCACGCAGCAACGTTTCGGTCACGTCCCAGCTGATGCACGCATCGGTGACGGAAACGCCATATTTCATTTCGCTGCGTGGCAGTTCAGAAGACTGGTTACCCTCATTGATATGGCTTTCCAGCATCAGACCAATGATTGAACGGTTCCCGTCTTTGATCTGGGCGATAGCGGATTCCGCTACGCCAGGCTGACGGCTGTAGTCTTTGTTCGAATTACCATGGCTGCAATCTATCATTAAGGCAGGACGCAGTCCCGCCTTCTGCATCTCTTTTTCACACTGTGCAACATCTTCAGGACCGTAGTTCGGCGCTTTACCACCACGCAGGATCACATGCCCATCCGGGTTGCCCTGCGTCTGCAGCAGGCAGACCTGACCCGCCTGATTGATGCCGACGAAGCGATGCGGCATTGCCGCGGCGCGCATCGCATTGATCGCCGTGCCCAGGCTGCCATCGGTGCCATTTTTAAAGCCTACCGGCATGGAGAGACCCGAAGCCATTTCGCGGTGCGTCTGGGATTCGGTCGTGCGTGCGCCAATGGCGGACCAGCTGAACAGATCACCCAGATATTGCGGGCTGTTTGGATCGAGCGCTTCTGTCGCCAGCGGCAGGCCCATTTCAACCAGGTCCACCAGCAGCTTACGAGCGATGTGCAGACCCGCTTCCATATCGAACGAGTTATCCATGTAAGGATCGTTGATCAGCCCTTTCCAGCCGACGGTGGTACGGGGTTTTTCAAAGTAGACGCGCATAACGATATAGAGCTGATCGCTCAGCTGTTCAGAAAGGGTTTGCAGACGACGCGCATAGTCCAGTGCGACTTCGGTATCGTGAATTGAACAGGGTCCGCATACCACCAGCAGACGCGGATCGCGTCCGGCAATGATGTCAGAGATGGTCTGGCGTGAAGCCGCAACCTGCTCCTGCTGTTCCAGCGTCAGTGGAAACTTCGCTTTCAGCTCTTCAGGTGTAATTAAAACCTGTTCACCGGCGATGTGCACATTGTTCAGCGCGTCTTTTTGCATGATGGCGATCCTTTATCTCGTATTGGCGGTTCTGGACTCCTCGCTGAGGATTGACGTCACTGTATCACAGCCGGTACAGAGCGCAAGATAGCATGTACACATTAATTACCACAGATCAATAACCGCCGCAGGACGTTATAAATTAAGCAATAAAATCATATATATAAAATATAAGACAAAAGAGAGCACCAGGATTAAAGTGTAATTATATCTTTACACCCGCTTTTGTTGTTTTTCTTACCGGCGCAGGCAAAATGAAACGATTAAGGGTTTGCATCCGGGAATGATATGCCTTCATCACCACGCACGACGCATCTGCGACCTTTCCTGTTAAGCGATGTTCCTGCGTTTACCGCTGCGGTGAACGCCTCGCTGGACAGCCTGATCCCCTGGATGGCCTGGGCACATCACGACTATCAGCCGCATGAGGCGGAAAGCTGGATTCGCTTTACCCATTGGCAACGGATGCGGGAAGAAGCTGAAGAGTTTGCGATTGTCGATCAGCATGATCAGCTGCTGGGAGGCGCAGGCGTGCGCTTTGCCCGCCATCCCGGCGCTGCCAGTGCGATTGGTTACTGGGTGCGTAGTGATGTTCAGCGTCAGGGGATTGCGACCCGTGCCGTCGCCGCTTTATTGCCGCTGGGGTTTTCACGTCCTGAAACACGGGTGATTGAGATTCTGGTGGCCGAGGATAATCTCGCCAGCCGAGCCGTCGCGGAGAAGTCGGGCGGCGATTTTATTGGCTGTCGTTACGGCCTGATCGTGCTCAATGACGGGCCGGTCAATACCGCGATTTATCATTTTCAGCGGCCAGACACCGCTTAACGCCAGGCACCAGGACAAAAAAAGGGGCTGGCAGATGCCAACCCCTTGTTTGCTATTAACTTTCAGATGTCGCGTTAGCGATACCTTAGTTAAGACGCTTTTTCACGGCACCATTGATACATAAGCATTTTATTTATAAAACAGTTAGTTACTTCTATATCTGGTGCAACCAAATGCGAGCACGTACAAGCTGGGTAGTCAGTTTGTGGACATTAAACTGGTCAGAGGGTTAAGCGCTGCAGCTTCTTCTAAATGGTCGGGCGCAAAGTGTGCATACTTCATGGTTTCACGGATATTTGCGTGGCCGAGTATTCTTTGCAGCACCAGAATATTGCCACCATTCATCATAAAATGGCTGGCGAAGGTGTGCCGAAGCACATGAGTTTTCTGGCCTTCTATAAGCTGAATAGTCGTAGTAGCGAGCATCTTCTTGAAGTCCTGATAGCATGGCTTAAACATTCTGCCCTGCCGTTCCTTCAGTTCATCATAAAGCCACTGCGGGATCGGAACGGTTCGATTTTTCCCGCCTTTAGTTTTAAAGAATGAGAGTTTGTTAGGTGATAACTGTGAGCGGGTCAATGTTTCCGCCTCAGTCCAGCGCGCACCAGTAGCTAAGCAAACTTTACATATCATCTTTAAATCTGGCTTTCCGTAAAGTTCGCAACCATCCAGAAGTTCAGTGATCTGCTTTAGGGTAAGCCAGGACATTTCCTTTTCATCTTCCCGGAACGTCCTGACGCCTTCCAGTGGGTTAGGTAATGACCATTCCCCTAACCTCTTCAGCTCATTGAAAACAGCGGCAAGATAGTTTTGTTCTCTGTTAACCGTGATAGGCTTTACTTTCCACTTTGATTCATCATCGTGATAACCATTGGAAATTTTCCCCTGCAAGCGCTGGTCACGGTAATGCGCCCAATCTTTAGCTGTAAGCTGGGAAGCTATCGGATCGCCTAAGCCCTTACATACAATATCCAGCTTAGCTTTGCGGGACTTCACCGCTTTAAGCGATTGCCCGTGAAGAGAATCCCAAAGCTTTATAAGCTCGCTCAGCTTACGGCGATCCTCTTTTTCCTTTATCCACGGTTTGTTTTCAGCTTCACTGCGTGTGTAGCTTTCGTAAGCTACAGCTTCGCCTTTGGTTGCAAAAGACTTGCGAATGCGTCGGCTGCCACGTCCACCTAAATAGAAGTCAGCAAGCCATTCACCAGAAACAAGTTTCTTTATTGCCACCAAATCACCTGCTGTTTTTCAATTCTTGAACAAATGCGGCTAAACCGGGATTTCCTCTGTCTGAATAGCAACAAGCGCGGAATGACTCAGCCCACTGATAACCATCGTTCTGGAATAAATCGTCTGAATTGTCAATGCCTGCATATTGGCTTGAAAGTTTTAAAGCTTTTTCTCTGCTAAGAGAAAAAGTGAATGCGTATTTAGGAGCAGGTGTATATTTATGGGTTTGAACATCTAATTCTCTAGGCAGCACAGTTACTTTGACCGTATTAGCTGGAGTCTGAAACAACACTCGGTAAACAGCGTAGACAGCTGCTTTATTAGCCTCATATTGAATATTTCTTTCAACGTCACCTTTGAAGATGGTAGGCAAAATTTGCACATGCAAAGGTTTTATGCTCAGAACCTTATAAGAGCCGTTCTCTGGTGGATAGTCATTGTGATCTTCCATCATGGCTTTCGAATCTTTGAACATTTCAGGAGCAGCCCAAGCAGAGTGAGCAAAGGCAGCAAAACAGCAAATTGTGAGAGCTATTTTAATTTTCATAATGACCTAGTTATTTTCCATCAGTGTGAGATAAACCATTCCGACGCATTCAACATCCTCTATCTTACAATCAAAATTAGATGATGAATTTTTAATATTTATTTTGTTTCCTGGAATTCGGGATACTGCATAAACATCATTCACTCCATCAATATTTATCAACCATAATCCATTACCTATAGCTTTCACTTCTAGATCTACAATCCATTTATTACTCCCCTTTTCTACTAAAGCTGGGTTATTCACCGTTTCTGCAATCAGACTAGGGTCGCATACCCATAAGCCAGTCTTGTTTAGCTCACCGTTAAAGAGGGAGTATTTTTCAATCGTCACAATTTCACTGGATGAGATTTGTTCACGATTGTTCCGCGCAATCATTTCACCAATGCCAGTAGCAAGCCATCTTAGAGAAACGCCTGTATCCAACGCACAGGTTATGACAACGTCGCCAGGGAAATAGTCGCGACGAACCCACGCACTCATTGTGCCGGAGGGAATCCCTAACAAGTCTCCAAGCTCTTTCTGCATGGTAAACCCGTAAGCATGCAGAATCCTCTGAACCACTTGCTTTCCGCCATTAGCTAAAAGCTGCTCGTGCAATTCTTTACCTTTTGTAAAATCATGCGGAGCTACCTTTAATCTTACATTTGCAAGTTCGCCTGAAATTAGCCACTTCAAGTCCGCACCAGTATCTATGGCGCACTGGATAATGTAGTCACCAGGCAAGCTGCTTCTTGCAACCCAATTATTGATAGTTGGCAAGGGGATCTGCAAAAGTTCAGCAAGCTCAGGTCTTGATCTAACACCATAAGAACTAAGGATTCTTTCTAAAATCTCTTTTGCATCGCCTAAAGCGTTAGACATGATTCCCTCAAATATTCCATAGGGGTTACTTTACAATCACTCAATTGGATCATATCATCCACCCCGTAAGCCAAAATGCACGCCAATGCACTACAAAAGCTACCAACTGGAGATAATCCCCGATGACCAATCAAATTACAATACCTAGCGGTCCCGATCTGATGACTTATGAACAGTTCGCACAGGCTTATGGTTACAGCCTTCGTACTGTTAAGCAGATGGTTGAAGACGGTGATCTGCTTGTTATGCCACGTAAAAAAATTGGTGGTGCTGCACGCATCAACATGATTGCCTTCCGCGCACGTTTGCTCGCTCAAGGTGTCAATTGCCGCTACGTCGCTGCGTAACAACTTAATTATTTAAGTTGAGCAAAGGAATGACCATGTTTGATTTTAAGACTTCCACCCATAGCCACTATGACGACGCCTGCCGCAAGTTTGCGCTGTCCCACAACATGGTGGAGCTGGCCCAGCAAGCGGGCATGAAAGTGCAGACTCTTCGTAACAAACTGAATCCTGATCAGGTGCATCAGCTGACCGTTCCAGAAGTGCTGCTGCTTACTGATCTGACCGAGGACGCAACGCTGATGGATGGGATGCTGGCGCAGCTGCACTGTCTGCCGTGTGTTCCTGTCAATGAACATGCCGCTGAAAAATTTCCGGCTTACGTGCTCAATGCTTCCGCTCAGGTTGGGACGCTTGCTGCCAGTGCTGCTAATCACGCAAGCATTAACACCTCATGCCGTCGCGGGATTGTTGAAGCCGCTAATACCGGCATTCGCTGCATGATGCTGGCGGCCCTCGCTGTCCAGACTCGCGTCCACTCTAACCCTGCACTATCGGGTACTGCTGATGTGTTAAGTGGTATCGGTGCATCTATCGGGATGGTGTGAAATATGGCCTTTTCAGTAGCCCCGCTTCTGAAGCGGCAAAGCCCTTCCCACGCATACGGCCACGGCTGGATTGCGGCAGATAAGGGCATGCGCTGGCACCCGGCAATTTCACAGGCCGAACTGCTGACAGGATTAACCGGTAAGAGGAAAGAGTCATGGCTTACAAAGCTGAAAGTATCACTGTTCAGATGAACGCGGGGCAGCGTGCCAGTGCGCTTAATCACATAACTGTGCTTCGTACCATGATGTACGGCGATTGCAGCAATGAACTCAAACGCTTTATCGCAGACATGCGCAACAAGCGTGATCAACAGGCTGAACAGAACGGCCGCGCATTGAGCGCAATTTTCTTCCTGGCAAATATCAGCAAAGAACGTCACGGCGTTGATTTCAGTGAACTGACGAGTGACGAAGTAACGGCGCTGATTGGCGCGATGAATCACTTAAAAGCAGTCGTGAGTTTATTTCCAAAGAATCTGACGTTACCTAATTAATTAACCCACCGAAATTAAATGGCGTAAACCCGCCGGGCATTTTTTTGCCCGAATTCAGGAGAAAGAGAAATGCGAAATATCCAGACCCGTAATTTTAAAGCAGACGAAGACGCGCTTAATGCCCTGCTGAGCAAGGCCAAAACTGAGCAGCGTTCTGATGATGCGCTGTCCGTTTCCATCCGCCTGGCCGCGCTGGCAATTCATGCCCGCAAACAGGAAATGTCAGCGGCGGAAATCATCGAGCTTCTGGACAAAGAAGCAGAACGCTTTGAGAACCAGGCGCAGGAGCTGCACTGATGGCTGATTCAATGGACATGGTACAGCAGCGCGTGCAGGAAGAGCTGGCGCGCAATCTGGCTAACGCTACTCACCGCCCGACAGGGGCGAGTGAGTTTTTCTGCATGTCGTGCGGCGAAGAAATACCGGAGAAGCGCCGCCGCGCACTGCCGGGCGTTTCCCTCTGCGTGACCTGCAAAGAAATCAGTGAGCTGAAAAGCGTGCATTACAAAGGGTCGGCATTATGAAAACCATCCTGAAATGGACCGGCAGCAAGTCCGGCCTGATGCCTGAGCTGATTAAGCACCTGCCTGCAGGTGATCGTCTGGTTGAGCCGTTTGCCGGTTCCTGTGCCGTTATGATGAACACGGATTACCCTGCCTATCTGGTGGCGGATGTTAATCCCGATCTGATTAACCTCTATCGTCAGGTTAAAGAGCATACCCGCCCGTTTATTGTCGTGGCGTTATCGCTCTTTAATCAGAACAAAACGGAAGAGAATTATTATCAGGTCCGCGAAGACTTTAACTTCAACGCGGCGCTGCCACTGCTGGAACGCGCTGCGCAATTCCTCTACCTGAACCGCCACGGATATCGTGGCCTTTGCCGTTATAACAAACGTGGTGAATTCAATAGTCCCTACGGCAATTATAAAGAGCCATATTTCCCGCTGGCCGAAATCGAAGCGTTTGCCGCGAAGGCTCAGCGCGCGACGTTTGAATGCCTGGGGTACAGCGAAACCCTGAGCATGGTCCGTGCCGGTGATGTCGTTTACTGCGATCCGCCGTATCACGGCACATTCACCGCTTATCACACCGATGGGTTCAGCGACGATGATCAGCACTCACTGGCCTGCATCCTGCTGGGTATATCTGATCGTAACCCGGTCATCGTTTCAAATAGCGATAACCTGTTTACCCGCAGTATATTCCGCGAATTTGAACTGACAAAAATCAGCGCTTCCCGCTCTGTTGGCGTGGCTGCCGGTGAAGGCAAGCGCGCGTCCGAAATCATCGCAGTGCGTCACATGGGTCTAGCGGTGTAATGACTCAGGCTTTCGCATACCCCTGGAACGCCCCTAAAAAGGCAATCAATCCACAGCTGGAACCGGCGGAAGTTGCGCCGGTGTCCGCGCTTTCAAACCTGATCAGTCTTTATGCTGCAGATAACGAGCAGGAGCAGCTGCGCCGTGAGGCAATAAGTGATGAGGTTTGGGACCGCTACTTTTTCAACGAGTCCCGCGATCCTGTTCAGCGCGAAATTGTGCAGGACAGAATCATCAGCCGGGCAAAGATGGCCCGCGAACAACAGCAACACAATCCCGATCTGGTCATTGTGGCCGATGTTAGCGCCCAGCCTTCCCACATCAGCAAGCCACTCATGGAGCGCGTTAAGTTTTTCCACAATCTCGGCAGGCCGCAGGCTTATTCCCGCTACCTGCGCGAAACTATCCGCCCCTGCCTTGAGAGGCTGGCCCGCGTGCGCGAAAGCCAGATTTCAGCCTCATTCCGTTTTATGGCCGGTCATGACGGGCTTGACGGCCTGCTGGCGCTGCCTGAAATGAACCAGAATCAGGTCAAGCGTTTATCTACGCTGGTCGCAGCGCACATGAGCATGTGTCTTGATAAAGCCAGCGGCCATCTGTTCGTCAGTGATGACGTGACGCCTGAGCAGGTTCGCCAGGCATGGGAGCTTGTTGCTGCGGAAGCGATGCGTCTGGACGTGATCCCCCCGGCATTTGAGCAGCTGCGCCGCAAAAAGCGCCGTCGCAAGCCAGTGCCTTACGATCTGATCCCACCATCTCTGGCCCGTATGCTCTGTGCGGACTGGTGGTATCGCAAGTTATGGCAGCTGCGTTGTGAATGGCGTGAAGAGCAGCTGCGTGCTGTCTGCCTGGTCAACAAAAAAGCGTCCCCCTACGTCAGCTTTGAAGCGGTGATCCATAAGCGTGAGCAGCGCAGGAAGTCTCTGGAGTTCTTCCGTTCGCATGAGCTGGTCAGCAATGAAGGCGATACGCTGGATATGGAGGATGTGGTGAATGCCAGTAACAGCAATCCGGCTCACCGCCGCAATGAAATGATGGCCTGCGTTAAGGGGCTAGAGCTTATTGCGGAAATGCGTGGGGATTGCGCAGCGTTTTATACCCTCACCTGTCCGTCGCGTTTCCACGCAACGCTTAACAACGGCAGGCCCAATCCGAAGTGGACCACGGCCACCGTTCGCCAGAGCAGTGATTATCTGGTTAATACCTTTGCTGCCTTCCGCAAGGCCATGCATAAAGCCGGGATGCGCTGGTATGGCGTGCGGGTTGCTGAGCCGCATCATGATGGCACCGTACACTGGCACCTGCTGTGCTTCATGCGCAAAAAGGAACGTCGTTCAGTAACCGCACTGCTGCGGAAATTTGCCATTCGCGAAGACCGTGAAGAGCTTGGCAACAATACCGGGCCACGCTTTAAAGCTGAGCTGATCAACCCGCGTAAAGGTTCACCGACCAGTTATATCGCTAAATACGTCAGTAAAAATATTGATGGCCGTGGCCTGTCTGATGAAATCAGCGCAGAAACGGGTAAATCACTGCGTGACAGTGCAGAGAACGTAGGCGCGTGGGCGTCACTTCATCGTGTTCAGCAGTTCCGATTCTTTGGCATTCCGGGCCGCCAGGCTTACCGGGAATTGCGCCTGCTTGCCGGTCAGGCGCTGAGAAATCAGAGCGATAAAAAGGCCGGTGCGCCGGTGCTTGAAAACGCGCAGCTGGATGCCGTGCTGGCCGCTGCAGATGCGGGCTGCTTTGCCACCTACATCATGAAGCAGGGCGGCGTTCTGGTTCCACGTAAACATCACATCGTCAGGACTGCCTACGAGCTTAACGACGAGCCAACCCCTTACGGCGATCACGGCACCCGCATTTATGGCATCTGGTCCCCTTTAGTGGCTGGCCGCATCTGCACGCACGCAACAAAGTGGAAAATGGTTCGTAAAGCCGTTGACGTTCAGGAGGCGACAGCCGACCAGGGCGCTAGCGCCCCTTGGACTCGTGGCAATAACTGTCCCCCTGATGAAAAACTGAACATTTCAGGGGACAATCCAGTATCTGTTGAACCTGTAGAGCCGGGCGAAACGCCTCTTTATGGCCCGCCAGACTTCAACAATATGACAAGAAAACAGCGTCGCGATCTGCTGGCGCGTCTCCGGATGGTGAAGCCGCGCCAACGCCAGAGTTATAAGCAGGAAATTGACAATGATCAGCGAGCGCTTCTGGTTGCAGAACTGCGGGTGAGAGGTTTTACCGGGGAAGAAAAAGAAACAAACCTGCTTCTAGCCGGTGGCAGTCTCAATTCAGGCGCAGGGATGCGCATTTTCTATAAGAACGGGCGGCTACAGGAAGATGATAAATGGCGTCAATGGATCTGAACCATCATAGCTGCCATAAGCGAAGCCGCTAGTTAGGAGTAAACAAGGCTTTATCTAATCAAAATAACAGGTTGGAAACACTCAAAACCTCACATTTCATTTTCAGATTAGGTCCGATTGAATGAAAAAACATTTCACATTTCGTAACGCATCTACTACTGTATGGTTATACAGTCTTTAGAGTAAAGGGAGGGATAAATGGACACTCAAGATTTGGCACCGATAAAACGTAAGATGGCTTGCGTTCAGTTCATTGCTGAGGTGTCGCTTATAGCAAATTGCAAGCAATCTGATATGAAATTGGCGATGAGTATCATCGCTGAGTTAGCGCATTCGAGCTGTGAAAAAGTCCCTGATGATGAGATTTTTTACGCTGCGGAATAGCCTGAGTCCAAAGCCAGACATATTGATAACGTTGCTGGCAACAAAATTAATTTTTGGCACTGACAAGATTGAACAACGAGTACCACGAGGCGTTAGGCTATGGCCGGAAGCGATTCGAATTACCAGGTAATTTACCGGGGCGAAAGCCTGACTGATTATGCGCCTGGCGGATTAGTTTTCTTTCAGCGGCCAAAAGAGAACGGCGGCGGCTTCTGGTTAGGCCGCACTTATGATGGTGTTTTCTGGCTTGAGATTTCTGCCCCAGTTTCTCTTTCGCAGGGGCTGCTTTATCTGCAGGCGCTACAAAATTCTGTCACGGCTAATACGAAAATCACTGAGCCAGATAACAACTTGCCCCTGTTCTGACTCTTTGCCGGTGAGTGCATGTCTATGCTGCATGAATCCGCATGATCCCAAAAGGATCGTTTATCCTTTGGCCCGCCAGAACTGGCGGGCTTTTGTTTATATCATGCAGGTGCATGAAAAACACTCTGTAAAGCGGGCAGGCGTGGCGGGGCTACGAGCGCGCGCTGAGACTAGCAATAGGTTAGGTATTGGTTTATAAATCAATAAATCATATTCAGCAGGCATGGTAAAATGTCGGATTTGCATACTGTGGCAGACTATCTTGTGAGGCAGGCGAACACCTTTCACCGTAAAAGCGAATCTAATTTGCTTCTAGCTGGGGCGTTTGGACGCACAGCCTATAACAGATACTATTATGCTTGTTATTTAGATATCCGTCTTTTCGTTTCTGGAATAAATTCAAAGTGGGGAAGTTTAAATCACTCTGAAGTCCCTGATTTTTTAATTGGAGCTGTCAATAGTAAAATATCAAAAGAGTTAGTGAAGTCCGAAAGATTAGGTATGATTTCAAGAGGTGAGTTACTGTCCAAAAAAAGCTTAGTTCATACATCTTTGAACAATATGGCTTCGGTTATGTCAAAAGCTTATACAATTCGCTGTACAGTCGATTATGAGCCAGATGTTCAGATTTTCTTTGATAAAAGTACTTTTCTGATAGACAGCGTTCCTGTGGCTTCTGCCAAGGAGTGGTTAAAAGTGATTACCATTGAAAAGGTTAAGGTAATAAAAATCATGAAGGAGATAGGCCTTGTTTAATAAATTTATGATTACTGAATTATTAGATAAGCATCCTATGATTCAAGTAAGAGAGGTTTCGGGGTTTTCAGATGCCGTCCTGCTGGTAGTTGATATGAGCAAGGTTTCCTCTGTAGCAATGCGAGGGATGATATCGCACCGGCAAGTAAATACTATATCAAAAAAAATTGGCGACGCTCTGGACGCTAAAGTGTTCATTAGCTATTCAAACTCAAAGCAAAAAGACAACATTGAGTCCGGTTTAAAAGCTTTAGCTTCTGCGAACTTTAAACGAGGGAAGTTAAGTGATTTGGATATTTCATTCTCTGATGCAAGTGAGATTAATATATTCGTATTTTGTAAAGATTTAAGCGATGAAGAAAAAATAAAATGGGAAGATCTTTCTACTGACTTCCTTAGCAATCTAAACATCAAAGTTAGTCAATTTAATTATGAGCAAAAGCAAAAACCAGAACCCTCAGCAATGGTTGTATTGAGGTTTTCAAAGAAAATATTCCCTTTTAACTTAAATCAACTTTCCAGCCAACTCACCCAAGATGGATACCATGTCCTTTCTAATGACTGGCTAAATGCTAGATTAGATTTACTGCGAAAAAAAGGATTGCTAATAAGGAGTTCAGCAGGAATATATCGTCTTACTCAATTAGGACTGGAGGCAGTTCCAGTAACCAAGTCCCGACAAAGCTCTGATATTGAGAGAATACTATATCTTGCAAGAAAGCATCTGTGATGTTATTTTTGCATAGGTAGTGGCGTTCACGAGAGTGTGTATCATGCTCATTTGTGAAGGTCGCGTAAAGAATGTGCGCCTGCAAATCAGCAGGTGTTCCTTCGAAACGCCTACTGATTCACAGGCGTCATCAACGAAAGCTTCCATCAGCTTTGCTAAGGAATGACCTTATGAAAACGCCACTACCCCTTTTATTTTCTTATGATGATGAAAGACAGTTTATTGCAAGTTTATCAACTGGTCTTCGTACACGTCATTCGGATGAAATTCGCCGCTTAGTGGAGATTGGATTGCCTCCCTTAGTTTCATGGAGTGTACTTTCGGTAGCTATTGGGGTGAGTCCTCATTTCTTGAATTCAATACTAAAAAATAAAGTTAGATATTATCGCTCATTTACTATTTCGAAAGGTCGTGGAAAAAAAAGAAGGCTAATAGAAGCGCCAAGGGTTAGTCTTAAAATCATACAAAGTTGGCTTGCTCACCATATAAGCAAGAGCAATCCTCAGTGCATAAGTGAACATAGCTTCGCTTTTATTCCAGGTTTGAATGGGATTTATGAGGCAGCTAAAATACATTGCGGCTCCCAATGGGTGCTATCAATTGATCTGAAAGACTTCTTCCATTATATTACTTCCGAAAAAATAGTTACAGCGCTGCTATCATTGGGCTATCGTCCGGAGCAAGCTTCAAAGGTTTTAGATTTAGTTACTCTTTATGATCGCCTTCCTCAAGGTGCCCCATCAAGTCCTTGCCTTTCGAATATCGCCTTTAAGCCCACTGATGACTTTATTAAAACCCTTATCGAAGATAGACAGATTAAATATACTCGCTACGCCGATGATTTAACTTTCTCAGGCAATGATATGAACTTTAATGTTGAAGGGTTGAAGGAAGAAGTTATTTATAGATTAAGTCAGCACGGTTGGGAAGTTGCATTAGATAAAATAAAAATTTCTAGACATCCTAACAGGTTAAAGGTGCATGGATTCCTTGTTCATAATGATAAGCCGGTTTTGACTAAAGGTTATAGAAACAGAATAAGGGCTTATAGGCATCTATTGTCTAAGAATGCAATTAAGCCCGAGGATCTGGATATGGTTACAGGTCATTTAAACTACAGTGCTTATATTGATAGGTTAAATGATTAATACATGCCTCATTTATTCAAGAGTGTATGGTGTGAAATCTATCACCCTCTCTCCAACCCAATCGTTTAACTCTTCAAGTCTTCTTTGAAGAGGGATAAGTTCATTTCTTACAAAAACACGGCTGGCTTTCTCCACGTCACCAAACCCCCCGGTGTTGTTCGGGATGATCCCCATCAGCTGGGGTGGCACACGATGCACGGCCAGCATGTCGTCACGGCTCACGTTCTTGATGTTCAGAAACTCATCTTTTGCCGCCACCTCTGACAGCGGGATGATCTGAATACCATCCTTTTTCCCGTTCGGGCTGTACATAAACAGGTTACGGAAGTTGCCTGGGCCCTTTGCGCTCTTCATGGCACCGCGGATATTGTCCACGTCCTGCTGGCTCTGCGCCGGGTCGGTCATGTACATGATAAAACCCGCATGGCTGCCGTTGAGGTAATACTTGCGGCGGAACAGCGTAGCCGATTCATTCAGCAGCGCCGACGGGATAGCCGACAGGTAGCCCGGCAGGCCGTAAATCTCCTGATTGATATCTGGCTCCATCAGGTGGAAGACACTGCCCTTCCCAAACTCATACGGCTCCGTATTAATGCCGTAGTGCGCATACCAGTATGTATCCAGATCCAGACCACGCCGCGTGAACTTCGCCAGCGACGGCTCCAGCTTCAGCACGTTACCGAGACGACTGGTCCGCTTCTCCAGGTAGGCATTGCCAAAAATCAGGTAATCCAGCGCAAAGCGGCTGAACGCCTGCTGACTCAGCAGCGGGTGCGGGATAAAGGTACTCGCCAGAATATTGCACTTCACGCTGATGGGTGAGCTGTGATGCACGGCGGCCCGGAACGTGCGCGCCAGCCCGTCAACGCTAACGGGCGGTTCATACCAGCGATCATTGATGACGCACTCCACGTAGTCCAGCAGTTCGCGGCGGTCCAGCACCGGGATCGGGTCGCCAAAGGTAAACGCCTCCGACGCTGCCCCGCTGGTCATGTTATCCGGCTGCGGCACGGGCTGCGTGCGGGTGCGGTTCCTGCGTTTGCTCATTAATAAATCTCCACAATGTTCTGCGTGTGTGCCGCCTGTCCCTGCAGCGGCTCGTTTGCCAGCGCGTGCATGGTCGCCCAGGCTAAATCGCCGTGGCTGACTTCCTCGCTGCGGCTGGTTTCATAGGTCGGACGGTTGCCGCTGGCCGTGGTGGCCTTGCGGATAGACATGAACGACTGCGCGATGTCGAGGTGGCTGGCGTCAAACTCCAGCCGCCCGCTGGCAATCGTGTCGTAAGCCTTCAGCACCAGGGCGTTTTTCACGTTCGGGTTATAGACAAACTCCTTCACCTGCGGGAAAAACGCTTTGACGTTCTCATACACACCCAGCCCGACGCCGGTTGAGTCGATGCCGATATAGGTGACGTTATACTGCTGCGTCAGCGTCCTGATGGCGTCAGCCTGCGCCCGGAAGTCCATCCCGCGCCACTGGTGACGCTCAAGGATGCGGAACTTACCTCCCGGCACGGCAGGCGGTGCCATGACCACACATCCGGCGCTGTCGCCGTTCTGCGTGCCCTTCGCAGGGTCATAGCCGATCCAGACCTCTTTCCAGCCGAACGGACGCAGGGCCAGCGCCTCAAAGTCGGTCCAGACTTCCCAGCTGTCCACCATGCACTTCTGCAGCATGGCCAGCTGGAACACCGACGCCAGATCGTCCATAAAGACGCACATCAGCAGGTTCTGATAGTCCTCCGGGCTGTAGCGCGTACGCAGCTGCTCCAGGTCAAACAGGTCACAGCCGCCGCGCACCGCATCTTCAACGGTGACGATCTGGCGAAACTGGCCGTCTTCGCAGAGGCGGCCGGCGGCCAGTGACTGATGGCTGAGATCGATATCAACCCTGTCCGCTTTGGCCCGGCCCTTGTTGAACTGCGAACCGGACCAGAACGGATAGGCGCTGTGCGTCAGGCTGGACGGGGTGGAAAAGTAGGTTTCGCGCCACTTCTTATGCAGCGCCATGCCGGACGCCACTTTCTGCAGTTCCTGAAACTTCGGGATCCAGAAATATTCATCCAGGTACAGATTGCCGTGATAGCTCTGCGCGGTGCGGGCGTTGGTGCCCAGGAAATACAGGCACGCGCCGTTACTGAGCGTCATCGGGTCGCCCTTCAGGTCTACGTCCACCTCGCGGGCAAATTCAATGATGTACTGCTTGAAGACGTGCGCCTGCGCCTTACTGGCTGAAAGGAATATCTGATTGCGCCCGGTGGTCAGCGCATCGATCAGCGCCTCGCGGGCAAAAAAGAAGGTCGCCCCGATCTGGCGCGACTTCAGCAGGTTGCGAACCGAATATTTATTTCCGGCTTCCCACCACTGGCGCTGATAGCCGAACATCGAGCCGTGGAAAACCTCCTGCAGCTTCTCAATCTGCTCGTCGCTGAACAGATTCTTTTCCGGGGGCTTACGCGGGCCTTTGTTCCGGTTCTCCACGTTCGGATTGAGGTCCGCTTCATTGCCGCCATTGCTGAATTTGCCGATCCGGGCATGGCGCTCAGACTGCCGCGCCAGCAGGTCGATTTCCTTGAAGTCCTTTCCTTCCTTCTGCTCCTTCATGATGAGCTGGCAGTAGCGTGCGGCGGTGGTCAGCTGCATCTGATCCAGCGGGCCATAGTCGCCCCACTTATCGCGCTTCTTCCAGCTGTGAACGGTTGCGGGTTTCTCTCCCAGCATTTCAGCAATGCGGGCGATGCGGTATCCCTGAAAGTACAGCAGTAAAGCCTGCCTGCGGGGATCGAGGTCGTCGGGGGCGGGTGTCATGTTCATGCAGCCAAAATACGGCCCCGCCGCCGCCTTTTCCGCCATCCCTCATTGTGTGGTTTCCCGCACAACGTCCGCGCGTTGTTTCGATACCCCTGCCGCCGCAACCATAGGGCCTCACAGAGTTTTACTGACCGGAGCCTGGACAATGGCAAAGAAAGCAAAGCGTTTTCGTATCGGGGTGGAAGGTGCCACCACGGACGGGCGCACCATCGAGCGCAGCTGGCTTGAACAGATGGCGGCAAATTACAGCCCTGAGCTGTACACCGCCTTGATCAATATGGAGCACATCAAGGGCTATACGCCTGACAGCCCATTTCGCCGCTTTGGCGTAGTGGAATCGCTGGACGCTGAAGAAATCAGCGACGGCCCGCTGAAAGGCAAGCTGGGGCTGTATGCCCTGATCAACCCGACTGATGAGCTGGTCACGCTGACCGGCACCATGCAGAAAATCTTCACCTCTATGGAAATCCGCCCGGAATTCGCGGACACCGGCGCGGCCTATCTGATTGGCCTGGCCGTGACCGACGATCCGGCCAGCCTCGGCACGGAAATGCTGCAGTTCAGCGCCAGCGCCGGGGCGAACCCACTGGCAAACCGTAAGCAGCATCCTGACAACGTTTTCTCCGCCGCTGAAGAAACCCTGATCGAGTTTGAGGACGTGGCAGATGAAAAGCCCGCCCTGTTTACCCGCATCAAGGCGATGTTCAGCAGACAGCAGCAGACCGACGCGGCCCGCTTCAGCGACGTGCATCAGGCCGTTGAGCTTATCGCCACCGAGCAGCAGGACCTGAGCGCGCGCATTGAAACGGCGCTGAGCGAACAGGCTGACAGCCTGAAATCGCATTTCAGCAGTGCGCTGGGTGAGGAAGTGCTGAAGCGCGAGCAGCTGCAGGCGGACTTCACCGAACTGCAGCAGCAGCTGAGCCGGGAAGATGGCCGCCAGCAGGTCCGCCCGCGCACGCAGGGTAACGGCAGCGGCGGCGAAGTGCGCACTGACTGCTGATACAGCGGCGGCAAACCTTTTTAACGAACAGAGAAAGCAAAGCGATGAAAAATACTACCCGTTTTAAGCTGAATGCTTACATGTCGGTGCTGGCAGAAATCAACAAGATTGACCTGTCCGCGCTGAACAGCAAATTCACCATTGAGCCGTCCGTGTCGCAGACGCTGGAAAGCAAAATTCAGGAGTCGTCCGCGTTCCTGCAGGCCATCAACATCATGCCGGTCAGTGAGCAGAGCGGCGAACGGCTGGGGCTGGGGATCGGGACCACCATTGCGGGCACCACCGATACCACTCAGAAAGAGCGTGAGCCGACCGATCCGACCTACATCGACGGCGACGGCTACAAATGCACCCAGACCAACTTTGACACCGCGCTGCCTTATTCAAAACTGGACATGTGGGCGAAGTTCAGCGATTTCCAGGTGCGCATCCGTGACGCCATCGTGAAGCGTCAGGCGCTGGACCGCATCATGATCGGCTTCAACGGCCTTAAGCGAGAGAAGACCTCCAACCGCGTACAGAACCCGCTGCTGCAGGATGTGAATATCGGCTGGCTGGAAAAAATCCGTCAGGAAAAACCGTCGCAGGTGCTGGGTCAGCACATCGGTGACGACGGCAAGGTGGTGTCGGACAAAATCACCGTGGGTAAAAGCGGCCTGTTCCGTAACCTGGACGCCGTGGTGATGGGGGCGGTGTCGGAAAAAATCGGCGTGCAGTATCAGGACGACACCGAACTGGTGGTGATCTGCGGACGCCAGCTGCTGGCTGATAAGTATTTCCCGCTGGTCAACCAGAGCCAGCCCAATACCGAAGCGCTGGCCGCTGATCTGATCATCAGCCAGAAGCGCATCGGCGGTCTGCAGGCCGTGCGTGCGCCGTACTTCCCGGCGAATGCACTGCTGATCACCCGCCTGGATAACCTGTCCATCTACTGGCAGGAAGAAACGCGCCGCCGCTCCATCATCGACAACCCGAAGCGTGACCGCATCGAAAACCTTGAGTCGGTCAACGAGGCTTACGTGGTCGAGGACTACGACTGTACCTGCCTGGTGGAAAACATCGAGCTGCTGGAGCAGGAGCCGGAAAAAGAGACGGGCGAAATGAGCGAAGCGGAAATCGCACGCATCGCCGCCGTGGCGGCCAGCGTTGTGAAGTCCATGAGCGGTGCGGGTGACTCAACCGCCGCCGGAGCGTAACCCGTGACCAACCCTTTCCGCGCACATACGCGCTTTATTCAGGCACAGGAGGCCGCCCGGTCGGGCGGCAGTGGCCGCAGCACAAAGGGCTATGACCTGATGCTGCTGCAGCTGAACGAAGACCGCCGCCGCCTCAAGGGCATTCAGTCCAACGTCCGTAAGGCCGAAATCAAGGTGGAGGTGCTGCCGAAGTACGCCGCCTGGGCTGAGGGCGTGCTGAGCGCGGACGGCGCGCAGCAGGACGACGTGCTGATGTATGTGATGCTGTGGCGCGTTGACGCCGGTGACTATGCCGGTGCGCTGGCGATTGGCCGCCACGCACTGAAGCACGGCTGGGCAATGCCGCTGGGAAGCCGCACCACGGCGACGGTGCTGGCTGAAGAAATTGCCGACGCGGCAAAGGCCGCCATCCTGGCAAAGACGCCTTTTGATCCGGCCCTGCTGATGGAGGCGCTGGAAGTGGTGGACGCACACGATATGCCCGATCAGTCACGCGCCCGCCTGCACAAGTCCATCGGCTGGGTGCTGACGGAAAGCAGCCCGGCGTCCGCGCTGAACCATCTTAAGCGCGCCCTGCAGCTGGACGAGAAATGCGGCGTTAAAAAAGACATTGAGCAGCTGGAGCGGAAAATCCGTAACGCCAGCTGATAACCGGACGTGCCCACGCGCGGGGCGGCACGGGGTGGCGACAGGCAGCGCCGCATCAAAACCCCGTCCACCGCCCACCTATTCAGGAGTAACAGAGCAATGGAATTTATCGCGCCACAGAAGGCGACAGGAACGCCGGACATCATCCCCAATAACTCATTCTGGCCGGATGTTGATCTGGCGAAGTTCCGCAGCGTCATGCGCGTTGACGGCACCGTGACGCCGGAGCGTCTGCGTCAGGTGGTGCTGACCGCGATGGCGGAGGTTAACGCGGAGCTTTACCCGTGGCGTGAGCGGCAGGAGCTGGCCGGTCATAACGGCCTGGCTGACGTTCCGGCGGGGCATCTGGCCGGTGTGAACGTGCGGCTGCATCACTATGAAAATGCGGTGTGGTGCTGGACGCGCGCGGTGCTGAACGAGCGTTATCAGGACTTTGACGCCACCGCGAAAGCGGTTAAGCGCGGCGAAGAACTGAGTGATGCCAGCGGCGATCTCTGGCGCGATGCGCGCTGGGCTATCAGCCGCGTGCAGGACATGCCGCACTGCACCGTGGAGCTTATCTGATGAAAGTGCGTGCGCAGCAGTATGACACGGTGGACGCACTCTGCTGGCGTCACTACGGGCGCACGCAGGGCATGACGGAACAGGTGCTGCAGGCAAATCCGGGGCTGGCGGAGCACGGCCCCCTCTTACCGCACGGGCTGGAGGTGGAGTTGCCGGACGTGACAGCGACGGCCACCGTGCAGGCCTTCCAGCTTTGGGACTGAATCATGTGGGAAAAAATCAGCACCTTTTTAACCTGGTGCATTGCGGTGGTGATGGCGTGGCTGGGCGGCATGGACCTGAAAGACATGTCCACCGTGGCCGGTGTGTTAATCGGCCTGCTGATGGCACTTATCAGCTGGTACTACAAACACAAAACCTACCAGCTGCTGGCAAGCGGGCGCATTACGCGGAGTGAATATGAATCTGCAAACCGTTAAACGCTGCACCGTTGGCGTGGTGCTGGCGCTGGCCGCCACGATGCCCGGTTTTCAGCTGCTGCACACCTCCGTGGAAGGGCTGCGGCTGATTGCCGACTATGAGGGCTGCCGCCTGCAGCCGTACCAGTGCAGCGCGGGAAAGTGGACCGACGGGATCGGTAACACATCCGGCGTAGTGCCGGGTAAGTCCATCACGGAACGGCAGGCGGCGGGGAATTTCATTACCAACGTGTTGCGCACTGAGGCGGCACTGGCGCGCTGCGTGGCGGTCTCTATGCCGCAGCAGGTATATGACGCGATGGTGTCGCTGGCGTTCAACGTGGGAACCGGCAACGTGTGCGGCTCTACGATGGTGGCGCTGCTGAAAAAGGGCCAGTGGCGCGAGGCGTGTTACCAGCTGCCGCGCTGGGTGTACGTAAAAGGCGTATTCAATCAGGGGCTGGATAACCGGCGCGGGCGTGAACTGGCCTGGTGCCTTAGAGGAGTCTGAGCACATGAAGAACATCATCGTGATGGTTCTTTTTTTTGTGGGGATTGTGTTGTGGCAGTCGTGGAACCTGCACAACGCCTATCAGAAGATTCACGCATATGAGGCAGTCATAGAAACGCAGGGGAAAAAGCTGAGCCAGAAAAACAGCCAGCTGATTGCCCTGAATATCCTGACGCAGACCAGCAGCCAGGCACAGACGCAGCTTTATGCCGCAGCCGAACGCAACGGCCAGCTGCTGCGCGACCGGCAGCGAAAAATTGAGGAACTGAAACGTGAAAATGAAGACCTTCGCCGCTGGAGTGATACTGCTCTGCCTGATCCTGTTGTCCGGCTGCGCCAGAGACCGGCTCTCACAGGAGGTGAATCTTACCGTGAGTGGCTGTCCGAAAATCACCCGCTGCCAGCTGGACCCGGCAGCGCCGCGCACTAACGGAGACATTCTGGCCCTGCTGGATGAAACGGAGGCCGCCTGGGCGGCATGTGCCGGTAAGGTTGATACCATCATCAGCTGTCAGGAAAAAGACGATGAACAAGCCGCAGTCCTTACGCAGCGCACTGAATAAGTCGGTCCCTTATGTGGCCGACAACCCGGACCGCCTGCACCTGTTCGTGGACAGCGGCCAGCTGGTCGCCACGTCTGCCGCATCCCTTTCGTGGGAATATCGCTACACGTTGAACGTGGTGATCACCGACTTTACCGGCGATCAGAACCTGCTGATGGCCCCGGTGCTTTTGTGGCTGCGGGAAAACCAGCCCGACGCGCTGCAGAACAGTGAGGCGCGCGAAAGGCTGTTTTCGTTTGAGGTCGATATTCTGGCAAACGACCGCTGCGACATCAGCATGGACCTGAAGCTGACCGAGCGCGTGATAGCAACCGTTGAGGATGGTAAAGCCCGCATTGAGGCGGTGCCGGAACCGGACGTGCCGGAGGAATTCTGGACGGTGAATCATGGCTGAACTGCATGAAGTGGATGCCTGGCTGGCGGCGCTGCTGTCGCAGCTGGAACCGGCGGCCCGGAAAAAGATGCTGCGGGAAGTGGCACGCGACGTGCGCCGCATTCAGCAGGCGAACATCACCGCGCAGCGTTCCCCGGACGGCACCGCATGGGAGCCGCGCCGCGTCAGCGCCCGCAGCAAAAAAGGCCGCATTCGTCGCGGCATGTTCGCGAAGCTGAAAACGGCAAAATATCTGAAGGTGCAGGCGGGCGCGGAATTCGCTGAGGTTGCCTTTGTGCCAGGAGTTCAGAAGCTGGCCCGCGTCCATCATTACGGACTGCGCGACAGGGTAAGCCGTCGCGGCCCGGTGGTGAAATATGCTGAACGATCGCTGCTGGGAGTTAACCACGAAGTTGAAAAAAGTGTGAGGAATATTCTTCTTAGTTGGCTATATCACTGATATAGCCACACTGAAGGAAGGTTATTATTCTTCAATCAAATTTTTAGGATAGAGGTCAGCCACTTTAATAATTGCTGGGAACTTATAATTTCTCATAAATTCATTTACTTCTTTTGCATTGGGCAAATTTATAGCAATGTGATTTTTAATTTCTTCGATTTTTTCTTCGTTACCTAACAAAGAAAATGCTGCTATAAAATTCATGGCGATCAGTGACTCGAAGTATTCGGAAAGCGCTAGATTTTTTATGTTATATTTTTTTGAGGAGTAAACTTTAAAGAACTCCCATTCTGATTCTGCATTTTTAACATCCTCTTGACTACAAATTGCTGACATTAACAATGAATAGATGTTGGTTTCATGAAGATATTGAATGTGATCAGTTATAAATGTTGACTCAGCTAGTTTTTCTCGTGGGATTATATATATTGCGCACAACCAATAAAAGGTTAACATGCTACATTTGTCAAGGCTGTTTTTTGTCTTTGTTATCTCAACTTCGATCTTACTGAGAACAGGTAGCATGTCAGGTATTATTATTCCTTTATGACCTTTTAATATTAGTTCTATCTTGTCGAGCAAAGCTTTTAAGAAAATATCGTACTTCCCTTTTACATACTCATCCTTATTACCGATCCAATACTCTGCCGCCCATTTACTAGTAATTACATTTGGAAGGATTGATAAAATATCAATCTTTTCTTTTTTACATTCATCTTGTTTTAATACAAATTTTTTAATCAGTTCTCTAGAAATGGCAGCAAGACCGTTGAAGGTTAGGAACGGTTTTTCATTAACATAGGTCATGTAGTTAAGAGTTGGGTGGTGTGTTATTTCTTTTGGTAGTGAAGACAGAGTATGAATGTATTTAGAGCGCATCCCGTAAGCACTTTTTATGGCTATCTCCAAGTCTCTTTTTCCGATAATTGAAAAATTATCGCTATCAGTAGTTTTGTAGAAATTTTCATCTAAGCCATCTATCACAAAAGAATAGAACTTCCTACTGATCCCTATATGCTCTTGAGAAATAATTGTTCTTCTAATTTGATTGGCAATATCCTCATCAATCGTATTAAGTATTTTATCAAGAGGTTTTCTTTTGTCATCTGAATAATCTTGCCAGCCTGTTTCATAACTGGTGTGATATTGAGCCAGCGATTCAATTGATGCTACTAGCAAGGCATATGCTGCGTTGAAATCATCAGCAATCCTTGCCATTGCGGTGACATATCGACGCATGGCCTTCATAGAAGTTTCATAACTACTTCGACTTGTATTTAGTAACTTATACATAAAATCATTCAGCTCTTGCATTTCTTCATCTTGAATAAAGTTTGATTCATCAAAAAATCTATGAATGTATTTTCTTGGGTCTGTATGTCTATGGGAGGCTTGCCCTTTCCTTAATAATTCTGTGGCTTGAATATAAGAGGTTGTGCAAAGAGTGTTGAGGTAGAATGATATTAACAATGAGAAATCATCAATCATTTCATGACCAGAGGTTGATATGAGCACATTCAAATTGCCATGACTGTCATGGGTTTCTTGCTTCTCAAAAACTTCTGCAATTACAATATTGCTATCATGAAATTTATTTGATTTATATATTTTTCCAATTATAAGGGGGAACGAATCTGTGAAGAATTGCATATTGGTATATAGAGGCGATCTGTGAGTTGTTTCATTAAAACTGTCGCCAATGAAAAAATTGCCATTGCTTATCTGTAACATGAGCCTTATCCGATAAATTTGATTTGTGCCAACCTTAGTACAACCTTACATGCTCCTAGTTTCATTGGATAGATGGCATCCTTTTTCAATGAACGAAAAACTCACCGAAATCATGCGCCTTATCACAAACCTGATCCGCACCGGCACCGTGTCCGAAGTGGACCCGGTGAACTGGCTGTGCCGGGTGAAAACAGGCGACCTCGAAACAAACTGGATTAACTGGCTCACCCTTCGCGCCGGTAACACCCGCACATGGTGGAAGCCCACCGTCGGGGAACAGGTCGTGCTGCTGAGCCTGGGCGGCAATCTTGAAACTGCCTTTGCGCTGCCTGCCATTTATTCCGAAGCCTTCCCGCCGCCTGACTACTCGGAAGATGGCACCACCACCGTGTTCAGGGACGGCGGCTGGTTTCAGTACGAGCCGGAAACCGGCCAGCTGTTGATAAAGAACATCAGAAGCATGCGCATTGAAGCGGCAGACGGCATTCAGCTGATCACCGATGCGCTGGGGATAGAGGCCAGCCAGACACGGATTAACGGTGACACCACGATGAACGGTGATGTGACCCACGGCGGCGGTTCAATGAGTTCTAACGGTGTAATTGCTGATAAGCATTTACACAACAAAGTAAAGAGTGGCGGCGATATGTCAGGAGGCCCGCAGTGATGTATCTCGGCATGAACCGCGACAACGGCGAAGCCATTACCGACATCGAGCACATCCGGCAGAGCGTGCGCGACATCCTGATCACCCCGGAAGGCAGCCGCATCGCCCGGCGTGATTACGGTTCGCTGCTGTCGGTGCTGATTGACCAGCCACAGAACAACGTGATCCGCCTGCAGGTCATGGCGGCGGTGTATGTCGCCATCAGCCGCTGGGAACCTCGCGTGAGGCTGAGCACCGTAAACCTTAACAGCGACTTTGACGGCTCTATGGTGGTTGAGCTGACCGGCCAGCGGGATGACGGCTCGCCGGTTGCTATGTCTGTACCAACGGGGGTGAAAAGTGGCGGTAATTGACCTTTCCCAGCTGCCCGCACCGCAGATTATTGAGGTGCCGGACTTTGAATCGCTGCTGACTGAGCGCAAAGAGGCGCTGATTGCACTTTATCCGGCGGATGAACAGGCCGCCATGCGCCGCGTGCTGGCGCTGGAGTCTGAGCCGATTGTGAAAAGCCTGCAGGAAAACACCTACCGCGAAATCCTGTTGCGCCAGCGCATCAATGAGGCGGCGCAGGCGGTAATGGTGGCCTACGCCATCGGCAGCGATCTGGACCAGCAGGCCGCCCGCAATAACGTGAAGCGGCTGACCATTACGCCTGCGAATCCCGACGCGGTTCCGCCGGTGGATGCGGTGATGGAGTCGGACGACGCGCTGCGCGTGCGCGTGCCGGAGGCGTTTGAGGGGCTGAGCGTGGCCGGGCCAACGGGCGCATATGAGTTTCACGCAAAAAGCGCCGATGGCAGGGTGCAGGACGTGTCCGCGATCAGCCCGTCACCGGCGACGGTGCTGATCACCGTCCTGAGCCGTGAAGGTGACGGCACGGCGTCGGAGGATTTGCTGACCACAGTGAACACCGCGCTGAGCGCCGACAGTGTGCGCCCGGTAGCCGACCGCGTGACGGTTCAGGGCGCGGCCATCCGCAGCTACAGCGTGAAGGCCCGGCTGCACCTGTTCGACGGCGTGGCCGCCGGTCCCTGCCTTGAGGCGGCGAACGCAAGGCTGGCGAGTTACCTTACCGAGCAGAAAAAGCTGGGGCGCAGCGTGCGGCGAGAGTCCTACGGGGCGGTGATGCGCGTGGCTGGTGTGGACTGGGTGGAAATCACCGAACCGGCGGCGGACATCATCATGGACCGCACGCAGGCGGGTTACTGCACCGGCACGGATGTGTCCGTGGCGGGCGATCAGGGGGTGATATGAGCAACAGCAGCCTGATGCCACCCGGTTCGTCTGCGCTGGAGCGCCGTTTAGCGCAGGCGTGCAGCGGTATTTCCGGGCTGAACGTGCCGCTGCGCGACCTGTGGAACCCGGCCACCTGTCCGGTGAGTTTTCTGCCTTATCTGGCCTGGGCGTTTTCAGTGGATCGCTGGGACGAAAGCTGGGCGGAGAGCGTCAAGCGGCAGGTGGTGAGCGATGCGTTTTACATCCATCAGCACAAGGGCACTATCAGCGCCATCCGTCGCGTGGTGGAGCCGTTCGGCTTCCTGATCCGGGTTGTTGAGTGGTGGAAAAATGGTGAAGCACCCGGCACGTTCCGGCTGGACATCGGCGTGCAGGACCAGGGCATAACCGAAGAAACCTATCAGGAACTTGAACGGCTGATCAGCGATGCGAAGCCGTGCAGCCGTCATTTGCTGGGAATGTCGATAAACCTGCAGGTCAGCGATGAAACGCTTATAGCGGCGGCCAGCTATGACGGTGATGACCTGACCGTTTATCCGTATACCCCGGAAATTATTTCCGTCAGCGGCGCAGTTTATGGCGGCGCGGCGGTTCACGTTATTGACCTGATGGAAGTGGGACCATGACACAAAAATACTATGCAATCGTAACCAACCTGGGCGCGTCGAAGATTGCCAACGCCGCTGCACTCGGTACAAAACTGAATATCACACAGATGGCCGTGGGCGACGGCGGCGGCACCTTGCCGACACCGAACGCCAGCCAGACGAAGCTGGTTAACGAGGTGCGCCGCGCCGCCATCAATACGCTGAGCATTGACCCGGCCAACGCCAGCCAGATGATTGCCGAACAGGTGATCCCCGAAACGTCGGGAGGATTCTGGATCAGAGAAATGGGACTCTTTGATGCCGACGGCACGCTGATTGCGGTGTGCAACACGCCGGAAACTTACAAGCCCGCGCTGCAGGAAGGCAGCGGTCGCACGCAGACCGTTCGCATGATTCTGATCATCAACAGCACCGACGCCATCACCCTTAAGATTGACCCGTCCGTGGTGCTGGCAACGCGGAAATATGTGGATGACAGTATCCTCACGGTTCGCCAGTACGCCGATAAGTTACTTGCGGATCATCTTGCGGCTGAAAACCCGCATGACCAGTACCTGCAGACAGCGAATGCGCTGGCAGAAATCAAAGACGCCGGGCTGATTGCTGCCCTTCTCAAAAACCTCGGTTTAGGCGAAGGCGCGCCGGTTATCGGTTCGCCTTTTCCCTGGCCGCACGCAAAAATGCCAAATGAACTCTTTGCCTCAATGTCAGGCATGGTCTTTCTGAAAAGTAATGGTGCGACATTCAGCAGCTCGCTATATCCAAAGCTGGCGCTGGCCTATCCGGGACTCAAGCTGGCCGATCTGCGCGGTGAGTTTATTCGTGGCTGGGATGACGGGCGCGGGGCTGACAGCGGGCGCGCGCTGCTAAGCAGCCAGGCTGACGCCTTACAGAACCACGGCCACCGCACCATCAGGCTGCGCTTCGTCGGCGGGCCGGGTGGTAACTTTGCCATACCCGACGGAAGTTCTGATTTCACTGGCGACAATGATTTAGTCGGTGATGTGTCGGCACGCAACTTTAATGGCGGGGCAGCGCGGATTGCAGGGGAGACGCGCCCTCGCAACGTGTCATTTAACTACATCGTGAGGGCTGCATAATGGCTAAGGTCATGCTTGATCAAAATGGCCAGGCCAAATCGGCTGGCACATTGACGATTTATAACTATGACGCGCTGAACGGTGAGTTTACCGGCTCCAGTGAAGAGTATCTGCCGCAGGGTGTTGGCCTGCCTGCCAATGCCTGCATTACCGCGCCGCCCACTATCGAGGCCGTGCAAGCAGCTGTTTATCGTGATGGCAACTGGCAGGTTGTTGCCGATCATCGCGGCAAAACGGTCTACTCCGTTTCTGATGGCTCGGAAATCGTAATATTAGAATTAGGTGATTACCCGGCAGATGCGACGCCGCTTGCGCCCGCAACCGCCTGGGATAAGTGGGACGGGGAAAAGTGGGTGAAGGATGAGGAGGCGCAGCGTGCCGCCGATGTGAAGAGCGCAGCCGGAAAAAAATCTGCGCTCATCAGTGACGCGAACGGCATAACTCAGGTATGGCAGACGCAGCTGCTGCTCGGCATTATCACGGATGCAGACAAAGTCTCGCTCACTGCATGGATGAAATATATTCAGGCGGTACAGGCGATTGATGTTTCTGAAGCCCCGGAAATCAACTGGCCTGCGCCGCCGGATATCGCGTAGGCGCTTTATTGTCTGTGGCATATTCCTGCAGGTGATCGGGATATGCCACGGATACAGATTTCCCGGAAAAACGAAACTCTTCTGCGCCCCATATAATTGCCTGCCTTAAAAACGCCTCTACCTCAGCGGATACTTCAACAGCATCAGCTGGCGCGTCCATGTCCTGAAGAAAGAAACCAGCAGCGCCCGGACTAAAAAGCATGTTTTTCATATCAGTACCCTATGGATTCAAAATGAATGGTCGGTGCCTCACCCAGCACAGGCGTTGTGTACGCCACCGTAAATCGGGTTTTTGATACATCACTGCCTGTATCCGTATCGCGATGTGTGGCAAGCGTCCTGCCTGCCATTGATCCCTGAGCTGTATAGGCCTGGCTGGCAAGCGTGGCCGTCGTTGACACCTGCGCATTCAGATACTGCCTCGGAAAAGCAACGCGGTAATAGTGGGTGTAGTAATCAACGCCGCCGAGCGTCTGCTTATTAAAGTTGCCTACAGGTGCCAGCGTAGCCGTTCCAAACTGCCTGATCATGCCGTTGGGTAACACATCCCAGCCGTTTTGCCCGTTCCGGGAAAAGGTGAAAGCGGACATATCCGGCAGCTGCTTATCGCCAGTCCCGACATCGCGTTTCGCTGCTTCTTTTAAACCGAGGTTTCTGAGAAACAAACGCCTGGCCCTGCGCCGGGCGGCGCTGGCACACTTGCGGCCATTTGCGGAGAACTCAGCGTGCTGATTGGCTACATCAGGGTGTCAACAAATGACCAGAACACGGACTTACAGCGGATTGCGCTGCAGAGCGCAGATTGTGAGCTGATATTTGAGGACCGGATAAGCGGGAAAACCAGCGACAGGCCGGGGCTGAAGAAGGCGCTGCGCTGCCTGCAGCCCGGTGACACGCTGGTCGTGTGGAAGCTGGACAGGCTCGGCAGAAGTATGCGGCATCTGGTCATGCTGACTGAAGAGCTGCGCGAGCGCGGCGTGAACTTCCGCAGCCTCACTGACAGCATCGATACCAGCACGCCGATGGGCCGGTTCTTTTTTCACGTTATGGGTGCCCTGGCGGAAATGGAACGCGAGCTGATCGTAGAACGTACCCGCGCCGGGCTGGCCGCTGCGCGTGATAAAGGGCGCATCGGCGGCAGGCGGCGGAAGATGACGCCGGAAACGGTGGACCGTGCCCGGCGGATGCTGGCGCAGGGCGCAACGCTGCTGCAGGTGTCACTGGTGCTGGACGTGTCAGTAAAGACGCTTTACCGCTATATCCCCGCCCCGGAACAGAAAACCCTGCGCGAAAACGGCGCGCCTGTTGTGTCAGGTATGGCACAACAGCCAGCGCGTGCCCCGTCATAGCGGACCATAGACCATAGCGGAACCCCTTCACAGGAGAACCGCCACATGGCACAGGATTATCACCACGGCGTGCGCGTTGAGGAAATCAACGAGGGCACCCGAACCATCACCACCGTCAGCACCGCGATTGTCGGGCTGGTCTGCACCGGCGACGACGCCGACGCGGCCACCTTCCCGCTAAACCGCCCGGTGCTGTTAACCGATGTACTCACCGCCAGCGGCAAGGCCGGGGAGTCCGGCACGCTGGCCCGTTCACTGGACGCCATCGCGGACCAGTCGAAACCCGTCACCGTCGTTGTGCGCGTGCCTCAGGGCGAAACCGAAGCGGAAACTACAGCTAACATCATCGGTGGCGTGACCGACGGCCAGCGCACCGGCATGAAAGCGCTGCTGGCCGCGCAGTCCGTGTGCGGCGTAAAGCCCCGCATTCTGGGCGTACCGGGGCACGACACCAAAGCCGTCGCCACCGAGCTGCTGAGCGTGGCGCAGAGCCTGCGCGGCTTTGCCTACCTGTCCGCGTATGGCTGCAAAAGCGTTGAAGAGGCGATTGCCTACCGCAGCAACTTCAGCCAGCGCGAAGGGATGCTGATCTGGCCTGACTTCATCAGTTTTGACACCGTGCTGAAGGCGGACGCAACGGCCTATGCTACCGCCCGCGCGCTGGGCCTGCGTGCCAAAATCGACGAGCAGACCGGCTGGCATAAGTCCCTGTCAAACGTGGGCGTGAACGGCGTCACCGGCATTTCAAAAGACGTCTTCTGGGACCTGCAGGATCCGGCCACTGATGCGGGTCTGCTGAACCAGAACGACGTCACCACGCTGATCCGTAAAGACGGCTTCCGCTTCTGGGGTTCCCGCAGCCTCAGTGATGACCCGCTCTTTCAGTTTGAGTGTTACACCCGCACCGCGCAGGTGCTGATGGATACGATGGCTGAAGGGCAGATGTGGTCCGTTGACGGTGCGCTGAACCCGTCGCTGGCCCGCGACATCATCGAGAGCATCCGCGCGAAGCTGCGCAGCCTGGTGACTCAGGGCTATCTGATTGGCGCGGACTGCTGGCTGGATGAGAGCGTGAACGATAAAGACACGCTCAAGGCGGGCAAGCTGCTGATCGATTACGACTACACGCCGGTGCCGCCGCTGGAAAACCTGCTGCTGCGCCAGCGCATCACTGACCAGTACCTGGTCGATTTCAGCAGCCGCGTCAGCGCATAAGGAGACGGAAAGATGGCATTACCCCGCAAACTCAAGCATCTGAACCTGTTCAACGCAGGCAATAACTGGCAGGGGCTGGTTGAGTCCGTGACGCTGCCGAAATTCACCCGCAAGTTTGAGAAGTATCGCGGCGGCGGCATGGCCGGTGCGGTGGACATCGACATGGGCCTGGACGACGGCGCGCTGGACACGGAATTCACCATTGGCGGCACTGAAGCACTGCTGATTAAGCAGATGGGCACCACCACCGTGGACGGCATTCAGCTGCGCTTTACCGGCTCCATTCAGCGCGACGACACCGGCGAAGTGCAGGCGGTCGAGCTGGTCACGCGCGGACGCTACAAGGAGCTTGATTCCGGCGAATGGAAAACCGGTGAATCCAGCACCACCAAAGTGTCCGGCACCAACAGCTATGCAAAGCTGACCATCAACGGCGAAGTGCTCTATGAGTGCGATCTGGTGAACATGATCGAAATCGTGGGTGGCACCGACCTGATGGAAGCGCACCGGAACGCGCTGGGCCTGTAATCACCCCGGCAGGCGCTGAGCCTGCCGCTTATCTCTCTTTTTAACGGAATCAAATCATGACTGATAAAACCGCTCCAAATGAAAAAACCGTTGAGCTGGACACCCCGATCCTGCGCGGCAAAACAGAAATTACCTCCGTCACTGTGCGCAAGCCACAGTCCGGTGCGCTGCGCGGCACCCGCCTGCAGGCGCTGATGGACATGGACGTGAACGCACTGATCACCGTGCTGCCGCGCATCACTACCCCGGCGCTGACCACGCAGGAAATCAACGAAATGGACCCCGCCGATCTGGTGAGTCTGTCGGTAGAGGTGGTCACTTTTTTGCTGAAGAAGTCGGTCCTGTCGGATTTAGCGACGGCCTGACGGTAGACGATCTGGTGGCGGACATCGCCACCGTCTTTCATTGGCCGCCCTCCGTTACCGAGTCCATGACGCTGACTGAGGTTCTTGAGTGGCGGCACAAAGCAATCCTGCGACACAGGGCCAGCGATGAGTGATAAAAATCTGCGTTTGCAGGTTGTGCTGGGCGCGGTCGATAAGCTGACCCGCCCCTTCCGCAGCGCCCGCGACAGCACGCGCGAGCTGGCTGGCACACTGCGCGACACCCGCAACACCCTTAAGGCGCTGGACGCGCAGGCCGGGCGCATTGACGGCTTCCGCAAGACCCGCTCACAGCTTGCCATCACTGCTAACAACCTTAAAGCCGCCCGCGAAGAAGCGGCGCGGCTGGCCGTGCAGTTTACGGAAACAAACAGGCCCACAGCTGCACAGGCCCGCGTGCTGGAGCAGGCAAAAAACCGCGCCAGCCAGCTGCAGCAGACTTACAACGGGCTGCGCCTGTCGGTGCAGCGTCAGCGTGAGGCGCTGGGCGCTGCCGGTATCGACACGAAGAAACTGAGCCAGGCGCAGCGTGAACTTAAAAGTCAGTCGGACGAGGCGCGCGCCGCCATTGACCGGCAGCAGCTGTCACTTAAAAAGCTGGGAGAACGGCAGGCAAAGCTGAGCGCAGTTCGTGAGCGCTATTCCCGATCGCTGGAGGTGCGCGATCGCGTGGCCGGTGCCGGAGCGGCAACGTCTGCCGCCGGTCTGGCAATGGGCGCGCCGGTGCTGGCCGCCGTGAAATCTTCATCGGCAATGGAAGACGCCATGAAAGGTGTGGCGAAGCAGGTTAACGGGCTGCGCGACAACAACGGAAATCGCACGAAGCAGTTCTATGACATGCAGTCCGCCATCAAGGCCGCCAGTGAGCAGCTGCCGATGGAAAACGGCGCGATTGACTACGCCGCGCTGGTTGAGGGCGGCGCGCGCATGGGCGTGACGAACCAGAATGATTCTTATGAGGACCAGAAACGCGACCTGATGGCCTTTGCCACCACGGCGGCGAAGGCGTCAACCGCGTTTGAGCTGCCCGCCGGTGAGCTGGCCGAAGGGCTGGGCAAGATTGCGCAGCTGTACAAAATTCCCACGCGCAACATCGAGCAGCTGGGCGACGCGCTGAACTACCTGGACGATAACGCAATGTCCAAAGGTTCAGACATCATCGACGTGCTGCAGCGCATGGGCGGCGTGGCTGACAGGCTGGACTACAGCAAAGCGGCGGCGCTCGGCTCAACCTTCCTGAGTCTGGGCGCGACGTCGGAAACCGCCGCCAGCGCGGCGAATGCAATGGTGCGCGAGCTGTCCGTTGCCACCATGCAGGGCAAATCATTTATGGGCGGCATGGCGCTGCTGAAACTTGATCCTGCAAAAATTGAAAAGCAGATGACCACGGACGCAATGGGCACCATCCAGCGCGTGCTGGAAAAGGTCAACAACCTGCCGAAAGACAAACGTCTGACGGCCATGACGATGGTTTTCGGCAAGGAGTTCGGCAAGGACGCGGCCAAACTCGCTAACAACATGCCGGAGCTGAGGCGACAGCTGCAGCTGACGCAGGGCGACGGGGCGAAAGGCTCCATGCAGAAAGAGTCAGACATCAATAAGGACTCGCTTTCGGCACAGTGGATGCTGACGAAAACCGGCGTTTCCAACACCATGAGCGGCCTGGGCGATTCGCTGCGCACGCCGCTGATGGACATCATGAACATGGTGAAGAAAGTCACCGGCGTGACCCGCCGCTGGGTGGAAAACAACAAGGAGCTGGCGGGCACGCTGGTAAAGGCTGCGGCGGTCATATCCGTGATTGTGCTGGCGCTGGGTACGTTCATGATCGGCCTGGCGGCGGTGCTGGGGCCAATGGCGCTGCTTCGGCTCAGCTTTAACGTGCTGGGGATAAAAGCATTCAGCGCCTTCGGGCTGATTAAAAGCGCCATCGGCATCGTGGGGAACGGCGTGCTGTGGCTGGGGCGGCTGATGTTCGCAAACCCGATTCTGGCCGTTATCGGCCTGATTGCCGCCGGGGCGCTCCTTATCTGGCAGAACTGGGACACGCTCGGACCAAAATTTCACGCCTTGTGGGAGGGTGTGAAAAACGTCACCTCTGCCGCCTGGGAAAAGCTGAAAGGTATCGTGTCCGGCGCGTGGGAGTTGATTAAATCCGTATTCATGAACTACACGCTGCCGGGCCTGATTTATAAAAACTGGGAGGCTATCCGCACCGGCGTTTCAGAGGCATGGGCAGGCATCAAAAACACTGTTGCGGCGAAGTGGAGCGATCTGGTTGATACCGCTAAAACGATGCCCCAGCGTTTTCAGGAGGCCGGTTCGCTGATGATCGATGGCCTGATGGCGGGCATCAGTCAGAAGTGGGACGCCATCAAAAACAAGCTGTCGTCACTGACCGAGTACCTGCCGGACTTTCTCAAGCCGGGCGGTGATAAGACCGGCGGGCCGCAGCTGCCGCGCCCGGCATCTGTAAAAACGGGCGTCGGTGTATCCCTGCCGCCGGGCGGGTTCCCCGGATTTGCGGGCATGTACGACACCGGCGGCTTCATCCCGTCCGGGCAGTTCGGCGTGGCCGGTGAGAACGGACCAGAACTGGTCAGCGGTCCGGCAAGCGTGACCAGCCGCCGGAGCACCGCACGGCTGGCAGCACTCGCGGCGCTGACGCTGGGCGGTGCCGGAGCAACGGCAGAGGCGAAGCCGCTGCACCCGCTCAGCCTGCCTGCACAGGCTTACCGGCAGGAAGCACCGCGTCAGTCGTCTGCCGGTGGCAGTGTGGCACCGGTCAGCATTCACGCTTCATTCACCGTCGTACAGCAGCCGGGCCAGAGCCAGCAGGATCTGGTTGATGAGGTGATGCGCAGGCTTGAGGCAAAAGAGCGACAGGCGCAGGCCCGCGCCCGCAGCAGTTACAGGGACAGGGGAGGATTTGAGGAATGATGATGACGCTGGGCTTATTTGTTTTCATGCTGAGGACGGTGCCCTATCAGGAACTGCAATATCAGCGCAGCTGGCGTTTCCCGTCAAACAGCCGCGTAGGCGTGAGGCCGTCGCTGCAGTTCTTAGGCCCGGACAACGACACGCTGACACTTTCCGGTGTGCTGCTGCCGGAGATAACCGGCGGCAGGCTGTCGCTGTTTGCGCTGGAACAGATTGCAGAGCTGGGCCGCGCATGGCCGCTTATTGAAGGCAGCGGGACAATTTACGGCATGTTCGTGATTGAAAGCCTGAGTCAGACCAAAGCGGAGTTCTTCAGCAGCGGCGTGTGCCGCCGCATTGAATTCACGCTGACGCTGAAGCGCACCGATGAATCGCTGGGGGAAATGTTCGGCAGCCTCAGCGATCAGCTGTCTGCCATGCAGGGCGCAGCAGTTACCGCCGCCGGTAAGGTCAGCGCCGCAGCGGGAGGGCTTTTTTCATGATGACAACCCCGTGGATTAACGGCCAGCAGAATTCCCCCGCCTTCCGGCTGACGATGGACGGGGCGGACATCACGCAGAAGCTGGAAAAGCGGCTGCTGAGCCTGACGCTCACCGACAACCGGGGATTTGAGGCGGACCAGCTGGACATTGAGCTGGACGATGCGGACGGCCAGCTGCAACTGCCGCGTCGTGGTGTCGTGCTTTCACTATCGCTGGGCTGGCAGGATGCGCCGCTTTTCCCGAAAGGCAGCTATACCGTTGACGAAATCGAACACAGCGGCACGCCGGACCGCCTGACGCTGCGAGCGCGCAGCGCGGACTTCAGGCAGACGCTGAACACGAAGCGTGAAAAGTCCTGGCACAAAACCAGCGTGGGCGAAATTGTCCGTGAGGTGGCCGGACGGCATAAGCTGAAAATGGCGATGGGTGAGGACATGGCAAAGATGGATATTGACCACCTCGATCAGACAAACGAATCAGACGCCAGCTTTATGATGCGCCTTGCTAAACAGTGCGGTGCGGTTGCCTGCATCAAGGACGGCAATCTGCTGTTTCTCCGGCAGGGCCAGGGAAAGACGACAAGCGGCAGGACGCTGCCGGTGATCACCCTTCAGCGCAGGGACGGAGACAGCCACCGCTTCACCCTGGCGGACCGGGACGCCTACACCGGCGTGATTGCCAGCTGGCTGCACACCCGCGAACCTACAAAGAAGCCGGTGGCGAAGGTGAAGCGCAGGCGACGTAAAACCACTGCGAAGAAGAAAAAGGAGCCGGAGGCAAAACAGGGCGATTACCTGATCGGCACGGACGAGAACGTGCTGGTACTTAGCCGCACTTACGCGAACCGGGGCAACGCCGAACGGGCGGCCAAAATGCAGTGGGAACGCCTGCAGCGTGGTGTGGCAACGTTCTCAATCCAGCTGGCAAAGGGGCGCGCTGAGCTTTATACGGAAATGCCGGTTAAGGTCAGTGGCTTTAAACAACAGATAGATGCCGCGGAATGGATCATTACAACGCTGACGCACAGCCTGAGCGCGGACAGCGGGTATACAACCAATATCGAACTTGAGGTTAAAATCGAGGACTCAAGCTTACAATAGTAATATTTATTACCCTTTTGGATAATCAGTAGGTATGATCAAGTTAAATAATCAACAGGGCGAATCCTAAATGATGAATTGTCCAAAGTGCTCTCATGCTGCACACACTCGCAGCAGTGTTGTGCTCTCTGAGAACACAAAAGAACGATACAATCAATGCCAGAACATAAACTGTGGGTGTACCTTCAAATCCTTAGAAACTGTAACCGATATAATCATGTGCCCAGGCAGAGTAAATCCCGTACCGCCTCACCCTGCCCGTGGAGGCCCCAAAACGTCCCAAGGCCAACTCTGGCTCTAACCCGCTTCGGCGGGTTTTTTAATGCCTACAACTGACCACAAAAAAATCTGCGTAGCCAATCCGTGGACAAGGGCATAAAAAAAGGGGCTGGCATCACGCCAACCCCTTGTTTGCTATTAACTTTTAGATGTCGCGTTAGCGATACCTTAGTTAAGACGCTCTTTAATACGAGCAGACTTACCAGTACGCTCACGCAGGTAGTACAGTTTGGCTTTACGCACAGCGCCACGACGTTTAACAGCGATGCTGTCA
>Ga0209371_1000464_pt1 | contig 39897 bp, 36 predicted proteins | sample AgamicAtAmrz_FD_187165 | JGI IMG/M metagenome (GOLD analysis project Ga0209371, IMG submission 187165) | Agave microbial communities from Guanajuato, Mexico - At.Am.rz (SPAdes) (version 2) | ecosystem: Host-associated > Plants > Roots > Rhizosphere | place: Guanajato, Mexico | collected 2012-06-07
GATATTCTGCGCGGCCCCTGGCGGCGCGGAGACAGAATTTGCCTGGCGGCTTTAGCGCGGTGGTCCCACCTGACCCCATGCCGAACTCAGAAGTGAAACGCCGTAGCGCCGATGGTAGTGTGGGGTCTCCCCATGCGAGAGTAGGGAACTGCCAGGCATCAAATTGCGATAACCCCGACCTCACGGTCGGGGTTTTTTGCGTTTGTGCGCCGGGAAAACGCGGCTCCGCTGCGGATAAAGCGCGCAGGGGCCCGGAATCTCTCTTTACGGCCCGATAAGTATAAAAAACGCGCTTTGTTCTTTTCAGGCGGAACTCTCGCATCATTTAACTGCTCAAAATAAAAGCCGTTATCGATCTTCTGACTCGCCTCTGCGGTTATGCCTTCACCGAGCATTTATACCCTCATCCAGTTCCTCTTTGTCGTCAGAAGAACGCTCTCCTCACGGCAAAACAGCGCTAAAACGGATCTGCGTCACAAATCTATTCGTCTCTGAAAAAACATATTCTTAACATTACGCGGGTGCGGTTTACTGCTGGTTGCTGTTTCACTTTTGACGCTAATTATTAGCAAGGAAAAATGCGAGGAGGAATTATGTTCGATGCCGCATCGTCTAAGACAGACGCCGCCAGCACTTCTGTCATCACTACCCGTCAACGGATTTGGGCCATCGTAGGCGCTTCTTCAGGTAATCTTGTTGAATGGTTTGATTTTTATGTCTATTCCTTCTGCTCCCTCTATTTCGCCCATATCTTTTTTCCTTCGGGTAATGCCACCACGCAGCTGCTGCAAACAGCAGGCGTATTCGCCGCCGGTTTTTTAATGCGACCGGTCGGCGGGTGGCTGTTCGGCTATATTGGCGACAAACACGGGCGCAAAACTTCCATGCTGATCTCTGTTTGCATGATGTGTTTTGGCTCGCTGGTTATCGCTTGCCTGCCAGGCTACGCTGCGATTGGCGTTTGGGCGCCCGCGCTTCTGCTGCTGGCTCGTTTGTTTCAGGGATTATCAGTAGGAGGAGAATATGGCACCAGCGCGACCTATATGAGTGAAGTCGCGATTGAAGGTAAAAAGGGCTTCTATGCGTCATTCCAATACGTCACACTGATCGGCGGTCAGCTGCTGGCTTTGCTGACCGTGGTCGTTCTGCAACAGCTTTTATCCGATGAAGATTTACGCGCATGGGGCTGGCGCATTCCTTTCGCGCTGGGCGCGCTGCTTGCCGTTGTCGCGCTCTATTTACGCCGTTCTTTAAATGAAACCTCCGACAAAAAAAGCCGCACGCATCAGGATGCCGGATCGTTAAAAGGGCTCTGGAAGCACCGTCGTGCATTTATAATGGTATTAGGATTTACCGCTGGCGGTTCGTTAAGTTTTTATACTTTTACCACCTATATGCAGAAGTATCTGGTGAATACCTCAGGGATGGATACGCGCAGCGCCAGCGCATTAATGACGGCGGCACTTTTTATCTTTATGCTGATCCAGCCTTTGATCGGCGCGCTTTCCGATAAGATCGGCCGGAAAGGATCGATGCTGATCTTTGGCGGCATGGCGGCGATCTGCACCGTGCCGATCCTGACGATATTGCAAAACGTCCAAAGCAGTTGGGTCGCCTTTGCGCTGGTCATGCTTGCCCTGTTGATTACCAGTTTTTATACCTCAATCAGCGGTATCCTGAAGGCGGAGATGTTCCCGCCAGAGGTGCGTGCGTTGGGCGTGGGGCTTTCCTATGCGGTGGCTAACGCTTTATTTGGCGGATCGGCGGAATATGTGGCTCTGTCGCTTAAGGCGGCGGGAAGCGAGAATAGTTTTTTCTGGTATGTTTCCGCTATGGGCGCGGTTGCCTTCCTGGTATCGCTGCTGCTACATAAGAAAGGGAAGGGGATGAAGCTTTAACGAGCCGTATTCCAGAGAGTATAGCCGGTGGCGGCGCCGGCTATATCCCAGCTGAAATCTTTCCAGCTCCAGCCTGAACCCGCTTCGCGACTGTCATAAAACTCCTTGCCCGCGCCCAGGCTGATGGAGAACAGCAGGCCGAAACCGCCGCTGTGGCTTTCATGCCAGTTCTGACGTTCGCCGTAAGCGGTGCCCGCCGCAGAAAAAAACGCGGAAGAAAAGAAGTGTTCCGCTTTATCTTTACCTGTCCAGCTGTCTTGGGCCATATGGCTACAGCCGGAACAGCAAAGCAGAATAAGAGGAAGCAAGCGCATAAAAAAAGCCCTGTATGACTGACAGGGCTTAGTATAGCTGGCTTACAGAATACGGCTGATTAGCCTGTCGATGCGAATACGTCGCAGGCGGCGGATCAGCTTTCTGACCTTGACCGGATAGTCCGCAATGCTTTCCAAATCCCGATAGTGTTGCACAACCGTGGTATGTTCGCGGATCAGCGCCAGCTCTTTTTCGCGCTGTGCGGCCAGTTCCTGGAGCGGGTCATGGATCAATACGGCGTTTTCCAGATCGAGCCGCCATGCGCGCGGATTGAGGTTGTTGCCGGTGATCAGCATCCACTCTTCATCCACCCACATGCCTTTCAGATGGTAGCTGTTCTCGCCATCTTTCCACAGCCGCACGGTCAGCTGACCGCTGGTGACATAATATTGCAGGCGGCTGAGGAAGCGGCGCAGGTTAATCTCATACAGATAAGGCAACGCGCCGATAATTTTAAAAGGCTGATCCTGCGGGATATAGAAATCATTTGCGGTCTTGTCGCCGACGATGATTTCAACGTCTTTGCCCCGGCGCAGCAGCCAGATAATATTACGGACCAGGATCGCGGGCAGGTTGAAATAGGGCGTACAAAGCGTCAGCTTCTGCTCGGCACAGGGCATCAGATGATAAATGGTTTTATTCAACAGGCTGCGTTTACCCAGCCCGACCAGCGGCGTGACCGCCAGCTGCTCGTTGTTGGCGTCGCCTTCGAAATCATAATCGAAGCCACGCAGTTCCTGACGAAACTGCCGCGTTTCGTTTTTTATCTCAGGGCTTTTCGGGCGCTCGCGCTGATCGAGCCGGTGAACGGCTTCGGCCTGAATAAGATTGGTGTCAATCCAGTTCAACAGCGTATCGGCCAGCGTGGGATTGGTAATCAGCTGATAGCGATCGTAACGATAACGCTCGTGCTGATGCAGATAGACGTCGTTCAGACTCGCGCCCGTATAAAGCAGCGTATCGTCAATGACCGAGCCTTTCAGGTGCAGAACGCCCAGCGCTTCACGGGTATTTACCGGCACGCCGTATACAGGAATAGCGATATCGGCATTTTGTTCGGCCATCTCGCAATACCAGTCCGCGTTGGTTGCGCCGCGAGAAGCGCCGATACGGCCTCGCTGCGCGCGATGCCAGTCAACCAGAATGCGGACATCCAGCCCGGGCCGGAGGCGCTTTGCCTCGTATAGCGCGGAAAGAATAGCTCGTCCGCCGTCATCGTTTTCCAGATAGAGCGCCACAAGGCAGATACGTGTTGTCGCCGATGCTATTTTTTCCAGCAGCGTTTGGCGGAAGTCGGCAGGCGTATACAGCGTGGTAAAATCGGCAACCGACTGAGACAGTTTTGGCAGTTGCGCAAGGTGCTGTTGGTGCTTGTTACGTTTGAATTTAGACAGCATCACAGTGCGTTTCTTCTCTGTTCATGGAATAGCCTTTTGCCTTAAAATCATCGCCATAACCGCTAATGTTACCATCAGTCAGGCGGGATGTGGGCAGTTTTACGTTTCCAGACATTAACCGTTTTCCTGTAGCGTCAGGGAGAGCGCGACAATACCGTCCTCAAACTGGATATCCACGGTAAAACCCAGCTTGCGCGCCAGCGCTATCATGCCGCGATTATTCGGCATAGTAATGCCGTTGAGCTTCAGCAGACCATGTTGACGGGTATAGTCGATCATCTTTTCCAGCAGCTGACGCCCCAGGCCCAGCCCCTTCAAATCGGAACGCACCAGCACCGAAAACTCGGCGTCCACGTTGTCGGCGTCAGAGACCGCGCGGGTTACGCCGACGATCTCATGCTGACGCACCGCAACGATCGCCATCTCCCGATCGTAGTCGATCTGGGTCATGTTAGCCAAATCATCATGGGTGAACTCATTGATCTCGCTAAAGTAGCGATAATAAAGATCTTCTTTCGTCACCTGAGCAATAAACTGCTGTAGCAGTGGCTCATCTTCCGGCAGGATGGGCCGGAACAGCAGCGGTTCACCGTTTTTCAGCTGTGCCTGTTCTTCCAGCTGGTGCGGATACGGACGGATAGCCAGGCGCGCTTCGGGATCGCCGTCGAAAGGCGCCAGCTGCATAGTGACATCCAGTAACGAGAAGGTTTCGCCTGCCGCCAGCAAAGGATGGATATCAAGCCGCCTGATCTCCGGACAGTCCACGATCAGGTTGGACACCTGCACCAAAACCCGGCTAAGGCCCGAAATATCCAGCGGCGAAAGCGCGCTGCGTCCGCGTATTTTACCATTTTTAATGGCATGAATAATCAGATAGCGGGCGAGCGCCATATTCAGCGGCGGCAAGGCTACGGCGGCCTGCCGCTCTGCCTGCCACTCAATGCCGCCTTCGCCCAGCATAATCACCGGCCCGAATACGGGATCCTGCTCCATCACGATACGCAACTCCTGAGCGCCGGCGCGGTTGGCCATGCTCTGCACCAGCAGCCCGTCGATACGCGCCTGCGGCCAGGCGAGTTTGACCCGGTCGATAATGGCTTCCGCCGCCTGCTGCACCTCGCCAGCCGAGCGCAGATAGAGCATCACGCCCTGGACTTCCGATTTATGCGGGATATCGGGCGAGCGCAGCTTAAGCGCTACCGGATAGCCTGCCTGACTGGCTATCTGTACCGCCTCCACGCTGTCGCTGGCGATCCAGGTTGGCAACGTCGTTAAGCCATAGGCCTGCAAAATGCCCTGGACTTCGTGGGTATCCAGCGTGGTCACGCCCTCTTTCAGCGCCAGGTGAATGAGCTGGTGGGCTTCTGCCGTATTGGTCGCCAGATCGGCCGGAAGCGCGGGCGTTTCGCGCAGCTGCTTCTGATTACGGCGGTATTCCACCATATGCATAAACGCGGTGACCGCGCCTTCCGGCGTACGATAGGTGGGAATACCGGCCTCGCTGAAGTGGCGGCGCGCTTCAGGCGCAGAGAACTCGCCGCACCAGTTGGTCAGCAGGGCGATCTGTTTCGCTCGCGGATGCTTTGCCGTCACCTCTATTAATCGTTGCGCGGTGAGGGTAGCGGGCGCCACGGCGCTGGGCGCGTAAATCACCAGCAGCGCATCGATATCGTGGCTGCCGAGCAGCAGCGACACCACCTGCTGATAGCGTTCTGGCGTAGCGTCATCTTTCAGATCCAAAGGATTGCCGGCCTGGCAGCCGTCCGGCAGACAGCTTTGCAGCGCCGCCGTTAACGCCTCGCCCAGTGTTGCCAGTTTGCCGCCGCGCGCATCCAGCGCATCCAGCGCCAGCGCGGCAGGCGCGGCGCCGTTACTGATAATCATCAGTCGCTCACCGCGCAGCGGCCGCATATAGCTGAGGGTTTCCACCGCGGAAAAGAGCTCGTGCATATCCTGTACCCGCAGCAGGCCTGCACGCTGTATCGCCGCATCCCAGGCGCCGTCCATGCCGCCGGGCGCGCCCAGCAGCTGACGCGCCTGCTGCGAGCGCCCGCTTTTAATCACCAGCACCGGCTTGTTTCGGGCGGCGCTGCGGGCTGCCGAGACAAAGCGCCGTGCGTCGCTTAACTGCTCCAGACAGAGCAGAATAGCGCTGGTTTTGCCGTCGCGCGCCAGAAAATCCAGCAGGTCGTCCACGTCGATATCCAGACTGTCGCCGAGCGCGATAAACCAAGAGAAGCCCAGCTGCCGCTGCTGCGCCCAGTCGAGAATGGTATTAGAGACGGCGGCGGACTGCGAAATAAACGCCAGCCTGCCCTGATAAATAGGCACCGGGGAAAAGCTGGCGTTCAGCCCTTGCCAGGGCGCAAGCAGTCCCAGGCTGTTTGGCCCGAGCAGGCGGATCTGCAAACGGCTGGCGCACTCACGCAGCTCGTCATGCTGGCTGCCCGGCGAAGAGAGAATGATGCAGGCTTTGCAGCCGCGCTCGCCCAGCGCCTGGAGCAGGACGATATTATGGCGACTGTGCGTGCAGATTACCGCCAGGTCGGGGGCAAAGGGCAGGCTGGCGACATCGGGCCAGGCCATCACGCCGCATACGGCCTGATACTTCGGCGTGACCGGCAGAACGGAACCGCTAAACCCTCCCGCCAGCAGATTGCGCATCATCAGATAGCCCGCGCGTTCCGGGCGCGGCGAGGCACCAATAACCGCGATGGATTTGGGGCGTAACAGCGCTTCCAGCCCTCGTTGACTCATAGCCGTCTCCTGTGCAGAAAAAGTGAGTTTAACGCCAACCGACGTCTGGTGCCGTAGCCAGGCCGCAATCCTCGGCATCAGCTCACAAATTTATCTGGTTTACAGGCTGCCAGACAGCAGAGATGCAGCACGCCGTTGATTTTTTACCTGTGCCGTAGAGAAATTCTGTAATAACCGCGTGGATGTTAAAAAGGTTAAATTCTTAAAGGCTGAACGTTTTTATTTTGACGGACCAGCGCTGCCCGATAGTTACTTTTTTCTCTCTCTCAATTATTACTTTCCAACGGGTAATTATTAAGATTGAGTAAGCAGTACCAGACGCGTAATAATATGTCGTCAGCGAATGTTATCCGCCTTTAAGAGGAAGTGTTTTCACTGATGAATATGAATTAAATGAGTCGTCTGATTTTGTTGGTGATGGCAGGGCTTTTACTTTTCAAATAAACAAGTACCCTTGGCCTGTAACAGAAGCAGGCGGCTCATTTTCCCTTACGGGCACGCGGTTTTTCCCCTTATATCGGTACCTTCTGGAGGGCATCAGCCTGGCCTTTGCTGAGCTAAATCACCATAAGGCTGCGCAAGGGGTATCCTGTCTAAATTAACAAGTAGTGGCTTTATATCCGGCTGCTGGTTATTTTTTTTGAGTGGTTTCTGCCCAATTAGAATATCGATATAATATGTAACCGATAGTCAAGAAGAGCCGGAAATATATTATTTTAAACACACATAAAACCCAGAGAGCAGAAAAGGGCGGCCAGTATAAAGGCCGCCCTTTTTTAATCGTCGGGTGTCACGGCCGCGCTTTGCTGATGAGACGGATGGTGCGGCTTACCCGCCAGATAGCGCTGGCGAAACAGATCGAAGTGCCGGAACAGCGCCGTACCCGCTGCGGTATCGCCCGCCTGAAGCAGCAGCTCCGCCGCGACTTCGGCCGTACAGTGCTGGCCGTCGCCGTGCGACTCGCGAAGTTGATAGTTGGACGGGCGGCTGAGCGTCAGCGACATTACCGGCAACGCATCCAGCCACGGGCTTTTGCGGAACATCTTGCGCGCTTCGGTCCAGGTGCCGTCGAGCATAATAAACAGCGGGGGTTTACCGTTGACGGGAGGACGGTTTATCACCGGGCGATCCGCATCGGCGTAGGATTGCGGGAACACCACCAGCGGCTGCACGTCAGGATTTTTTACCGCGGCCAGCAGCCGGGGATCGGGCTCGGTGCGCGACCAGCCGAAAGCCTGCGTATCGGGCAGGATATCGGCAATCAGGCGGCCCGTGTTGCTGGGCTTCATCGGTTCGCTGTCAAACATCACCAGGCAAAAACGACTGCGCGCCGCTACCGGCTGTAGAGTCTCGCACAGGCAGTTCTTTTTTGGCAGCAGGCAGCGCTGACAGCGGGGGATACGATTGCCGCGAGCAAGAAAAGGACGGGTAGCCCGCGCAAGGCGCTCGGCGCGCAGGCGAAGAACGGCGTTTTCGATCATAGGAATTTATCTGGGGAAAACGCCATTCTGGCAGAAAAGCGGTAAAAACAGTAGTGGCCAGGCGAACCTGACCACCAGGGACTCAGAGGTTTTCGTCCAGCCACTCGTTGAAAGGGGCTTTAGGCATCGCGCCGCTGAGCATATCCACCATCTGACCCTGCTTAAAGATCATAATGGTCGGGATGCTGCGGATGCGAAAACGTGCGCTGATCTCCGGCTCCGCTTCGGTATTCACCTTCAGGAAGCGAACCTGGCCGCCGCGCTCTTGCGCAACGTCTTTATATACCGGCGCAAAGTTAACGCAGGGGCCGCACCACGGCGCCCAGAAATCCACGACAACCGGCAGATCGTCCTGTAAATATTTATCCAGCGTGGCGGTAGTGGCGTTAATGACCTCGCCATTGAAAAGCTCGTCGCCGCAGCGGCCGCACTTTGCGCCGTCTTCAATACGTTCCGGCGGCACGCGGTTGGTCGCCTGGCATGAAGCACAAACCGTATTCATGATACACCTCGGTAAGCGATCGCTTACTTTGTTATGATTAAGTAGCGGTAATTATGGTTCGGCTTTGCGTCAGCAACAAAGAGATTTGTTCGATGGGTACAATAGGTCGTGACTCACGCGATTTATGCTGTCTTAAAGGTCAGCACGGCACGGAAACGAGCCTTTAGCGGGAAGTTAATAGCTAAGCGGTGCCACATCAGGTAATCTGCGCGCTTCGCGCTCAGCCAGGTGGAGGGAAAATGAACGACGAATTTAAAGGTAAAAGCGGTAAAGTCAAAGTGATGTATGTCCGCGGCGATGATGAGAGCAGCAGCCGGACGGGAAATCCCCGTACCGGTAAAGGCGCGCCTCGTCCGGACGGCGACCGCCGTTCTTCACGTAATACAGAAAAGCCGCGTGGCGGGCGCGATCGCGACGTAGCAGGCGGTTCGCCATGGCGTACGGTTTCACGCGCGCCGTCAGCGGTAGATGACAAGCCCGATTACGGCGGCATCGGCGGCAAAAGCGGTATCGATCCGGAGCAGATCCGTCGTCAGCGTAATGAAGAAACGCGCGTCTATGGCGAAAACGCCTGTCAGGCGCTGTTCCAGAGCCGTCCCGACTGCATCGTGCGCGCCTGGTTCGTCCAGAGCGTGACGCCGCGTTTTCGCGATGCGCTGAAATGGATGGCCGCCAACCGTAAAGCCTACCATGTGGTAGACGATGCGGAGCTGGCGAAGGCGTCCGGCACCGAACATCACGGCGGCGTCTGCTTCCTGATCAAAAAGCGTCCCGGCATTCAGGTTCGCGAGTGGCTGGCTAAGGCACCAGAGAAAGATTGCGTGCTGGCGCTGGAAGATATCGGCAACCCGCATAACCTGGGCGGTATCATGCGCAGCTGCGCGCACTTCGGTGTGAAAGGGCTGCTGGTGCAGGATGCTTCGCTACTGGAATCCGGCGCGGCGGTACGCACGGCGGAAGGCGGCGCGGAACACGTGCAGGCTATCAGCGGTGAAAGCTTTGCTGAAGGTCTGGATGCGTTTCGCCGTGCCGGTTACGCCATCGTAACCACGTCCAGCCATCAGGGCGAGCCGCTGGCGCAGGCTGCGCTGCCCGCTAAGATGGTGCTGGTATTGGGTCAGGAGAGCGACGGCCTGTCCGACACCACGCTGGAGCAGGGCGACCTGAGCGTTTCTATCGGCGGCACCGGCAACGTGGAAAGCCTTAACGTTTCCGTAGCGACCGGCATTCTGCTGGCGGAATGGTGGCGTCAGAACGCCTGAGGCGAAGCGGGCCGTTAAGGTTCATGAAAGCTGACGGTTAAGCCATTAAAAACGGGCCATTGCGGCCCGTTTTTTTTATATCGACTCAGTGCGCGCCGCCGCCGCCGCTGCCGGAGCCAAACGGCGGCCGCGCAAACCAGACCAGCACCAGCAGAAACAGAAAGACGCCAGCGGAAGCCCAGAAAATCTCGTTGGCGGAGATAATCAGCCCCTGATTAGTGATCTGCTGCGCAATCCAGCCCGAAGCCTGATCGTGCGACATCCCCAGCTGATTCAGCTTGCCGTACATCTCCTGCGAATTGAAGTTGTAAGCGTTCACTGACTCCGTAAGCTGACTGTGGTGCATCGCCTCGCGGTCGGTCCACATTGTGGTAGTGATCGAGGTGCCGATCGACCCGGCCAGCGTGCGCGTAAAGTTCGACAGGCTGGACGCGGCCGCCAGCCGCTCCGGCGGCAGCCCGGACAGCGTGATGGTGGTCAGCGGCATAAAGAAGCAGGCCACGGCAAAGCCCTGAATAAACTGCGGCCAGGCCGATGCGCCGAAATCCATGCCGGGTTCAAACGTATAGGCTCGCCAGTAAAAGCAAACCGCATACATAATGAAGCTGAAGGTGACCAGCTTGCGCATATCCAGCCGATGGGCGAACCGGCCGATAATAGGCGACAGGATCACCGGCAGGATGCCGACCGGCGCGGAAGCCAGCCCGGCCCAGGTGGCCGTGTAGCCGTAGACCTCCTGCAGCAGCTGCGGCAACAGCACTATCGACCCGAAATAGAGCATATAGGCCAGGCTGATACAGAGGCAGCCGATGGTGAAATTCCGCGACTTAAACAGCGACAGATCGATGATCGGATGGTCGTCCGTCAGCTCCCAGACCAGCAGCACCGCCAGCGCTATCACCGCGACAATGGTTAGCGTGATAATCTCCGGCGAGCTGAACCAGTCCAGTTCCTTGCCACGGTCGAGCATCATTTGCAGCGAGCCAATCCCGACGATCAGCAGCACCAGCCCGACCGTATCAATAGGCCGGATTGCCGTTGCCGTTTCCCGATTGCGCAACGTTTGCAGCGTCAGGATCACCACTACCACGCCGATAGGCACGTTGATAAAGAAGATCCAGCCCCAGTGATAGTTATCGCTGATCCAGCCGCCCAGGATCGGCCCGCAAATAGGCGCGACAATCACCGTCATCGCCCAGAGCGACAGGGCGATGCTGCGCTTCGCGGGCGGATAGTTGCTGAGCAGCAGGCTCTGCGACAGCGGGATCAATGGCCCGGCCACCACGCCCTGCAGGACGCGGAAGAAAATCAACATGCCCAGGCTATTGGACATGCCGCATAGCCAGGAGGCGACGGCGAAAGCGGCGGTCGCCCAGACAAAGAGCTTTACTTCACCCACGCGCTTCGCCAGCCAGCCGGTAATGGGAATAGAAATCGCGTTGGCGACGCCGAACGAGGTCACCACCCAAGTGCCCTGCGAGTTAGAGGCGCCCAGATTACCGGCGATAGTCGGAATAGCGACGTTGGCGATAGTGGAATCCAGCACCTGCATAAACGTCGCCAGCGACAGCGCGATGGTCATCAGAACCAGCTGGGCGCCTTCAAGCGGTTTTTGTGCCATAACAGCCTCCCGCGCGCTCAGCCCGCATTTGCGTGAATGATATCGGCAATCAGCTGGTTGACCGGAGCCAGATCCAATGCCAGCGCGTCGCTTTCATAAGCGGGTTTCTGGCGCACGCTGGTGGCAAGTACGCTGCCGTCTTTATTGCTGGTGTCGATTTTAACCAGCGTCGACAGACCGATGCGCAGCGGATGACGCGCGACCTCGTCAGGGTTTAGCTCGATACGCACCGGCAAACGCTGCACCACTTTGATCCAGTTGCCTGTTGCGTTCTGCGCGGGCAGCAGCGAGAACGCGCTGCCGGTGCCCATATCCAGCCCTACGACTTTGCCGTGATAAACCACGTCGTCGCCGTAAATATCGCTGACAACCGTGGCAGGCTGACCGATACGCACATCGGCCAGCTGCGTTTCTTTATAGTTGGCGTCTACCCAGAGATTTTTCTCCGGCACCACGGCCAGCAGCGGCGTAGTGGTTGAGATCTGCGAGCCAACCTGCACGCTGCGCCGGGAGATGAAACCGTCAATCGGGCTGACAATCTCGGTACGCTGCAAAGCCAGCCACGCGTCACGCAGTTCGGCCGCGCTCTGTTTCACCGCCGGCTGATTCTCCAGAGAGGTATTCAGGATTGCCGCCTGGTTGGCGTTATACTGCTCGATCGCCACCTCAAGCTGAGCCTGAGCCGTAGCGACGGCATCGCGCGCGTGCTGTAAATCTTCGCGTCCGATCAGGTTAGCGGCGCCCAGCGGTTCGCGGCGCTTGAGATCGGCCTGCGCCTGCGCCAGCGCGGTTTTTTGCAGTTCAATCGTTGCCTGATACTGCTTGCCGTTGATAATCAGCTGGTGGGTCTGACGCACGCTGGTCGCCAGCGCGGTCTGCGCCTTCTCGAAAGCCTGTTCCGCGTCCGTTTTGTCCAGCGTTACCAGCACGTCGCCTTTATGAACGTGGTCAGTATCGTCAAACCAGACCTTGTTGACGCTGCCCGATACCTGCGCCATGACCTGCACCTGATTGCCCGCCACGTAAGCGTCATCGGTTTCCTGGAAATGGCGCAGCACGATAAACCACCAGGCCAGCCATGCCAGCCCGGCGATAACGAATATCAACGCCAGCACGATTAGCGCGCCTTTGCGCTTCTTCTTTTTATTGTTGGGTTGCTGCTGTGCTTCTGCACTCATAAGGTTCTCCACGTTCATCCTGGCAGGCTCCGGAGGCCGGTTCCGGATCCGAAAATGCCAGCGCAAAAGCGCTGGCATCAGTTGGGTTGCGGCTAAAATAGCGATAAGCGGCGGCGGTTGTGTCGCACAATATGCTATTGCGGGAAAGCTTAGCGAGAAAGGGCGGCGATCGTCTCGTCTTCGTCCATTTTATCCAGACGCGTCAGTAGTTTACGCGTTATGCCTTCCAGCTGGCCTTTTTCTGCCGGACTGAGCGCGGACCAGAGCAGCTGCAGACACTGATGCTGCGGCGGCAGCAGCTGGCGCAGAAAATCATGGCCTTTCTCGGTTAAATGCAGATGCAGACAGCGGCGATCGTTATCGCTTTCACGGCGTTCGATCCAGCCGCGCTTTTCCAGCTCATCGGCGATACGGGTGGCGTTAGTACGGGACGAGCCCAGCGCGGAGCTGAGTTCTGAAGGCTGAATACTGTGGTTTTCCTGCGCGTCGAGCGTGATCAGCGCCATAAACAGCGTCTCGTTAATCCCCTGTGCCTTGAGCATTTTGTTGCGGTTTTCCAGCAGCTTGCTTTGCATATGCATGCAGAGGCGCGTCAGCATAATTTCCTGTAAAGGGAAATCTTTCTGACGGTTAGCGCGGAAATTCAGCATCTGTTCAATGGGGGCAAACGAACTTTCCATCTGGGGGAACCTCATAAGTTGCAACTGGTATTGTAACGACGGCGATATAATGTCGTGTCTGTCGGCTGGCATGGCCAGCCAACGCCATCTCTAATGTCCAGGTCACTCCATAACCCAGGGCGTTATGCAGCGCCGGAACGGGGCGCTGCTACAGGTTCTACCTGTCATGCCCGAACCCGGAGGTCGGGCGAAAACGGCAAACCGGCGGGAGTGGGCTGCCAAAAAACGTCAAACCCAATCGCCTGCCAGCAGGCCGGGGTAATCAGCGCGGGGCCGGTTACCCATTATTGCTACGCTATAGCCGAAAAAAATTCCGCATAGCGCCTGCGTAACAAGGGATGCTGTACCGTTAAGAATTTAATAGTTTCAATCGAAAAAGTAACTAACCTGAATAAGTGTCAGGCTAACCATACCAGACTGTGTAAACGCTTAACAGGGCGGCGGCGCTGAAAGTGTTGCAATACGTTATCAACGGGTTAATCCGTTGTCAGCTCGTAACGGGAGCCTCGCCACCAGCTCAACAGGTTAAGCACGGTGATGAAAGCACCCACCGCGCAGACGCCGTGCCAGCCAGCGTACTGATAGGCGGCGGCCGAGAGCAGCGAACCGGCGGCGCCGCCGATGAAATAGCTGGTCATATAACCGGCGGTAAGACGGTTGCGCGCCTCCGGCATAGCGCGGTAGATCACGCTCTGATTGGTAATATGTACGCCCTGTACGGCCAAATCGAGCAGAATAATGCCAATAACCAGCGCAGTCAGCGAGTGACCGCCCATCGCGGTGATCGCCCATGAGGCCAGCAGGATCAGCAGGCCGACGGTGGTGGTCAGGCGAGCCTTACCTTTATCCGCCAGCGAACCCGCCTGACGTGCCGCCAGCGCGCCTGCAGCGCCCACCAGCCCAAGCAGGCCGATTTCGCCTTCCGAGAAACCGTAAGGCGGCGAAGCCAGCAGGAAAGCCATTGAGGTCCACAGCATACTGAAGTTGGCGAACGCCAGGCAGCCGATAACCGCGCGGGTTCTTAAGATCGGCGTAGTAAAATAGAGCGTGAAGATTGAGCGCAGCAGCTGCGGATAGTTAAGCGCTACCGACTGCTTATAACGCGGCAGATAGCGCCATAACGCCAGCGCCATCAGTACCATCAGCGCGCTGGCAACCCAGTAAACGGTGCGCCAGCCGCCCAGCTGTGCCAGACCGCCTGCAATGGTGCGCGCCAGCAGAATACCCAGCAGCAGTCCGCTCATTACGGTGCCGACGACCTTACCCCGTTTCTCCGGCGCGGCCAGCGTGGCCGCCAGCGGCACCAGGATCTGCGCCACCACCGAAAACAGCCCGGTCAGCGCCGTGCCCAGCAGCATAAAGACAATATTGGTGGAAAGCGCGGTGATCACCATGCCGCCCGCTGCCAGCAGGCTCATCACCACAATCAGCGCCCGGCGCTCCAGCATATCGCCCAGCGGTACCAGCAGCAGTAAGCCGACGGCGTAGCCAAGCTGTGCGGTGGTGACGATAAATCCCGCTTCGTTAACGGAAAGGGAAAAAGCGCGCGCGATGGTTTCCAGTAGCGGCTGCACATAATAGTTGCTGGCAACGGAAAGACCGGTGGCGATCGACATCAGGGCAACAAGGGCAGAGCTAAGACCGTGCTGGGGGGATTTCATGGTGATAATCAGAAATTTAAAAAGAAGAATAGCTTGATAGTAACCTGAAAAACTATTTTATTTATAGAATTATTTACAATTGGCGCGGATTGCCGCCGAAAGCGGAAAGGGAACTTTTACCGCAACGCTGTAGCCAGGGAAACGAGAGAAGAGGGCGCGTGTCCCGCGCCGGAAACGACGCGGGGCACGGCAAACCGATTATCTTCTTTCACATAGCTATATCGTGGCAAACGGGCCGCGTTCTTTCACGTAGCTATATCGTGGCTAACCGGCCACATTCTTCTACATAGCTATATTGTGGCAGACGGGCCGCATGCTTCCACAGGGCTATGGCCGCGTTCTTTCACATAGCTATATCGTGGCAGACGGGCCGCATGCTTCCACATGGCTATGGCCGCGTTCTTTCACATAGCTATATCGTGGCAGACGGGCCGCATACTTCCACATGGCTATGGCCGCGTGCTTCCACATAGCTATATGATGGCTAACCGGCCGTGCGCTTTCCCTTGTATCAAGCGGGTTTTTATTTAGCGGCGGCGAGCGCGTCGTGGATCCAGCCGTCAAACTGCGCCTGATGCGCTTTGATCCAGCCGTTGACGTGCGCATTGATATCCGCTTCGCTGGACTGACCCTGCTGCATACGCGCGTTCTGCGCATTGATATCCGCCAGCGGCAGTTTCATTTCGGCAAACAGTTTAGCCGCCGCCGGATTTTTCTCAGCCCAGGCCTTATTCGCCACGATATGCATACTGTTCACCGGGAAGCCGTAATTAGCGCCGTTCGGCAATTTAGTATCCAGAGCCTTTTGCTCACCAGGCATGGCGGAAAACGGCACCTGTAGCCAGACGACATCCCGGCCGGGTACCAGCTTGTCGCTGACCCAGTAAGGCGTCCAGGTGTAGTAAAGGATCGGCTTGCCTTCTTTAAAGCGGGAAATCGTATCGGCAATCATTGCCGAATAGTTGCCCTGATTGTGTTCAACCGTATTGCTCAGGCCGTAGGCTTTGATCTGACGGTTGATAACTGCTTCGCAGCCCCAGCCTGGCGTACAGCCGGTCAGATCCGCTTTGCCGTCGTTGTTGCTGTCGAAAAGCTTCGCCAGCTCAGGATCTTTCAGCTGGTCGATTCGGGTAATATGATATTTTTCGGCGGTTTTCTTATCGATCAGATAGCCCTGCGCCGCGCCCTGCACATAGGTGCCCTGACGATCGAATTTCGCGTCGCCGCCTGCCGCTTTATACATATCGTCATGCAGCGGCTGCCAGTTGACGGCGGTAAAGGTGGCGTCGCCGGCGGCCAGCGAGGTATAGCCGACGTTGTAATCCACCTCGCTTGGCTCATCGACGGTATAGCCCAGCTTTTCCAGCGCGCGGCTGACCAGCAGCGTCTGGAAGGTTTCTTCCGAAATGGTGCTTTGAATAGGTTTAACGGTAATGCCTTTACCAGGCAAATCGGCGGCAAAAGCCGGAAGGGCCAGCGTGGAGAATGCGGCGGCTAACAGTGCTGTCTTACGCATAGAAGATCCTTGTTATTCAAAAAGCGGAGGCTGGCGACGACGTAACGCCGCCAGCAGGCAGGATTAGTGGATAAATGGACGGGTGATCAGGCCTAACGGGCCGCTGGCATACCAGCGACGGGCACCGCGGCTGCGGCTGTCGCGGCCAACGGACTGCGTCAGGCGGTCAAGGATGATGGCGAGGATAACAATGCCTACGCCGCCGACGGTGGCCAGCCCCATATCAAGACGGCCGATGCCGCGCAGCACCATCTGACCCAGGCCGCCAACGGCGATCATCGAGGCGATCACCACCATCGACAGCGCCAGCATCAGCGTCTGGTTAACGCCCGCCATGATGGTCGGCATCGCCAGCGGCAGCTGCACCTTAAACAGCATCTGGCGCGGGCTGGCGCCAAAGGATTCGGCGGCTTCGGTTAAATCAGCCGGAACCTGTTTAATGCCCAGAATGGTCAGGCGCACAATCGGCGGCAGGGCGAAGATAATGGTCACCACCACGCCGGGCACGTTGCCAATGCCAAACAGCATCACGATCGGCACCAGATAGACGAACGCGGGCGTCGTCTGCATGGCATCCAGCAGGGGCCGGATAAATTTGGCGGCCTTATCGCTGCGCGCCAGCCAGATCCCCAGCGGCAGGCCAATCACCATGCAGAACAGCAGGGCAGTCAGCACCAGTGCCAGCGTCACCATCGCCTGCGACCAGGCGCCGATAGCGCCAATAATAACCAGCGAAATCAGCGTGGCGACGCCCATGCCGAAGCTGGATATCTGCCATGCGATCAGCGCAAACAGCACGATAGCGACGGGCGACGGCATCCCCAGCAGGAAGTGCTGAAAAGCGCTGAGGATATAATCAACCGGCACGCGGATGCCCTGGAACAGCGGACGGAAATGGCTGACGATCCAGTCGATCCCGCTGGTTACCCAGCTATCAAGCGGGATCAGCGTTTTGTGAAAAGGATCGAGCAGACTGAAATGCTCCGGCGCCGGGGCTGGCGTGCTGCTTAACCAGTCGCTGCTGCTGGCCGCCGCATCGTGACCGCCCGGCGTTCCCCAGGCATCTGCGCTGCTGGTTGAAGCGGCGTCAGTGGCTGGCGTGACGTCAGAAGGGGCGGCGGATGCGCTCTGCCACGGGTCGGTTACTGGTGTGCTCATGGCTGGCTCCCTTCACGATCTAATGCCTGTAACAACATGCCTTTGGAAATGATGCCGATATAGTTATTATCTTCGCCAACGATGGGCACCGCGCAGGGGGCCTGTGCGACATGCGACAGCAGATCGTTAAGCGACGTATCGCCGGGCATGGCGACAGGCGCGGGCAAAATAGCCTGATCCAGCCCGTTGCCTGCGGCCAGCGCAGCTTTCAGCGAATCGGTAGACACCACGCCAACAAACTTTTGCTTTTCCAGCACGTAGCCATATTCGCGGTCTTCATCCTGCAACAGCTTGATGGCCGAACGCGGGCCAAAGCCCGGCGCTTTACGCATCAGCGCGCTGGCGCTGCGGCGGGCGATATCTTTGGCGCTGAAGACGTGGCTGATATCCACGCCGCGAAAGAAAGTGCGCACGTAGTCGTTGGCGGGATTATTCAGAATTTCATCCGGCGTGCCGACCTGAATCACTTCACCGCCTTGCATAATCGCAATACGGTCGCCAATGCGCATGGCCTCATCCAGATCGTGAGAAATAAAGACAATGGTGCGCTGGTGGCGGGATTGCAGTTTTACCAGCTCATCCTGCATCTCAGTACGGATTAAAGGATCGAGCGCGGAGAAGGCTTCATCCATCAATAATATATCCGGATTGATGGCCAGCGCGCGCGCTAATCCAACACGCTGACGCATTCCGCCGGATAATTCGTCCGGCCAGGCGTGGGCATAATTATCCAGCCCAACCTGACGCAGCGCCTCCAGCGCTTTTTCCTGCCGTTGCTGGAGCGGGACGCCAGCTAATTCCATGCCGAAAGCCGCATTATTTAAGACGGTAAGATGGGGCATCAGCGCAAATGACTGGAACACCATGCTGATTTTATTTCGGCGCACCTGACGTAATTCGCTGTCGGATATTTTCGCTATATCGACACCGTCAATAATGACCTGACCACGGGTGGGTTCTATCAGACGATTGAGAAGGCGAACCATGGTGGACTTGCCGGAGCCGGAAAGGCCCATGATCACAAATATCTCGCCTTCTTCAATGGCCAGACTGGCATTCTTTACGCCAAGCGAGAGGCCGGTTTTTTCCAGCAGTGCTTCTTTACCCATGCCTTTATCGATATACTTAAAAGCGCGATCGGGATTTTCCCCAAAAACCTTATAAAGATTTTTAACTTCAAGTTTAATAGCCATGTAATTATTTTATTCCTGACAAATAGTTAATTTTCTTATATTTCAATCGGTCCTGGTAAAATATGAACGGTCTATACCCTAACACACTCTCAGGCTGAGGCAACCCTTTGCGCGGCCTGGCGGAATTGATCCTGAGACGTGCATCTCCGGTAATGCCAGTAAGGGTAAGGGATGACGAGGAATTTCAGACAGGGAAAATAGTGCGATATTTATTATAAAAAGACGTCCTGGAAGAGGTAATTTAGCGGGGATTTTTCGCTTGTAGACGGAATAAAGTAACGTAAAAAAGGAGAATATCTTTCAGTAAATTTTTATTGAACGTCCGATCAATAAAAATAATGCCAGCGGACGGCCAGCCAAAAAGCCGCCCGCATTTATTCAAAAATTCCAGTCCTCATCTTCGGTATCCACGGCTTTTCCCATCACATAGGAAGAGCCGGAGCCGGAGAAGAAATCGTGGTTCTCGTCGGCATTGGGAGAAAGCGCGGCCAAAATAGCGGGATCGACATTGGTTAGCTCTGGCGGGAACAGCGCCTCGTAACCTAAGTTCATCAGCGCCTTGTTGGCGTTATAGTGCAAAAACTTATTCACCTCTTCGCACCAGTCCGGGCCTTCATACAGATCCGCCGTATAGGCCAGCTCGTTTTCATACAGCGCCAGCATCAGTTCCATGGCGAACTGATGCAGCTCTTTGCGTCTGGCCTTGCTCTCTTTTTGCAGCGCCTTCTGGTATTTGTAGCCGATATAGTAGCCGTGTACCGCCTCGTCTTTGATAATCAGGCGGATCAGATCGGCGGTATTGGTCAGTTTGCCGCGGCTTGACCAGTACATCGGCAAATAAAAGCCGGAATAGAACAGAAAGGACTCCAGAAAAACGCTGGCGATTTTCTTTTTTAACGGATCGCTGTAATGATAGTGTTCCAGCACGATGTCGGCTTTTCGCTGCAAAAAGATATTATTTTCGCTCCATTCATAGGCCGCATCGACATCGCTGGTGTGGCACAGCGTGGAGAAGATAGAACTGTAGGATCGCGCATGTACCGCTTCCATAAAGCTGATATTCGATATCACCGCTTCTTCATGCGGCGTCAGCGCATCCACCATCAGCGCCGGGGCGCCAACGGTGTTCTGAATGGTGTCCAGCAGCGTCAGTCCGGTATAGACGCGGATGGTGAGCTGCTGCTCCTGTGGGGTTAACCCGTTCCAGGCCGGAATATCGTTAGAAAGCGGAATTTTTTCCGGCAGCCAGAAGTTCGAGGTCAAACGGTTCCAGACTTCCAGATCTTTTTCGTCCTCGATCTGGTTCCAGTTAATAGCGTGCACGCGTTGTAGTTTCATCATATTTTTAGCGAATGCCTTCGCTCCCTTATGGTCAGGTTAGAGCGAGCAGGAAACACAGCCTTCGACTTCAGTGCCGAGCAGGGCCATCTGACGCAGGCGAATGTAATACAGGGTTTTGATGCCTTTCTTCCAGGCGTAAATCTGCGCCTTATTGATATCGCGCGTGGTGGCGGTATCGCGGAAGAAAAGCGTCAATGACAGCCCCTGATCGACATGGCGCGTCGCTTCGGCATAGGTATCGATAATCGCTTCCGGCCCGATATCGTAGGCGTCACGGTAAAACGCCTGGTTATCGTTGGTCATAAACGGCGCGGGATAGTAGACGCGGCCCGTTTTCCCTTCCTTACGGATCTCAATACGCGAGACGATAGGGTGAATACTCGACGTGGCGTGATTGATATAGGAGATCGAGCCGGTCGGCGGGATCGCCTGCAAATTTTGATTATAGATGCCGTAGTGCGTAACCATATCGCGCAGCTGCCGCCAGTCCTCTTGCGAAGGCAGCGTAATACCCGCTTTGGCAAACAGCGCGGCGGCTTCCGGCGTGCGCGGCTGCCAGGGCTGATTAACATACTGGTCAAAGTATTCGCCGCTGGCGTAGCGAGAGGCCGCAAAACCTGCAAACCGCTCGCCGCGTTCCCGGGCAATCAGGTTAGAAGTGCGCAGCGCGTGATAGGTGACGGCATAGAAGTAAAGATTGGTAAAGTCCAGCGCCGCCGGTGAACCGTAGTGGATGCCTTCACGCGCTAAATAGCCGTGCAGATTCATCTGGCCCAGGCCGATAGCGTGCGACTGCGCGTTGCCGTTTTCGATGGAAGGCACGGAGCGGATATGGCTCTGGTCGGAAACGGCCGTCAGGCCGCGTACCGCGATCTCCACCGTGCGGGCAAAGTCAGGCGAATCCATGGTATGCGCAATATTCAGCGACCCGAGGTTGCAGGAGATATCCTTGCCGATATGACGATAGCTTAAATCCTCATGGTATTCGGTCGGCGTATTTACCTGCAGGATCTCCGAACAAAGGTTGCTCATATTAATCCTTCCCTTGATCGGGTTGGCGCGGTTAACCGTATCCTCAAACATAATATAGGGATAGCCGGACTCGAACTGGATTTCCGCCAGCGTCTGGAAGAACTCGCGTGGATTAATAAAGGTGCGGCGGATACGCTCGTCGGCCAGCATCTCCTCATATTTCTCGCTGATGCTGATATCGGCAAAGGGCAGGCCGTAAATACGCTCGACGTCGTAAGGCGAAAAGAGCGCCATCGGCTGATTGGCCTTCGCCAGCTGGAAGGTCACGTCCGGTATCACCACGCCCAGCGACAGCGTTTTGATACGGATTTTCTCGTCGGCATTTTCCCGTTTGGTATCCAGAAAGCGCAGGATATCGGGATGATGCGCGTGCAAATATACCGCGCCCGCGCCCTGACGCGCGCCCAGCTGATTGGCGTAGGAGAAAGCATCCTCCAGCATCTTCATCACCGGGATCACGCCGGAAGACTGGTTTTCAATACGCTTGATCGGTGCACCGGCCTCGCGCAGGTTAGAAAGCAGAAACGCCACGCCGCCGCCGCGTTTGGACAGCTGGAGCGCGGAGTTCACCGAACGGCCGATCGACTCCATATTGTCTTCAATACGCAGCAGAAAACAGGAAACCAGCTCGCCGCGCTGCTGCTTGCCGCAGTTCAGAAATGTTGGCGTGGCAGGCTGAAAACGGCCGGACAGCATCTCTTCCACCAGCGCCGTCGCCAGCGCCTGGTCACCTTTGGCCAGCGTCAGCGCCACCATGCAGACGCGCTCGGTAAAGCCTTCAAGATAGCGTTTGCCGTCGAAGGTTTTCAGCGTATAGCTGGTGTAAAACTTCCACGCGCCAAGGAAAGTCTGGAAGCGGAAGCGATGCTGGTAAGCCTGCTCAAACAGCGCATTGATAAAATCAAAAGAATAAGCGTTCAGCACCTCGGCTTCGTAATAGCCTTCCGCCACCAGGTATTGTAAGCGCTCACTAACAGAGTTGAACGTTACCGTATTTGGCAGCACGTGCTGTAAGAAATAGCGGCGCGTCGCCTCACGATCTTTCTCAAACTGAATATGGCCGTCTGCATCGTAAAGGTTGAGCATTGCGTTCAGGGAATGGTAGTCGGCCGTGGCTGGCGCTATGGGTGTGCTTTCTGTTGTTGCCAAAATTGGGTTACTCCCCTGGATACGTTGGCGATGTCTTCTTCAGTGCCCAGCAGCTCGAAACGGTAGAGGCACGGGACGCGGCATTTCTGCGCAATAATGCTGCCCGCCAGGCAGTAAGCTTCGCCAAAATTGCGGTTGCCGGCGGCGATTACGCCGCGAATGCCCTGGCGGTTATCGACATCGTTAAGAAACTGAATGACCTGCTTCGGCACGGCACCTTTGGCGGTGCCGCCGCCGTAGCTGGGCACCACCAGGATATAGGGCTCAGCCACGCGCAGCGGCTGGCCGCCGATCGGGATACGGCGACAGGGCAGGCCGGTACGCAGCACAAAGCGGTGCGTGTTTTCCGACTGGCTGGAAAAATAGACCAGCATGGCGTCAGCCCTGCGCGACGGCACGGCCCAGCGCGGCGATCTTATCGGGGCGGAAGCCGCTCCAGTGTTCGCCTTCCGCCATCACCACGGGAACCTGGCGATAGCCCAGCGCTTTCAGCGTCTCCAGCTCGGTGGGCTCCCGATCGAGGTTGATCAGCTGATACGCAATGCCCTGCTTATCCATCGCGCTTTTCGTCGCGCCGCACTGGACACAGTTATCTTTAGTGTAAATAATAATGCGCATGATTCGTATTTCCCTTTGTAGGCGGATATCCGGCACGGATAAGGCTGACAGACTGTTGAGCAAGCTTCCGGGCAGAAACGCCGCATAACCATATATTGTGTGTTGGTTGCTGTATTAAATACTAGATGTGGTGTTTATCGATTGCAACCTTATAGCTTGTGCGCTTATCAGCGCTAAGCGGGGCAAAGCCTTGCCGCACCTGGATTTAGCGCGGCAAAAAAATTTCAGGCTTTTTGCATGGCAGAACTGAAAGGGGATTCGGCAAACGGCGTGGCTAAAAAACAAGCGGTACGGCGCAATAAATTCATGACGAAGGCCGGATGCTGATGGCCAGCAGAGGCGGGGCGAGAAATATCCAGTAAGAGGTTATTGGGAAGGCTGTCATAAAACAGCAGGTATTGGATATAGCTGCTAAAGCAGGGCGGTAAACCACATAAACAAGATGTCGTGTAACTGTGGCAGCAGAACTTGCCGGCCGCAGCCACTTCTGCACTCTTATCCGGCAGAATTCGCCGTCCCGCAGAAATAACAATCCCCGCATAAGCGGGGACTGATCAGAGCATACAGGCGTAAAATTAATCGCGGGAAGTGCTGGTCGCAATCAGCGCGCCAAGGAAAACGCCGATCGCCGCGCCGATGCCGACGCCGTGCCACGGGTTATCCCGCACAAAGGTATCCACATGCTCGCCTGCGTCTTTAGCGACCTGAGACACGCGGTTGCCGCCGCCGTTAAGCTTAGCGCGGGTTTCTTTCAGCAGCGCCTGCGCTTTGCTGCGCGCATCGTCAACTTCTTCTTTCGATTTGCTGCCGTAGGATTTCAGCAGGCCATCAAGGGTATCAGCCAGCAGAGTGACGTCCTGGTTGATATCAATATCTTCGTTCTTTGTCGTCCGGTTAAACATTTAGCGCTCTCCTGGAAATGATACGGACTATTTACTATAGACTATCAGAGAGATATTTCGTGCGTCGGGCTGCCGCGCACCCTGTTTCTGGACAATTCCGAAAGCCCTGCGCCCTGGCGCTAAGGTAAGGTGACGGAGTTGGCAAGTATTAGAGGATTAAGCATGTATCTACGCCCTGATGAGGTCGCTCGCGTACTGGAAAAAGCGGGATTTGAAATGGACGCGGTCACCGCAAAAGCTTACGGCTATCGCCGAGGCGACAGCTATGTGTACGTAAATCGCGAAGCGCGTCTGGGACGCACCGCGCTGGTTATCCATCCCACGCTGAAGGAAAAAAGCCACAGCTTTGCGGAACCCGCGAACGAAATCAAAACCTGTGAGCACTACGTGCAGTTTCCCATGTACCTGGTCGGCGACAGCCGGGATCACTACGGTATTCCGCACGGCTTCAGCTCGCGCGCCGCGCTGGAACGCTATCTCGAATCCGTATTCGACTGATCGCCTGACGGGCTGAAAGCGCTGCTTTACGTTTCCTGACGTTGCATTACCGGCACAGACCAGGTATAACACCTGGCCTATGTAGAAGTTTAGACGTCTATACGGATAACAGGATGCAGCAGACTCAGCAGGACAATACGCAACAATTTAAACGCAGCATGAAGGCGCGCCATCTGGTAATGCTTTCGCTTGGCGGCGTGATCGGCACCGGCCTGTTTTTTAATACCGGCTATATTATTTCCACTACCGGTGCGGCGGGTACGCTGCTGGCCTATCTGATTGGCGCGCTGGTGGTCTATCTGGTGATGCTCAGCCTGGGCGAGCTTTCCGTCGCGATGCCCGAAACCGGCGCGTTTCACGTTTATGCCGCGCGCTACCTCAGCCCGGCGACCGGCTATACCGTGGCGTGGCTTTACTGGCTGACCTGGACCGTGGCGCTGGGATCGAGCCTGACGGCCGCCGGTTTCTGTATGCAGTACTGGTTCCCCCAGTCGCCGGTCTGGCTCTGGTGCCTGCTGTTCTGCGCGCTTATCTTCCTGCTTAACGTTATCTCTTCCCGCTTCTTCGCCGAAGGGGAGTTCTGGTTTTCGCTGATCAAGGTCATCACCATTCTGGCATTTATCGTGCTTGGCGCAGGCGCGATGTTCGGCTTTATTCCGTTAAAAGACGGCAGCAGCGCGCCGTTCTTCCACAACCTGACCGCGCACGGCTGGCTGCCGCACGGCGTGCTGCCAATTTTGATGACGATGGTGGCGGTAAACTTCGCGTTCTCCGGGACCGAGCTGATTGGCATTGCCGCTGGCGAGACGGAAAATCCGCACAAGGTGCTGCCGCTGGCGATACGCACCACGGTAGCGCGGCTGATTATTTTCTTTATCGGCACCGTGCTGATCCTGGCCGCGCTGATCCCGATGGATCAGGCCGGCATTGTGAAAAGCCCGTTTGTGCTGGTGTTTGAAAAGATCGGTATCCCTTATGCGGCCGATATTTTTAACTTCGTTATCCTGACCGCGATTCTGTCAGCCGCTAATTCCGGCCTGTACGCCTCTGGCCGGATGCTCTGGTCGCTCTCCAATCAGAACACGCTGCCGCGCTGCTTTGCCCGCCTGACCCGTCGCGGCATTCCGCTGACCGCGATTTCCGTCAGTATGCTGGGCGGCCTGCTGGCGCTGTTCTCCAGCGTGATCGCGCCGGATACGGTGTTCGTCGCGCTTTCCGCTATCTCTGGCTTTGCCGTGGTGGCCGTGTGGCTGAGCATCTGCGCCGCGCACTTTTTCTTCCGCCGGGCGCATCTGCGCGCGGGTAAACCGCTTGCCGAACTGAAATATCGCGCGCCGTGGTATCCGCTAACGCCGATTTTAGGTTTTGTGCTCTGCCTGCTGGCCTGCGTCGGGCTGGCTTTCGATCCCGAGCAGCGCATCGCGCTCTACTGCGGGCTGCCTTTTATCGCCGTCTGTTACGGCGCTTACTACCTTACTCAGCTGCTGCAAAAACGCGAGCAGGCAAAGGAGACTCCACATGTTGTCGATTGATGCCGTAAAACAGCAGGTAGCCGCCGGACTGGTGCTGGATGGCGCGATGGCTACCGAGCTGGAAGCGCGCGGCTGCGACCTGAGCGACGCGCTCTGGTCTGCGAAAGTGCTGATTGAAAATCCTGAACTGATTTATCAGGTGCATTACGACTACTTTAAAGCGGGCGCGCAGGTGGCGATCACCGCCAGCTATCAGGCGACGCCGCAGGGTTTTGCGCAGCGCGGGCTGGATGAAACGGCTGCGCTGGCGCTGATTGCCCGAAGCGTGGCGCTGGCCGTGAAGGCCCGCGAGGACTATCTGGCCGCCGCGCCGCAGGCCGGGCCGCTGCTGGTTGCCGGCTCCGTAGGGCCTTACGGCGCGTTTCTGGCCGACGGTTCCGAGTATCGCGGCGACTATGCGCTGCCGCAGGCGGAGATGATGGCTTTCCACCGGCCGCGCGTGCGGGCGCTGGTGGCGGCGGGGGCGGATATTCTGGCCTGCGAAACGCTGCCTTCCTTCGCAGAGATCAAGGCGCTGGTCGCGCTACTGGCAGAGTTTCCCGCCACGCCGGCCTGGTTTTCATTTACGCTGCGCGACAGCGAACATCTCAGCGACGGCACGCCGTTAGCTGAAGTCATCGCCTTTTTGGATGCGCAGCCGCAGGCGGTGGCGCTGGGGATCAACTGTATTGCGCTGGATAAGGTGACGGCCGCGCTGAAAGTTTTCTCCGCGCTGAGCGCGAAGCCGCTGGTGGTCTATCCCAATTCCGGCGAGCAGTACGATGCCGTCAGTAAAAGCTGGCACAGCGACGCCTCGACCTGCACGCTGGCGGATAACCTTGCCGAATGGCAGGCCGCCGGCGCCAGGCTGATTGGCGGCTGCTGCCGCACCACGCCCGCCGATATTAAAGCTATCGCCCAACGCTGCCGATAATACCTTCAGAGCTTTGCACCATAACGCCCGCAGCCGCCGGGCGTTATTCGCTGCGCCCAACTATTCTCACTATTTAACCTGGCAGGAAAGCTTATGAAACGTATTTTACCGGTGCTGTTTGCAGCGTGGCTGCTTGGCGGATGCGCCACTATCGTGGGCGACAAAACCCAGGATGTGAGCATTCAGAGCTGGCCACAAGGGGCAAAATTTGTGGTGCAGGATGAAACCGGCCGGGCGGTGGCGGAAGGCTACACGCCAAAGACCGTGACGCTGGCAAAATCGGACGGCAGCTACTTCGGCAAAAAGAAATTTCTGCTGATGCTGGAGCAGCCGGGCTTCGTGCCGCAAACCATTCCGCTAAACGAGAAGGCCAACCTCTGGTATCTGCTGGGTAATATCCCGCTTGGCGGCTTCCCCGGCTGGCTGCTGGTCGATCCGTTTAACGGCGGCATGTACCACATCGAAGAACCGCCAGCCCGGATCATTATGAATCCTGTCGGTGCGCGCGGCTGACGGAAAACGTGGTGGCCCGCGCTGCTGGCGGGCCGGATAGCCGGAGCTACTGCGCTGTGGGCTTAACCATCGTATGCGGCGGGCGGTGCTTAGCCAGATACTGATGCTGGAAGATGCACATGCGGATGGTATTGCGGTACTCGCCGTTGATAAAAAACTCGTGGATCAGCTCGCCTTCAATTTCAAATCCCAGCTTGGTGTAGATATGGATAGCCTTTTTATTCTCTTTATCGACGATTAAATAAAGCTTGTAGAGATTGAGAACGGAGAAACCGTACTCCATGGCCAGCAGCGCGGCCTTGCTGGCAAGACCTTTGCCCTGATGGCCGGGCGCGATAATAATCTGAAACTCCGCGCGACGGTGAATATGGTTGATTTCGACCAGCTCCACCAGGCCCACTTTATCTTCCGCATACTCCACCACGAAACGCCGTTCGCTCTGATCGTGAATGTGCTTGTCATAGAGATCGGACAGCTCGACAAACGCCTCATAAGGTTCTTCAAACCAGTAGCGCATCACGCTGGCGTTGTTATCCAGCTGGTGGACAAAATGCAGATCTTCGCGTTCCAGCGGACGTAATTTTACCGATTGCTCGGCCGATAAAGCAGGCATACATCATCCTTTGTTACTGAGGCACCAGGGCAAGCAGTATAGGGCGTGCAGCGGGCGGGAAAAAGCGGGAAAACAGCACCGCCAGCGCGCAAAGGGCTGGCGGTTGAGGAAGCGTTGCGGATCAGAAGTTGTAGCCGGCCACCAGATAGTAGCCCCAGCCGGTGGATTTCACTTCAAAATTACCCGTGCCGAAGTTCAGCTCCTGGCCATCTGCCCACTGGCCGCCGTTGTGGAAATAACGCGCCACCACGGAATAGTGCCAGTGATCGTAAACCAGCGACAGCACGTGGCTGGAAGCGATGGAGTTGCTGGTGCGTGAAGCATCGCTCTTGTCGCGCAGATCGGAACCCCAGTCAAAGTTGGTAAAGCCGATATAGCTCAGGTTACCGCCCCACAGCGAAGTCAGCGGCACAAAGTATTTCACCTTAAAGCGATAGCCGTCCCAGCTGTTTTCGTTAGCGGCGCCGTAGTTCTCCCACTGGTATTTAGCGTACACGTTCAGCGACAGGTTAACCGGCGTGTGGGTATCGATATCGGTGCCCAGGCCCATGTACCAGGTGTTCTGACGGTTGTCGCTGTTACGGCCCATATCGTAGATATAGTTGTTGGCGAAATACCACTCTTTCACCGGCCCGATGCTCAGATCGGTGTTGGTCAGCTTGTCGATGGAGAAGCGCGGTTCGATCTCCATAAACATCGGCGAGCCGTGGTCAAAAATGCCGTTGGCGTTGGAGTTACCGGCACCGAAGAAGTTGGTCAGATCCAGGTAGCCGTAAAAATCAAACCAGTCTTTTTTGGCGAAGGCTTCATATTCCAGATAAACGTCATTGTTAAACTGCGGCCCGAACCGGGTGTGATAGCTGCCTACCACGTTAACGCTCTGGTGCCACCAGTCGGAAACGTACTGCGGCTGCTCGGGGGCAGCAAAAGAAGCGGTGCTGTATGAAAGCGCCATCACTGCGCCAGCCATCAGAGATTTATATTTCATTATATTACCACATGCTTATCGACCATTTTCTGCAGCCCGCGCGATGGTCTTATCTGTCGTTATCCGGAACGGAACAGGAAGGCGGTTTCAGTGCCGAAAGCGCCCGTATAAATGCCGGAAAAGTGTGCCGTCATCCGCGCTTAAGGAAATAGATATCGCTCACAGTTGTCAAACTCTGTTTCATTTCACTTTAATTAAAGTGTGATGTAGATCACGCAAAGGACGGAACTTAAGCGGGCTGTTGCTTGTCTGCGCCGAAAAAGCCTGTTTGTCACCAGGTAAACGTTTGCCTGTTGAAGTAAGGGGGAATGCTGAGGAAAAGAAAGCGGTGCGGGATAAATGTTATGAGATTGTGTTATAAGATAATCTTATATAAATGGCGGTTTTTTGGGCATTTTTTAGCCATGTAAAGAGAGCGAAGTTGCCAGGCGGCAGGTAACGGCCGCCCCTGTTTCACGCCATCCTGGCTGGCAGTACGGCGGCGGATAATTACCGCCGCTTTGGTTTGGCAGTCCGGCAGCGGCAGATAATTACCGCCGCTTTGGCCTTTCAATCCAACAGCAGCAGATGATTGCTACTACTGTGGCCTTTTACTCCAGCGGGGCAGATAGCTGCTGGAGCCTTTCACTCCAGCAGGGGCAGAACAGCCTCCAGCCGCCCGGCATCCTCACGATCAATTGACGCCAGCGGCTGCGGCAGATTAACCGCTTCCGTCAGGCCCAGCCTGGCGGCCAGCGCGGCGACAACCCGCAAACTGCCATATTTTGCAAACAGCGCCCAGAGCGGGGCCAGCCGATCGGAAAGGTTTTGCGCCTCCAGCTGCTGACCCGCGGCGCTCAGCCGGATAATCCGCTGGCAAACCTGCGGAAACAGGCCGCCCAGCACGGAAAACCACAGCTCGCCGCCCGCATTCAGGCCTCGCGCGGCCAGCGCGTCGCCGCTGACGCCAATGGCTATTTTGTCCGGCAATAGCTGGCGCAGACGGTCTATCCGCGCTTTTGCCTGGGCGGCATCGTCCGGCACGCCGGGAATTTTAATAGCGGCGAGCCTGGAAAGCCCGGCGAGTCGACCATATAGCTCATCGCTGAAGGTAAATTGCGTGGTGCCGGGATTGTCATACAGGCACAGCGGCACGGAAATAGCGTCGTTAACGCTTTGATACAGCTGAAACACCTCTTCTACCCGCAGCTTCTGGTAGGAAACTGGTGCCAGCAGCAGCGCTTTGGCACCGGCCTGCTGCGCGTCTTCGGCCAGTTCCAGCACCTGACGCGTCCGCAGCGCGCCAATGCCCACCATCACCGGCACCTTTCCCGCTTCCTCGACGGCCAGCGAAACCACACGCTTTCTCTCCTCACGCGTCAGATAAGCGTAGTTGCCCGTCGAACCCAACACGCCAAGCGACGTCACTCCGGCTGCCGCCAGTCGCTGGATCAAACCGCGAAAAGCGCGCTCATCAATTTCTGTTTCATTCATTGGCGTTAAAGGGAACGCGCTGAGACCGGTAAACATAGAGGTTTCCTTAATAGCGTGACGGATAAACACGCAGCGTAGCACCAGAAGGATTTCGGTATAAGAGGGCAAACCGCAACGGGCATTTCCCGCGGGTTCCGCCAGCTCGAAAGCAACATTTTTCCGCCGTTTAGCGCGCCCTTAATGTTGCCTTAATATTCCTGCGGGAAACTCTTCTCACCAACCTGAGGAGAACACTATGAAACAGCCGGCACAGCCGTCCGCTAAGTGAATATACCGCCGTGATTTTCAGCGGCCTTGTGATCCTGGCTTTTCTGCGGGTTTGGTTCGCCGCCTGAGCTGCCGTCAGGAAAATTTTACCGAGGCGCGACAACCGCCGGTTTGCGGCCGATTTTCGAGGAAAAACTGCGCCTTATGCAGCTGGGCAATGCGGCTGACGATGCTCAGGCCCAGCCCGATGCCGCCGTAACGGCTGTCCATCCGTACAAAAGCGCGGCTCAGCTCGCCGCTTTTGCTTTCGTCAATGCCCGGCCCGCAATCCTCCACCGCCAGCACCGCGCCGGAAACGTTTTCAATGCGAACGGTCACGACGGTGCCTTTTGGGCTGTAGCGATGGGCATTCTCAAGCAGGTTCCTCAGCAGGACGCTCAGCAGCGTGGCGTCGCCGCGCACCGTGACATCCTGCGTTGCCGCCACTTCCAGCGTTTGTCCACGCTGTTGCAGCATCGCCTGCATTTCCAGGCTCATCGGCGCGATCACATCCCGCATCAGCGAAACCTGCTGATAGTTGCCGGCGGTAAAGGATTGCCCGACGCGCGCCAGTTGGAGCAGCTGAGAGACGCTGTTGGTCATCTGATCCAGACGCTCGAGCAAAGGGCGCACGTTAACGGCGTGCTTTTTCTCTATCAGCTCCAGATGCAGCCGTAGTCCGGCCAGCGGCGTGCGCAGCTCGTGGGCGACATCGGCGGTAAACAGGCGTTCGCGCTCCAGACTGGTGGTCAGACGCGTAATCAGCTGATTAACAGCCTGGGTAACGGCATCCACTTCCCGCACCGAACGGGCACAGCTGATGGGATCGAGATCGTCCTCGCTGCGGTTTTCCAGCTGCTTTTGCAGTTCAGACAGCGGCCGCGTGATCCATTTCACCACCTGGAAACAGAGCAGCAGGGCGAGCGTAATCATAATCAGGCTCGGCACGGCCAGGCTGGCGACGGCCTCATGGATCTCTTTTTCCACGTGCTTGTGCTGGTCATGATTATGCAGCGCCGCGTCCACCAGCAGCTGGATCTGCTCTTTGCTTTCGTGCCACAGCCACGCCACGCTAATCACCTGGCAGAACAGCAAAATCAGGCCAACCGCCATCAGCAGGCGAAAGCGCATCGTGTTGCCTTGACGTTGAAAGAAAAATTTACTCATTCGTATCGGCCTTGATCAGGGCATAGCCAAAGCCGCGCACGGTGCGGATCGCCGACCGGCCGATTTTTTCGCGCAGGTTGTGGATATGCACCTCCAGCGTGTTGGTGGACGGCTCGGTTTCCCAGTTGTAGATATCGTTGTAGAGGATTTCGCGATGCACCGGCTGCCCGGCCTTAAGCATCAGCCGCGACAGAATAGCGTACTCTTTCGGCGTCAGCTCCAGCAGCCTGTCGGCAAGATGGATCTGGCGATGCGTCATATCCAGCGCCAGCTGGCCGAAAGTCAGCCTGCTGTCACCCTGGTTAACATGGCGGCGGATCAGCGCCCGGATGCGCGCCAGCAGCTCTTCCAGCGCAAAAGGCTTGATCAGATAATCGTCCGCGCCCGCGTCCAGCCCGGTGATGCGGTCGCCGACCGTATCGCGCGCGGTGAGGATCAGCACAGGATACTTTTTCTTCTGGCGACGCAGACGTAGCAAAAGGCGCAGGCCGTCCTCGTCCGGCAATCCCAAATCGAGGATCAGCAGGCTATAGAGGCCGCTGGCAAGCGCGGCCTGTGCGTCGTGGCTGGTGCTTACGCCGTCGCAAACGTAGCCTTCGCCTTCCAGCGCCATAAGCAAACCCTGTAGCAGCAGGGCATCGTCTTCCACTACCAGAATTTTCACCGATTTGTGCTCCGACAGGCCGTCAGGATATCGTCGCCAGGCACATACTCACGCGTCACCGTGCCGGTCAGCCCCAGCACCGTAGAGAACAGATTATCCTGCGACCACGTATTCTTCGTCAGTTTGTTCATACAGTCCATAGCCACCGCGTGGCGCTGCTGATAGTCGGGCGACAGCCAAATCAGCATCGGCACATGCTTCTGCTCCTCCGCTATCGCGTAGGGCATACCATGCAGATAGACCCCGTTTTCGCCCAACGATTCCCCGTGATCGGAAAGATAGACCAGGCTGGTGGTAAAACGATCCTGATGTGATTTTAATACGTTAATGGCTTTATCGACGATGTAATCCACATAGAGCAGGGTATTGTCGTAGGTGTTGACCAGCTGCTCCCTGGAACAGTCCTGGATCTGGTTGGTGTCGCAGGTCGGCACAAAACGGCGGAACTGCGCCGGATAGCGATGATAATAGGTTGGGCCGTGGCTGCCGATAGTATGCAGTACGATAATGCCGTTGCCCTTCAGCTGGTTGATATAGTCATCCAGGCCGTGAAACAGCACGTCGTCGTAGCATTCGCCGTCGATGCACTCGCCAGGCAGATCCAGACGTGTCATATCCTGATGCGGCACCCTGTCACAGGCGCCTTTACAGCCGCCGTCGTTCTCATTCCACAGCACGCTCAGGCCCGCGCGCTGCACGATATCCAGCAGGCCTTCCCGATGGCTGGCAAGCACATCATCATAGTGCGCGCGCGGCATCCCGGAAAACATGCAGGGCACCGACACTGCCGTAGAGGTGCCGCAGGATATGGTCTGCGGGAAATAGATAACGTTATCTTTCGCCAGCAGGGGATTGGTCTGGTGCGGATAGCCGGAAAGCGAAAAATCCGCCGCGCGCGAGGTTTCGCCCAGCACAATAATGGTCAGGCTTTTTTTCGTGCTGTTAAGCATTTGCGGGCTTTGATGCGCATCTTCTCCCAGCCTGACCAGCGGCAGGTGCGTTAGCTGGTTGTGCTTATACCAGGAAAGCGTTGCGGCAATACTGTTGGAAGGGCTAAGCGACTTCACCAGCTCTTTATGATTGCGAAACAGCGAGGCGTAATCTTTATAGAAGAGCAGGGCTATCAGTAGGATCAACATGGCAGAGGCGGCCAGGCTGATAGCGCGCGGTACCACGCTGCTCAACAGGCCCGACGGCGTTTTGAAGCGTATCCAGAACGCCAGCACGACGGCCAGCACGCCGGAAAGCAGCAGGCTGATAACAAACTGCGGCGTCATCAGGGCAAAGGATTCCGACGCGGTGGTATCCAGCATATTGACGATCATCGAGCGGTCGAGAACGATATTGTAGTTCCAGATAAAATACTGTGCCGCAGCGGAAACCAGGATAAACAGGGCGATAAGCAGCCTGTCCAGCCACAGAAACGAAGCCAGCGTCAGCACGATATTAATGACGCTGAACGCTACCAGCGGCATAGAAAGGAAAACCAGCGTACAGCGCAACGTGGTAAGCGGCATGGCCGCCAGCACCTGATGGTAGAAGGCAAGATTCAGAAACAAAGCAATGTAGGCGGAAAAGAGGATCAGGAAAAGGTGTCGACTCAGCGACACTCTTTTTAGCTGCATCAGTGACATACCAGCAATCCGGAGCAAGAAAAGAGAGGCTCAGCCTGCCAGTGAAAGGTTAGGAAAACCTTAAGGCCCTTAAGAAATCGCGTCCGGCGCGCTATGCGCTTGCTGACTGCTGGCCCGGCGTCGGCACATTTTTCAGCTCGCCAGTTAACCAGAACTTTTTATAGCGAGCGGGCGGGATGCCTACCAGATTATGAAAAATACGATGAAAGTTATTGACGTTGTCATAGCCTACCGCATTCGCCACTTCCGTTACGCCCAGTTCGGTGCTGAGTAATAAAGACTGCGCTTCGCCGATCCTGCGTCGGGTCTGATACTGTTTAGGCGAATAACCTGAAAAAGCTTTAAACAGATGCGCCAGATAAAAACGATTCATTTGCAGTTCGGCCGTAATTAAACGGAAATCAAGATTGTCTTTATAATGTTCGTCAATAAAATCTTTAATACGCTGGCCTGGCGACAGTGCGTCAGGATCGCTAACTTCGTTTTTCTCCGCCCAGATTGTCCGACAAATTAACAGCAGCGCCTGCAATAAGCTGTGGCCCGTTTCGCTGGCGTAGGGCTTTTTACTGTTGATATGTTGCCACATCTGTAAAAAGAGCTGGCGGATTTCGTCGTAATAAACGCCGCTCGGCATCATCGCCGTCTGACCGCGCGGCGTTAAATGATTTAGCGGCAGCCCGTGAATACTGAGCTGTTCTACGCCGCAGCTGAATAACATCAGGTCGTCCGTAGCGTGCGGGCATTCGTCATGCAGCACGCCTGCATTAAACAGCAGCAGATCGCCCTGTTTCGCCTGATACTGACGCCCGTCGATATGATAAGTGCCGCTGCCCTGCATAATAAACATCAGCTCAAACCGCTCTTGATGACGGTGCATCACGCGCGGCGTGGCGGCGCCAATGCCGTCGGCCCGGCACATAAACAGCAAACGCGGCCGCATGCCGTTTGCAAAGCCGCCCGTGGCGGAGCAGTCGTTCAGGCAAAATGTCAGCATAATTTCTCCCGTGGCGTTCATCACTATTCTTACATCAATAGTCGCTGGCTGTAATCATCAAAATTAGTTTTTATTTTTCTATAAACTGCTGATTGATAATGGATATAGAAAAATAGTCGGCCAGAAAATCTCTGTTTTTGCTTTATGCCGCCGCAATCAACCAGCAAAAACGGCTGCCGTTGCACCGGCCGAGTCTTTTTTGAGCACATTTTGAAATAAAAGGTTCAACCGCCATCCCGTCGGCAAAAAGGTAAATCCCCTTTTTCGCTATGGCTTTTTAATGTTGACCGACAGGACGAAAATCATCAAAACGGCAGAATAAAAGCCTGATTGCCGCCCCGGTTACCAGCGTAATTAATGCCGTAAGATATTATATTCCTTGTTATTTTTAATAAAAGGAAGCGTAGAAATAATCTCTTCATTCTTGCTAAGTCAACGCGTTAAAATCAGTTTGTGATTGCTGTCACCCGCTATGGGAAAATTTAAGCGGAATATTGATCTCCACCACGGTATGAATTTTTCGTTATCTTTCTATATGGCCTTTTTCTTTCACTTCGGTATACCCTTTTCTCTGTCCGCTGTAGCCTGAGATTGTTTTTAAACGGCGGCAACAGCCATTAACGGTTTATAAAAAATGATGCAAGGCGTTCCTTAAAACCAGACGGAAAACCCTATGTATAATAAAAGTCACCTGCAAAATCCCGACCGAATGCGCTTTATTACGCTGGTCTCTACTATCGGCGGATTATGTTTCGGCTATGATACCGGCGTAATTTCCGGTGCATTAATTTTTATGAAATATGATTTTAATTTAACGCCGGTGCAGGAAGGTTTTATTACTTCCTTTTTGCTGTTCGGCGCGGCGTTGGGATCGCTGTTCGGCGGTTATTTATCCGATAAGCAGGGGCGGCGGAAAAACCTGCTGTGGGTCGCGGCGATATTTATTATTGGCGCGCTGGGCACGGCTTTCGCCTGGAATGTCCCTTCCATGATCGTCGCCCGCTTTGTCCTTGGCCTGGCCGTCGGCTGCGCTTCGGTAACCGTGCCTGTTTACATCACTGAACTGGCGCGGCCAGCCCGGCGCGAGCGACTGGTTACGGTCAATGAGCTGATGATCGTTACCGGCCAGTTCCTCGCCTACTCGATGAACGCCGGTATCGTTAATTTTTATCCCGATATGTCGCATAACTGGCGCATCATGCTGGCGATCCCGGCTATTCCCGGCGCACTGCTGTGGATCGGGATGCTGATGATGCCGGAATCACCGCGCTTTCTTCTGCGCCACGGCGAAACCGATAAAGCCATAAAGGTGCTGAAAACCATCCGTCTGCCGCAAGAGGTCGATCGTGAGGTCAAAGAGATACAGCGCATTCTCCAGATTGATACGGCACGGCTGAATATCTTTGCCGAGCTGAAAAAACCCTGGGTTATCCAGCTGATTCTGAATGGCCTGATGATCGTGCTGGCCACACGCGTGACGGGCGTCAATACCATCATGTATTACGCGCCGACAGTGCTGAAAGCTACTGGTCTGGGCGATGCGGCCGCGGTCACCGGCGCGGTGGCCAACGGCGTGGTCTCCATCCTCGCAACGCTGCTGGGCATGGTGCTGATTGGCAAACACTCGCGCAGAAAAATCTTTTTCACCGGGCAGGCTGGCGTCACCCTGAGCCTGGTGCTGATCGGACTCTCCTTTAAGCTTTTCTTCCATACCGAAATCCAAAACGGCGTGGAGAGTCTGCATGCCGATTTTGCGAGCGCAAGCTACATCATCCTGGGTCTGATGCTGCTGTTTCTGGTCTTTATGCAGGGCTGGATAGCGCCGGTTTTCTGGCTGATGCTGGCGGAAATCTATCCGCTGCGGATGCGCGGCCTTGGCATGGGTATCGCCGTGTTCGGCCTGTGGATCTTCGACTTTATTATCCAGTCCATCTTCCCGCTGCTGCTGCATCACTATGGCGGCGGCATGACCTTTGGCTTCTTCGCGGCGACCAATGTCGTGATGCTGATCCTGCTGGTTAAATTTCTGCCCGAAACGCGCGGGCTGACTTTAGAACAGATTGAAAATAAATTCCGCTTTTAAAAGTGAGGTAAACGCAATGCCAGTAAATATCGGACTCATTGGCCTGGGCATGATTGGCCGCGATCATCTGCAACGCTTCAGTACAGTAATTAATAACGCCAGAGTCACGGCGGTGTGCGATATCAATAGCGGCGTAGCGGATACGCTGGCGAAGCAGTACCAGGCCACCGCTTATTATGACGCTATTGAGATGATTCATTCAGAAAGCGTGGACGCCATTTTTATTTGTTCTGTCGGCCCTGTGCACAAGGAACAGATCCTGGCCGCCATCAAAGTCGGCAAGCCAATATTTTGCGAAAAGCCGCTGACGCCGACCGCTGAAGAATCGAAAGCCATTATCGATGCGGAAACGGCATACGGTAAACGATTGCTACAGCTGGGCTTTATGCGTCGCTTCGATCCCGGCTATATCGAACTGAAAAAGAGCATCGATGCCGGCGAGCTGGGCGATATCCTGCTGATGCACTGTGCGCACCGCAATCCTTCCGTACCGGAGAGCTATACGCTGGAAATGGCGATTAACGATTCAGCAACCCATGAAATCGACATCATCCGCTACCTGCTTAACGAAAACATTGTTTCGGTACGCGTCGATATACCGCGTAAAAAAACCAGCCGCGCGCTGCCGCATTTGCAGGATCCGCTGATGGTGATTTTTGAAACGGAATCGGGCGTGCGCATCGATGACGAACTGTTTGTTAACTGCAACTACGGTTACGACATCCAGTGTGAAGTTATCGGGGAAAATGCTATCGCCAGCCTGACAGAACAGGCGCTAACCGTGAAGCGATCCGTCAGCGGCGCCGGATACCCTATCGCCAAAACCTGTATGGAACGCTTTGCCACTGCCTACGATCGGGAGGTGCAGAACTTTATCGACAATATCAGCAGCGGCAGAGAGATGAGCGGGCCGTCTTGCTGGGACGGTTACGTCGTTGCGCTGGTGTGCGATGCGGGACTCGCTTCATTGCAGGATGGCTTAAAACACGAAGTCACCGTGCCGCCGCGTCCGGCGCTCTACCGCTAATCATTAACAGGAACCGACTATGCTGGCACTTTCGCAGGACGACCTTTTTCTCGACTGCCAGGCCTCGTCAAAAACAGAGGCGATCCGTCAGGCAGCCGCAGCGCTGGAGCAGGGCGGCTACGTAAAGCATGGCTTTTTTGATGCCATGCTGGCGCGGGAAAGCAGCGTATCGACTTATCTGGGCGCGGGGATTGCTCTGCCACACTGCGCTAAAGAGCGCATCGATCTGGTGATTAAAACCGGCTTTCAGGTTTTTCAGTTTCCACAGGGCGTGAACTGGGGGAAGGGCAAGATCGCCTTTATCGTGGTAGCGGTAGCGGCGAAGCAAAACGAGCATATCCAGGTTATCGCCGATATCGCTGACCTGTTTAGCAACGAATGGAAAAGCACGCTGCTGGCGCAGGCAACCAGCAAAACCGATTTTATTACGCTGTTTGTAAAGCCGGAATTTTAAACAGGCCGACAGCGCAATCCAGACCTGATGAATTAAGGATCACCCATGAAACTTGCACTTTGTACGGACGTCCTGGCAAATTTGTCATTTGGCGAAATGCTGGATCGGGTAAAAAGCTACGGGATTTACGGCGTGGAGATGACGGCAGGCGGCTGGTCGCCCTGTCCGCATGTGCCAACCGATGAGCTGCTGGCCTCTGCGGAAAAGCTGGCCGCTTTCCGTCATGAACTGGAACGGCGCGATATGGAGATCGTGGCGCTGAACTGTTCAGGCAATCCGCTGGCGCCTGGCGAGCTGGGGGAAAGGCACAGCAACAGCAGCTACAAAACCATTGAGCTGGCGGCCAGGCTGGGCGTGAAAAAGATTGTGATGATGAGCGGCCTGCCGGGCGGCGGCCCGGAAGATAAAATCCCAAACTGGATCGCTTCAACCGTGTCGTGGCCCGACTATATGCCTGGCGTGCTGGCTTACCAGTGGGAAGAGGTGGCTATTCCCTGGTGGAAAAAATTTGTGCAGCATGCGCGTCGGCACGGCATTGAGAAAATTGCTATAGAAGCCTTTCCGAGCCAGCTGGTTTACAACGCGTCGACGCTGCTTAAGCTACGTAGTGCGGTAGATGAGATGATAGGGATCAACCTTGATCCTTCGCATCTGATCGCCATGGGTGCCGATCCGATCGCCGCCGCCAGAAAGCTGGAAGGCGCGGTGTTCCACGTGCACGGCAAAGATGCGCGCATTGAGCGCGGTCTGGCGGATATTGATGGACTGATGGAAACGCAGCCGGTAACGGAAACGAAATCCAGAACCTGGAACTATGTAGCGGTGGGCTGCGGGAAAGATTTACTGTGGTGGAAGGAGTTTTTCTCCGTGTTGCGCATGACCGGCTACAACGACTATGTCGCGCTGGAAATGGAAGATTTGACGATGAGCGTTGAGGCCGGGCTGCAAACGTCAATTGAGGCGCTGAATGCCAGCATCAGCCGCTAGCGTTCGCTCCCCATCGGTCTGTGAAACCCTGTAGAGCCATAAAAGAAAAGGCCGCATAAGCGGCCTTCAACTCGATCACGATAAGCGATTACTCAGTGACTTTCTTTTTCAGATCGCTGGCGCCTTCTTTGGTCTTATTCCAGCCTTTTTCAGTGCCTTCTTTGGTTGCATCCCAACCTTTTTCGGTACCTTCTTTGGTCTTATGCCAGGTTTTCTGCGTGCCTTCGCTGATTTTGCTGGTGGTGTCGTGGCTTTTGCCTTCCGCCGCGTGTTCAGACTTCAGCTTCAGCTCTTTGCCTTCATTCTGGGTCTGGTGCAGTTTCTCTTTTGCCGTGTTGGCGCCTTCGTTAGCGGCGGCTACGGTGTCGTCCGTTGCGTGTGTGGCGGCAAAAACAGGAGAAGCCAGCAGCAGGGCAGAAAGTGCAATAATCGTTTTTTTCATGATTTCCT